>Ga0247840_10000473_pt1 | contig 83716 bp, 85 predicted proteins | sample LaCruzMarch2015__FD_192404 | JGI IMG/M metagenome (GOLD analysis project Ga0247840, IMG submission 192404) | Freshwater microbial communities from meromictic Lake La Cruz, Castile-La Mancha, Spain - LaCruzMarch2015_17m | ecosystem: Environmental > Aquatic > Freshwater > Lake | place: Spain... | reverse complement strand
GGCGAAGGTTTCAACTCCGCTTCGCGCAAGAGCAAATCCTTCTATGTCACGAATAGGGCGAGAGGAGGAGATAAACAGCGCTGTGCCGTCGGGAATTGCTGCTGCAATTTCTCGAGCTACTAGTTGCTCTGACCAAGTAGAGATATCTTGCACTAACTTTTGCGCTCTTAAGGAGTATTTCATCCACTTCTCGGCGTACTCAGCATCAACCGGATTTACCTCTACTGCCGGTAACTGAGTGAACTTCTGGGATGCACCTCGATCTGAATCCACTGTTGCAATTCGTGGATCAATGACTACCACTTTCCGGGCACGAGCAATGAGTGAGTTAATCGGGCGAGACAAGGTGGTGCGACCGATGACTACCACTGTGTCTGGTGTTAAATCTTCACTGATGGTTTTCGAGGTAAGGAAAACACTTGCATGAGAAATCGCATTAACCATACTTAGTGGATCTTCAGTCACTATGGGCCACCCAAGACTCTGCGCAAATGTTTGCACATCGGAAGCTGAGAATCCGGCACGGTCGTGCCCGATAACGAGTACCCCGCGAGTGGACTTGGTATAGAAAGTTCCGGCGCTCTTGCGCGTAAATACACGTGGTGGATTAGTCGCAATATTTTCAAGCCAACTCTCATCTGTCTCACCAATGAGTGGTTCATCAAATTGAATATTGAGGTGCACCGGTCCGGAGTGAAGCGCATTAAGGGGAAGCTCCATCGGGTATGCCATACCCGAAACATCGGCAAAGTAACGAACAGCTTTGCCAAAGATTCGAGCTTGTTCGGTCGTCTGATTAGCACCGGTCTTGCGCAGTGATGCGGGACGATCTGCGGTGAGAACTAGTAATGGCTGATTTGTATGCGACGCTTCAAGAACGGCTGGGTGGTAATTAGCTACCGCTGTGCCACTGGTGCACAAGATTGGTACTGGAAGTCCTGATGCCTTTGCAATACCGAGTGCGAAGAAGGCTGCGGTACGCTCATCGATACGCGTATGAAGATTGATTAAACCCTTATTGCTTGCTTGGTAGAAGGCGATTGAAAGCGGTGCATTACGTGAGCCTGGGGAAATGACAACATCTTTAACGCCGGCTTCAAGAATTTGGCGAACAATAACTTGTGCGAGTTGAGTTGAAGGGTTCACTTCAAGAGCTCAGCAGTCTTCATGACTCGATTCTTCCACCATTCGTAGCGCTCTGGCGCCACTTCATATCCAGCTATTTCTGGCTCGAATTCACGATATTCAATTGCACCATTAATGATCGGCAACTGGGCCACATTTGCGCTGAGTAAAGCTCCGGTTCCTAAACCACAATCGAAATTTAATTCTGGAAATGATGCCGCCAGGATTAATCCGTAATTAATGCCAACAGCACTTTCCAAAGCACTCGATATAACAACTGGCAGCTTATGGTGCTCTGCCAGCGCTTGCGCACGCGCGATACCCCCAAGTGGTTGCACCTTGAGCATCAGAATGTCAATTGCGCCCTGGAGATCGATTGCGAATGGGTCTTTCGCTTTACGAAGAACTTCATCGCCAGCAATCAGAACATCTAGCTGCAGTTTTTCTTTAAGCCCACGCAGCTCTTCAATAGTGGCGCAAGGTTGCTCGACATATTCAAGTTCGCCAATAGCGTCAAAGATTGCTCGAAGATTTGTCAGAGCATCTGCGACCGACCAATTGCCGTTCACATCGATGCGCAGCTTCGCTTGCGGGCGTAGCTTCTTAACCCACTTAAGGCGAGCAATATCTTCTTGCAAATCATCCCCAACTTTTACTTTAAAAGTTTTAACTACAGGAAATGCATCAACAATTTCTTCAATATCTTTCGGATTGTTGAGGGCCGGAATCGTGCCGTTAATCTTGATGGACTTTCGGTAAAGCTCTGGACGAGGCTTCGTTGCAGCTTCTATTGCGCACTCAAGCCATGGCGCGCATTCTGCGTCGGTGTATTCAAGGAAAGGGGAGAACTCACCCCAGCCGTATTCACCTTTAAACAGTGCAACTTCTCGAACGTTTATCCCGCGAAAATCTGTCTTTGTGGGCAGCGCAACTACGCGCATCGTTTCGAGCAGGGATTGATCCATAAATTAAGGACGCTTGGGAAACTTTCCGAAATCAGGTTTGCGCTTCTCTTTATATGCATCGCGACCTTCTTGGCCTTCTTGCGATAAGTAAAAGAGGAGAGTGGCATCACCGGCAAGTTGCTGAACTCCGGCAAGTCCGTCATCAGCGGCATTCATAGATGCCTTAATCAGACGTAGCGCCATTGGCGAGTTCTGCAACATCTCGCGGCACCACGAAACAGTCTCAGCTTCTAAATCTTTTAGTGGAACAACTGTATTTACCAGCCCCATTGATAGCGCTTCTTGCGCATCGTATTGACGAGTGAGAAACCAAATCTCGCGCGCTTTCTTCTGACCAACACTTGCTGCCAATAACCCAGAGCCGTAACCGCCGTCGAATGAACCAACCATCGGACCGGTCTGGCCAAACTTTGCATTGTCGGCAGCGATAGAAAGATCGCAGACAACGTGAAGTACGTGTCCACCACCAATTGCCCAACCGGCAATCATGGCAACGACTGGCTTTGGTGTTCGACGAATCTGTACTTGAAGATCTAAAACATTGAGGCGACCAACCCCTTGTTGCGCAAGTGAATCATCTCCGAGATATCCATCATCTCCACGGACACTGATATCTCCGCCAGAACAGAATGCTTCATCACCCTTACCCGTAAGAATAATGACGCCGACTTCAGCATTGTCACGAGCCAAATCAAAAGCAGATTTCAATTCAATAATTGTTTGTGGACGAAATGCGTTACGAACTTCTGGTCGGTTGATCGTAATCTTTGCAATGCCATCGGCAACTTCATAAATGATGTCGGTAAATGCCTCACCGCCAGCTCCGCTCGCCCATGCTGGGATGCTGCGGTCACCAAAATCACGCTTAATCGGCTTGCTCACGGTTCCTCCATCTGGTCTACGAGCGATAGCCTACGCGGGCAATGGAGCAGAACGCACAACGAGAACTTTCCGCAGCCAATCCTGAGTGGAGTGTGCGCGAATTAATGGCGCGCCTTGCCGGAGCCCTCTCACCCATTGGGCCGGCGCTATCGTTGGGCAAATCAGAGGCCAACTTTGTTGCTGGTGAGATCAGTCTTGTCGTTGCCACAACCGGAAGTACCGGAAGTGCAAAAGAGGTGGGGCTCTCCGCAGCCGCACTTATTGCCTCTGCGCAGGCCTCAAATAAATATCTAGGTGCATCAGTCGGTGATACCTGGTCGCTCCTATTGCCAACCACTCATGTCGCGGGAATTAACGTTCTTGTTCGCTGCCTAGAACTTAAGACCGAAGCGATGGATCTGCGAAAACACCAAGGAGAGTACCCCCAGGTAGATTTCACATCGATTGTTCCTACGCATTTGTTTCGCGCACTCAACGGAGATGCTCACTTGCTCAAGCATTTAGTTGATGCGAAAGCTGTTCTCGTTGGCGGAGCCGCTTTATCTGATGCACTCAAAGCGCAAGCTAGTACTGCCGGAATCAATATTGTTACTACCTATGGAATGACGGAAACATCTGGTGGCTGTGTCTATAACGGTCAAGTGTTAGCTGGAGTTGAAGTAAAGCTCATCGAAGAATCCCGCATCGCAATTAAAGGTGCCGTATTAGCTACTAGTTACCTTAATGATGAGACTTTGTGGAATGAACAGATGCAGGATGGTTGGTTTCTCACATCTGATTTTGGCCGAATCGATGATGGCAAGTTGATTGTTGAAGGCAGAGTCGATGATGTGCTCATCGTCGGTGGAGTAAATCTCTCGATTGCTGCGATCGAGCGCTTTGTGCAGAATAGATATCCGGCACTTACCTTCGCTGCTTTCGGAGTCAAAAGTGCGCAATGGGGAGACTCGCTGCACCTTGCTATCGCCGGCGACGTGTTGGCTGATGAGAAGAAAATTACAGAATTTCTTATTGAAGGATTCGGACCAGAAGCAAAACCAAGAGGGTTCTTAGCTATTTCCGAGTTGCCGCTGATTGGAATCGGTAAAGTTGATCGGAAGAAATTGGCGCAGTTACAGCAGGAGGCTACTCATTAAGATTTGGATTCAAGGTGCACGCCCGCGCACGCTACCCGCTGCCATCGCACCAGTTGTGGTTGCCTCCGTCTTAGCGGGTGCCGATTTCAAACCAGTGCAGGCGCTCTTGGCTTTCTTTGTCAGTGTGAGTCTTCAAGTTGCAGTTAATTACTCCAATGATTACTCCGATGGGATTCGCGGCACAGATGACAATCGCATCGGTCCAATTCGCTTGACGGCTTCAGGCTTGGCGCCAGCTGAATCTGTAAAACGCGCTGCAATACTTTCATTTTCAGCTGCCTCAATTGCGGGACTGGCTTTGGCCGCACTTTCTTCTTGGTGGGTAATTCTGATCGGCGTTGCAGCAATCGCAGCAGCATGGGGATATACCGGTGGCAAAAATCCATATGGATATAAGGGTTTGGGCGAGATGTCTGTCTTTATCTTCTTTGGAATCATCGCGACCATGGGAAGTTACTACGTGCAAACTTTAGAAGTTAACTGGGTGGCCTTTGCAGTATCGGTTCCGATGGGTTCACTATCGTGCGCACTGCTTGCAATAAATAACATTCGTGATCGAGCCCAAGACGTGCTGGTTGGAAAACGAACGCTCGCAGTACGACTAGGCGATCGCGGATCCCGAATATTCTTTGTTTCATTAATCACGGCCGCCTACGCATTTGCCTTTCTTTCTGGCCGCATCTGGGTTCTCTTAACTCTATTAACCCTTCCGATGGCATTTAATCTAGCTAAGTCAGTTCTCCGGGGCGCTGCCAGCGCTGAACTAATTCCACTGCTGGGGAAAACCGGCAAGCTGCAACTTTTCTTTGCGATAACATTTGCTGTCGCGTTAGCGCTTTAAGTGATTACAATTGGAGCATGATTAAGTTGACAGGTTTACTTCTAATTTTGTCGGTGGCGCTCACCCTCTACACATTTATCGACTGTGCCCGACGAGATGAAACCCAAATTCAGAAGTTACCCAAGTGGGGTTGGTTAATCATTATTCTCTTTACTGGCATTTTTGGGCCTATCGCATATTTAATAATCGGCAGAAATCCACTTAAAAACTTGCCAAAGCGAAAGCCACAGAAGCGAATCTTGCCTCCTGATGATGACCCGGATTTCTTGCGGAAACTCTAAAAATCTTTATAGACCCGAATAAGTGTGCTTGCCGGTTCCCCATACGTTTACATATACGTAGTTAAATAAGAATGTAGATCCAGCAAAAATACAGAGCCAGGCAGCTCGGCGTCCGCGCCAGCCGACCGTTACGCGTGCGTGTAAGTAAGCTGCGTAGGCAACCCAGGTGATAAATGCCCAAGTTTCTTTTGGATCCCATCCCCAATAACGACCCCAAGCCGCTTCCGCCCAGATTGCACCGGCGATAACAGAGAAAGTCCAGAGCGGAAATACAAATGCGACGAGACGATATGAAAGCTGATCAAGTAATTCCAGGCTTGGAACTCGTTGCAGCCAAACAGGCCGGGCGCTTTTATCTTCAAATCTCTCTAAGTAGAGATAGGCACCCGCAACAACATTTGCGAGCAGGAATACTCCGCCAGAAATAATTGCTGCAACCACATGGATGACCAGCCACGTTGACTGTAAGGCGGGCACAAGCGGCGCGCTATCGCGATAAAGCAAAGTAATAGCAGTTCCCAGAGTTAGTAGCGCGGAAATCGAGATGAAAAGTCCGAGCCAGCGAAGGTCATGCTTTCGAAGTGCAACTAAATATGCACCAGTAAATGCAAGTGCTCCGGTGATGGAGAATTCATACATATTTCCCCAAGGAACATGCTCTGCTGAAATTCCGCGTGCGACCACTCCTGCGAGTAAGAGGACAAATGCCAAAATCATTAGCGCGGTTGCAATCCGAGCGGCTTTTTCAGTTCGTTTGTAGTCAAGTGTCTTTACGAGCAGATTTCCTTCTGTCGTATCTGCGTTCTCGGGCGTGCGCACGGCAAAAGCTGTTTCAAATGCATGGGCGACAAATGAAAGAGCAAAGACGGCCATCGCAGAATAAACGAAATAGTTTGAGATGTAGGCCCACGTTGTCAGCATTACTTCTCTCCCTTAACAAAACTAATGAACTTCTTAACTTCATCTTCTAGCCCTGGAGCGCTATTTCTTGCTAACCCCGCAACTTCGACTCCGCTATCGCTCACGCGAATCCAGATTCTGCGACGTCGTCCATAAAGAGAAGTGAGCAACCCAGCGATGGCAAGAATACCACCGATAAGTGCATAACTCTTTCCGGGATCTTGAACTACCTGCAGGTTGACCCAAGGAACGACAGTTTCTAGAGTGATGGAGCCGCTGGAATAGTTAAATGTGTCACCTGGCTTTACCGAGCCAAGTCCAATCTGTGTCATGTTTTTTGTATCTATCTTGTAGACCGAAGTAGGTATGCCTGAGTCCAAACCAAGATCTCCCTGCCAAATAGAGAAGAGAAGTTTCGGATCCAATAACTCTGGATAGATAGAAATTGAGCCCTGCGAAGCTGTTCGAGCATTGGTTGGAACAAATGAAACTACAAAGCCAATCGCTGGATCCGCATCAGGAACTTTGATCACACCGATAGATCTCAAATTTCCATCTTGTGGCAACAGTGGAACAGGACCTTGAAGCACGACATTCTTATAGCTATCTCTGACAGTTACTACGGGGCTATAGCCATTGGCTTGTAAGTACACACGGGTACTACCAAAGGTAAGCGGCTGATTAACTTTTACAACTTTCTTACTGATTTTGCCTTCATCCTCGACCGTCACCCATGCTGTGTAATCAAGCGGGGCGCTGGTCTTTGGATCGTACTTTGCATCAAATTTGTCAACTGTGATTTGAAAGGGCTGCAGTGAGTTATCACCCTTTAGTTTTCCAAAAGAGAGCGTGTCATACGTTGTAGGCACATTAATAAAACGTTCTCCCACATTCACAATGGCATAACCATTCATGCCGAAGAGAGAGCCAAAGCTAACTCCCACCAGAACCAAGATCAGTGACAAGTGAAAGAGTAGATTTCCGCTTTCGCGCAGGTAGCCTTTTTCAGCCGAAATCGAGTTGCCTTCAATTCGAACCCTAAATCGGTTCTTACTAAACCATTGTGTTGCTCGATTTAAAGCTTCATCCGCGTTTGCAAATTGTTGATAATGAGAAAGTCGAGTTAAGTTCTTAGGTGTGGCAGGTGGTTTGGCCAACATTGCTTTGTAGTGCTCAACACTTCTTGGAAGAACGCAGCCAATGAGTGAAATAAAGAGCAGGATGTAGATCGCGCTAAACCACGGTGAGGCATACACATCAAAAAGAGATGCTCGGTCATACCAACGTGCGAGTTCAGGATTGCTTCGATAGAAATCACGGACAGCCATTGGATTGATTGGTCGCTGTGGAATCAACGAACCTGGAATAGCAGCAATTCCCATCAGCAGTAGCAGAATTAGTGCGGTGCGCATACTTGTCAGCTGTCGCCAAGCAAATCTACTTAAGGCTAGGAAACCTAACTCTGGCAACTCTCTCTGTTCGCTCATCAGATCACCGGACTAAAGTCTGAAATAAGTGACCGTAGTGAAATCATAAGATCGGACCAGAGGCCTAAAAGTTGTAGCAGCCCAATAAGGATAAGGAGTGATCCACCAAGCTTGGTGATCACATCACCTCTTTTTACTAGGAACTTACGTAGGGATTCGGACTTGTCCAAATAAAGACCGGTTGCGATAAATGGAATTCCAAGTCCTAGACAGTAACCAAGGGAAAGTATTGCCCCTCGGATCGCACTTGATTCTTGAAATGCAAGTGTCTGCACCGTAGCTAGCGCCGGACCAATACATGGCGTCCAGCCAACACCAAAGAGGAATCCCAGCAACGGAGCCCCAACGAGTCCACCGGTTGTTGAAATCTTTGGTTTCAGTGTTGGCATCAGGGGAAATCGACCAAGAAAAATCAGTCCCATTAGTAGCGTGAATATTCCAAGTACTCGAGTGATTACCTCTTCATTAGTTGCAACGCGAGCACCGAGTGACCCGAAGAGAGCGCCATATGAAACAAAGAGCGCACTAAATCCGCAGACAAATAAGAATGAGCCCAAAAAGACTCTTCCGCGAGATTTTGAGAAGCCAGCGGCAAATGCCAAGTAACCCGGTACAAGTGGAAGGACGCAAGGAGATAAGAACGAGACCACGCCGGCCACAATTGCTAGCGGTATCGCAGTGAGTAAAAATCCACTCATAATCTGTTCTACAAAGAAGCTTGTCATTCCAATGACACCTTCTCAATTAACTCTTTGAGTGATGCAACTGTGACAGCGCCGGAAATGCGCGCGGCTACATTGCCTTTCTTATCAATCAGGACAGTCGAAGGAATGGCATTGGCAGGCAGTGATTTTCTAAAGCCGATGAGTATCGAGTCGTCAATCAACGTTGGGTAAGGGATATTGCGTTTTCGCACAAATGCTTCAGCATTCACGGGATTATCACGCGTCAAGATTCCGATAAATGCGACATCTGGATACATCAAGGCAAGTGCGGAGAGCGCGGGCTCTTCTGCTCTACAAGGAGAACACCAGGAAGCCCACACATTGACAACCGCAACTTTGCCAACTGAAAAACTGTAATTAGTTCCAAGTAGTGTCATACCTGAAATTTCTGGCGCCGAAATTCGATCAGCGCTATCGATAAAGGTGACTGCTCCACTTCCAGAAATAAAGCTTTCTTCAGCTTTTGAATCCCCACCATTGCCGCACCCAACCAAGATCAATAGTGAGATGAGAGCAGGAATAATTTTTTTCATATCATTTTTGAGGTAAGAGGTGCTTAGCTGGCTCGGTGTAAGAAGTTCCAGAGATCATTCCTTCATCATCGAAATGAACGCTGGTGACAGAGGCAAGTGTGCACTCACGCTTACGTGGATCGTGAATCAGTCTGCGGCCTTCAATGGCGCTTCTTAGTATCCAAATAGGCAACTGATGTGAAACAACGATTGCATCTTTTCCTTGTGCGGCATCTCGTGCACTAAACACAGCAGCTAACATTCGAGCGATCTGCTCTTCGTATGGCTCACCCCATGATGGTTTCCATGGGTTGTATAAATACTTCCAGGAAGCTGGGTGCCTAAGCACACCGCTGCCTAGTTCAAACTTTTTACCTTCAAAAATATTTGCCGCTTCAATTAATTTTTCGTCTGTGGTGATAGCTATCGAATGTGTTCGAGATATTGGGGCCGCGGTTTCTTGCGCCCGTTGTAGCGGTGACACATGCAGCGCGCCTAAATCAATTGCTTTGGACCACTGGCCAATTACTTCTGCCATCTCTTGTCCGCGGGCAGAAAGTCGCCAACCCGGTTGGCGCCCGTAGAGAATTTTCTCAGGATTCTCTACTTCCCCGTGACGGATGACGTGAACAATTGAACTCATAGTGCCAATCATAAAGCGTCTATTTCTACCGCTTATCGCTAGGGTAGTGACATGGCCCTCACCTCTCATCGAGCTGCTTTTTTCGATGTAGATAACACCCTCGTGCGCGGCTCAACCCTCTACTTCCTAGGAAGAGGTATGTACCAGCGCGGCTTCTTTACCAAGGCCGATATCTCTCGCTTCGTAGTTGCCAACCTACGTTTTCGTATGACAGGTACCGAGAAGAAAGAAGTAATTGAGAAGTTTCAAAGTGCTGCTACCGATTTTATTGGGGGCCACAAAGTTGATGACATTAAGCGGATTGGCGAAGAAATTTATGACGAATTCGTGTCGCCGAAACTTTGGCAAGGAACTTTTGAGATTGCAAAATCGCATCTCGATCGCGGCGAAGAAGTCTGGTTAGTGACAGCTGCACCACAAGACATGGCCGACATCATCGCGCAGAGACTTGGATTAACCGGTGCGCTAGGAAGTAAGGCGATGATTAAGGATGGTATCTACACCGGAGAGCTAGAAGGAAAACTGCTACACGGGATTGAAAAGGCAAAAGCGATTGAAAAACTCTCGGCCGAACATGAATTTGTGCTGGAAGATTGTTACTCCTATTCCGATAGTCACAATGACATTCCACTACTACAAGCTGTGGGTCATCCATGTGCAATTAATCCCGATGCAATTCTTCGTATCCGAGCACTTGCCGAAGGTTGGCCAATTCATGATTTTCGCAGAGCACGGTTTATGAACCGTTTACTTGGACCGGCTGTCAGTCGAATTGCCGCCCTTGCCACCCTGCTCTCTCCTCGCAAACGCTAACCCGATTGGCACATAGAGCTCGCTAACGGCTATCGTTGGCAGGTTATGGAAATTCGCTCTTATGCCGATTACTTACGCGCACTTGATGATGCTGCGCTAATCTCCATATTTTCTTTTCGCCCTGATCTGATTACACCAGTTCCGCCAGATATCGCCAGTCTTGCAGTGCGCGCATCGTCAGCTCCAAGTCTTGCCCGCGCAGTAGATGGACTCAATAAGTGGCAGTTACAGGTACTCGAAGCTTGTGCCGTATTGACGGAGCCATTTTCTGAGAAAGAGATTGCAACTGTAACGGAGAAGTCAGCGCTCTTTGTGCTCGCTGGTCTCATTGAGCGAGGACTTCTCTATCAGGATAAAGATGGTCTTCGGATTCCCTCCACGCTCCGGGAAGTCTTAGGGAATGAAATAGCCGGTCTTGGTCCAGCTTCGCTTGGAACTTTGAAGTTAAAGAAATTAGAGGAAGCACCTGCGGCGGCAAAGAAAGTACTGGATGCAATGGTCTGGGGACCACCGCGTGGTGCCATCACCGATATCAAAAAACCTAGCGCCGGAGTTCAGTGGTTACTCGATGAGAAATTTCTGATCGCTTTTAATCAACAGACCGTTGTGATGCCTCGAGAAGTTGCCATTTACCTTCGTGGAAATAAGGTTCACCGCCAATTAGAAATTTCACAGCCACCAGTCTCGGGTGCACAACGCGATTCTCGTAGCGTGCAACTTGCAGCAATTGCAAATATCACCACCTTTCTTCGCTGGACCGAAGAGATATTAAATTTTTGGGCGCAAGAGCCGGCGACTGCGCTTCGTTCTGGTGGCTTGGGTGTCCGTGAACTAAAAGACTTAGCTGCTCATTTAGGAGTTGATGAAACGTGTGCGGCATTTGTTGCCGAAGTTTCATACCTAGCAGGATTACTTACAATTGATCCGGACGATAAAATTTTGCCCACTCATCAATTTGATATCTGGCTGACGCAAAGCGTATCTGTCCGCTGGCAGTCACTGACATCTGCCTGGTATAGCTCTTCTCGCATGTCCGGACTTGTCGGAAAAGAGGGACAGAAAAACGTTGCCCCACTGGGTCCAGAGTTAGATCGCTCCTTAGCTGCCAGTACTAGAGCGCTGGTTTTACAACTGCTCACTGAAAACACCGAGATAGCACCTGAATTAGATTCCATCTTCGCTGCTGCGCAATGGTCGGCGCCAACAAAACGTTCCGGTGGCGTGCAACGCGATTATGTGGCCTGGACTTTGCGTGAAGCAGAGTGGCTCGGCATAACAGGTCAAGGAGTTATCTCTTCTTACGGCGTTGATTTCTTGCAAGGAGGAGACAATCAATCCATTGATTCTGATCTTCCAAAGCCGGTAGATCACATCCTGATTCAAAGTGATAACACCGCAATTGCACCAGGGCCACTTGAACATGAAGTCGCCCAAGATTTAGCGCTCATCGCAGATGTCGAATCCCGAGGTGGGGCAACTGTCTATCGATTCTCGGAAAGCTCAATTCGCAGAGGACTCGATCATGGTCGCACCGGTGACGAGATCACTAAATTTTTAAGGAAAACCTCTAAGACGCCGATGCCGCAGCCACTTGAATACTTAATCACCGATGTCGCAAAGAAGCATGGAAAATTAAGGGTAGGTAACACGGCTTCCTTCATTCGTTGTGAAGATTCTGCGCTGATCACGCAAATCATCGGCGATAAGCGGTTAGAAATTCTAGGACTGCGCAAGATTGCTCCAGAAGTTCTCATCTGTAACCACGATGCAGCAGAGGCAATGAATGTGTTGCGAAGTTGCGGTTACTTACCTGCCGCCGAGGATTCGCGCGGGTTACTCTTGAGCGGGCCGCGAATACAACGCGCCCAAAGTAAAGCTCGCCCTCCTAGAACTATTGGCGAAATTGATCACCCTGATGAAATTGCGATTGAAGGCGCCTTGCGAGCGCTTCGTACGGGAGAGAAATCAAGTCGCAAACAGAGCACCATGCGCAATATCGCAACTGAGGCGCTGGGTTCACTTCCTCGCACCACTGCAAATGAAACGCTTGAGCTCTTGAGTGATTACTTGCAAAATCAACCTTCAACATCACTTTCAATTGGTTACGCCGATAACAATGGGCTCGTCTCTCATCGCATCATTGATCCACTTAAACTCTCGGCCGGCTCGCTGATAGCGCGAGATCACGCCACCGGTGAAGTACAGACATTTAGAATCGCTCGAATCACGGGGGTGGCAGCGCTATGACAAGCGAGAAGGTGGCCCAATACGGCAGACTTGAGCCTATGTTGGCCGCCCTAGAAGCACTCGTTCGCTGTGAATCCCCCAGCGATGATTTAGCGGCATGCCGTTCGGTTGTCACTTTGGCAAGTGATATTGCCACCCGCGTTCTTGGTGTGCCGGCGCAGATAAAAGAGATTGAAGGAAGACCAGTTTTTTGGTGGGGCGCCGAATCACCTGACGTTGTCATTCTTGCCCATCTCGATACCGTCTGGCCAAAAGGTTCTTACGAGCCAATCTGGGAAGTTAACGGCGATGTTCTACGTGGTCCTGGCACATTTGATATGAAGGCAGGATTTATTCAAGCGCTTTATGCCCTTAAAGGTATTGAGGGTTCAGTCGCACTTATTGCAACAACCGATGAAGAAACCGGAAGTCACTCATCAAAGGCGCTTATCAAAGAAGTTTCCGCCAAGGCAACGGCGGTCTTGGTCCTAGAAGCCTCTCTCAATGGGAAGGTAAAGACCGGACGTAAAGGAACTGCGATGTATCAGATTGCAGTTCACGGCTTGGCATCGCATGCTGGACTGGAACCGGAAAAGGGAATCAACGCAACGACTGAAATCGCACATATTATTTTGAAGCTTTCTGCCCTTGAAAATTCTGAACATGGAACAACGGTGGTTCCCACTCTGCTCAGTTCTGGAAATACAACTAATACAGTTCCAGATTTAGCGACGCTCGATATTGACGCTCGCTCATTCTCACAAACAGAACTTGAACGTATTGATCGTGAAATTCGCAGAATCGTCGCCGTAAATCCACAGGCACGTATTGAAGTCACCGGTGGGCTTAATCGCCCACCACTGCAACCTGCAGCAACTGCTGCACTCTACGAGCGAGCCGAGAAAGTTGCGGCAGCAATTGGTATGCCACCTTTGGGATCAGCCGAAGTAGGCGGCGCAAGCGATGGAAATTTCGCCGCCGCAGCCGGAGCTCAAGTTCTTGATGGACTTGGCGCAGTAGGTGGCGGGGCGCACGCACCGAATGAGTGGGTCAGTATTTCTTCGATGCAACCTCGCAGCGATTTTCTTCATGCATTTATTAAGGATCTGCTCTCATGACCGATGGTCCACTTATTGTTCAGAGCGATAAAACGCTGCTCCTTGATGTTGACCATATTCTCTCCACCGAATGCCGGCGAGCGATTGCACCCTTTGCTGAACTCGAGCGCTCCCCTGAACATATTCATACCTATCGACTAACAAATCTTGGGCTGTGGAATGCGCGGGCTGCCGGCCACGATGCCGAATTAGTAATCGATACCCTCATTAAGTATTCGCGTTACGCGGTTCCGCACTCACTTCTGGTTGATATTGCCGAAACCATGTCTCGTTATGGCCGTTTGCGACTAGAAGCAGATCCTATTCACGGACTTATTCTTGTTACCACTGATGTTGGAGTACTGGAAGAAGTAATTCGCGCGAAGAAGATTGCACCGTTACTGGGAATAAGAATAGATAATGAAACAATTGCAGTTCATCCAAGTCAACGCGGTCAGATTAAGCAATCGCTGCTGCGCTTAGGTTGGCCGGCCGAAGATTTCGCTGGTTATGTTGATGGTCAGGCACATGACATTGCGCTCAAGCAAGATGGATGGAAGATTCGCCAATATCAAGAGCATGCAGCTGAAGGATTCTGGCATGGTGGCTCAGGTGTAGTAGTTCTACCCTGTGGCGCTGGAAAGACAATCGTGGGCGCTGCCGCGATGGCACATGCAAAGGCGACCACTCTGATATTAGTTACCAACACAATTGCTGCGCGTCAGTGGCGAGATGAACTCTTAAAGCGCACGACTCTTCATGAAGATGAGATCGGCGAATACTCTGGTGCAAAAAAAGAAATTCGCCCAGTAACTATTGCTACCTACCAAGTAATGACGAAGAAGAAGAATGGTGTCTATGCACACCTTGATTTATTTGATACCCACGATTGGGGTTTAATTATTTATGACGAGGTGCATCTACTTCCTGCACCAATCTTTCGCTTCACCGCCGATATCCAATCTCGTCGCCGTTTAGGACTTACCGCAACGCTGGTCCGGGAAGATGGCATGGAGGGCGAAGTTTTCTCACTCATCGGACCAAAACGTTTTGATGTGCCATGGAAAGAGATTGAAGCTCAGGGATATATCGCACCTGCCGAATGCATCGAAGTGCGAGTCAACCTCACGGAAGCGGAGCGACTTGCATATGCAACTGCGGAACCAGAAGAGCGTTACCGATACTGCGCTACGACTCGTACCAAGCGAAATGTTGTAGAAGAAATCGTGGCTCATCATGCCAATGAGCAGATTCTTGTCATTGGCCAATATCTTGATCAACTTGATGATCTTTCTGAAGCCCTCGGTGTGCCGGTAATTAAAGGTGACACTCCGCAGAAAGAGCGGGAGCGTTTATTTGCCGCATTTCGAACTGGCGAGATTACCTGCCTCGTTGTTTCAAAGGTAGCGAACTTCTCCGTGGATTTACCTGAGGCAACTATCGCCATTCAGGTCTCAGGTGCCTTTGGTTCTCGTCAGGAAGAAGCACAACGCTTAGGCCGAATTCTTCGCCCTAAATCTGATGGACGTAGTGCAAAGTTTTATTCAGTAGTTTCAAGAGACACAATTGATCAAGATTTTGCTCAGAACCGACAACGCTTCTTAGCTGAGCAGGGCTACTCTTACCGAATCATTGATGCAGACGATATTTTTCAAGGCAAGTTCTAAATCTCTCTGGGTCGACTCGGTAAAAGTCGTGGTGTTCACCATTGATATGAATGACTGGCACTTGCGTTCCATATAATTTTTCCAGCTCTTGATTGCCATCAATAAATACTGTTTCGAGAGTAAACGCTAACTCGTCACGTAATACACCCAGAGTTTTCTCAGCGCTTTCACAGAGATGACAGCCCTGGCGCGAATAAAGCGTCACTGTAACCATGACTGCATTCTCGCATCCTGATAGCGTTGGGCGCTATGAGGGGAAGAAAACGCACTACAGGGAGTTTCTTTATAGCTCTCGCACTCCTCTTCTCTCTTACTTCTCCGCTGCAATCGCATGCGCTAAATAACTTTAAGGTCGCCCCTTCTACTTCATGGGGATACATCTACGCCGGACCATCAACAGCGAAAGCTCAATCTCGTCCCGCACAAGTTGCCTATCTCGAACAGAAATCTAGATTTGTTGTGGACTATAAGAACTTTCCCGAATGGGCAAAGAAAGATTTTCAAGCCGCAGTAGATGTATGGAGTGCGCACTTTAAATCGAGTGTTCCAATCGCTATCGATGCCACCTGGAGTCGCGTTGCATCGAGTACCGTGCTTGGAAGTGCCCGACCTGGAAACTACTATTCAGGTTTCGACGGGGCACCGGACCAAAGTCTTTGGTACCCATCAGCGCTTGCAAATGCACTTGCCGGTAAAGATTTAGAGAGTGCTAATCCTGAGATAGTCATTCAAGTTAATTCTGCAGCGCCTTGGAATACTCGCAATGATGGCGCCCCACGCATCAATGAATATGATTTGCAATCAGTATTTTTACATGAAATGGGACATGGCCTAGGTTTTCTCTCAACTGATTCCTACGACAAATTCTTTGGGTATGGAACTATTGAACAACCCACACCGTACGATGCATATGCACAGTTACCAGATGGTCGAAGACTTGCCGACCTTCCTTCGCCATCACTTGAACTCGGCAAAGCACTGACATCAACTCTTGTGTGGTCTGGCGCCCTTGGAATAGCAGCCAACGGCGGTGTGAAACCACTTCTTTATACACCTGTGCGATATGAAGAAGGATCTTCTGTCAGCCATTTAGATGAAGAGACTTATTCAAAATCTGAACTCAATCGCATAATGACACCGAATCTTGATGCCGGTGAAGTCTTCCGTGAACCAGGCCCGCTTCTACTTGCGATGATGGAAGATATGCGTCGCAAGCCGCCGGTGGGTGTGGCTGTTGGAATTCCGCAAGCTGTAAGAAATGCAGCAGCGCTGATCTCTGATGGCGCTGTCATTGTTACCTTCGACCCGCCAGCAAATGCCCGATCCGCACAAATTACTAGTTACTCGGTCCGTAACCTCAAAACAGATCAAGTGATAAGTGGAATGTCATCCCCGATAACCTTTACTGGCCTTAAGAATGGCACCAGCTATCCCTTCAGTATTGTGGCTTCAAATTCCAATGGAACTTCTGATGCCGTGATTACCGCACCAGTTGCCCCGACCGCAGCGTGGAAGCGATTTGTGATCGATGATTCATCTGATGCAACGAATGTGGCCAGCATAAACTTCAATCGAAAGCCAACTCTGCTCTATACCGATTCCAATAGTGGGCGTCTGAAGATTGCTACTTGGGAAGGTAAGAGTTGGAGGAAGCTCACCATTGATGGCGCAGGTGGAAGCTCTCCGCGCACTAAACACCCAATCACCAGTCCAATTTCAACATGTGTGAACGGATCAGGAACGAGTCAAACTCTGCATATCTTCTACTCCGAAAAGGTAGATCGAGATCTGCGCTATGCACGTTATGACGGCAAGTCATTTACCTATGAAATCATTGATGGAAATGGCACTGCCGTAAATGACTACAAAGATCCAATTCGTGTGCGCACTGCAAGTGATGTCAGCGTTTCAAGCGCCTGCGTTGCAACAGCAGCCGGAATTCAAGTCTTCTATCGTGATGAGAGCCAAGGCATTCTCCTTGGTGCATCAAAGCTAAAGAGTGCAACGAAGTGGAGCTATGAGTTAGTCGATGGTGATCGTAAGACTGATGGCCGCAGCACAGGCGATGTGGCATTCCACCTCAAAGCTATCTTTGATGGCAAGAAAACCTTTGTTGTTTATGACTCTGTTCTCACAATTAATCAGCGCAAAGAAGCAACATCAGGTGAAGTGCGGGTTGCATCACGCGACACACTATCCACTGTGCCATGGAGTTATTACAACCTCGATGCTTCCGGGTCCTTTACTCCGATGACTGGCTACGATATTTCTATTGCAAAGACTCTTAAGGGAATCAGTGCTAGTTGGATGATTGCAAGTCCGGCAACGATGCCGAGCCCTAATCGAATTCGTTGGAGCACACTAGCGAGCACTCCTGAACAAAATGTGGTTACCCCTGAAAACTTTGGTGCCCCAAGTAAATTCCTTAATACAGATGGCAATGCAACGGCCTTTAATTGTGCTCAGAGGTTATGTGTTCTAGATCATTCAAAGAGCACGCCAACCATTAAGTTAGTTTCTACCGAAGAAAATTCAGCTGGAATTTCCTCAGCCTGGGTTGTCGTAAATGGAGTTCGATATTTAGTTGCCGGCTATAAAGGCCAGCTCTCAATGTTTCGTCCCTAGATTTAACGGGCAGCGATACGAAATATGGTTGGTGATTGATCCGCATTGAGCGCAAGGCCCACAATTCCCAACTCTTTTGAGTATGCAAGTGCCAGCGGGTCACTTAGTTCGCTAGAGCCAAATGCACTTGTCATTACACCTTTTGCATCAAATGCCACAACGAGTAGCTGTGCCTTACTTGGCTTCCATCCTGTAATGGATGCAATCGCAGATTTTGAACCCATCGCGGCATAACTTATTCCAGCTCCAGTGATGGCACGTGATTGACCGGTGGAAGCAAACCTTATTGTCCAAGTGGGTACAAATGTCGAAGTGAATTTTGTAATCGCAGTCTCGGTAGTTTTTCCAACCTTCACGTAACCACTTAAGAGCAAACTTGAATCGGCACTTAACCAGGAGCGATCGCCTTTGATGGCAGAACTACGAACCACAGAAGAGATTGCTCCGGACTTGGAGGTTTTAACAAGCACTCCATCCCGAATCCCAGCTAACTTCTTTCCGCCTAGTGTTTCGGTACTGGAACCAAATAGTGATGAACTTCCATCACTATTTCGAACAATAGTGTTAATTGTGGTCTTGGATGTTCCAATACTTGCTTGTTGTGAGAATTCACCAGCAGCGCTCATGTTCTGCAGAAACGGTTTCTCTGAAAGAACGCCAACGATTGACAGCCCTGATTTATTTACCGAAATTGAGTTAATCAGGCCGGGAAGATCGTATTGAGATGTATAGGTTGCAAGCAGTTCACCTACGGGGGAAATCTTCCACACAGTGAGTACGTTGAGATCTCCTCGCAATTCTTCAGCGGCTTCCAAAGTGATTGCATCTGGGTTTTCAGCTACGACAGATGCTGTTTCTGTAAAAGCACTCTTTGCTTGCGATGAAAAGCCTGCCAGCCACACATTTGCCGCACCATCAACAGTTGTTGCCATCGCCACTTCATCAACGCCTGAATCAATGACCTTCTGCCAGAGCGGAGCTCCGGCTCCATCTACTGCGCCGATTGCAACATCGGTCGTAAGTGAGTCAACAGTGGCGATAGTGATAATCGATGCTTTTGATACCAGCAGCATCTGCACATTTGGTGCATCCATAACTGTCGTGATTTTCTTCACCGTAACTTTTTTTTGAACTGCATGTGCTGATGGAGAAAAAGCTAAAACGAGAAGTAAAAGGATTGCAATTTTTCTCATTGCTGCGCTAACTCTCCCGCACGTTTAGCAGATGCGGCCATCGCATTGGCAACAATCTCCGAAATTCCAGCTTCGTCAAAGACTGCCAAAGCTTCGGCAGTTGCACCTTTCAGGCTGGTAACTTTCTCACGAAGAACTGTTGGGCTATCACCTGACTCTTCTAGCATGGCCGCAGAGCCAACGATTGTTTGTAAGGTAAGTGTTGTCGCATCCGCGCGCGAGAGACCCAGCGCTACTGCACCTTCAATCATGGCTTCTACAAATCGGAAGATGTAGGCCGGACCAGAGCCGCTAGTCCCAGTGAGAGAATTTTGTAACTCTTCTGGAATCAGTAACGACTTTCCAGTTGCAGCCAGCAGTTGATTAACAAACTTATTCTGTTCCGTGCTCACGCCAGCTCCCAGTGAATAACCGGCCATACCTTTACCAACGAGAGTAGGTGTATTTGGCATTACCCGAACTATCGACGTATGGCCATTGAGCCCCTGTGAAATTGCCGCGATTGTCTTGCCGGCAAGCAGTGAGATCACCAGTGTCTGGGCCCTCAAATGTGGTGCTATTTCAGGTAGCAGCTCGGAGAGCCCCTGCGGTTTAATTCCGAGAAGAAGAACATCAGATGAAGAAATAGTTTCGGCTAACCCAACAACACTGACTCCATATTTCTTAGCAAGTTCCTCGCCGCGTTCTGTCCTTCGTACAACAACGGCTATAGCAGATGGTTGCAATCCAGAGCGAATGAGTGCTGCAATAAATGCTTCACCCATGTTTCCGGCACCGATAATGCCAACTCGAGAGATGCCTTCGTAATTCGCCATGGCGAAAGAGTACGCGTAGGCTCTGCGACTATGTCAGAGATAAAGCCAGGTTTCGCACGTGATTGGGTCGAATTTGCAGATCCAAATGATGAGGAAGAAATCTTTAAGTGCGACCTCACTTGGTTGACCTCGTTCTGGACCTGTATCTACGGCGATGGCTGCCAAGGTGTGTTTAAGGATCGCCCAAACGATGGGTGTTGTACCGAGGGTGCGATGTACTCAGATGAAGATGATGAAGAACGCGTTCGTAAAGCGGCGGAATACCTGACTCCGGATATGTGGCAATTCTACCAAGATGCGCGCCCCAAGAAAGCTGGCGGAAAACTTCGCATTACCGATTTAGATGAAGATAAAGAACGTAAAACACGTACGATAAATGACGCCTGCATATTTCTAAATCGTAAGGGTCATGAAGCCCCAGGATTTACTGGTTCGTTCGGTTGCGTCTTGCACCACTTGGCGCAGAAGCGAGAGATTCACTTTGTAGATACAAAGCCAGATGTATGTTGGCAGCTTCCACTTCGACGTAGTTATGAGACTCGCGAAGTTGGCGAGCGTGAATACTCAATCACTGTTATCGGAGAATATGAGCGCCTTGGTTGGGGCGATGGCGGAGATGATTTCGATTGGTACTGCACAAGTAATACTGATGCACACGTCGGAAGTGAACCTGTCTACATTTCGAATAAAGCAGAGCTACAAAAGCTCATGGGAAATGATGCATACGCAATCCTTGCCGAGCATTGCGATCGCCGAGTTCAGGGAATTAGAGATGCGCAGGCTCGTTCGCTGCCACTCTTTGTTATTCAGCACCCGGCAACAATCGCAGCCGGTAAGTAGTCACCTCTCTGGTCTAATCTACTTCCATGGCCAAAGTCGAGAAAGATCCATTTCGCTGCTCTGAATGCGGTTGGAACTCCCAGAAGTGGGTCGGCCGCTGCGGAGAATGTCAGGCGTGGGGCACAGTTGAAGAGCTAGCTGCGCCGAAGAAACTCTCACTCGTTGCTGGTTCTGTTACCAATAAGGCCACTGCTATCGGTGATGTTGATCTATCTGCAGCTCACGCCAGGCCAACTGGTGTTTCAGAGTTAGATCGTGTTCTTGGTGGCGGATTAGTTCCAGGTGCTGCAATTCTTCTTGCTGGCGAACCAGGAGTTGGTAAATCTACTCTCCTGCTTTCAGTAGCTGCGCAGACTGCTGCAAAAGGAATCCGTGCGCTCTATATTTCCGGCGAAGAGTCCGCCTCCCAAGTTCGCTTACGTGCCGAACGTATCAATGCCATTGATCCGCAATTATTTCTCGCCTCCGAAACTGATTTAGGTGCGGTCATTGCACATATCGATGCTGTAAAACCCGAACTTCTCATTATCGACTCAGTGCAAACAATCGGTACTTCTACCGCAGATGGATCACCTGGTGGAGTAACTCAGGTGCGCGAGGTTGCAGGTGCGCTCATTCGAATCTGCAAAGACCGTGACATCACGCTGCTTTTGGTTGGACATGTGACAAAAGATGGCTCCATCGCTGGTCCCCGCTTACTCGAACATATTGTCGATGTCGTGCTGCAATTTGAAGGCGAACGTCATTCACGTCTTCGCCTGATTCGCGCGATTAAGAATCGTTTTGGCGCCAGCGATGAAGTTGGTTGCTTTGATTTAAGTGATACCGGAATTGAGAGCGTGCTCGATCCAACTGGTTTATTTACTTCTCGCCATACTGAACCTGTTCCCGGAACCTGCGTGACGGTAACCCTTGAAGGCCGTCGCCCGCTACTTGCAGAAATTCAAGCCCTAGTAAGTGCCGGACGTGAGAATGACTTTGGAAATGCGCGACGAGTAACAAGCGGCCTCGACTCTGCCCGCACCTCTATGACGCTGGCAGTCCTTGAACTTCGTGCACACGTGCGCGTGGGTGGTCGCGATGTCTACGCCGCAACTGTTGGCGGCATGAAGATGTCAGAGCCAGCTGCAGATTTAGCGCTGGCACTTGCTGTTGCATCAGCTGCGAAAGGGCTAGCGCTACCTGCAGATCTCGTTGCTATCGGTGAAGTCGGTCTTGCTGGTGAGATTCGTAAAGTAAGCGGGGTATCTCGTAGATTGGCCGAGGCATATCGCCTAGGTTTTAAACGTGCACTGGTTCCATCTGGCTCTGATGTAAAGATTGATGGCATGGAGATCGTCGAAGTTTCTCGACTAGATCAAGCACTGCAGCGTGTAAAAATCACTGGTGATTAATGTACGAGAAAGAAATCCTCGCTTGGTTTAAGAAAAATAAACGCGATCTTCCTTGGCGAAAAACAGATACCTGGGGCATTCTTGTTTCCGAGTTTATGTTGCAACAAACTCCGGTCAATCGCGTTCTTCCCATCTATATCGACTGGATGAAACGTTGGCCCACCGCCGCATCTCTTGCGAAAGCAACGCCGGCAGAAGTAATTACCGCCTGGGGACGTCTTGGTTATCCCCGACGTGCACTGCGTTTACATGAGTGCGCAAAGGTAATCACTCAAGAATATAACGGTCGCATCCCAGAGAATGAAGCTGAGTTACGGGCGTTGCCTGGCATCGGCGAGTACACCGCAGCTGCGATGGTGGCATTTGCATTTGGCGGTCGTTCACTTGTGCTTGATATCAATATTCGCAGACTCTTCGCGCGCCTCTATGACGGCGTACAAAGTCCGACCGCGAGTGCGACAAAGCAAGAGAAGGCACGATATGAATCTTTAATTCCAGACAAAGATGCGCATATCTGGGCCGCAGCTACCATGGAGTTAGGTGCACTTATCTGTACTTCACAATCACCTAAATGCGGAATCTGTCCAGTGGCCAACGAATGCACTTGGCGAAGTCTGGATTATCCGCAATCAGAGATTGTGAAACGCAGACAAACCTGGCATGGAACAGATCGTCAATGCCGAGGGGCAATCGTGCAGGCGCTACGCGAAAATGAACTCTTGAAGAAGAGCGAGATCGCGCAGTTATGGGATGTACCTTCACAACTAGAGCAGGCACTGATAACGCTGCTCGATGATGGCCTCATTGAAGCTCGTGGAAAAAGTGGTTACTCACTTCCCCGCACGTGATTCTTAAGAATTAAGCAGTTGGTGTCTCGGCCAAATCTTCAGGGCTATCTGGTGTTAACACCTTTGCTGAGCCCTTAAATGTGAACTTGGCATCAGCATCGACGCCTTCGACATCGACGACGATGATTTCGCCCGCCTTAAGTTCGCCAAAGAGAATTCGCTCAGAGAGTGCATCTTCAATCTCGCGTTGAATAACGCGACGAAGTGGGCGCGCACCCAGCAGTGGGTCATATCCACGCGCTGCAAGTAAGTCCTTTGCAGCTTGTGTGAGTTCGATGCCCATATCTTTCACCTTGAGGCGCTCATCGAGGCTGGCGATCATGAGATCGACAATCTGAATGATCTGATCCTTGGTGAGTTGATGGAAGACGATGACATCATCGATTCGGTTGAGGAACTCGGGGCGGAAGTGGTTCTTAAGTTCGTCTTGAACTTTGCCCTTCATGCGATCGTAATTTGTGAGGTCATCTTCGGCGTTGGCAAAACCGAGTCCAAGTGACTTCGAGATATCGCGAGTTCCTAGGTTTGTAGTCATAATGATGACGGTGTTCTTGAAGTCAACGGTGCGGCCTTGTGCATCAGTAAGTCGACCATCTTCTAGAACCTGTAGCAGTGAATTAAAGATATCTGGGTGCGCCTTTTCAATTTCATCGAAGAGCACAACAGAGAATGGACGGCGACGAACCTTTTCCGTGAGCTGTCCGCCTTCGTCGTATCCGACATACCCCGGAGGTGAACCGAATAGACGTGAGGCTGTATGGCGCTCTGAATATTCAGACATATCGAGTTGAATCAACGCTGTCTCGTCACCGAATAAGAATGATGCAAGTGTGCGTGAAAGTTCAGTCTTACCAACACCAGAAGGACCGGCGAAGATAAATGATCCACCAGGACGCTTTGGATCTTTTAGACCCGCGCGAGTACGGCGGATTGCTTGCGATAGCGCCTTGATGGCTTGGTCTTGACCGATAACACGGCGATGAAGTTCATCTTCCATGCGCAGCAAGCGAGCTGTCTCTTCTTCGGTTAACTTAAATACTGGAATGCCGGTAGAGGCAGATAAGACTTGAGCGATAAGTTCTTCATCAACTTCCGTGACCTTATCGAGATCTGTTGCCTTCCAATTCTTCTCAGCTTCCTGCTTTTCTTGTAGGAGTGTCTTCTCGTTGTCACGGAAAGATGCTGCCCCTTCAAAATCCTGCGCATCGATTGCAGATTCTTTAGCTTTACGAGCGCTGGCAATCTTGTCATCAAACTCACGTAGTTCAGCTGGCGCTGTCATGCGCTTGATGCGAAGACGTGACCCCGCTTCATCGATGAGGTCAATTGCCTTATCTGGCAGGAAGCGATCTGAAACATAGCGATCAGCCATATTTGCTGCTGCTGCAAGTGCGCCATCGGTAATTGAAACACGATGATGTGTTTCGTAGCGATCACGAAGACCCTTAAGAATTTCAATAGTGTGAGCTACAGATGGCTCTTTTACCTGAATAGGTTGGAAACGGCGCTCTAACGCTGCATCCTTTTCGATGTGCTTGCGATATTCATCAAGTGTGGTCGCACCAATTGTCTGGAGCTCGCCACGTGCAAGCATCGGCTTTAGGATGCTGGCCGCGTCGATTGCACCTTCAGCTGCTCCGGCACCAACAAGTGTGTGAATTTCATCGATAAAGATAATGATGTCGCCACGTGTCTTAATCTCTTTTAGAACTTTCTTTAAACGTTCTTCGAAATCACCACGGTAGCGAGAGCCTGCAACGAGTGCGCCAAGATCTAGTGAGTAGAGCTGCTTATCTTTCAAAGTTTCTGGAACATCGTTCTTGGCAATTGCTTGCGCTAAGCCTTCAACGACTGCGGTCTTTCCAACACCAGGTTCACCAATGAGTACCGGATTATTCTTGGTGCGGCGAGAAAGAATCTGCATTACGCGTTCAATTTCTAATTCACGGCCAATAACAGGATCAAGTTTGCCTTCGCGTGCTGCAGCTGTGAGGTTACGGCCAAATTGATCGAGTACAAGTGAAGTAGATGGAGTGCCTTCTGCTGGACCGCCTTGGGCAACAGTTTCTTTACCTTGGTAGCCAGAGAGAAGTTGAATAACTTGTTGACGTACTCGGTTGAGGTCTGCGCCGAGCTTTACGAGAACTTGTGCTGCAACACCTTCGCCCTCACGAATGAGTCCAAGCAAAATATGTTCGGTACCGATGTAGTTATGTCCGAGCTGTAGCGCTTCGCGGAGTGAGAGTTCGAGAACTTTCTTCGCACGTGGCGTAAAGGGAATGTGTCCGCTAGGTGCTTGCTGGCCTTGACCAATAATCTCTTCAACTTGAGCGCGCACGCCTTCCAGCGAAATGCCGAGTGACTCAAGACCCTTCGCAGCAACGCCTTCACCTTCGTGGATGAGGCCAAGGAGGATATGTTCAGTGCCGATGTAATTGTGATTGAGCATGCGTGCTTCTTCTTGAGCAAGGACAACTACTCGTCGAGCTCGGTCGGTAAAGCGCTCAAACATGGGCGGACTCCTTTATTTCTAACTTTCGATGTGCTGGCACTAAGCCTATAACCCAGCCCGGGCAAGGCGCGAGGTAGAAAGCTACTTGCGTCATAGAACCCTAAATATGGGGTGAATATTCCCCCAGATTGCTAGCGGTGGCCGGATTTTAGAGAGTACGCAGCATCCGGGTATTGCCCAGGGTATTTGGCTTGACCGATTCGAGATCCAGGAATTCGGCTACGCCAGCATCATAGGAACGAAGTAGCTGTTGGTAGACATCATGATCAACCGGCGTTCCTTGAATCACTTCAAAACCATGTCGGCCAAAGAATTCAGTTTGAAATGTGAGACAGAAGATTCGCTGGACTCCGACGGTGCGGGCTCTATCAATGATTGCTTCCATAATCAGATGTCCAACACCTTTCTTATGCCAATTCTTGGCTACCGCAACTGTTCGAACCTCTGCTAAATCTTCCCAGAGCACGTGCAGCGCTCCGCAACCAATAATGACTCCATCTTCTTCAGCGACGGTAAATTCTTGAACACTTTCATAGAGCGTGACGGTTTCCTTAGCCAGCATTTGCCCAGGCGCCGCATATGAATCTACAAGTTCACGAATTGCCTTGACATCAGAAGTCTTTGCCGAACGAATAATTGTCATGGCTAATCAACTTCCGGTTTTACCAGCGGGAACAAAATCGTTTCACGAATACCCAGACCTGTGAGTGCCATCAGTAAACGATCGACGCCCATTCCCATTCCACCCATGGGAGGCATGCCAAACTCCATTGCACGCAAGAAATCTTCATCTACTTGCATTGCTTCTAAATCACCTTTTGCACCAAGTTGAGCCTGCTCCACTAAGCGATTACGTTGAATGACTGGGTCAATAAGTTCGGAGTAACCGGTGGCTAATTCAAATCCATCGACATAGAGATCCCACTTCTCGACCATTCCCGGAAGTTCGCGGTGTGCACGAACCAAAGGTGATGTATCTACCGGGTAACCCATTACAAAAGTTGGTTCTACTAACTTATCTTTTGCTACATGTTCAAAGATCTCCTCGGCGAGCTTGCCTGTTACCCACTTCGGGTCAATCTTCATACCAAGTTTTGTCGCATATTTCTTTAATTCACCAATGGATGTAAGGGCCGTTACCTGCTCGCCCACACCTTGCGAAATTGCGTCGTAGAGCGAAATCTCTTTCCATGTGCCGCCAAGGTCTGCCTGACGTCCATCGTGATGGGCAACAACGTGAGAGCCCGACACAGCAACGGCTGCATTTTGAACCAGCGAACGAGTGAGATCAGCGATTGTGCGCCAATCACCGTATGCCATATATGACTCAATCATTGCAAACTCTGGTGAGTGAGAAGAATCGGCGCCTTCATTACGGAAATTTCGATTAATTTCAAAGACGCGCTCAATACCACCCACAACGCAACGCTTTAAGAAAAGCTCTGGAGCAATACGCATATATAAATCCATGTCATAAGCGTTGCTAAAAGTCTTAAATGGACGTGCTGTTGCCCCACCATGCATAACTTGCAGCATGGGTGTCTCTACTTCGATAAAGCTCTGTGAGTGAAAAGTTTCGCGAAGTGAGCGCATGACATTGGGGCGCATGCGAGCAGCGCTGCGCGCTTCTGGGCGAACAATAAGATCGACATAACGCATACGAACGCGCGTCTCTTCCGACATCGGCTTGTGATCGTTAGGTAGTGGTCGTAGCGACTTTGCTGCCAGCGTCCATGAATTTGCAAGAATAGAGAGTTCTCCGCGCTTAGAGGTGATGATTTCGCCAGTGACCGAAACTATGTCGCCTAAGTCGATATCTGATTTCCAAGCATCTAACTGCGCTTCGCCGACTTTATCCAGCGACAACATCGCTTGCAGTTCTGTTCCGTCGCCTTCGCGCAGTGTTGCAAAACAGAGTTTTCCAGTATCGCGCTTAAAAATTATTCGCCCGGTCAGGCTCTCAAGATCGCCGGTAGCAATATCTGTTTCGAGCCCAACATACTTTTCGCGAATCTCTGAAAGTGATTTGGTGCGAGCCACTGCCACTGGATAAGGCTCAATTCCACGCTCAAGCAGGCTGGCGCGCTTCTCGCGACGAATCCGAAGTTGCTCCGGTAGATCGTCTTCTTGTGCGGGTGAGTTATCGGTGGTCATAGTGGCGCAAAGTCTATCGTTTTTGGCAGTAGAACTAGTGAGAGTTCTTCTCGTGGATAAGGCGAAGTCCAATCAAAGTCAGGTCTGGCTCGTGCTCATCAATGGTTTCTGAAACTCCAATAATGAGCGGGGCTAATCCACCCGTTGCAATAACTATCGGTGCTTTCTCATAACTTTGCGCAAGTTCATCAGTAATGCGTTCGACAAGGCCATCAACCTGTCCCGCAAATCCATAGATCGTTCCTGATTGCAAAGCTTCTACAGTGTTCTTGCCAATGACATTCTTTGGCCTGATTAATTCAACTTTTCTTAGCTGCGCCGCGCGTGCTGCTAGTGCATCAACCGATATTTCAATACCGGGTGCGAGTGCGCCACCTAAAAACTCACCTTTAGGTGAAACAACATCGAGATTTGTGGAGGTTCCGAAATCAACAACAATTGCAGGTCCACCATAGAGAGTGTGGGCAGCTAGCGTATTAACAATTCGGTCTGCACCTATCTCTTTGGGATTATCCACCAACAACTGCACGCCAGTCTTAGTTCCTGGTTCCACGATTGTCACGGGGGTATCACTGAAATATGTATCAATCATGGTGCGCAATTCGCGAAGGGTTGCCGGGACAGAGGAACAGATAGAAAGTGCAGCGACTTCATAACCAGTAACAAGTGCGCTGTATTGCAACCATAATTCATCAGCTGTTGTGCGGGGATCAGTCTTTACTCGCCAGGACCTAATGAGAGTTTCTTTCTCAAATATTCCTAGAACTGTATTTGTATTTCCTACATCGATAGTTAACAACACAATTACTCCGCTCTCAGATCTAGGCCAATATCTAAAACAGGTGCGCTATGAGTTAGTGCACCAATTGCTAAGTAGTCAACGCCAGTTTGGGCATATGCACGTGCGTTCGTCAGTGAGATTCCACCAGATGCTTCGAGTTTAAATGCACCTGCCACTATTGCCACTGCTTTCGCGCAGAGCTCTGGACTCATATTGTCGAGCAAAACACAATCAGGTTTTAGTGAAATTAGTTCTTGTAATTGATCCAAGGTGTCGACTTCAATTTGAATTTCTTTTGTCGGATACATTTCACGCACTCGATTAAATGCCTGCGCTACGCCTCCAGCGGCGGCAATGTGGTTATCTTTGATAAGCGCCGCGGCACTGAGATTCATGCGATGGTTTGTTCCACCGCCCATCCGAACCGCGTACTTTTCAAGAACGCGCATTCCCGGGGTGGTCTTTCGAGTGTCTCGGATTGCACAGTTAGTTCCGGCAATTGCATCTACCCAGGTACGTGTAAGTGTGGCTATCCCACTCAAATGGCCGAGGAAATTTAAAGCGGTGCGCTCGGCCAACAAGATTGCGCGAGTATCACCGCGCACAGTCAAGAGAACTGTTCCTTTCGCAACAACTGCGCCGTCAGCAACAAAAACTGCAATGTCAGCAAGTCCTACTTCTTCTAAAACCGCACGCGCCATATCTATTCCAGCAATTACACCCGAGTTACGTGCAACAAAATCTGCTGCTACCTTTTCAGTTCCAGAGACAGTTGCTACGGATGTGACGTCCTGGCCGCCATCGAGATCTTCGGCTAGTGCACGTTTAATAAGTTCGCGGTCAATCATTTATGACTTACCTCCTGATAACCCGTTGTCCAATATCCAGTTTGATCGAGTTGTTGCACGATTCGCTTGCGCCACTGGTCACTTGAATGTGGAAAGTCTTCGCGCCAGTGCGATCCACGCGTCTCTTGTCGAATGAGTGCTGCTTTCAGAATCGCTTGGGCTAATTGAAAGAGATTGGTGGTCTCCCATGCTTCTACACATGGTTGGTCACTTGTTCTATCTTCGATACGCGTCAGATCCGAACTAGTTCGAATCAAGGAATCAGAGGAACGCAGTACACCCGCTCCTCGACTCATACTGAGTTGAATATCGTGACGCACTGATGGGTCGAGCAGAATTGCTCGCGAAACGTTCTCCACTGGTTCGCTAAATTCAGGAAGATTTGCAGCGATATCCGATGCAATTCGCGCACTAAAGACCAGGCCCTCAAGTAATGAATTTGATGCCAGCCGGTTGGCCCCATGTACGCCTGAGCATGCAGTCTCACCGCAGGCATAGAGTCCATTAACACTTGTTCTGCCATCGAGATCTACCCGAACTCCACCTGATGCATAGTGCGAAGCGGGTGCAACTGGAATTAGCTCCGTGAGCGGATTAATTCCATTGTTAACACATGATGCATAGATTGTTGGAAATCTCTTTTCAAAGCCTTCTAGGTGGCGTACATCAAGCCAGACGTGCTGCGCATGTTGGGCATTCATTACTCGCATGATTGAAATAGCGACAACATCACGGGGTGCTAATTCGGCGAGTGGATGAATCTCTTGCATAAATCGATTGCCTTGATTATCAAGTAGGTACGCGCCTTCGCCACGAACGGCCTCACTGATAAGCGGTTGTTGGCCTTCTGAGTTATTTCCTAACCAGAGCACAGTCGGGTGAAATTGAATAAATTCTACGTCGGCAACTTTTGCTCCCGCGCGCAGTGCTAGCGCAACTCCATCTCCAGTTGAAACTGATGGGTTGGTGGTCTGCGCAAATACTTGTCCTAAACCACCAGTAGCTAGAACAACTGCTTTGGCAATTGCACGGCCTACTCCATCACGGCTTCCAGCACCAATTACGTGCAAGGTGACTCCGCATACGTCGCCAATATCGTTCTTTAGCGCATCCAATACGAGTGCATTCTCAACAACTTCAATTTCAGGATCGTTCTGCACAGCAGCGAGCAGAGCGCGTGAAACTTCGGCACCTGTTGCATCGCCACCTGCATGGATAATTCGATTACGTAAATGCCCACCTTCGCGAGTTAACGCAATCTCACCGCTTGCTTCTTTATCAAATATTGCGCCACGTTCAATAAGTTTACGTACCGCTTCTGGTCCCTCAGTTACCAGTACTCGAACTGAGTCAACATCGCAGAGACCAACGCCAGCAACCAAAGTATCTTTCTCGTGGGCCTCTGGTGAATCTCCATCGCCAAGTGCAGCTGCGATTCCACCTTGTGCCCATTTAGTTGAACCTTCATCAACGCTTGCTTTTGTTACCAGCAGAACAGATAAACCAAATGTTCGACATTGCAGTGCAGTAGTAAGCCCGGCAATTCCGGAACCGACAACAATGACATCTGCTTGCGCGGTCCAGCCAGGTGCGGGGGCTAGTAATCTCATGAGCGTTGCACCATCTGCATATTGTCAATCAAACGGACCTCATTTATCCACCCGGCGACAATCGCGCGCGTGAACACCGTCGCTTCGGTGGCCGGTGCGAAACTTTCTTCATCGATGAAATCTGCGTAATCGAGGGTGAAGAGTGGCTCTGCTGAAAGCGCTGCACGTAATTCAGCCTCGGTTTTAGAAGTAGCTAAGGCACGTGAAATCACGGTGGCGGCGGCTCTGCCTTCAGCGGTTAGTCGGATGTTTCTTGATGACATTGCCAAGCCATCAGTTTCGCGAATAATTGGTGCACGAATAATCTCAACGTTGCCAGCAATTTCTTCGACGAGTTTTAGCTGTTGAAAATCTTTCTCACCGAAGATGGCAACGCTAGGTTTGAGTAGATCAAAGAACCTGCGCACAACGGTAACAACCCCATCGAAATGCCCCGGCCGTGACTTTCCCTCGTAGAGCTGCGAGATTGGCCCGGCAGTGAGGACTGGGTGATCTGCTGGATAAATCTCTGCCGGCGTTGGAAGCCATACATGTGTCGCGCCATGACTTGCAGCTAACTCAAGATCAGCCTCCGGAGTTCTGGGGTATTTTGCCAAGTCTTGTACGTTCTCAAATTGCAGTGGATTAATAAAAATACTGAGAACTACATTCTCGTTTTTTTCCTGTGCAATCGAAAGCAGCGATGCATGTCCGGCGTGAAGTGCGCCCATGGTTGGTACAAATGCGCAGCCGGAAGGAAGCTCTCGCGCATCTGTTACTACTTTCATGGCTCCAGTCCTTTCAGGTACCGGGCGGGCAGTGCTTAAAGTCTAAAGCGTTATGGCAATTGCTCCAAAAGGTGGGAGATTTTTCCGTGGGTAAGCAGAATCGCATCAGCTTCAATTTCAAACCAAGGTTCTAGGACAAACCTGCGCTCATGTGCTCGTGGATGTGGGAGTTCTAACTCAGCAGCACTGCTCAGAAGTCCTCCGTACTGGATGAGATCTAAATCAATAGTTCGAGGGCCCCAACGTTCTAGTCGCTGGCGACCTAAAGTTTTTTCAATTCCATGCAAAAGGGATAGTAAATCTGCAGCCGGTAAATCACTTTCTAAAATACAGACCGCATTGAGGTAATCAGGCTGCTCTGGCCCGCCCACTGGCTTACTTGCATGTAGCGAAGAGACTGCGGTGACATCTGTTGCAGCGCGCAACATGGAGATTGCTAATTCAATTTGTTCGCGCGGGTTACCAATATTGGCGCCAAGGGCAACTACCGCCTTCATCGCGAGATAGTTACTGCAATATCTGAGACTTCTGCTGCTACCGGAGCTTTCGGCTTATGCACAGTTACCGTAACGCGCTGGATACTCGGATGAGTTGCCTTAACCTGATCTGCAATTCTTCCAGCAAGTTTTTCGATGAGTTGAACTCGGGCGCCAGTAATTTCTTCCACTACAAGTTCAGAAAGTGCACCGTAATCAATAGTGTCATTCAAATCATCGGTGATACTCGCCTTTGAGAGATCAAGATGTAGCTCAAGATCTACGAAAAAATCCTGTCCGTTCTTTGCTTCGTGCTCAAATACTCCATGATAGCCAAAGCCATGAATTCCTTTAATGCTGATGACGTCACTCATGCACTGACCACGCTTTTATTAGATTTCACACCATGAACCCTAACCGCCCAGATACCTTTACCAACAAGTGATTGCGTGACCGCTACCGTTGCTTCTTCCCGTGAATCAGGGTTATCTCCCCCGAGGAATCGTTTCCGCGAATGACCAATGAGAACCGGATAACCCAAAGCAATAAATTCATCAATGCGCTTTAGGATTTCCCAGTTGTGCTCAGGATCTTTAGCAAAGCCAATACCCGGATCAAGAATTATGTTTTCCCGCTTTATGCCGGCGGCTAGCGCCTTATCTAGTTGCAACGTCACTTCATCGATTACCTCTTTGACGACGTCGTTATAGATAGCCTTTGAATTCATATCCACTGAATGGCCTCGCCAATGCATGAGGGTGTATTTACATCCTAAGCGCGCGATGGTGGCAAACATTTCTGGATCCGCAGCGCCTCCGCTCACATCATTAACAATGCTCGCACCTGCCTGCACAGCTAACCGCGCGGTCTCTGCTCGCATGGTGTCAACGCTCAGTGTGACGCCATTGCCAGCAAGGCCTTCGATGACGGGAATCACGCGCGCTTGTTCTTCTTCTGCCGATACTCGCTTCGCACCAGGCCGGGTTGATTCTCCGCCGATATCGATGATGTCGACACCTTCTTCAATCATCTCTAAGCCACGGGTGATTGCAATGTGTGTCTCAAAATTTACTCCACCATCGGCAAAGGAATCTGGTGTGACATTGAGAATTCCCATCACAAGCATTGAGATTTATCGATTCGTAATAAGACTAATTGCTTCAGCGCGAGTTGTTGGATCGCGTAGAACTCCGCGTACTGCTGAAGTTGTTGTTCGTGCCTGAGACTTACGCACCCCACGCATTGACATACATAGGTGCTCGCAATCAATAATGACAATTACGCCCATTGGCTTAAGAATCTCAACGAGTGCGTCGGCAATCTGAGTTGTGAGTCGCTCCTGCACTTGTGGTCTATGTGCAAAGAGATCTACTAATCGTGCAACTTTAGAGAGCCCAGTAATTTTCCCACTGGGGATATATCCAACGTGGGCAACACCATGAAATGGAGTGAGGTGGTGCTCGCAATGAGAAAATACCTCGATATCGCGAATGATGACTAACTCTTCATGTCCAATATCAAAAGTTGTTGTTAATACATCTTCTGGCTTCTGCCAGAGTCCCTCAAAGTTTTCGGCAAATGCGCGAGCAACGCGAGCTGGTGTGTCTTTTAAGCCTTCACGATCGGGATCTTCACCAAGGGCCAATAAGAGTTCGCGGACAGCCTTTTCCGCGCGCTCATGATCATATGGATGCGATGCGCCGCCATCATGTGGCCCCATTGATACTGAAGAAATATCACTCACTCGGAAGTTGCTTTCTTCACGCGCCGCACTTTCTTAGATGCATCAGGTGTTGCGGTGATGATGCGCTCTGGAATATCAACCGGTGGAGTAGCTGAAGGTGTGCGTGTCTCTGATCCTGTCCATGCCGGACGATTAGGCCATGACCTCACCTTGGCAAATATCTGCGCAATCTCTTCTTTATTGAGCGTTTCAATCTCAAGAAGTTTAATTACCATTTCATCAAGAATGGTTCTATTTGCTTCAAGAATGTCATAAGCCTCTTGGTGGGCAGTTTCAATTAATTTACGGATTTCAGCATCGACTACTGCAGCAACGTTCTCTGAATAATCTCGTTGATGTCCATAGTCACGACCCATAAATGGTTCAGATGCATCGGTTCCTAATTTAATTGCGCCAATTGCCTCAGTCATTCCGTATTGGGTCACCATTGCGCGAGCAAGGGCAGTCGCCTTTTCAATGTCATTTGAGGCACCAGTGGATGGGTCATGGAAGATAAGTTCTTCGGCGGCGCGACCACCCAGTGAATACGCCAACTGATCAAGAAGTTGGTTACGTGTAGTTGAGTATCTATCTTCATCAGGTAACACCATGGTGTAACCAAGTGCTCGACCACGCGGCATGATAGTTATTTTATGAACTGGATCAGTATGCGGAAGAGCATGCGCAACAAGTGCGTGACCTGCTTCGTGATATGCAGTGACGCGACGTTCTTCTTCAGACATCAACCGTGACTTGCGCTGTGGTCCGGCCATGACGCGATCAATGGCCTCATCTATCTGCGCATAACCTATTGTCTTCTGGCCTTCACGCGCAGATAACAACGCTGCTTCATTAAGTACATTTGCTAGATCGGCTCCAGTGAATCCTGGTGTCCTGCGGGCATATGCAACGAGTTCAACTTCCTTTGAAATTGGCTTGTTCTTTGCATGCACTTTCAGAATATCTCCCCGGCCCTTGAGATCTGGGCGCTCGACTGGAATCTGACGATCAAAACGCCCTGGACGAAGAAGTGCTGGATCAAGAACATCTGGACGGTTTGTGGCAGCAATGAGAATTACTTGGCCATTAGCTTCAAAGCCATCCATCTCTACCAGAAGTTGATTGAGGGTTTGTTCGCGTTCATCATGGCCGCCACCCATACCAGCACCGCGTTGACGCCCTACTGCATCGATTTCATCTACGAAAACTATCGCGGGTGCATTCGCCTTGGCTTGGTTGAACAAATCACGAACTCGTGCGGCGCCAACTCCCACAAACATTTCGACAAAGTCAGAGCCAGAAATTGAATAAAAAGGAACTTTTGCTTCACCAGCAACGGCGCGAGCAAGAAGAGTCTTTCCTGTTCCTGGCGGGCCGTAGAGAAGTACTCCCTTAGGAATCTTGGCACCGAGTAGCGCGTACTTAGCGGGATCTGCCAGGAAATCTTTTATTTCTTCTAGTTCAGCGATTGCTTCATCAGCACCTGCAACATCATCAAATGTATTCTGCGGAACATCGTTATCTTGCAGCTTTGCCCGTGATTTACCAAAGGAAAATACTCGATTTCCACCTTGTGCTTGACTCATCAACAGGAAGAAGAGCAGACCGATAATAAGTATTGGACCGAAGCTAAAGAGAATAGTTGTTAGTACTGATGTCTTTGGAACATCTACCGTCCAGCCTTTTATTGGCGGATTAGCTGTGAGTTCATCGATAAGTGTGGGTTCTTGGCGCGCAATGTAAGAAGCTTCAACTTTTGTTGCACCTTTAATTGTCTTTCCGTTACTTAATATCAGGCGAATCTTCTGACTCTTATCAATGAGAACAGCTGACTCAACTTCAGATTGTGAGATGGCAGCAATTGCTTGTGAAGTCTTAATCTCGGTATAACTATTTGAGGCGCTGGAGATCTGTCCAAAAATGGTTACTCCAATAATTGCGACGATAATCCAAGAGAGTGGTCCTCGGAAAAGTTTCTGAGCACGTGTTTGGGGCGTCGCTTTCACATTCCTTTTCGCAGCGCTTTTCTCCTTGGACTTTTTGAATTTATCGAATGGAGACTTAGTTTGGGGTGCTTGGGAAGACATGGAACTCCTTATGAGTACATGTGCTTGGCAAGCACACCGATAAATGAAAGGTTTCGATACTTCTCATCGAAGTCGAGTCCATATCCGACAACGAACTCTGTCGGAATATCAAAGCCGACGTATTTAACGTTAACGTCGACTTTGGCAGCTTCAGGCTTACGGAGAATTGCCAGAATTTCAACGGATGCCGCGCCGCGAGACAGTAAGTTTGATTTGAGCCATGAGAGCGTCAGACCTGAATCAACAATGTCTTCCACAATCAGCACATGGCGACCAGTGATATCGCGATCTAAATCTTTAAGGATTCGAACTACGCCACTTGATTTTGTACCGGAGCCGTAGGAAGAAACAGCCATCCAGTCCATTTCAATATGTGTTTGCATCGCACGAGTGAGGTCTGCCATCGCCATGATCGCACCTTTAAGAACTCCGACAAGTAGAACTTGCTTATCTTTGTAATCTTTATCAACGCGCGCTGCAAGTTCTAAAATCTTGGCAGCCAGTTCTGCTTCCGTTGCAATTACTTTTTCAACATCTGTGCCGACTGCTGCGAGATCCACCGGGTGAGCTCCTTAATGTGCGAATCGAGATTACTGGTTTAAGAGCGAAAGTCTGCCCGAAATTCGCTCAACCTTCACACCACCCGGCAGGCTCACCAGCCCCTGACCGTGCCAAGAAGTGACCAGCGCCTCAACGGAGGCGATATGGTCGGCCGAAATTGAGCCAGATGGAGCGCCAGCAGCGTAAATCGCCGCCCGCAGGATTCGGCTCCGGATTGCTCTCGGCAGTAGCTCCAGGGCCGAACAATCCAAATCTTTCAGGTTATGACGAGACATTTCAACATCAGCGATTGCATCGAGGGCATCGGCATCATCTCGAAGTAGTGATGCGCTGCGCGCTAAAGCTGCAGCAATTCCAGGGCCAATTTTTGCTTCCATGATTGGGAGTACATCTCGACGCACTCTCACTCTTGAGAATTCCGGGTTTTCATTATGAGGATCGTTCCAGAAATCCAGATTCATTTCCTTGCAAGCGCTCTCAGTCTCTTCCCGAGTACAAGCAAGAAGCGGACGGATATACATTCCGTTTTCAATTGCCATTCCGGAAAGCGAACGAGTTCCCGATCCGCGAACTAATCCAAGGAGAACTGTCTCTGCTTGATCATCTCGAGTGTGCCCAAGAAAAACTCTAGTTGCATTCTCTTCTGCTGCAATTGTTGATAAGGCTTCATAGCGAGCTTTGCGAGCACCAGCTTCTAGCCCTGATTCGAGCGAAACATTTACCTTCGCCGCAATCACTTTTTCATAGCCCATGGTCTTTAATTGGGCTTGGACTCGGGCAGCTTGCTCGGAAGATTTTTCCTGCAGCTGATGATCAATTGTCACTGCCACCGCTTTGATGGCTAAAGCCTTCGCTTCAATGTGAGTTGCGTAAGCAAGTGCAAGTGAATCTGCTCCACCTGAAACTGCGACAAGAACACAATCTCCTGCTTCACATTTTTGAAGCTGATCTCTTACTGCGTTACGAATGCCAACAATTGTCTGGGCCATCGGGCAAGACTAGACCCGGCCGCCAAATGGCATAAGTCCTTTAATGCTATAAATACTCGAATACAACAGGCCTTTACCTTTTGAATTCGCTTCCCACATCATGCCACCGCCGGCATAAATCGTGATGTGGTGGATGGTTGAGATATTTCCCTTATAAGAGTAGAACAAGAGATCACCTGGCACTAACTCGTTAAGGGTTACATGCTTTGTATAACCGGCGTAAAGCGCGGAGTTTAGGCGATCCCAATTTGGCCAACCAAGACCGGCAGATCTGTATGCAGCATAAACAAGTCCAGAGCAGTCGAATGAGTTCGGTCCCTCGGAGCCCCACACATATGGTTTGCGAGCAAGCACTTGCTTCTTTGCAAACGCAACCGCCGTTGCTCGCTGTGCTTCAGTTGTGCGAATTGTTGACCGACCCTTAAATCCAATATCTGGCCATACCTTTGATTGGTTAATCGTATTCGCAGCCGTATTGGCTTGACTCTCTTCTAGCAGAGCTAGCTGTCGTTGTTGTTCGAGTGTGACGCGAACATTTCTTGCAGTTGCGAGTTCCTTAATCAACTTATCTTGAACAGCGCGAAGCTTGTCGACCTCTTTTTGCTGCAGATCCTGGGCGTCATCAGCAACTTTCTTCGCAGCTGCAACTTTTGCCGTTGCCACCTCTTGCACAACCTTTGCCTCATCAGCTTTCTTCTTCGCAGCACGTGCCACAATTTCGGCTTCTTTATATCGCTCAAGGGAAGTTGTGTTGCGAGCACCGAGTGTATTCAAAGTAGAAAGCTGATCAATCAAATCTTGTGGGCCGTTTGCACTTAGCAGTGGCTCGATATCACTCATCGCTCCACCAAGCATGTAGGCATCAACGGCCAACTTACCGATTACGCGATGTGCTTCTTGAACAGCTGCGGCAGTCTCAGCCGCATACTTTGCAGCAGCTACCGCTTGCGAAGTTGCGATATCCAACTCCCGCTTCGCCCTTAAATACAAATCACGTGCCGCATTAGCCTTAGCCGTTAACTCTTTCAAGGTGCTATTTGCCGCAGCTAACTTTTTGGCAGCAGCATCCGCAACTTTTTTCTTTGCCGCCTCCGCTTTTTTCGCAGCTTCAATCTGTTCCAGTGTTGGTTTAGGTTTTGCGACCGCCGGAGTCGTCGCCAAGCAGAGCCCGGCAATAAGGGCGAGACTCACTAAGCGGTGGCTACGACGCATTTGAGAAGAATAAATCAGGTGCAGATTTTAGATGGGGCGATTGGCCCTGTGTCGTTAGTTAGCCACATCTCTTCGAGAGAAAAGTGTTGCGGCAACTACAGATCCCACAAATACATAGAGAGTTCCCAGAATCAGCGCATGCGAATATGAAACATCCGCGCTACCGCCTTGTGCTATCACTGATAGTTGATTTCCTGGCATCCAATCCAGCGTCACAGGCTTGACCGCACCAATGAGGTTCTCAATGATTAACAACCACAAGACTCCGATGGAGATAGCGGAAATAGGTGAACGCAGTAGCAATCCGAGCACCATTCCTACGATGCCAAAGTAAATCACCGAGATTGTGACGTTGAGCAGAGTCTGTCCGATTGCATGGAAACCTGAGGATGTAAACCAGAGCGCTGTCACAACTTTGGCTCGTCCAGAAAGGGCCACTGAGATTCCGATACTTACTACAGCTGAAATGAGAACTAATATCAGAGCAAATAGTTTCATCGCAATTAATTTTCCAGCCAAGATTCGAAGTCGACCGGGTTGGCGGACTAAGAGATTGCGCAACGTTCCGTAGGTGTACTCCTGCGCTGTTTGAGCAGCAAAGACGCAGAGAGCAATAACTCCAAGTAATCCACCTACTGATGAAAAGCCGTAGACCGAACCGCCAGCTAAGTTCAGTACTTCGCGACCCACTTCACGACCTCGGTCGGAGTTTCCACCTTCTGAATCAATCATGAGATAAAGAAAAGTATTTGTTAAACCGGTAAAGAAAAGTGAAGCACCAAGGGTGCCGAGGAAAAGAGTTGGTCTACGCAGCTTGCGCCACTCAGCACGAATTACCCGCATCATGAGCGATCTCCAGTCATTTCAAAGAATGTCTCTTCCAGGTTAGGAAGTTGCGGGGCAAGTTGAGTCAGCAGAATGCCGGCATCGAATGCTTTTTTGTTCAGTACACCCGCCCACTCGGCCGGACCTTCAATATGCGCGACTTCAGAACGGATAGTCGCTTTATGGCCATCACGTTCTGCAATTTCAATAATTTTCTGCAAATCAGCTGCGTTTTCAGTTTTGACTAAAATTATTGGCTGTTGTGCTTGCATCAACTCTTGCAGTGGCCCGGCAAATACAACTTCGCCTTTCCGTAACATGACGATGTATTCGCTAATAATTTCGAGCTCTGAAAGTAGATGAGAAGATACAAAAACTGTTGTGCCTTGTGACGCTAACTTCTTCAACAAGTCACGAACCTCTTGGATGCCTTCGGGGTCTAATCCATTTGTAGGTTCATCGAGAATAAGAATCTTTGGATTTGGTAGTAGCGCTGCTGCAATACCCAATCGCTGCTTCATTCCAAGTGAATACGTTTTATATTTCGATTGACCTCGCCCCTCGAGTCCAACCACTCGAATGAGTTCTTCCACGCGTTCGATAGGAAACCCACCAAGGGTTGCCAGGACTTTAAGATTTTCCGCACCTGACAGCGCCGGATAAAAGGCCGGGCCTTCAATCATTGCGCCCACTTGTGAAAGGTATTTATCTGGGTGGCTAATGGATTGCCCAAGAATTTCCGCAGTTCCACCCGTAGGTGAGATCAACCCAAGTAACATCCTGATTGTTGTCGTCTTTCCAGCCCCATTGGGGCCGACGAATCCGCAGATGGTGCCGAGGGGGACTTCAAAATTTGCGTGCGAGACTGCAAAGCCAGAATCGTAATTCTTGCTGAGATCTTTGACAGATATCGCGATAGTCGTCATATGTGCAATTTACCATCCAAACCTTAGAATGCTCTTATGAGTAAAGAGGTCTGGGGTTATCACGAACATCCAAAACGTCGCGAGCCCGACTGGGAAGTTAATTCACAAACTTCGGCAGTGCGCGATGGACTTGCCCGCTCTGGTTTCGGTGAAACCTCGGAAGCGCTCTATCTAAACAGCGGATTTACATATACAGATGCACAGGAAGCAGCTGATGCATTTACTGATCAGACTGACCATTTCTTATATAGCCGCTTTCATAACCCAACTGTTGCCATGTTTGAAAAGCGATTGGCGGCAATTGAGGGAGCCGAGCATTGTGTGGCAACAGCTTCTGGAATGGCGGCAATGTTCGCCTCGCTTGCCTGCATTCTCGAAACTGGTGATCATGTCGTTGCATCGGCCGCCATGTTCAGCTCATGTCACGTTGTCATTACTGAGATCTTGCCCAAGTGGGGCGTGACCTACGAATTAGTTAAAGCAAACGATAAAGCCGGCTGGGAGAAGGCACTTTCTAAGAAGGTGAAGGCGGTCTTCATTGAATCTCCAAGTAACCCGCTCCTTGAAATCGTTGACATTCGATTTGTCTCTGATTTAGCGCACAAAGTTGGCGCCACAGTAATTGTAGATAATGCGATGGCTTCTCCCGTCTTGCAAAAACCGCTCGCACTCGGTGCAGATGTTGTTATGTATTCGGCAACAAAACATATTGATGGCCAAGGTCGCGTTCTTGCCGGGGCGCTACTTGGATCCTTCGCCTATATCTATGAGAAGTTAATTCCTTTTGTTCGCCATACCGGTCCGACCCTCAGTTCATTTAACGCATGGGTTCTAGTTAAGTCACTTGAGACCATGGACCTTCGAGTTACTCGCATGACCGAGAACGCGCAAGCGATTGCAGAATTTCTCGAAGGTCACGCAAAAATTAAAAGCGTTCGCTACCCAGGATTGCCATCACACCCAGATCACAAAGTTGCCATGCAGCAAATGAGTGGTGGCGGCACAACAATCGGAATCGAATTCAGTGGCTCGCAGAAGGATGCTTTTGCATTTATGGATGCATTAACCATCATTGATATTTCAAATAACCTTGGTGATAGCAAATCCCTTATTACGCACCCGGCATCAACAACGCACAGAAGGCTTTCTACTGATGTACAAGCTGAGATGGGAATTTCTCCATCGGTACTCAGGCTTTCGGTTGGCTTAGAACATATCGATGATTTGATTAAAGACTTAAATCAAGCACTCAGTAACTGAGCTACTACAAGTAATACTGAAAATAGGCTTAAGTATGTAATCGACCAGTGAAAAATACCGGCCGCAACCTTGTTGTAGTTATCTGAATTTTCCTTCAGTGCAAATAACTGAAAGGTAAAGATTGCGCCGAGAAGTACCGTGGCGCAGAGAACCCACACTGGCAGCTCTGCCAACTGAATCATGGCTGCAGATGAAACGACCATGGCAATGGTGTGAAACCACATTTGATTAATAACGTTTGACTGCGATGAAACTGAAGGCAGCATCGGAATACCGGCAGCCGAATAATCATCTTTATATTTAATGGCTAACGCCCAGAAATGTGGTGGTGTCCAGAAGAAGACCACGAGAAAAAATGCAACAGGGACAAGTGTGAGTGAGCCCGTAACGGCAGACCAACCAATAAGAACTGGCATGCAACCAGCTGCGCCGCCCCACACAATATTTTGAGACGTATTTGGTTTTAGAATAATTGTGTAAATGACAACGTAGTAAAAAATCGCTAGCGCTGTAAGTAGTGTTGCTAGTTCGGTGGTAAAGATTTCAAAAATCAAGAGGGATGCAATTGTTAAAACCCAGGCAAAGATGATTGCTTGAGTCCGAGAGATTGATCCAGTTACCAATGGGCGCTTTGCGGTTCGAGCCATCAACTTATCGGTCTCAGCTTCAATCACCATATTAAATGCGTTAGATGCACCCGCGGCTAGCGTTCCACCGATAAGCGTGGCTGCAACTAAACCGAAACTTGGCAGCCCTTTCTCTGCCAAAACCATTGCCGGCAGAGTTGTAATAATTAGGAGTTCAACTACGCGCAATTTCATAAGGTCTACATATGCGCGAACTAACTTCATATGTATAGCCTACCTTTTTGCACTAGTACTCTTACCAGCATGCATAAGACCAAAATCACACTAGCCCTCGTTCTTACAGTGCTCGCTCCCCTGCTCGTTGCCAGCCCGGTAAAAGCCGTCGATGCTTCCGAGTCAAAGATGCGATTGGTAAAGACTTTCACCGGCTCCTTAAGTCCTAAATCAGTAACTGCATCGCAGAACGGCTTGGTCAGCGCGCACAACATGATGTATCAACACAGCGTTTCAATTTTCGATTCTAGCTCACTCGAATTAATCTCGACTGTTAAGGATTCGGTCTCGCTATCGGCTCTCGGAGTTCCAGGATTTCCTGGAACTTACAAAGGTGCGCCCGTCGAAGGGGCATACTCGCCGGATGGGGAGTATCTCTACTTCACCAACTATTCGATGTATGGAAAAGGATTCAATAAAGAAGGTCACGATGTCTGTTCTCCTTCTTCGGGATATGACACCAGCTTTCTATCTCGAATCAATTTAGCGAATTATAAAATTGATGCTGTTTATCAAGTTGGTTCTGTTCCTAAGGTTGTAAGCGTTACACCTGACAATAAATATGTCCTGGTGAGTAACTGGTGTTCGTACACCGTTTCAATAATCTCGGTGGAAAAACAGAAGGTAATAAAGACGCTAAAGATTGGTCGATACCCCCGAGGTATCGCTATCACTTCAGATAGTAGATACGCCTATGTCGCTGAGATGGGTGGAAATAGCATTCACCGAATCGATCTCATAGATTTTACTAAGTCCTTAATTCCAATTGGATCTAACCCACGTGCAATTCAGTTATCGTCGGATGACAAAACTCTTTATGCCACCCTAAACATTTCCGGCAAAGTTATTGCTTGGAATCTAGAGGCAAACAAGGTAATCAAAAGTGTAAAAACTGGCTTAGCGGCTCGCAGTTTGGCACTGAACGGCGATGGTTCTGCCCTCTTTGTTGTTAACTTTAAGAGCGGAACTATGACAAAGTTGCGGGCGTCAGATCTCTCGATAATTCAAAATATCAAAGTCTGCAAAGAACCTATCGGTGTCACTTACGATAATGAGACTGAAAGTACTTGGGTGGCTTGTTATGAAGGATCTATCAAAGTATTTCAGAACTAGCAGCTTCCAATTCGGGAACTAGTTCTAGTTCTGGTTCCGGTTGAACAGCAGGAAAGAAGGGCGCTGCAATTTTGCCCAGAATCCGATCGACAAGATCACGAATTCGATTAGCGACCGAATAAGTCTTGGTATGTTTATCGGAAATAATGACAAAAGCATATTCGCGATCTCCGGATTCAACATAACCTGCCAAATTTGTTGTATTGCTTAGCGTCCCAGTCTTAGCTTTAACCAGTCCGACTGCATCTGGGGCGGTTTCGATAAATCGATTACGTAGGGTTCCAGAAATTCCACTTATCGGAAAACCATTTATGAGCGGAACGAATCGCTCATCATTCTTGATTTTTACCAGTAATTGAGCGACCAAATTTGCGGTTACCCGATTCTCTTTAGATAACCCACTTGCATCTTTAACAATCATATTTGTCGATTCAATACCAAGCTCTTGCAGAACGCTAGCAAATGTAGTTGCAACACCTGCCTGATCAAAGGTGTTACCGGCGGCTACGGAGGCAAGTCGAGCAATCCGCTCTGAGAGCGTGTTATCACTCCACGCAACTGCATAGCCAAGAATCTCTTCAAGTTGCGGCGAATCTGATGTCAGAATTCTGCTTCCCGAAAAATCAAGAGCAGTCTGGCTGCTCACTCGTTTCATTTTTACATTTAAGCCTTTATCTCGAAAAAACTTCTTCATGTGTTCAGTTTCAGAGGTAAAAAGTCCAGCATAAAAAAGAGTGAAGTTTGAATCTAATTCCGGGTTCAAATCATTAAGAGCTTTGAGCGAATTGAATTCAATCCGAGGTAAAGATGTTCGACCCATTTTTTCGGCAAGCTTGGAACTGGTGCTAATCCATGGATCGTAACTTCCCTGAATCACCAAGCTATTTGGTTGATTGCCAAGCCATAGCGAAGTAGCGAAGACCTGATCCATCGGTAGGTGCATAACTGCCGCTGCACCCATAAAAATCTTTTGCAGCGATGCCGGCTTCCGTAATGAGTACGCCCCTTTTTGATAAGCCACAGATCCATCTTGCTGATCAATTACGACCACCGAAGGGTTAGCTAGATCTTTACTAGAAACGTATCGACTAAATACGGAAGCAACCGAGTTCGGATCTAACGCCGTTGCCGTCGGTGGGTTAACGAGGGAGAGTACGAGCAGGGCAATGCACGATGTATATGCGTAACGTTTCATTACTAAATTGGTTGCCAGAGATATGCAATAAGCACATTTGAAATGGTGAGCACCAACATGGTCGCCCAGACCGAACTCTTAAGTTCAGCTTTCTTGAAATTCTTGTAGCCCAAGGTCAATAACACCGCAATAATCAATCCTTTAACGCCAAACTTGGCGTGATTCGCAACTTCATCAATATTAACTTTTTCATACAGTCCAACCATGACAACTCCGGCAATGAGTGCCGTGAGAGTTGCGTGAACTACTCCAGGATTAAGTTTGCGAGGAGATTTTTTCGTTTGAAGTAGAAGTAGCGCCAGGATGGCAACAATGCACAGTAGATGAATGCCAAATGCGATGTGATAAACGATATTCATGACGCTCCTTGGTAATAACAGTGAAGTAAGTTTAGAGTGCATCCATGGAAAAGAGCACACCTGCAGTCATTGGACCCGGTGAATTTTTTCCGGTAGTCGGAGTCGGCCCACACGCGCAGCCTTGGCCAACGGGTCCGCAGTATGACCCAGATCTATTGGAGAACGGCGACCGCAGGAATGTCCTCGATCATTACAGGTATTGGTCGGTTGCAGCCATTGTTGCTGACCTCGACAGTAAACGTCATAAGCTACAAATTGCGATCGAGAACTGGCAACATGATTTAAACATTGGGTCTGTTGTGCGCACCGCTAATGCTTTTAATGTGTCATTGGTCCACATCATCGGCAGACGCGATTGGAATAAACGCGGGGCAATGGTTACTGACCGCTACCTGACAGTCATGCATCACCCCACTGTTGCTGACTTTGCAACATGGTGTAAGGAGAATGAAGTTCCCATCATTGGAATTGATAACGTTCCTTCTTCAAAACATCTAGAGGGTTCAGCACTTCCCGAAAAGTGTGTCCTGCTCTTTGGGCAAGAAGGTGCTGGAATGTCAGATGAGGGAATTGCAGTCTGTGAAGTCCTTTACGCCATTGAACAATACGGATCTACCAGGTCAATGAACGCTTCGGCCGCTGGGGCTATTGCGATGTATCACTGGGCCCTGCAGCACTTACCGCGCAAGTCTTAGAGTTGTTTTAGAAGCCGTCTTCTTTCGGAGCTTCTTCACTTTCTAGCGCCTCTCTTACTGTGGCAAGACGACGATCAACTTCATCGGCTTCTTCCATTCGCCCAAGTTGGCGCATGACAGCCACCATCCGAGTTTCAATATCTAGAATGAATTCAAAGTCTTTTGGCTCATCTTCAGCAATGATTTGAAGCACATTATCAAGTGTAGAAAGCCCATCCTCTAGCTTTCCAAGCAGAATTTCGGCCTTGCCGTATTCAAAGAGGGCAAAGGTTTCCCGGCGATGATCATGGGCAGTTTCAAAGACATCGATTGATTTCCGTGCTGCATCTAGCGCTTTTTCGCCTTCGCCAATTTCAACATAGCACGATGCAATTTTCTGATCACAACGAGCAACGTTGATTACTTCCTTTTCCATCTTAAACATCTTGCGCGCTTCCTGGAAACAGATTATTGCTTCATTGAAGTTCTTTAGTTCGCGATGAGCGCATCCGATGAGGTGCATATCATTTGCCGCCCCAATGGTGTTTCCATCGACTAGATGTTCTTGTGAACACTCATACATGGTCTCAATGACTTTTTCGTAATTCTTAGATGAGTACCACCACTCGCCCAAGGTGCAGGCAAGCTCGAGTGCAATCGGTGATTTGTTATCGCGCAAAATTGCAACAGCCTTACTCATTGCAGTTGCTGCTTCATCCATACGTTTTAATTGATTGAGGTTATAACCAATAGCTGAATACGCCTGAGCTAAACCTTCACTCGGCGCAGATGCACCCAGCTCTGAAAAAATATCGCGCGCAGTTTCGGCGAGCGCTAACGCTTCGTCGTATTGGCCACGAGCAAAGATGCGGGCTGAGAGTTCGTAGAAAGTGTTGGCACGTTCTTCGCCTTGAACCTCAGGGATTCGATCCCAGAGCATTTCCTCAGTGACGAGCTCTTCTTGGCCGTAATCTTCGCTCATATGTGACCTCCCGGTGGCTTGCGCCGTGCTTGGCAGATTCGTGCACTGTAGACCTAACGCTGGCCGCCCCGCGGTTATTTCGCCTTGTGGAACGGTAAATTCTCCATTAACCTTTCCTTGTTGCAAATCGTTTGCATCTAGGAGGCTCAACTCATGCATATCCCTGATGGATTCATCGATATCCCTACCTCTGTCGCTTTTGCCGGCATCGCCGCCGCCGGAGTGGCACTCTCCCTCAAAGGCGCCAAGTCAAGCCTTGATGAGAAGACCGCGCCACTGGCTGGCCTTACCGCGACCTTTATCTTCGCCGTACAGATGCTCAATTTTCCCGTTGCTGCTGGAACAAGTGGCCACCTACTCGGAGGCGCACTGGCTGCGATTCTGGTCGGACCTTGGGTTGCCTCGCTCGCACTGACAGTCGTGCTGGTGATGCAAGCTCTGCTCTTTGCAGACGGTGGCCTGACCGCACTTGGGTTGAGCGTCTTTAACATGTCACTCATCGGAGTCTGGGTTGGCTACGCAATCTTCGTTCTGGTGAAGAAAATTCTTCCAAAAAATAAATCATCGATTTCAATTGCCGCCTTTGTCGCCGGATTGATCTCGGTGCCATGTGCTGCCGCCGGATTTGTTCTTCAGTATGCAATTGGCGGAACAGCAACGTTTTCAATCACACAAGTCCTTACCGCAATGATTGGTACCCATATTCTGATTGGAATTGGCGAAGGCGTTATCTCCGCACTCTCCGTCGGAGCCGTTATGGCAAGTCGCTCTGACTTGGTCTACGGATATAAAGGATCCACTCAACTTCTAGAAACGAGAGTGAAAGAATGAATAAACAAAGTAAATTTCTCATCGCTGGATTTGTGCTCTCACTCTTCTTAGCAGGCGTCGTTTCAAACTATGCCTCCTCGAACCCAGATGGGCTTGAAAAGGTTGCTGAAGATATCGGATTCCTGGATAGCGCTAAAGAGCATACGAATGCAGATGGGCTGCTAGCTGACTACGGCGTCAAAGGTATTGAAAATGAACGCCTCTCAACTGGTGCCGCAGGAGTAATTGGAGTAATCGCCACTGCTGGAGTTTCAACTGGACTCTTCTTGGTCTTGCGACGCAAGAACGGCGCGAGTAAATAAACACTTCAACTTCCGAAAAAAGTCAGGTTCACTCACACGGCCATCACCACGGCCATGATGTAGGTGAGCGCCTTTATATTCACCGTCACTCTGTGGCTCACTCGCTGCCGTCACATCTAAAAATAATTGCAGTGCTTCTCTTCGTTCTAGTTGTTGTATCCACCCCCATTACCTACTGGCCCGCTTTTGTTATCTTCTTAGCGTTGGTTATTGCGGCGGCAACAGCTGGGAAGATCTCAATCTTCACTCTCTCCAAGCGCGCACTAATCGAAGTCCCATTTATATTTTTTGCCGTGCTTATGCCCTTCTTCGGCACCGGCGAACGCTTTGAGTTGGGTCCCTTTAACCTCTATCGCGATGGATTACTTGCTGGCCTTTCAATCGTTGCCAAGGGAACTTTGGGCGTCTTAAGCGCGGTCATTCTCTCTACGACCACAACTGCGCGCGAGATCTTGCGTGGTTTGGAGCGACTTCGCCTACCAACAATCATGGTTCAGATTGCTTCCTTCATGTTGCGTTATGTAAATGTCATCAGCGATGAGATGGAGAGGATGAAAATCGCTCGTCAATCACGCGGGTTTGATGCAACTGGTGTGAAACATTGGAAAGTGATTGCAACATCGGCAGCTGCACTCTTTATTCGTTCCTATGAACGTGGAGAACGAGTACACCTTGCCATGCTCTCTCGTGGATTTGATGGAGAGCTACCTCATACGGAGGTTAAATCTGTTGGCGCGCGCGCATGGTTCATTGCCCTTACTATTCCTAGCCTCGCACTAATTACCTCTATCTTCGTCAGGATGATCGGTTAAAACATGAGCAACCAACCAAGTTTATTAATTAACAATTTGGCATTTGCTTACCCTGATGGCAATCAAGCTCTCTATGGTGTAAATCTCCGCGTTGAAAAAGGTGAGCGGGTAGCTCTACTTGGTCCTAACGGTGCTGGAAAGACCACTCTGGTTCTGCACATGAACGGTATCCACCAGACGATGCAAGGCGAAGTTTTCATTGCCGGCGAAAAAGTTGATTCGAAGAATAAGGAATCGATTCGTAATATTCGCTCCAAGGTAGGAATCGTTTTCCAAGATCCTGATGATCAATTATTTATGCCCACTGTTGGTGAAGACATCGCATTTGGTCCTTACAACATGGGAGTGCGCGGAGCAGAACTCGATGCTGTTGTTGACTATGCCCTGAATTTGGTCGGTATGAGCGAATTTAAAGATCGCCCACCGCACCACCTCTCATTTGGACAGCGCAGACGCGTGGCCGTTGCAACGGTTCTTGCCATGAAGCCAGAAATCTTGGTGATGGATGAGCCATCTTCGAATCTAGACCCAGCTAGTCGCCGGGAACTGGCAGATATCTTGCGCTCACTTGATGTCACCATCGTGATGGTTACTCACGATCTGCCATACGCACACGAACTCTGCGAGCGAGCAGTGATTCTCTCGGGTGGAATTATTGTGGCCGATGATAAGACTGATTCAATTTTAAGAAATGAATCGTTGCTTGCAACTCATCGCCTTGAACTACCGGTTGGTTTTACCCTTTCCTAAAGTAATTCGTTCTTGAGCAATTGCAGCACCCAACTGCACAATTAACTGATAGTTAAGAAAAGTGGGCCCAGACAGGCTCGAACTGTCGACCCACGGATTAAAAGTCCGTTGCTCTACCGGCTGAGCTATAGGCCCCACAAAAAACTAGCGTTAACTGCGCGCTAGAAGTCGAACTTTATCACCTTAGCGACCGCGGCTAGCACGCAGCAATCGGTCGCGAATTGCAACTGAGACGTCATCGCCAGCGGGTTGATGCACGACTACCCGGGCCAATGAACGCTCATCAGCACTTCGTAGTGCTGCATAGAGAAGTCGAGCAAATTCTTCATTGTCCACGGGTGATGCAAGACGTGTAACACCAGCAGGTGTTGGAATGTTGGAGAGTGCAATAAAGCCATCGCCACTTTCAGGAGTTACATCCAAAATGACTTTCGCCGCAGGTGAGTAATGATTTTCTAACGAACCACTCACTCGAATATCTGACTGGGAATCTATAAGTTTGAACTTTGTTACTTCCTCAATCATCGCTTCTGTAATTGCACCAGGTCGCAAGATTCTCGGAGCGCTATCGGTGCAATCAATAATCGTTGATTCAACGCCCACCTGTGATGCTCCGCCATCAAGGATGAGATCACCTTCAAGTAAGTATTGCGAAAGTTCGGAAGTGACGGCAGTAGCTGAAGTTGGTGAAACATGTCCGAATCGATTAGCGCTAGGGGCGGCAATCCCTTTCCCGCCAAGCTTCTTAAATTCTGCAAGGAGTGCAAGTGCAACCACGTGGTTTGGGACGCGTAGGCCCACGCTCTCTTGCCCGCCGGTAATAAAATCTTGTGCGAGTAACGATCGCTTGAAAATAAGTGTCATAGGGCCAGGCCAATATTTTCGTGCCAGCGCTATTGCATATTCCGGGATTTCATCGGCCCATTCCGAAATATCTGCCATCTCACTCACATGCACAATGAGCGGATGATCTGCCGGGCGGCCCTTGGCTTCATAAATCCTGGCAACGGCGGCAGCGTTAGTTGCATCGGCACCCAACCCGTAGACAGTCTCGGTCGGTAACGCCACAAGTGAGCCAGCTTTGAGTTGCTGGGCGGCGCGCACAATTGCATCAGTTGTACATTGAGATACGAATTGCCCGCCAGTCATAAGTTTAATTATCCAGCCTTTTTGCGAGAAGATAACCACATGGCCGAGCGCATTAAAGTGATGCAGATTATCGCCCGCATGAATGTGGGTGGACCTGCCGTCATCGTGGCCGAGTTAATGCGGGGCCTTGATTCATCCAAGTTTGAACAAGTGCTGATTACTGGTTACTGCGATGTTAATGAAGCCGACTACCTTGATGAAGTCGCAACTGATATCAAGGCAATTCGGATTGCCGGCCTTGGAAGATCTATATCGCCAGTAACTGATCTCAGGGCGTTCATTGGTCTAGTCACAATGATTAAGAAACTTAAGCCCGATGTAATTCATACGCACACCGCAAAAGCTGGTGTCTTAGGTCGCCTGGCCTCCATTATTGCTGGACGTGGCGCGATTCGAATTCATACTTTTCACGGCCATCTATTGCACGGGTATTTCACTGGCTGGAAAACTCAACTAGTCATCGCAATTGAAAAAGCGCTTGCCGCACGCACCCATCACCTCATTGCAATTGGAAACGTTGTGAAGAACGACCTCTTGGCTGCTGGAATTGGAAAGCCGGCGCAGTACCAAGTCTTCTTCCCGGGATTGCCACAGCCACATGTTGCAAGTAAGTCCGAACTACGGAAAGAGCTAGAACTCGATTCCACAACTATTTACTGCACCTTTGTCGGCCGACTGACCCAGATTAAAAGACCAGATCGATTGCTCGATATTGCTCAAGAGATTAAGAACCAAAGTGTTTCAGTGCACTTCTTGGTGGCCGGTGAAGGAGAGTTATTTGAAGACTCCAGGGCAAACGCAATTGCAAAGAACCTGCCAATTACTTTCTTAGGGTGGCGCAAAGATATTGACCAACTATTTGCAGCAAGTGATATCGCAATTCTGACTAGTGATAATGAAGGAATACCACTTACCTTGATTCAAGCAGCACAAGCAGCTTTGCCCATCGTTGCCCCGGCCGTCGGTTCTATTTCAGATATTGTTGAAGATGCAAAGACTGGTTTTCTGACTAAGCCAGAGCCGCAAGCGATGGCCGCGAAGGTAGTTGCACTTGCCACCGATGCGAACCTGAGAATTCAATTAGGAGCAGCTGGAAAAGAGCGAGCAGATACTTACTTTTCACTAACACGAATGCTCCGAGATCACACAGGAATCTATAACGCGCACCACAATAAATAAGGGATAATAGCGGCATGAAAACACGTAGCCGCATATCAGCCCTAGTCATAATTACTGTCGCTTGTGCCGCATTGGTTGCGCCATCTGCCAATGCCGCAGCAACTCGATATATCACCATCAGTTCGCAAGGAAGCGTGAAGGTGGTTCCAGATGCGGTCCGTATCAACGCCACTTCAACAAATGTGGCTGCAACGAGTAAGGAAGCTCTGGCTGTAACAGCAAAGAGTTCGGCTGCGGTGCGTGCGGCGCTGACTGCTGCCAAGATTGATAAGAAAGATATTGCTAGCACAAGCGTCTCGGTATACCCAGAGTACAAATACGATAACAACACCACTGTGCTGGTTGGCTACCGAGCATCGCAATCATTCACAATCACCGTCAGGGCATCAACTACAGCTGGTGATGTCGTTGATGCCATAGTTTCCGCAGGTGGCGATAGCCTGCAACTCAATGGCGCAACACCGATTGTGCTAGATAATTCAAAAGCGACAACGGCAGCACGCACCGCGGCCGTTAAGAATGCGCGCGCAAAGGCAGCTTCTTACGCTTCACTGCTTGGAGTAAAACTCGGCAAGGTTAATTACTTGGTAGAAAACTCTGCGCCGACTCCTTATGTGCCTGTGATGGCACTAGCAAAAACAGAAGCTGACTCAACTGTAGTTGACCTAGGTGAGCAAGATGTCACTGTTTCGGTAACAGTTCGGTGGAGCCTGGCGTAATCTAACTTCATGACCCTCACTGAGCGGAAACATGAAGCACGCAATTCGCTCATTGCTGAAATCACGGGCTACCTGGGTGGTGCATTTATAGTTATTTCACTAGCCGTGTTTGTTGGTGAGCGTTTCGATGATCTTGATAAAGCGCTACGAAGCGGACTCTTTCTTGCACTGTTCATACTCTTAGCCGCACTTGTCTTCTCGTTAGGAACTTCAACAGCGCTACGGGGGCGGCTTTCGAGCGTACTGGCACTTGGTTCTTCGATTTCGCTCACGGTCGCGCTGGCAACATTCTTTGAAATCAATCGCGCGCCACTAGCTGCATTTATGGTTGGCTCTATTGCAACTACTGCATTCTTCTATCGGAACCGTTCTGAACTTCTTCATCTAGGAACTGCAGCTTTCTTGTTTATCACTTCAATTATGGCAGCGGCAACAATTGTTCGACGTGATACCGATGCTCTTACTATGCCGCTAGCCGCAGCTTTCTGGTTGGCACTAGCAGCAATCTGGATTTACTTTGCTTTTAATCGGAAGATTCAACATGTATTGGGATATTCACTCGCCGTGGTCTTACTTTTCTTGGCTATCCAATCTCTCTTCATCCAAGATCATCGAGAAATTTCATATCTAGTTGCCGCCATAACTGTCTTTTCACTTATGCGCCTCTACCTCATCGAGAGAATCTGGCCACTTCTCATTGCGCCATTAGTCATTGCAAGCGTTTCAATAGCTGAATTAGTTGCCGCAACATTTAGTGGATCAATTAGCGCAGTCTCTGGACTATTCATTGCGGGGGCGCTGTTGATTACAACTTCCCTCTATGTAATTCGCTCCATGAACCAAAAAAAGGAGTCGTAAAAGAGCGATTTGGGCGTGCACGCTTAAGCCGGTACGATTTGCGAGCCTCAAACGTCCCCATCGTCTAGGGGCCTAGGACATCGCCCTTTCACGGCGGTAACACGGGTTCGAATCCCGTTGGGGGCACTAGAGGCAAGTAAGAAGTAAGGCTTTGATTTATCAAGGCCCGGTAGCGCAGTTGGTTAGCGCGCCGCCCTGTCACGGCGGAGGTCGCGGGTTCAAGTCCCGTCCGGGTCGCAAGAAGAGGAAGGTGTCCACACGCCTTCTTCTTTTTTAACAATTGAATATAGATAATTAAACATTGGCTCGGTAGCTCAGTTGGTACGAGCGCGCGACTGAAAATCGTGAGGTCGACAGTTCGATCCTGTCCCGAGCCACTTCTATTTTTTGCTAATTAACCTGCAGAACCTGATCCAGAAGGTCCAGCTTTACGTTGTACTTGTGGCGCGCCACCACTGCGTTGTCCGCCACGAATCTTTGATCCTGATTCAGAATGAGTCTGAGAACCAGGTGCGCCCTTCTTATTCTTCTTCGCTTCTAGGGCAGCAAGCATCTTTGCTTTCATATCTTCATTTTTATTGGCGCTGTTCTCTGACATGTTCGAAGTCTACCCCTCAGATGAAATTCGTAAGAAGTAAATTAGCTGCGCCACCCATGCAATCGCGCCCAGAATGATTACTTGTACGCCCCAGGTATCGGGCCAGATATAGATAGCGGTAGCAACTAACCCGTAAAAGCCAGCAAAGGCCCACAGGGTAAATGCGGTGACGCGTCGATTCAGGCCAACGCGCATTAAGCGATGTGAAAGATGATCGCGTCCACCTTGAAATGGTGAGATGCCGCGATACAAACGTGATGTCACTGCAACGGTTGTATCAAGAATTGGTGTTGCCATTAAAAAGAGCGGAATGGCCAGAGATTTGTAGACAGGAATTACACCCGGGCTTAAGCGAATCGTTAACACCGAAACAATAATTCCTAGAAAGAGTGAGCCGGCATCGCCCATATAAATCTTCGCCGGCGTGCGGTTCCAGATGAGAAATCCGGCCGTGGCGCCAGCGGTGACTATCGCAAGAGCGCTTACCAGCACCTGTTGGCGGTCGTAAGCAATAAAGAAGAGGAAGAAGGTAATGACGGCTACGGTGCCAGCTGCTCCGCCATCGTGATTATCGAAGAAGTTAATGGAGTTACAGACTCCCACAATCCAGAGGACAGTAATTGTGTAATTAACAATCTGATTTGAAAATGCAAAACCCATGGTGTCGGTAACGGTAAGAATGACGGCCACAATAATTCCGGTAAATGTCTGGGCCACTAACCGCGGCCAAGGTGCTAATCCGCGCAGGTCATCCCATAACCCCATCGCTGAAATTGCGATAGCTGGAACTAAGACCGAACTAGCAAGTTTGAGTGCTGCCACTGAAAAATCTGAAGCGAAAAGAGCTCCGTAGGATGCCGAGATAATTCCAATTGCAATCGCAACTCCACCTAAATATGGAACCGGTTCTTTCTGAACTTTCCGTTCAAGATTAGGTGCATCAACAGCATTAATTCGTAGCGCTAGATATCGAATTGGTGGAGTAATCAGACCCACGAGTGCGAAGGTGAGAAAACCCAACAAGAAAAATTGCGCGATTGAATAACTCATAGCCTAAATAATTTGTTAGTTCTGGGCCTTGAAATAATTTTGACGAAGATCGTCAACTTCAGATTTGCGATATCTACGGTGCCCACCCAATGTACGAATCGAGGTGAGTTTTCCCGCCTTTGCCCAACGAGTGACAGTCTTTGGATCTACGCCAAATAGCTCGGCTACCTCGCGAGGCGTGAGAAGCACCTCGGCGTCAGGTAGTCGATTCATCTAACCCCCCAGAAAACTTAGCCGATATCGAGTGTCCGATTTGGGCTGTTATGTCGCGAAGTATTCCCCACCAATACGCTGCTGGCAATACCGTCAAAGTTACCGAATCGTGAAGATTAGATTGCAGATTCGAATGCTTGCACGGATCTCCAGCGTGAAACCAGCTTTTCATAACCTGATCCGGCTATAGAGCCATCAGCTGCCGCTAAACCAGCCAAACTATCTGCAACATCTTCAATGGAAGTGTCGTCATTGAGGCCATCTTTGCCTTGTGCGCGAAGTGCGATATCTAGGTAGCCGGCAAGTCCGCCGTAATCCATCTCCACAAGTGATTCTGGGTGAAAAAGCTCGAGCCAATCGAAGAGATTGCCAATTTCTTGTTCAACCGGGCCTTGTCCAAAGGCCGACATCACAATTTCGTGAGATCTCTCAGCACGTTTACGAGCTTTAGCCATTGTTGTCCGTGCAAAAGAGAAAGGTCCGTCTTCATCTTCCCCACGGACTCGTTCATCCGGTGTGAAGAGCGAGAACCAGCGCGGTGGGATTACCCAAGTTTCGGTAATGATGTGTGGCACGCGGTCCTCAATTAAATCAACTCCGGTAGTAATTACTTCTTCGAGCGCCGATGAGATAAAAAATGGCGTAATCGATGATGGAAGTGACTCTTTAAATTCATCGAGCGCCGCCCAACAACGGGTTGCAGTAGACCATGGCGATACATAACGCTTGTTATTGATATCTAAAACATGTGCGCCATCAGGGCGACCGGCAGGAGGTTCCGGAAAAACTAATCTGCGCAGCGCGAGCGCTTGCTCTTCTTTGCGAGTATCGGTATTTGCATCGATGCTCTGCCAGCGAAGTCGATCGATAGCGTCGAAGGCCGACAAAGGTTCGTAGATGCGAAGGGAAGCAACATACGGAGTTGGTCTCACGTAGATGAGTCTACGTAAGAAAACTACTTATGCGCGAGGTATGTAATTTCCTTCAGCAAAGGGATCGTCATCATCCTGATTCTGCTGGCTTGGCGTATCGCCATGAAGTTCTTTTGCCAGGCGATCGAGATCCATCTCCTGAGAGTTGTACTTCAAATCACGAGCAACTTTGGTCTGCTTTGCTTTTGCACGGCCGCGACCCATGGGCGACCTCCTTACGAATATCTAGCGTGTCAGACGCGTAATCTATCGCGCTTGGGCGTTTGACTCCAAAGCAGTGGCAAATGAGCGCGTTTTAGCCTTGTGGCGGAGGGCGAAGTAGCCCATAACCTGCAAGAACAGGCTCAGAGACATCGTTGGGATTCGGAAGCGGTGATCTCCGATGGTGCCCATCGAGACCAACCAAGAGATGACGACTGGGATACCGGTGAGCCAAGCGAGATTGGCGTAGATGCCCTTCATGGAACGGAGCCAGAAGAAACCAATGAAGAAGAGTGAGATGCCGCCAATAACCCAGAGGAATGAGATTGCCTTACCAGCTGATTTATAAACTAAATCGTTGCCGGATTGGCTGCCTCGTGCAATATCCATAATTGGATTTACTTTCAGCCACGGATTGCGCGCCATCGTGCCATTTGCGAATGGGCCTGACCAAGGAGACCAGTAGTACCAACCCTTCTTCACAAATAACTTTCCAGCTTTCACCGGATTCTCGATGTACCACCTGATTACGCACTTAACAACATCGTTATCAGAAACTGTTGTCGCTGGTGGAACTGGGTCACACGGAACATCTGGTCCAGTATGGGAATATCCACCTGTTGTCTGCGGGCCAGCACCAATTTTCATTGTCACGCCGAGGTTTGTCGAAATAACTGCCTTATCAATTGACGCAATATTGCGTTGAATAAGGATTGCCGGAGCAATCGCCATAACTCCAACAACTCCAACGAGGATGAGCGCCTGAACTTTGCGATTCTTATGCATCAATGCCCAGACCACTGCGATGACAACTGAGGTAAGAATCCAACGTGGTTGCATAAATGTGGCCAGCGCTGAGAACCCACCCACACCAATTACGCGAATGACTAAACCGCGATCATTGGGGCTCTGCAAAGATTTAATAATTAATCCGACAACCATCAACATGCAGGCTGCGATTGGGCTTTCATAACCAACTGCCATCGAACTCAGTGAGAGCGTTGGATTAAAGGCGAGTGCGATTCCAATGAGGAAAAGATATGGGCGCAATTTGGTATCGCGAAGTTGTTTCACAAAGTAATAGCTGGCATAGGCATAGAAAAGTGTTTGCGTGATTGAGATCAACCAAATTATCTGCGTAACAGATATTTTTGCTAAGAACCAGAGCAGTATTGGATAACCCGCTGGCCAGTAGGAAAGAATGCTTTTATCCGAGAAATACCCATCTGCAATAAGTCCATCGACGCCACTGAAGTAGTTCTCGCCGTCAGCGCCAAGCCAACCGCCATTGGGGGTGTTGATCATGGTGATGAGTTTGATCAGGAAGCCAAGGGCCGGAATAGCGATGAGGTAGAAGTTAACGTTCTTGCTCTTCTTCGCTTGCTTTTGCCGAGCGAGCTTTGACTTACTTGCCATCGAATTTATCCTTTGTACTCAGAGACCAAGTATGAACGTGGTGCATCGTTATCTTTTGCAGGCTCAACGACACCGGCAATCCAAGCAGACATGCCGCGCGCTGCAAGTGAGCGAATAACGAGATCGCCGATAGCTGGATCAACGATGGCGCTCATGCCGATGCCACAGTTCCAGGTGCGCTCCATATCTGCCGCCGGCACTGCTGCTACCTTTGCCAAGAATTGGGTAGCTGCCGGAAGTGCCCACGTGGAACGGTCATAGCGCGCAGTAAGTCCGGCTGGAATAACTCGGGCCGTGTTCTCGGCAATTCCACCACCGGTAATGTGGCTAAAGGTGCGCAGTTTTTCTCCTTGCGCCCGTATCAGCGCTAAACAATCAAGAGTGTAAATCTCAGTTGGAGTCAGAAGCTCTTCTCCTAAAGTTCGATTAAGTCCATCATATTTTTTATTGAGATCTAGCTTCTCTGATTTAAGAATGTGTCGAATCAGTGAGTAACCATTTGCATGAAATCCACTTGCTGGCATTGCGATGATTAAGTCACCGCTCTTTACTCGCTCGGCGCCTAATTGTTTTTCGGCATCAACAACACCGGTTGCCGCACCTGCGATATCGAACTCATCTTCTTCCAAGAGTCCCGGGTGTTCGGCAGTCTCGCCACCAATCAGAGCAGTTCCCGACTTTTGGCAGCCGCGGGCGATTCCCGCAACAATGTCGGCGATACGTTCGGGAATCACTTTTCCGACCGCAATGTAATCTGTCATAAATAGCGGTTCGGCGCCGCAGACAACGAGATCGTCAACAACCATCGCAACTAAATCTTCGCCAATGGTGTCGTACTTTCCGAGTTGGCGAGCAATCTCCGTCTTTGTTCCAACACCGTCGGTAGAAGTTGCAAGCAACGGTTGCTTCATCTCTTTCAACGCTGATGCATCGAAGAGTCCGGCGAATCCGCCAATGCCGCCCATCACTTCTGGGCGAGAAGCGCGTGCAATAGAGGCCTTCATAAGTTCAACTGCACGATCTCCAGCATCTATATCGACGCCCGCATCTTTATATGTTGCCACTTATTTATGAACCTCGGTGATTTCTAGGCGCATCTTTCCTTCTGACATATCTGTTGGAATTGCAATCGGATATTTTCCAGAAAAACATGCGGTACATAACTTATCCTCGGCAACTTTCGTTGCTTCAATGAGGCCCGCTTCTGAGACATAGGCCAATGAATCTGCCCCGATTGAGCGACGAATTTCTTCGACTTCCAAGCCACTGGCAATGAGTTCAGCGCGCGTAGCGAAATCAATTCCATAGAAGCAAGGCCACTTAACTGGTGGGGAAGAGATGCGCACATGGATTTCAAGCGCACCGGCCTCACGCAACATGCGTACAAGTGCGCGTTGGGTATTTCCACGGACAATCGAGTCATCGACAACGATGATGCGCTTACCTTCAATAATTTCGCGCAATGGATTTAGTTTTAAGCGAATACCCAGTTGGCGAATGGTCTGCGATGGTTGAATAAATGTACGACCTACATATGAATTTTTTACCAGACCCAAGCCGTATGGAATACCTGATTGCTTGGCATATCCAATTGCCGCCGGAGTGCCAGATTCAGGAACTGGAATAACGAGATCGGCCTCCACTGGAGCTTCAATTGCTAGCCGTTGACCGATTCGTCCACGCACCGCGTGAATACCTTGTCCGGCAATAGTCGTATCGGGGCGAGCGAGATAAACATATTCAAAGACGCAACCTTTAGGTTCCGGAGTTGCCCACATCTGCGAACGAATTCCATCTTCATTGATCGCTAGAAATTCACCAGGCTCGACTTCTCGCACAAAGGCAGCGCCGACAATGTCGAGGGCCGCAGATTCGGATGCAACTACCCAACCGCGATCGAGCTTTCCAATAACAAGTGGTCGCACACCGTGGCGATCGCGCGCAGCATACAAAGTATGTTCGTCCATAAAGACGAGTGAAAATGCACCTTCTAGCTTTGGCAAGACCGCCAATGCACTTGCTTCGACATTATTCTCATCTTGTAAGCCGATGAGCGCGGTCATAATTTCGGTATCAGTTGTGGCGCCACGTTCATTCTTAGAAAGATTCGTCTCCAACTTTTGCACAATCTCGGCAAGTGATCCGGTGTTGGTTAGATTTCCATTATGAGCGAGAGCTAACGTTCCGTACTTAGTTGGGCGCAGCGTTGGTTGGGCATTGACCCAGGTACTAGATCCAGTGGTGCTGTAACGACAATGACCAATTGCAAGATTTCCAACGAGTGAGGCAAGATCGGTCTCAGTAAAGACCTGTGAAACAAGGCCCATATCCTTATAAATCAAGATTCTTTCACCATCAGATGTTGCGATACCTGCTGATTCTTGTCCGCGATGTTGAAGTGCGTACAAACCATAAAAGGTTAACTTTGCTACTTCTTCGCCAGGTGCCCAAACCCCAAATACTCCGCAAGCATCCTGTGGTCCAAGATCAGCATCAAGCAGATTGTGATTTAACAATCCATCTGGGCGGCGACTCATGGCGCAATCCTAAGCGGTAGGAGAGATGTGAGGTCAGCCCGAACTCCCGAGGCGCTAATCAAGCCAGCGGCCATTGCATCAGCCCAGGTGCGTTCACCGCGGGCGAGTGCGAGCCAAGTCTGCGCATCCATCTCGATCACATTAGCTGGAGTGCCTCGCGTATGTGTCGGACCTTCCCCACATTGCACCGCCGCGTATGGCGGTATGCGAACTTCAATTGCACGACCTGGAGCACGTTCGGTCAGAAGAGCAAGGGTTGCCTTCACTTCTTCTAGAACCAGTGGGTCGCGCATTACTAATTAGCCAAACAACTTTGGAAAAGTTTGGGTGTGTGCAGTGCGTAGCTCATCGAGTGAAATCAATGCACCATTTACTACGAGTGCATTTCCGCCAGTAACGCCAATCTTGGTCAGCACAATCTTCTGCGCAGCTGCTTCACGAGTAAGTGCATCGGTCTGTGCCGAATCAATAGCAATAACAACGCGCCCTGGGGTCTCACTCAGTAGTGAAATTCCAACGTTATCTAATTGGATTGTGGCACCGATGTTATGGCGAAGCACCATTTCGGTAAGTGTTGCGGCAAGACCACCTTGGCTTAAATCATGAGCTGCTGCGAAAATCTTCTTCGTGCAACCTGCAACCAGAAGATCTATCAAACGCATTTCACGTTGTAGATCTGCAGTAGGAGCAATACCCCCACGTTGCTGATGCATATATGCCCATTCACTTCCGGCCAAATCTTCGTCTGTCTCACCGAGCAGATAGAGATCAAGACCCGCCCGATCAAATGACATCGGGGTGCGCGTGCGCACATCATCGATCACGCCAAGTACACCAATGACAGGGGTTGGCAGGATGGCAACAGCGCCGGTTTGGTTATAGAACGAAACGTTTCCGCCAGTTACCGGCAAGCCCATCTCTAAACACCCATCAGCTAACCCGCGTACTGATTCTGCGAATTGCCACATCACGCCGGGGTCTTCCGGAGAACCAAAATTTAGACAGTTAGTGACAGCAAGTGGTTTAGCCCCTGCCGTTGCAATATTTCGCGCTGCTTCTGCCAGCGCCAACTTCGCACCTTCATAAGGATTTAGGTATGACCAGTTGGCATTGGCATCAGTTGCCACAGCAACACCAAGGTGTGTCTTCTCATCAATGCGAACCATTCCAGAATCATCAGGTTGCGATTGAATCGTGTTTCCCTGAACGTACCGATCATATTGATCTGTTACCCACGACTTATCAGCCAAGTTTGGTGTTGCAGCTAACTGCAGAATAGTTGATTTAATTTCGGCGGCCGTTGTTGGAATTGGAACGTTGATAATCTCTTTTGCAACCAGGCTGATATATGCAGGCTGAGCAAGTGGGCGGTTATAAACAGGTCCATCGTGCGCCACTGTTCGTGGTGGTACATCAACAATGAGTTCGCCATTCCATGTGATTTCCAAATGGTTACCATCGGTAACTTCACCAATGACGGTAACTGTGACATCCCATTTTTCGCAGATTTCTAAGAAGCGTGCAATCTTGCTCGGTTCAACAATTGCGCACATGCGTTCTTGCGATTCAGACATCAAAATTTCTTCCGGTGATAGCGAAGGGTCGCGCAACGGAACTTTATCTAGTTGTACTTTCATGCCACCTGAACCACCAGAAGCAAGTTCTGAGGTTGCACAAGAAAGTCCCGCTCCACCTAAATCTTGAATTCCAACAACGAGATCTTCGGCAAATATCTCGAGTGAACATTCAATTAAAACTTTTTCAACAAAAGGATCTCCCACCTGAACTGCTGGACGCTTGGCTGGTCCCTTAGATTCGAAGGTTTCAGATGCAAGTACTGAAACTCCCCCAATTCCATCGCCACCGGTTTTGGCCCCATAAAGAACAACAAGATTGCCGGCTCCGGCTGCCTTAGCCAGCTTGATATCACTATGTTTCATCACGCCTACGCAAAGCGCGTTTACAAGTGGGTTACCGATATACGTTTCATCAAAAACTACTTCGCCACCAATATTCGGTAGCCCAAGACAATTTCCATATCCGCCAACGCCGGCAATGATTCCAGGTAATACGCGTCGAGTATCTGCAGCATCGGCTGGCCCAAAACGAAGTGGGTCCATGATGGCAATTGGGCGCGCGCCCATTGTAAGAATGTCACGGACAATTCCACCAACACCGGTTGCAGCTCCTTGGTATGGCTCAATAAATGATGGATGGTTATGAGATTCGATTTTAAAAGTTACGGCATAACCTTGTCCGACATCTACGACGCCAGCATTCTCTCCGATGCCTACCAATAGCGCATCGGTCTTAACTGCCTTCTCGCCAAATTGCTTGAGATGAACTTTTGATGATTTGTAAGAACAATGTTCTGACCACATGACCGAGTACATGGCTAACTCGGAAGAGGTGGGACGACGCCCTAGAATTTCTTTGATACTCGCGTACTCATCGGCTTTAAGTCCAAGTTCGGCAAAAGGTTGAGTTGTATCTGGATTTGCTTGCGCAATTGCAACTGTGTCAAGTGCCATTATCGCACCAGCGCTTTTAATGCAGATGTAAAGAATCCGAGGCCATCAGCCGATGGTCCAGTCAGTGAATCAATTGCATGTTCTGGGTGCGGCATCAATCCCACTACATTTCCACGTGCGTTGGTAATACCAGCGATGAGATTGCGTGATCCGTTTGGATTTTCCCCTACGTAGCGCGCAATGATGCGCCCTTCGCCTTCGAGCTCTGCCAGGGTTTTGTCATCGCACATATACGCACCTTCCCCATTTTTCAGCGGAATCAAAATTTCTTGACCTTGCGTATATGAAGATGTCCACGCAGTATTTGTATTTTCAATAGTGAGTTTCTGATCGCGACATAAGAAATGTAGTTCGTGATTACGTGTAAGTGCCCCCGGAATTAAGTGTGCTTCGGCAAGGACCTGAAAGCCGTTGCAGATACCTAGCAGCGGCATTCCGCCATTAGCGGCATCAATTATTGGTTCCATGACTGGCGAGAATCGTGAAATAGCGCCACAGCGAAGATAGTCGCCATAAGAAAAGCCGCCGGGAAGTATGACTGCATCTACGCCCTTAAGGTCGGCATCGTTATGCCATAAAGAGATTGCTTCACCTCCGGCGTAACGAACTGCGCGGGCGGCATCTCGATCATCGAGAGTTCCCGGGAAAGTGACGACACCAATTTTCATAGCTCTTACTTCTCTACTCGAACGGTAAAGTTTTCAATAACTGGATTAGATAATAACTTTTCGGCAGCTTTCTCCACCTCTGCCAGTTGCGCCGCTGTCGGATCTCCATCGACTTCGATTTCAAATCGCTTTCCTTGTCGCACATCCTTAGCGAAGCTAAATCCAAGACGTGGAAGTGCCGCGGCTACCGCTTTGCCTTGGGGGTCGAGAATTTCGGGCTTCAACATCACATCAACCACGATCTTTGCCATTTTTATCTCCCTAGTTTTCCCTTAGAACTTACTGCCGGTAATTCGCTCATATGCATCTTGATAACGTGCTGCTGTCTTCGCAACAATTTCTGCTGGTAACTCTGGTGGAGTTGATTTCTTATCCCAACCGCTTGCGGTTAACCAATCCCGCACAAATTGTTTATCAAATGAAGGTTGTGTCTTTCCAGGAGCCCAACCATCTGCTTCCCAAAATCTGGATGAATCCGGGGTCAACGCTTCATCGCCCAGCGTGATTTCACCGGCCATATTGATTCCAAATTCGAATTTAGTATCAGCAAGAATTACCCCGCGCCCCTGAGCAAATTCAGCTGCCGTGTCATAAAGCTTTAGCGTGAGTTCACGTAGTTTTCCCGCTACCTCTGCCCCCACAATTCCTGCTGCACTTTCGAAATCGATATTGATATCGTGGTCACCAACGTCAGCCTTTGTCGCGGGCGTGAAAATGCTGTGTGGTAGCGCAGAACCATCGGTTAATCCTGCTGGGAGTGGGTTTCCGCAGACTGCTTGTTGGGTGTTGTATTCGACTAACCCGCTACCTGTTAGATAACCGCGGGCTACACATTCGATAGCAAACATTTCAAGTGGTTGCACAATGATTGCACGATCAGAAACGGAATCTGGCACATCATCAGTGATGATGTGATTAGGAACTATATCTGCCAGCAATTCAAACCAGAAGAGTGAGAGCTGCGTAAGGATTGCGCCCTTGTTCGGAATTGTTGTCGGAAGTACCCAATCAAATGCGGATATCCGATCTGACGCAACAAGAAGTATTTCACCAGCTTCATTTGAATATAAGTCGCGCACCTTTCCGGTACGAAGGTGGCTCCAACCTTCAATCGATGGTGCTGGCGGTGCGCCAGTTACACCGAAGCCACTCACCGAATAGAGCCGGGCTTGTACTGCGCAGCGGCAGGGTGCGCGGATGAAATCGCTTCAATGCGACTTACAACTCGAGCAACTTGTTGGCGAGCATCGCCAGTGAATTCCATTGGGTTACCAATAAGTGCGTTTAGCTCATCACGAGTAAACGGAATGCGTTCATCGCGTGCAATAGCGTCTAGGAAATTATTTGTCTCTCCTTCGCGCATTCCAAGTGCAGCAGCGACCGCGTGTTCCTTAATAACTTCATGCGCAATCTCGCGACCAACACCGGCTTTTACTGATGCCATCAAAATTTTGGTTGTAGCTAAGAAGGGTAAATATCTTTCTAACTCTGCCGCGATGACTGCCGGAAATGCACCAAACTCATTGAGAACTGTAAGCATAGTTTCAAGTAATCCATCAATTGCATAGAAGGCATCGGGTAGTGCGACTCGACGAACAACGCTGCATGAAACATCGCCTTCATTCCATTGATTGCCAGCGAGTTCAGAGACCATCGATGCATATCCGCGAAGAATGACGGTGAGCCCATTTACTCGTTCACATGAACGGGTATTCATCTTGTGTGGCATGGCAGATGAGCCCACTTGTCCAGCCTTAAAGCCTTCTGTAACAAGTTCGGCGCCAGCCATCAGTCGGATTGAGGTAGCTAAAGATGAAGGAGCAGTAGCGATCTGAACCAAAGTGGTCAGAACATCGAAATCAAGTGAGCGCGGATAAACCTGCCCCGTTGAATCAAGTACACGGTTGAAACCAAGTTCGGCGGCGATAGCGGATTCAAGTTTTTGATGAGCTTCGGTTGAACCCAAAAGATCGATGGAATCTTGCGCGGTTCCTACCGGACCTTTGATGCCTCGCATTGGGTAACGATCTTGCAGTGAGGTAAGACGTTCGTATGAAAAGAGAAGTTCTTCAGCCGCCGATGCAAATCGCTTACCTAAAGTTGTTATCTGGGCCGGCACATTATGTGAGCGACCAGCGATGGGTTGATCTGAGTACTGCGCCGCTTTTGCCGCAAGGGCGGCAAGGAGTGCCACTGTTTTATCGTGCACAATGGCGAGGCCATTACGAATCTGCAGCGCTTCAATATTTTCAGTCAGATCGCGGCTGGTCATTCCGGCATGGATGGCTTCATGCCCAGCTAGTGCATTAAATTCTTCGATACGCGCCTTGACATCATGTCGCGTGATTTTTTCACGGGCATCAATCGCGGCAAGATCAACTTTCGAACTGACTTTTTCATAATCAGCAATTACGGACTCTGCAATTGCATGCCCTAGCTTCGCTTGCGCCTTCGCAACTGCAATCCATAGCTTGCGTTCGGCGATTATTTTTTCTTCCGGCGCAAAAACTTTGCGCATCTCGGCGGATGCATAACGATCAGCTAATACGCTCACTGGTGCATTCTCCCCCATTAATTGCCCTTCTCCGCGACCGACGCATTAAGTGCGATATCGCTACGGTAGAAAGAGTCAGCAAGTTCAATCTGTGAGATTGTGCGATACGCGCGGTCCCTTGCTTCTGTTAGATCCGTGCCTGTTCCAGTAACGCTCAGCACGCGGCCGCCACTTGATAGCAACGTGGGGCCATTGCGCGTTGTCCCGGAGTGAAAAACTTGGGTCTTTTCAATCGCGGAAGGTAGTGAAATGTCGCCGCCTGTGGTTGGCGACTCTGGATATCCACCAGCTGCAAGTACAACGGTTACCGCACTCTCATCGCGCCACTGCAGAACTGCATCATCTAAATTATCTGTGGCGGCTTGATAAAGCAGTGTCGCCAGCGGAGTAACTAATCTCGGGATGAGAACTTGAGTCTCGGGGTCACCAAAACGTGCATTAAATTCGATTACTCGGATTCCATCATCTGTCAGCGCCAAACCGGCATAAAGCAGTCCAACAAATGGAGTTCCACGCGCCGCCATCTCAGCAATCATTGGCGCCAAAACTTTTTCGTAGGTTTCTTCCACGATCTCATCTGGTGCCCACGGAAGTGGCGAATATGCGCCCATGCCACCGGTATTTGGCCCCAGATCGCCATCAAAAGCGCGCTTGAAATCTTGCGCCGGCTGCATCGGCAAAATATTTCTACCATCGGAAATTCCAAAGAGTGAAATTTCTGGACCCGCCAAATACTCTTCAATTACTACTCGTGTGCATGCAAGTGCGTGGGCCAGCGCGACGTCGCGCTCATTTGTGACAACCACTCCTTTTCCAGCCGCAAGGCCATCATCTTTTACAACGTAAGGCGCACCGAATGTATCTAGCGCTAGCTCAATTTCTGATTGCGTCGTGCAGGTAAAACTATGTGCTGTCGGTACGCCAGCATCGCTCATAACTTTCTTAGCAAAATCTTTTGAGCCTTCAAGTTGTGCCGCTGCCTTTGATGGACCAAAGACGGCAAAACCTGCACTGCGCAATACATCGGCAACACCATTAACGAGTGGAACCTCTGGGCCGACAACCACGAGATCGACTTTTAACTTCTTTGCGAGTTCGCAGATTGCGGAATTGTCAGTTACTGCTACTGGATAAATAGATGCAATTTCAGCAATGCCCGGATTTCCTGGTGCTACGTGGAGTTCGGTACAAGCGGTATCTGCCTGTAGTCCTAGTGCGAGTGCGTGCTCACGGCCGCCGCTTCCGACTAGGAGGATTTTCATGACTTAGATGAAATCCTTTACGACAATTGTTTGGGTGCGCCCTGGGCCTACACCGATAGCACTCATAGGTGCACCCGATATCTTTTCCAAGAAGGTGATGTAATCCTGTGCGTTTTTGGGAAGATCGCTCAATTTCTTAGCGCCCGAGATATCTTCTTTCCAACCCGGCAAGTACTCATAGATTGGCTTTGCGTGGTGGAAATCAGATTGCGATGCAGGTAGTTCTTCAACGCGCTTGCCATCAATTTCATATGCAACACAGACCGGGATTTGCTCCCATCCAGTTAAGACATCGAGTTTGGTGAGGAAGAAATCTGTGAGGCCATTTACGCGCACTGCATATCGTGCGATTGGTGCGTCATACCAGCCACATCGACGTGCGCGGCCGGTTGTGACACCAACTTCGCCGCCAATGGTGCGTAACTTCTCGCCGTCTTCATCAAAGAGTTCTGTTGGAAACGGTCCGGATCCAACGCGAGTTGTATATGCCTTAACGATTCCAATAACGCGCTCAATCTTTGTAGGCCCAATTCCGGAGCCGGTGCAGGCGCCTCCTGCAGTTGGATTTGATGAGGTAACAAATGGATATGTTCCATGATCAACATCAAGCAAAGTTCCTTGTGAACCTTCAAGAAGCACCCGCTTGCCAGCCTTCAGCGCGTTATCAAGCAATAGGACTGTATCTGCAACGTAAGGGCGCAAGATCTCGGCATATCGCAAGTACTCTTCAAGAACATCTTCTACTTCAATACCTTTGCGATTAAAGACCTTAATGAGAACTTGGTTCTTATCGCGTAGCGCCGCTTCTAACTTCTGACGAAGAATTGAAGGATCGAATAGATCTTGAACTCGAATTCCAATGCGGTTGATCTTGTCAGCATAAGCCGGACCGATTCCGCGACCAGTTGTGCCAATCTTTGACTTACCTAAGAAGCGCTCTGAAACTTTATCGATGGTGCGGTGATAAGGCGTAATTAAATGTGCATTCGTAGAAATTACTAACTTGCTGCAATCAATTCCACGTTCGGTAAGCCCTTTTATTTCTTCCAGCAATACACCCGGATCAATAACAACACCGTTGGCAATGACTGGAATTACATTGGGCGAAAGAATTCCGGAAGGAAGAAGATGCAGCGCATATTTCTGATCACCAATAACAACTGTGTGGCCGGCATTGTTTCCACCTTGGTAGCGAACTACATAATCAACTCGGTCGCCCAACAAATCGGTAGCTTTACCCTTGCCCTCATCGCCCCACTGAGCTCCCAGCAGTACTAATGCAGGCATGGATAAAGCCTTTCCGACTCGTTGTTAATTACTTAAGTAGTGATGTTCCGGTAGAGCGAAGGTCTTCACATGCTACGCCAACGCGAGCTGCGATTCCTGCCTCTGCCAATTTGCCCCACGCACGTGGGTCGTAGGCTTTCTTATTTCCTACTTCTCCATCAATCTTTAGAACGCCATCGTAATTCTTCATGACGTGATCAACGATTGGGCGGGTAAATGCGTACTGGGTATCGGTATCGATATTCATCTTGATAACGCCGTAATCGAGTGATTCACGGATTTCAGTGAGTAACGAGCCAGAACCACCATGGAAAACGAGATCCATTGGCTTGCTTCCGGCTGCTAGGCCTAGCTTTGCCGCAACTGCATCCTGCAAAGTCTTTAGAATCTTTGGCTGCAAGACGACATTACCTGGCTTATAAACGCCATGAACATTTCCGAATGTTGCCGCCACCATGTACCGCGCATTCGCATCTGTACCGAGAGTCTCAATTGTTAGCAGCGCATCTTCCGGAGTTGAGTAGAGCTTGGCATCATGCTTTGCCTCGATACCGTCTTCTTCTCCACCGACAACGCCGATTTCAATTTCTAACACAGTGCGAGCTGCGACAGATTTATCGAGGAGTTCGCGAGCGACCTTCATATTCTCTGGCATATCTACTGCTGAGCCATCCCACATATGTGAGTTAAAAAGTGGTTGCTTTCCATCTTTGACTCGCTGCGCACCAAATTCAAGAAGTGGGCGCATAAATCCATCGAGCTTCTCAGAAGGACAATGATCAGTATGAATACCGATATTTACCTCGTAATTCTTTGCAACAACATGTGCAAACTCCGCTAACGCAACTGCGCCATCGACCATGTTCTTAACTGTTGAGCCGGATGCGTATTCAGCTCCGCCCCAAGAAAATTGAATAATTCCATCTGACTCTGCTTCGGCAAAACCACGAATCGCGCCGATAATTGTTTGAGATGAAGAAACGTTGATTGCTGGATACGCAAATGATCCCGCCTTCGCGCGATCTAACATTGCTGCATAAACTTCAGGGGTTGCTATTGGCATCTAATGCTCCCAAGTGAGTAACTAGAACTGGTGTAAACGCATCGACGCGGCACTGGGTCTTTGTGAGGCTTACGCCTAATCCAACCACCTACCCCCGCGTAAGAAAAATCGACTCACTTAGTACGCGGGAGCAGCCGGGGTTCTTAAACCCTATGGGTGGAGGGTTTTCTGTAGGAAGGCAATGAATCCCGCTATCAGGGCGGGGTTACCGAGGATTTTAAGCAAAATAGTAATCAAGGCTGTGATTGTCATGATTCTCCTTTCATAGATTTAACGGATTGGCGATAGCTGCGAATCATTGGCCCTTGTTGCTGAAAATTGTGACTAAATCCTGGGTGCTGTTGATAAAGAGGCTCTAGAAAAATTACTTCCTAAACAGTAACCTCACGTATATGAGCGGCAATTCTGAATCTATAGAAAATCTATCTACTGAGAATAGAACGTTTTCACCTTCGCCTGAATTTGCGGCACAAGCAAATGCGAAGAGCAATCTCTATGCGCACGCTGATAAAGATCGATTAGCTTTTTGGGATGAGCAAGCAAACGCACTGACTTGGCAGAAGAAGTGGGATAAAACGCTGCAATGGGACTCACCATTCGCTCAATGGTTTGTTGGCGGCAAGCTCAATGCAACGGTAAGCGCACTAGATCGTCACGTTGCCGATGGCAACGGAAATCGAATCGCATTCCATTTCGAAGGCGAACCAGGCGACACTCGCACAATTTCATATGAGCAGTTGCTTTCCGATGTCAGTAAAGCGGCGCACGCACTCACCGAAATTGGAATTCACTCAGAAGACCGTGTTGCGATTTACATGCCACTCATTCCCGAAGCTATCGTCGCGATGTTGGCCTGCGCCCGCATTGGCGCAATTCACTCCGTTGTCTTTGGTGGCTTCTCTGCTGATGCTCTCTTATCTCGAATTCAAGATGCTGATGCAAAACTCGTCATCACCGCAGATGGCGGATTTAGAAAAGGTGCAGCATTTGCGCTGAAGCCAGCGGTAGATGAAGCGCTCAAAGGAACCAATAATGTTTCTCAAGTATTGGTCGTCAGGCGCACCGGTCAAGAAACTGCGTGGGTTGAGGGGCGAGATATCTGGTGGCACGACCTTGTTGATCGACAGAACTCAACACACACGCCGGAATTTTTCGATAGTGAACACCCGCTATTTATTCTCTACACCTCCGGAACCACTGCTAAACCAAAAGGGATTTTTCATACGACCGGTGGCTACCTCACGCAAGCGGCATACACTCATAAAGTTGTCTTCGATATCAAGCCCGAATCAGATATCTACTGGTGCACCGCAGACGTTGGCTGGATTACCGGCCATACATACATGGTTTATGGGCCGCTAATAAATGGAACAACCCAAGTAATTTATGAAGGCACACCTGATACCCCACATAAGGGGCGAGTCTTTGAAATTATCGAAAGGTACGGCGTCACCATTTTGTACACCGCACCAACTTTGATTCGCACGTGGATGAAATGGGGGGATGAATTTCCAAATAAATTCAATCTCACATCTCTGCGGTTACTTGGATCAGTCGGCGAACCAATTAATCCAGAAGCGTGGATGTGGTACCGAGAAGTAATCGGTGGCGATAAATGCCCGATTGTTGATACTTGGTGGCAGACCGAAACGGGTGCAATCATGATTTCACCTCTGCCTGGTGTCACGGCAACTAAACCTGGTTCTGCAATGCGACCAATTCCAGGAATCAGCGCAAAGGTTGTCGATGACAATGGTGTTGCAGTTCCGAACGGACATGGTGGCTATCTCATTCTTGATCAACCATGGCCTTCAATGTTGCGTGGTGTCTGGGGCGAGACTGAACGGTATAAAGAAACCTACTGGTCCCGTTTTAAAGGAATTTACTTTGCCGGCGATGGTGCAAAGCTTGATGATGACGGTGCCATCTGGCTCATGGGACGCGTTGATGATGTGATGAATATTTCCGGTCACCGCATTTCTACAACAGAAGTTGAGTCAGCGTTGGTATCTCACGAAGCAGTTGCCGAAGCAGCAGTTGTGGGAGCAGCTGATGCGCTGACCGGCCAAGGAATTGTTGCATTCGTTATTTTGCGCGGCGGAGTAGCTCATGCTGACGGCGATGTATTGATCAAGGAGCTTCGTAACCACGTTGCTAAAGAGATTGGCGCCATTGCAAAACCGCGTCAAATTATGGTGGTCAATGAACTTCCTAAGACTCGAAGCGGCAAGATTATGCGCAGGCTCTTAAAAGATGTAGCTGAAAATCGTGCAGTCGGTGATGCAACAACTCTGGCAGATCCCAACGTAATGAAGTTGATTTCAGATGGACTGAAAACTTCTAAAGACGAGGATTAGCAAGTGCTTTCTCGACTTCTTTCTTAATATCCGCAATCACTTGTGGTGCGTGGTTACTTACTTGTAAATAAAAGCGACTCTCGGAAACCGAGTTCTGCCCCGCTGGCCAAGGTGCCCATAATAAAATTGTGCCAATTACGTAGAAGAGAAGTACGTACTTACCGATTTCAAACGCGCTACCCAAAAGTGAATCTATAAATCGAAGTGGGCCACGAATAACTGTGACTTTCAAACCTTTGGCTAGCTGAGTTCCTATAAACGCTGCCAGGTAAGCACCAGCAATAATTGCAAGAATTAACCAACCTGATTGATTGTATGTAACAACTAAGTACATTGCCCCTACACCGCCAGCGATGAAGAAGATGGTTCTAATAATTGTTGTCACAAGACCGTTCTTGTAGCCATTAAAGAATGCGCCCGCGGCAACAAGGGCAAAGATGAGATCGAAAATCATTTCACTCCTAGGTACTTTATCGCCGCTAGTTCTATCTCTTCCGTTGACCTAAACGGTCCGAATTTCTTATGTACTACTCTGCCAGATTCATCGACAAACCAGGTGACGGGCACGCCCATACCGAATTCACCGCGAGTAACGCCGGTAGCGTCATAGAGAATTGGCCACGATATTCCATTGCTCTCAACGAATCTTCTTACGCTTTCCTGGTTTTTTTCTTCCACTGCAATTCCCACAACACCGACTTGATCGCTGTATTTCGCTAAGAAATGTGCGAGGTGAGGCAACTCTTGCTTACAAGGTTTGCACCATGTTCCCCACACATTAATGAGGACAGGTCCGCGGATGGCATCGGAGGAGATTGCGCTACCCCCACCAAGGCATTCCAACGGCACGCCTGCTCCAATTTCAATTGCAATTTTTTCGCAACTGACTACTTCACCTTTTACCTTTATGGGCTCGACGGCAGCGCACCCAGTAAGCACAAGTATCAGTGCGAAGAAGCCAGCGGTTTTTCTCATCGAAAATCCTTATCGGTCTTCACCAGTAATTGCGCCTTAGTTTTATCCATCTCGCCAAATCCAACGGATGGACAAGTCTTTGCTACCGGACATGCACCGCAGGCTGGTTTGCGCGAGTGACATATCCGTCGTCCATGCCAAATCATTCGTTGCGAAAGATTTGTCCATTCTGCCTGTGGAATAAGTTCTCCCACTTCATGTTCAACTTTTACCGGGTCTTTTGATGTTGTCCAACCGAATCTACGCGAGAGCCGACCAAAATGGGTATCGACAGTTATTCCAGGAATATCAAATGCGTGACCAAGTACAACATTGGCAGTTTTTCTTCCAACACCCGGAAGCGTGACGAGTTCCTCCAGAGTTGACGGAACTTTTCCACCAAATTCTTCTACAAGCCGAGTTCCAAGACCTTTCAGATGTTTAGCCTTTGCATGATAAAAACCTGCCGAATAGATGTATTCCTCAATCTCAGCAAGTGGTGCGCGTGCATAATCTTTAGCTTTCTTATATTTTTTAAAGAGCGCTGGCGTTAGCGCATTAATGCGTTTATCGGTGCACTGCGCAGATAAAACAACCGCCACTGTTAATTCAAGTGGGTTTTTAAAATCTAATTCACAGCGTACCTCTGGGTAGGTTTTCGTCAGGATTCGATAGATAGCCCGGGCGTTCTTTCGAGTTTCGCTATCGGCGGCCATGCGAGTAAACTACCGACGTGCCCCAAGAAGATGAAGTCGTAAGACGCGCCCCGCTCTTTACCGCCCTCGATGATGCCCAGGCTTCTTCGCTGCGCGCTTCGATGGATTCGGTAAAGATCAATAAGGGTGGAATCCTCTTCAAAGAAGGCGATGAGGGCGAACACGTCTATGTCATTCTCGAAGGAAAACTCAAGCTGGGAACCTCAAGTGGAGACGGTCGCGAAAACCTGCTCTCCATCCTTGGACCCGGTGAAATGTTCGGTGAACTCTCACTCTTTGATCCTGGACCACGCACATCAACTGCAACTGCGGTCACTGATGCAAAGCTCTTATCACTTAGCCATGAAAAATTGATTCCGTGGCTTAAGGGAAATCCTGAAGTTTCACTTCATCTCCTTGCGCGTTTAGCGCAACGACTACGCCGCACCAACGAAGCAGTAGGCGATTTAGTCTTCTCAGATGTTCCTGGGCGCGTTGCAAAAGCACTTATGGATTTGGGTACACGTTTCGGAAAGCAGAGCGATGAAGGTCTATTCGTTCACCACGATCTGACTCAGGAAGAGCTTGCCCAACTAGTTGGTGCATCACGCGAAACAGTAAATAAGGCGCTTGCAGATTTTGCTGGCCGTGGATGGCTCAAACTCGATGGTCGCGCAGTATTAATTACAGATGTAGAACGCCTCGAAAAAAGAGGTAAGTAACTACTTCACTTCTACAGTTAACTCGACCTCAACAGGTGAGTTAAGCGGAAGCTCTGCAACACCGAGGGCGCTACGCGCAGCAACACCGGCATCTCCCCAAATATGCATAAAGAGCTCAGATGCTCCATTTGCAACTGCTGGCTGAGAAATAAATCCGGGCGCTCCATTTACGTAGCAAACTATCCGTACTACTTTAACGATTGAATCTACCGGTGCGACAAGTTCTACCGCTGAGAGTGCATTCAGTGCACAGATTTCAGCGAGTGCTTTCGCTTCTTCCACTGTGACATCTGATCCAACTTTTCCTTCGCGTGCAATTTTTCCATCAACCATTGGAAGCTGTCCGGCCGTGAAAACAATATTGCCGGTTCTCACAGCTGGAACGTAAGCGGCAAGTGGCTTAGATGAAACTGGAAGTACTAACCCTTTTTCGGCTAGCTTTGCACGGACATCAACGCTCATTACTTAATCTCTCGCTTCATGTAGGCAACCAGTTGTTCGCCACCTGGTGCTGGAATTACTGTGACAAGTTCCCAACCATCTGAACCCCAGGTATCAAGAATCTGCTTTGTTGCGTGGGACAAAAGTGGAACCGTTGCATATTCAAATTTCATATTAATTTCCTCCGGCTAGCGCTGCTTTAACGAGGGATGAAACAAGTGCTCCATCTGCTTTTCCAGCAATCTGTGGCTTTATTGCTCCCATAACTTTGCCCATGTCGGCCGGGCCCGCTGCACCCGTTGCTGCAACTGCAGCAACAATCATCTTCTTAATCTCATCTTCGGAAAGTTGCGCAGGAAGGTACTTGGCGATTACTTCGCCTTCCGCCTTCTCTTCGGCTGCCTTATCTGTGCGGCCCGCTTTTGCGAACTCTTCTGCTGCTTCGCGTCTCTTCTTGGCCTCGCGAGATAGTACGGTAATGATCTCGTCTTCAGAGAGCACGCGTGCTTCTTTTCCGGATACTTCTTCGTTGGTAATGGCGGTGAGAACCATACGAATAGTGCCGGATACAACCTTGTCGCTACTGCGAATTGCCTCGGTGAGGTCGCTCTTCAGTGTCTCTTTGAGTCCCATGGGTTAATCTTCTCACGACTATGACATACGTTCTCCGCGAGGCTGAGATGCCTATCTTGCCTGCAGGCCACGCAGATATTCGAGTCCTGCATTTTTCCGACCTGCATTTAACACCGGCTCGAAAGAGCGAGATAGCCGATATCAAAACTTTCATTTCGCTCAAGCCTGACCTTGTTATCAGCACTGGTGATTTCTTGGCGCATAAGCGCGCTGTTCCTGTAGTTCTAACTGCACTCGATGCGCTCTTGGATATTCCGGGGCTTTATGTATTTGGTTCAAATGATTACTACGAGCCGGTCCCGAAAAATCCACTGAAGTATCTATTACCCAATCATGGAAAACGAGTTCATGGCCCGGAACTTCCGTGGCAAGAACTTGATGCCGGTCTACAAGCCCGCGGCTGGAAGAACCTGAATACCTCGCGCACAACGCTGACAATTAAGAAGACAGTTATCGAAGCTCGCGGTACCGATGATGCTCATCTTGAATTCGATAACTACTCACTTGTCGCCGGTGAACCAGGAAAATGTCACCTAGCAATTGGCGTTACACATGCTCCTTATCTACGCATTCTTGAAGCTATGGCGCATGATCAACTTGATGCAATCTTCGCTGGCCATACCCACGGTGGCCAGGTTCGATTGCCGTGGCCTGGTGGCTCTAAAGCGCTCACTACAAATTGCGACCTGCCAAATTGGCGCGCTCGTGGTTTAACAGTTGTGAAAGGTGAACCGCTACTCAATGTATCCGCAGGCATGGGAACTGGACCATTCTCACGAATTCGCGTTGCTAGTCCACCAGAAGTTTCACTGGTAACCCTAACTGCAGGTTTTTAACTATTTGTTGAGTGCTGCAATGTCGGCATCAACCATAAGTTCTGCCAACTCTTTCCAATGAGTCTTAGCTTTCCAATTAAGCGCCTTCTCGGCCTTTGAAGGATCGCCAATCAGTGCATCAACTTCAGTTGGGCGAATATATTTCTTATCTGTTTCAACATGGTCTTCCCAATTAAGTCCTGCATGTGAAAACGCGGCTGCCGCGAAATCTTTTACGGTAGCCCCAACACCGGTAGCAACTACATAATCTGAAGGCTTATCTTCTTGGAGCATCAGCCACATTGATTCGACATACTCCTTTGCATAACCCCAATCGCGTACAGCTGTGAGGTTTCCAAGAAAGAGCTTCTCCTGCTTGCCCGCTTTAATAGCAGCTACAGCGCGGGTTATCTTGCGAGTAACGAATGTTTCACCGCGACGAGGAGATTCGTGGTTAAAGAGAATTCCATTTGTCGCATGAAGGCCATAACCATCGCGGTAATTAACTGTGCACCAATATGCCATCAACTTCGCAGCTGCGTATGGAGATTGCGGACGGAAAACTGAATCTTCATTCTGCGGCGGAGGGGTAGATCCAAAAAGTTCAGAAGTTGATGCTTGATAGAAGCGGATATCAAGGTCTGCAGAACGAATCGCTTCAAGTAGCCCAACTGCTCCGACGGCATCAACCTGACCGGTGTATTGCGGCATCGTAAATGAAACTTGTACGTGTGATTGCGCGCCTAGGTTGTAAACCTCGGTTGGTTTAATTTCCCGGATGAGGTTTGTTAGTCCTACGCCATCGATGAGATCGCCATAGTGAAGAAACAACTTTGGGTTCTTCTCATGTGGGTCTTGGTAAATATGGTCAATACGCGAGGTATTGAAGGTAGAAGAACGACGGATCAGGCCGTGTACTTCGTAACCTTTCGCTAACAAGAACTCTGCAAGGTAAGAGCCATCTTGTCCCGTTACACCGGTAATTAATGCAACTTTTCTACTCATCGTCGCGCTTCTCCCTTTGCAGTTGCATCTTTATACCAAGCGATAGTTGATGCGATTCCATCGCGTAAAGAAATCTGTGGGGCCCAACCTAGCGATTTAGCCTTTGAAACATCAAGAACCTTGCGCGGGGTGCCATCAGGTTTCGTTGCATCCCACGCTATTTCACCTTCAAACCCAGCTGACTCAGCGACAAGTTCGGCTAACTCTTTAATAGTGAGGTCTTCACCGGTTCCGATATTGAGGTGTTCTTTTGAATCATATTTATTTCCCATGAGCACAACTGCCGAAGCTAAATCATCGACATGCAAGAACTCGCGCTTGGGAGACCCAGTTCCCCATAAAGTTTCAGTTGCCACTTTATTCTGCGCCGCTTCTACAAAGCGGCGGATAAATGCCGGAAGTACATGCGAGCCTTTTAATTCGAAATTATCATTTGGGCCATAGAGATTTGTTGGCATGAGTGAAATCCAGGTGCGGCCATATTCTTTTCGGAAAGATTTAATCAGCTCGATTCCGGCAATTTTTGCGATTGCGTATGCGGAGTTGGTCTCTTCCAGCGGGCCGGTAAGTAGGTACTCCTCTTTGATTGGTTGCGCACAATCGCGTGGATAGATGCAACTGGAACCAAGAAAAATAAATTTTTCGACATCTGCCGCATGCGCAGCTTCCATCAGGTTGCTCTGAATCCGCACATTATCCGAGAGAAATTCGACTGGGTACGCATTGTTCGCGCCAATGCCTCCCACTTTTGCCGCCGCATCTACAACTAGAGATGGCTTAACCGATTTTAAAAAGGCTGTGGTGGCATCGCGATCAAGTAGGTCGACAACTTTTCGGTTGACCGCAATTACTTCAGCGCCGGTAGCTTGATAAGCCCGCACAATTGCAGATCCAGCAAGGCCGGTGCCGCCTGCGACAACGATTGTCATGGTCGCAGTCTAGATGTGATTAGCGGGTGAATTCGGCTGCGACGAGTTCGGCAATTTGTGCAGTATTTAACGCTGCACCCTTGCGCAAATTATCACCGCAGACAAAGAGGTCAATCGAGTTTGGGTTATCCAAAGACTGACGAACACGGCCCACCCAAGTTGGATCGGTTCCGACTACATCCGCCGGAGTTGGGAATTCCTTCTTCTCTGGATTGTCATAAAGGAATACGCCTTCCGCCTTTTTCAGGGCAGTTTGCGCAGCTTTGCGTGTGACAACTTTAGAAAATGTTGCATGCACTGTCAGTGAGTGAGTAGTAATAACAGGAACGCGCACGCATGTTGCCGAAACTTTTAATTTTGGCATACCAAGAATCTTTCGTGACTCATTACGCACTTTGAGTTCTTCCGATGAGTATCCCGCTTCCTTGAGTGAACCTGCCCATGGCACAACATTCATAACAAGTGGAGCCGGGAATGGTCCGAGGTCGGTAATTACGCCCCGAATATCTTCAGTTACTGATCCAAGATTCTTTCCTGCTACCTTTGAAATCTGGTCATGTAACGCATCGATTCCAGGTTGTCCGGCACCTGATGCTGCTTGGTAAGAGGAAACTACGAGTTCCTTCAACCCAAACTTCTTATCAAGTGCTCCCATAGCAACAATCATGGAAAGCGTTGTGCAATTTGGATTTGAGATAATTCCCTTTGGACGCTTCTTGATATCTTTTGGATTTACTTCTGGAACAACCAGCGGAACCTTCTTATCCATTCGAAACGCACCGGAGTTATCAACGACAACCGCCCCGCGCTTGGCCGCAATTGGCGCCCATTCGGCAGAAATTTCATCTGGGACATCGAACATTGCAATATCGATTCCATCGAATGCTTCAGGTGAGAGTGCAACAACGGTTAGTTCTTCACCGCGACACATCAATTTCTTTCCAGCACTACGAGCAGATGCAATCAGACGGATTTCACCATAGACATTCTTGCGCTTGGTTAAGATATCGAGCATGACGGTGCCGACCGCACCCGTTGCTCCGACAACTGCTAATGAAGGAAGTTTCTTGGCTGACTTTGCTTTTTTAATTGTCATCGACCTGTTCCTCCGTATACAACTGCTTCGATTTGATCTGCATCGAGTCCAAAAGCGGTGTGAGCAGCCTTCGCTGCGCGCTCGAGATCTGCCTGGCGCACAATGACAGAGATTCGAATTTCAGAGGTAGAAATCATTTCAATATTGACTCCAGCATCGGCCATGGCGGCGAAGAATGTAGCTGTAACACCTGGATGCGAACGCATGCCAGCGCCGACGAGTGAGAGCTTGCCAATTGTGTCGTCATAAATAATTGATGCAAAACCAACTTCGCCCTGAATGCGTTGCAGCACTGTTGTCGCTTTCTGGCCTTCGGTTTTTGAAACTGTAAATGAGATATCTGTCAGACCTGTTGCAGCAGCAGAAACATTCTGCACAATCATGTCTACGTTGATGTCGTTGTCGGCTACGGCTTGGAAGATACGTGCAGCAACGCCAGTTCGATCGGGTACACCAACAATGGTGACCTTAGCTTCTGACTTATCGTGCGCTACGCCAGAGATGATTGCTTGCTCCATGGTGCCTCCATCCGGATGGTTTTCAACCACCCATGTTCCTTCGTTAGGTGAAAATGATGATCGAACATGAATCGGTAAATTAAATCGGCGCGCATATTCAACGCAACGCAAGTGAAGTACTTTTGCTCCCGCTGCTGCGAGTTCCAGCATTTCTTCATAGGTAACGGTTTTTAACTTGCGCGCAGATGGAACAACACGCGGGTCAGCAGAGAAAACGCCATCAACATCTGTGTAAATTTCACAGACATCGGCCTCAAGTGCGGCGGCGAGCGCCACTGCCGTTGTATCTGATCCACCACGACCTAAAGTTGTAATGTCTTTTGTATCTTGCGAGATACCTTGGAAGCCGGCAACGATTGCAATCGCGCCGCTATCGATGGCTTCGCGAATGCGACCTGGTGTGACATCGATGATGCGCGCTTTTCCGTGAACAGAGTCGGTAATGACGCCAGCTTGAGAACCAGTAAATGAAAGCGCTTCAAAACCAAGATTGTTAATTGCCATTGCAAGCACGGCCATCGAAATTCTTTCGCCAGCGGTGAGCAACATGTCGAGTTCGCGCCCCTGCGGAATTGGGGTGACGGCATTGGCCAGTTCGATCAGTTCATCGGTGGTATCGCCCATTGCGCTGACTACGACAACGACCTGATTGCCGGCCTTCTTAGTCGCCACAATGCGGGCGGCCACGCGCTTCATGCCCTCGGCATCAGCTACGGAGGAACCGCCGAACTTCTGAACAATCAGACCCATGGCGTAAGTGTGAAGCAGGAGAAAAAATGACGCTACCTGATTATCGGGAAATCTTAATATATGAGATGTTTCACCGCCCAAATAATGAGACTAAAGGTTGGTTCGGCCCTCAAAGGCACGACCGAGCGTGACTTCATCTGCATATTCCAGATCTCCACCGACAGGAAGACCTGATGCAAGACGTGAAACGTTGATACCCATCGGCTTTATCAAGCGCGCAAGGTAGGTGGCGGTGGCTTCGCCTTCGAGATTGGGATCGGTAGCAAGAATGATTTCAGTGATTGATGAATCAGCTAGGCGCTGCATTAATTCACGAATGCGCAATTGATCTGGACCGATTCCATCAATCGGACTAATAGCCCCGCCAAGCACGTGATACTTACCGCGAAATTCGCGGGTGCGCTCGATTGCAATAACATCTTTACTCTCTTCCACAACACAAATCTTTGTGCCATCGCGTCGGGGATCACGGCAAATTCTGCACTCGGTCTCTTCTGAAACGTTGCCACACTGCGTGCAGAACTTCACACGCTCTTTTACCGTACGTACCGCCTCAACTAAGTTAGCTGCAATTTCAGAATCAGATTGCAAGATATGAAATGCAATTCGTTGCGCACTCTTTGGCCCAATTCCAGGTAAGCGACCTAAAGCATCAATGAGATCTTGAATCGCGCCTTCATACATTCCGGTTGACATTATTCGTGGTTCGTTTCGCTAATGACAGTGGCGCCAAGTTCGGCGGCAAGAAGTGCTGCTCCCGAAAGTTGCGTCTTATCTGTTGGAGCCTCTGATGTACGCACTGCGCGCGCCTCTGGAGTTGATGTTGTATCAATGCTTGGGTCGACGGTTACTTCAATCTTTCGATCAAGCCCGACAACTTCAATAAATGCTTGCCGCAGAATTTCATCTGATTCGCTTCGAATAAATGAATCTCGTGCACCTGGGTTAACGATTCCAATCGTGATGTTCTTATCGTCCACGCCAAGTATCTGTGCACTCGCCGATAGCAGCGACCACGTTAAGCGGCGGCGCTTCTTTACATTCTCAATGACATCCGGCCACAACCTACGTAACCCCGCCACATCAAAACTTTCTACCCTGGTCGGCGACGCCGCTTGATTCGCAGAGCTACTCGCTGCGCTCACAAGGCGCTCAACAGGCTGACTCGTCGAACTACTCGCTTCGCTCACAACTTCGACTCCGTCACCTGTCTTCGCTTTAGAAGGTCGTTTTGCTTCGGCGGTTGCGGGACTTACGTAATCTGCTGGATCTAATTGCGAAGAGGGTTGACTAAGGAGAGTATGTGAGCGAAGCGAGCTACTCGACGTGTCAGACCCTTGAGCAATGTTGCCAACGCGCTCGAGGCGTTCGATGCGAGCGAGAAGTCCCGCTTCGCTGGCGTCGCCGATGGGTAGCAGGATGCGCCCGCAGATGAGTTCAAGAATCAGACGCGGCGCAGTTGCTCCGCGCATTTGGGTCAGACCTTCGGCTGCAATATCTGCAGCCCGTGAAAGCGATGCTTGTCCGATGTTCTGTGCTTGCACGCGCATCCGTTCGAGTTGATCATCCGGAAGTTCGCGCAAAATACTGTTGGCATTCGTTGCATCGAGTGCGTCGACAATCATGAGATCACGCAGACGTTCAAGTAAATCTTGGGTGAAGCGACGTGGGTCGTGGCCAGATTCAATGACGCGATCTACTGTCTGGAAGAGTGTTGCACCGTCGCGCGCAGCCACTGCATCCATCGCATCATCGAGGAGTGCGCCATCCGTAAAGCCAAGAAGTTGAATTGCGATCTCGTAACTGACGCCATCTTTGCCCGCACCGGCAAGGAGCTGACCAAGCACAGAGAGTGCATCGCGAACTGAACCACCGGATGCGCGAACTACAAGAGGTAGAACACCTTTAGCTACTTTGACGCCTTCGGATTGGCAGATGCTTTCGAGGTGAGTTGTAAGAGTTCCGGGTGGAACTAAACGAAATGGGTAGTGATGAGTACGTGAACGAATAGTTGAAATTAACTTTTCTGGTTCAGTTGTGGCAAAGATGAAAATTACGTGGGGAGGTGGTTCTTCTACAACTTTAAGTAGTGCGTTAGCCGCACCTGGTCCAAGTTGGTGCGCTTCATCGATAATGTAAATCTTGTACTTACTTTGTACTGGTGCAAAGAATGCTTTATCGCGTAGGTCGCGCGCATCATCTACTAATCCATGTGTTGCAGCATCAAGTTCAATGACATCAATTGATCCAGGGCCATTAGCAACCAAATCTTTACACGATTGGCAGAGGCCACACGGATTCGGTGTTGGCCCTTTTTCGCAGTTAAGTGAGCGCGCCATGATGCGAGCGCTTGAAGTTTTTCCGCAACCGCGGGGGCCGCTAAATAGATATGCGTGATGTGTTTTTCCAGATTCGAGGGCGTTAGATAAAGGAACAGTGACATGTTCTTGCCCAATAACATCTGCAAATACAGAGGGGCGATACTTTCGATATAACGCTAACGACATCTTTTTCTACTCTCGTGAAGGTCGCAATTCAATTCACTTCTAATTGGCTGCGAGCTGCTTAATTGCTATGTATTCAATTATTTGGGACCTCCGGTGCACCCGTCAGAGCGTACCTACCCTTGCTGTATTCCTACCCTGGGGGAGTTCAGCACGATGGCGTCGCACCGGAGATCTAGCCCAATCTTAAGTGTCAGGGCGCGCACTCGGGGACCGATACCCTTAGCCGGTTGCACGCACAGGCTTCATTGAAGCAGGTGGGTATGACTCAGGAGGATTCGCATAGCGGCCGAGTGCGCACGCTTGGAAAGCGTGTATAGGGCAACCTATCGAGGGTTCAAATCCCTCATCCTCCGCCAGGTACGCCGAGGTGGCGTTGAAAAACTCCTTCGTTAAGGCTCGCAGAGGTATTGAGGTATCAGGCAGAAGGTCTCTCAACGACGTTTGCAGTAGTCA
>Ga0247840_10000467_pt1 | contig 84101 bp, 71 predicted proteins | sample LaCruzMarch2015__FD_192404 | JGI IMG/M metagenome (GOLD analysis project Ga0247840, IMG submission 192404) | Freshwater microbial communities from meromictic Lake La Cruz, Castile-La Mancha, Spain - LaCruzMarch2015_17m | ecosystem: Environmental > Aquatic > Freshwater > Lake | place: Spain... | reverse complement strand
AGGTTTTTGGCGGCTCCCTCCATGCTTACTGCAGAAATCCCAACCTTCACCAGGATGGCTTCCTGATCTCCGGTGATGAAACTCAAGGCAACTTGCAGGCTCTTGCTGCTGGCCTTGCGGAAGCCTGTCACCGCTTTGTCCTGGTCGTTAATGACATAGGATGCAAAGGGTTTTGAAAAACGGGCAACAAAGTAAACCCACTGATCTTCTGCCCATGCCTTCGAACGTCGCAAGCCCCTTACCTCATTGTTCCCGATGATCTCCAGGGATGACTCCAAAACCTCATCCCGGTGTTTCAGGTCGATGATGATGTTGGCTTGTTTTGATGCCGGAAAGCTATACTTGTGCAGACCGGTTCTCAAGGTGGCAGTGAGTTCGGCTTTAACCGCCGGTTTCGAAAGAAACACACTGTAATACCCGGGTTCTGCCTTCTCTCTTAAATGGCTGAAGGGACTGGCATAATCCGTGTTTTTGAATTGAACCTCACCCGTAGTAGGCATCACTAAAATGTCACCATAATCTGAACAGCCTGTGCCACTGAGGTGGGTATGGGAAAAGCCATAAATGATGCTGTCGCTGTAATGATAGGCTGAACAGCCATCCCAGCCGGTCAGTCGGGTATCCGGACTCAATTGTACCATGCCGAAGGGAAGTACTGCCCCCGGGTAGGTATGACCATGCCCACCGGTTCCGATGAAGGGATTCACATAGGCAGCAAGATCAGCCTGTCTGATCTGGGCGACAAGGCTTTGAAAGCCGAGCAACACAAGTGTAATGAGTAGGAAATGTTTGATCTTCATGGGTATGAACTCTTGGTTTAGCTATCTGTAAAATTAGCTTATTTATACAATGCTGAGAATGTCCGCTATTTGGGTAACCGTAGTTTGACAATGACCGGGAAATGATCCGAGAGATAATTGCCTTCATAGCTCTTGTCGGAAATACGGTAGGAGAGAGCCTGAATGTCCTTGCTGAGGAAAATGTGGTCAATCAGATCACCTTTTTCGCCACCGACAAGGAATCCTGCAAAGCTGTAATCCGGACCCTCCGGTTTTACCAGGTTTCTGGTGGAAGTTAATTGGGGCTTGCCCTTCAGCAAGGTCTGCATGGCCTTGGAGGTATCAGTACAATTGAAGTCTCCGCTTAGCATGACCGGGCTCTTCCCGGCAATTTCCTTTATTTTTCTTGTGATCAGGCTTGCGCTGTTTTCCCGGGCAAGCACACCCATATGATCCCAATGGGTGTTAAAGACAAAAAAGACTCCTTTGGTTTGCCTGTTCTGAAGTTTTGCCCAGCTGCAGATGCGGGTACAAGCTGCATCCCAGCCCATACTGCCGGGAACTTCAGGCGTTTGGGATAGCCAGAAATTGCCTTTGTCCAACAAAATAAAACGCTGGTGATTGTAAAAAATGGCAGAAAATTCACCCTTCTCCAGGCCATCTTCCCGTCCTACACCGACATATGAAAAATCTGGCATTTGGCTTTGCAGATAATGCATCTGCCCCGGTAAGGCCTCCTGAACGCCAAGAATGTCAGGGCCCTGCTCCAGGACAAAGGCTGTCAGTCTTGCTTTACGTTTGTCCCAGGTGTTGATGCCATCAACAGGCGTATCCATCCTGATGTTATAGCTCATCATCACGATTTCTTTCTCCTGCTGGGCATAACTAAAGCCACTGATGAAAATGAAATATATAAGCAGGGATGGGATTATGTATTTGTTAATCATGTGTAGCATTTTTATAAAATATCGTTATGTTGAATGTATGATGATAGTATAAGTATGTCAATAACTATCTACCAGTGATCTGACCACCAGGTTTTGTCTGAATTCTGCTTCTGTCATGGTGGTTTTGCACTGAAGGACGACAGGAATCCCCGCTAAGAGGTCGAAGTAATTGTCCTCAAAGAATCCATCACCTTCGTTCAGGCGCAACCATACGTTTTTGGCGAGTTTACTGCTGTTGAGTGTCAACCGGAAACCATCTGCCGTTGCCGCTATGTCAGTGGTGATTTCAACGGCTGTCAGGTTCAAATGCCCGGGCCTGGAAAAATACAATTGCTGTTGTGCTATGGTTTTTCCTTCTTTTAAAAGCGTCAGGATGCATACATTGGCAGTTGTATCAGCGGGTTTGAGCGGAATCTGCTGTGCCTGATTTACCTGGAACAAGGCATTGGCAGGGATGTCAAGCTTTTTCATTGACATGCTGTTCAGCAGCTTGCCCTCGAATGTTGTGAGCTCTATCTGCAAATCAGCCTGTACCGCACTCAGGGATTGGTTGTCAACATAAACATCCAAAACATTGTCCTTCCATTTTCCTTTGAGGAGGACAGGGGCATAGGCATCCTTTACAGCATATTGCAGCGCTTTCCAGCGGTTCTGGTAGTCCATCCCTGACCATGAAATCGAAGGCCAGCAGTCGTTGAGCTGCCAGTACAATGTGCCCATACAATAGGGCCGTGCCGTGCGATGGGCCTCAATGGCTCGCCTGATGCCACCGGCCTGCAACAGCTGTGAGACATAGACATAGTTCGCAAAATCTTTGGGCTGACGGTATTCTCTTTCAAGATAGGTCTGTATGGTTTCAAATCCTGTAGCATGTTTCTGGTGGGTCTTTAGCACCTCTGATCCCAACACACGGTCATCTGCCCTTGTGAAACTCTCAAAGGTCTGTAAATCAGGGAATCCCTGAAAACCATATTCACTCATAAAACGTCCTAGCTTTTGCTCATAGATGCTGAAGGGCTGCATGCCCCACCAGACTCCCCAGTAATGAGAATCCCCGGATTGCAGGCTTTCTTTTCGCCCCCAGCCGATGGAAGGACTTGAAGGCCAGTAAAAACGATCGGCATCATAGGTCTTGACTACATCCGGCAAAATCTGATGAAACACTGCCTGGTAGTCATGCCAGACCCGGGCTGAGTCTTTGGCAGTATAGTTGAACTGTTTCTGCCATCCCCAGTTTTTCCAGCCTTCATCGATTTCATTGTTGCCACACCACAAAGCAATGCAGGGATGTTGACGCAAACGGATCACATTGTCAGTAGCTTCCTTGCGGACACTCTTCAGAAAAGCAGAATCCCCGGGATACATGGCGCAGGCGAACATGAAATCCTGCCATACCAGCAGGCCTTTTTCATCACAGAGATCATAGAAAACATCGGACTCATAATTACCACCTCCCCACACCCTGAGCATGTTCATGTTGCTCTTTACTGCCTGGTCAAGGATTGCTGCATAACGCGCGCTGTCTACCCTGGGCATAAAGTTGTCTGCCGGGATGTAATTGGCTCCTTTCATGAAGACAGGAATGCCATTGAGTTTGAAATAGAAACTTTTGCCGGGAGCTGCCGTGATTGGCCTTGTCCAGGCTGCCGTATCAGGAGTCTGAACGATTTCTACTGTCCTTATTCCCACTTGCAGGTCCTTGAAATCCACCATCACTGAATTCGCAATCAGCTCTACTTTGAAGCGGTAAAGAAAGGCCTCACCCAGGCCATTGCACCACCACAGTTTTGGATTTTTGATGATGAATTCATTTTCAAAGCTTTGATAGCCCTTGTCAAGTGAAATTTTGTCGGAGAAATAGGTAGACCCATTGATCCTGTCAGTGAGTATCAATCTGTATTTTCCTGGTTTGTCGCATTCTATCCCTGTTTTCAGGACAAGCTTTGCTTCTTTTTCATTACAGTCTTTCTGCCCGACAAAGGCATCCCTGATAATGGCATCGCTCCAGGCCAGGAGTTTGACCGGTCGCCAAAGTCCGGCCGTGACCAGGCGTGGACCCCAGTCCCAGCCATACTGATAGGCGGCTTTGCGGGTATAGACTTTTTCATCACCCGGTAGTATAATGCTGGCATCAGCAACTTTTGCCTTCCCCTTGGGAACTGCAGGTTCTATCAGGATGTCAAGTTCGTTTCTTCCCTGGATCAGCAATGGCTTCACATCAAGCCGGTAGGTGCGGAACATATTGTCTGCGTCGAAGAGCTTTTTGTTGTTCATCCAGACAGCTGCATAGGTATCTATGCCCTCGAAAATCAATTCAACATGACTGCTGTTGAAAATCTCAATTCCGGCATCGAACTTCCCAAGGTACTCAACGCCCTGATCTTCCAGCATCTGGACCTCCTTTTCATTGCTCCGGTAATAGGGATTGACAAGCAATCCGTTCTGCATCAGGTCGGTATGTAAAGTTCCGGGGACTGTAGCATTAAACCATAGATTTTGTGACCTCAGCCTGAAAACCCAGTCTTGTTTGATGTTCTTAAGGATGGGTTGCGCAACAAGGGACTTTACGAAAAGACCGGAAAGTGAAAACAAAAGAATAAAGCTGAGCGGCAAAAGTGTCAACCGGGTACTTCTTGAAAGCCTGGCATTTTTATGGGATGCAGTTTTTATTTCCATCGTGTTAAGGCGCCTGTTGAAGTAGTTTGCAGAGATTTTGGACTTTGCTGCTATCGGTTGAAAATCTCGAATATGCGTTGGCATTCAGGTTCATCGACAAGTCAACCTGGCTGTTCCGAAACGCCATTGTGCTCTCCTGTGCACTGCGGGCAGTGGTATGGATTTCATGTACACCCGTTTTTTCAATGATTTCGAGGATGTTATCTTCATTAACCCCTGAACCCGGCATAATAATGATACGGCCGGCGGCCCTGCGTACCAGCTCTGCAATAAGTGTCATGCCTTCTGTTACGGTATTGCGCTGCCCTGCTGTCAGTATGCGTTCATAGCCAATGGCAATGAGGTCTTCCAGTCCCTGGTAAGGATCTGAACAATAGTCAAAGGCCCTGTGGCTGCTTGTACTCATCGGCATCGCAAGATCCTTGAGGATACCACAGCGTTCTTTGTCGATGCTGCCATCCGCCAACAGTATCCCGGTTACGATGCCATCGATGCCGATTTCCCGGCAAAAAATGACATCGGCTTTCATCACCTCGAATTCTTCATCAGAATACAGGAAATCTCCACCCCTTGGACGAATCAGTACATGAATGGGGATATGAACTTGGTCACGGCAAAGCTTTAGTGTCCCGGCAGAAGGCGTTACCCCTCCCAATTCCAGGCTTTCGCATAGTTCGATGCGGTCAGCTCCGCCGGCTTGCGCTGCAAGGGCAGAATGCAGGCTGTTGGCACAGATCTCCAGGAGAAGGCCGGACATGATCAGAATAACAACAACTTCGACATCAGGGCAGCTGCTCCCAGCAAGGCAGCATCACTCTCAGGAAGCTCTGAAGGCAAAATTTTAACTGTGTCTTTGTATACCCTCAGGATACTGTCTTCCATGTACAAACGTGTAGGTTCCAGGATGAATTCTTTGGCATTGGCAAGACCCCCGAATAAGATAATGGCCTCTGGACCGGAGAAGGCAACGGCATCAGCCAATTGCATCCCCAGCACTTTACAGGTGAAGTCGAAAGCCTCAAGTGCAATGGGATCTCCCTGGCAGGCAGCATTATAGATGATCTTGGAGTTGAGGTCGGTGACAGAAATGTTACGCAAACTGCTCTCCGTTTTGTTGCTGGAAAGCAATTCAATGACGGTTCTGGTAATCCCTGTCGCTGAGGCATAGGTTTCCAGGCATCCATTGCGGCCACAACCACATTCGCGGCCTCCCGGATACACGATGGTATGTCCCAACTCACCGGCATTGCCCATATGACCATACAAAACCTCACCATTCACAACAATGCCACTCCCTAAGCCTGTGCCAAGTGTGATCATAATGAAATCTTTCATCCCTTTGGCTGCACCATAGATCATCTCTCCAACTGCAGCAGCATTGGCATCATTGGTGAGGGTAGCCGGCAACCCAAAAACCTTGGCAAACATGGCGGTAAGCGGAATCGTCCCTGCCCAGGGTAGGTTAGGGGCAAATTCTATACAACCGGAATAGTAATTGCCATTCGGTGCACCAATGCCTATGCCGACAAGCTCATGATTGGGCGGGATGTTGTTGTGCACGATCCCTGCAATGGCATCAACCAGCAGGGATGCTTCTTCATAAGACTTGGTAGATAAACTATGTCTGAAATAGATAGTGCCGTCGATGTCTACCAGCCCGAAGACTGTGTTGGTACCGCCGATATCAATGCCCAGGGCTAAAGGTGCTGCCATATTGTATACGTTGTTTAGAGGTAAGAATCAAGCGGAGGACAGGTACACATGAGGTTCCTGTCGCCATAGGCGTCGTCGATGCGGGTAACGGAAGGCCAGTATTTATCCTCCAGGCACCATTGTTTCGGGAAGGCTGCCTGCTCGCGGGAATAGGGTTTGTCCCAATTGTCGGAAGCAACCATTCTGTAAGTATGGGGTGCGTTTTTGATGAGGTTGTTGTTCTTGTCGGCTACACCATTTTCTATATCTGCAATTTCCTTGCGGATGGAGATCATGGCTTCGATGAAACGGTTGAGTTCGTGCAGGGGCTCACTCTCTGTGGGTTCTACCATCAGGGTGCCATGCACAGGGAAGGCTACTGTCGGAGCATGAAAGCCGTAGTCCATCAGGCGTTTGGCGATATCGATGGCCTGGATGTCGGCGCTGTGGTGGACAGGATTGCAATCAAGAATCATCTCATGGGCCACACGACCTTGTTTCCCGGTATACAGAATCGGGAAATAGGGCTCCAGCGCGGTTTTCAGGTAGTTGGCATTGAGGATGGCGTAGGCAGTGGCCTCTTTCAGACCATTACCCCCAAGCAGTTTGATGTAGGCATAGGAAATCGGAAGGATGAAAGCACTGCCATAAGGGGCTGAGGCAACAGCATCGATGGCCTTTTCGCCACCGGTAGTGGAGAACACGTGTCCGGGAAGGTAAGGTGCCAGCTTGTCATTGACGCAAATGGGCCCTACGCCAGGTCCACCACCACCATGCGGAATGGCGAAGGTTTTATGCAGGTTGAGGTGGCAAACATCAGCACCTACAGTGGCCGGGTTGGTATAACCTACCTGGGCATTCATGTTGGCACCATCCATGTAGACCAAACCTCCGTTTTTGTGAATGAGGTCGGTTACTTCCATAATACCTTCTTCATAAACACCATGGGTTGAAGGATAGGTCACCATCAGTGCTGCCAAAGTGTCTTTGTATTGTTCTGCCTTGGCTTGCAGATCTGCCAGGTCGATGTTGCCTTTCTCATCACATTTTACGACCACTACCTCCATGCCTGCCATCACTGAGCTGGCCGGATTGGTGCCGTGGGCTGAAGAGGGGATAAGGCATACAGTTCTTTGGGTATCACCTCTTTGCAGATGATATTCACGGATTACCATCAAACCTGTGTATTCGCCGGCGGCGCCGGAATTCGGCTGCAAGGAAATGGCGGTAAAGCCTGTAATGGTCTTGAGGTCATTGCCCAGGTCGCGGATCAGCTGGGTGTAGCCTGCTGCCTGCTCGATAGGGACAAAAGGATGAATCGCACCGAATTCTGGCCAGCTCAGGTGAAACAACTCAGCAGCTGCATTCAGCTTCATGGTGCAGGATCCCAGTGGAATCATGGATCGATTTAATGACAAGTCTTTGATCTCCAGTCTTTTGATGTAACGCATCATCTCGGTCTCACTGTGGTAAGTGTTGAACACAGGATGCGCCAGGAAAGGACTTGTGCGCCATAAATTGGCAGGAACGGTCATGATCAGCTCACACTCAGATGGCACGCAAACGAAGGGCTTGAATTCCAATCCGCCTGCTTCACAGAAAATCTGTAACAAGGTGTTTACATCGGCAAGTTCTGTCGTTTCATCAAGGCTTACACCGAAATGCTGATCATCGATGTAGCGGAGGTTCATCTCATGGCTTAAGGCAAGCGTACGGATCTTGTCCATCGAAACATGAGAAGGCAATTCGAAATGCAGGGTGTCAAAGAAATAGTCATTCAACTGTTTGTAACCCAGTTTTTTGGCTTCCTGTGATAAGACCCCGGCAAGGATGTTGATGTGACGGGCAATCTTTTTGATCCCTTCCTGTCCGTGGTAGGTGGCATACATCCCGGCCATGATGGCCAGCAATGCCTGCGCTGTACAGATATTGGAAGTGGCGCGTTCACGTTTGATGTGTTGCTCACGGGTTTGCAGAGCCATCCGCAGGGCTTTGTTGCCTTGTGCATCGACACTGACGCCGATGATCCTGCCGGGAATGCTTCTTTTAAAGGCTTCTGTTGTGGCAAAGAAGGCGGCATGCGGACCACCATAACCCATTGGAATTCCAAAACGTTGGGAGGAGCCGAAAACGATGTCAGCACCCCATTCACCCGGAGGTGTAAGCAGGGCCAGTGACAAAAGATCAGCCGCTACAGCAACCTGTACACCCAGGCTATGGGCATGCGCTACAAAGGGACGCATGTCTTTTACCTTTCCGCTTTGCTCAGGATATTGGATGATGGCACCAAAGAATGATTGGTCGATCAGGATTTCGCCATGACAGGCAATGACAAGCTCAATGCCTTGTGCTGAGGCCCTGTTTTTAACTACTTCTATGGTATGTGGGAAAAGCTTTTCGTGGATGAAGAATTTGTTCGCCCCGGCTTTCACTTTGTCACGGCTGCGGCTGTTGAACAGCATCATCATGGCTTCTGCTGCTGCTGTGCCCTCATCCAGTAAGGAAGCATTGGCAATGGGCAGTGCAGTGAGATCAGAGACCATGGTCTGGAAATTCAGCAAGGCCTCCAAACGACCCTGGGAAATCTCAGCCTGGTAAGGCGTATATGAGGTATACCAGCCGGCATTCTCAAGGATGTTCCTGAGGATGACACCGGGAGTGATGCTGTTGTAATAACCAAGGCCGATAAAGCTCTTGAAAACCTTGTTTTTTGAGGCAATCTCACGGAGATGCTTCACCACTTCATACTCATTCATGCCATCGCCGAGTCCAAGCTCGGTTTTCAGGCGGATGGAAGCAGGAATTGTTTGATTGATAAGTTCGTCGAGTGATGAAACACCCATGCTGTCAAGCATGCCGGATATTTCTCCTGGTCTTGGACCGTTGTGTCTGAGAATGAAGTTGTTGCTGATCATAGAACGAGAATATTTTCTGGAATTATCGAGTTGTTAATTGGGGCACAAAGCTAATAATTATTAGGCAGATTTCCTTATAACTTCCTTTTTAAAGTGTAGCTGCAAACGCTACAATCACCCATGTTGAATTCCTTACCATCTTTATATAGCTTATGGCCAAACTGCGACAGGCTGTCGGGGAATTCTGCCATCCACATATCCTTCACCAGATATAGCTTGGGCTTCTGGAAAACCTGGCGGGGCAAATCCACATTTCGCAGCTGGGCCTGCTCATGGGGCGTGGCGACAAGATGGCCGGGATTGATGATCCCAATAACATAGGCATTCCAGTAATCACCAATAATGCCGGCATCTCCCAGGCGCTCAAAGGCCGAGAGTGTTGCGGTTCGGGCAGGCAGATGATGGGGGAAATACAAAGGCTTTAACCCACTGAAGGAACCACTGATGGCAATGGTAAAAAGCAATACCCAGCTTAGCCGCTTGAAATGTGCTGCATAGGAATCCAGGTACAAAAGCAAAGCCAGCAAAAGTGAAAAATAAACAGCAACGAAATACCAACGACCTACCCCATTGAGAAACAACCATTTGGATAGCAAAAGTACGCCCAAAACGACAACAGCATGCAACAGGAAAAACAATGACCATTGTTTATTCGGGGCTGCCAGGCTTGTGCGCAGCAATTTCCGGTTAAGGAAAAACAAAATCCCCAGGCCTGCCACAAGAATCCAGAGGTGGATGGATTCTGTGATGTTCTCTGAACTCCCGCGAAACAGCTCCTCCAGGGATTTGCTGAAAATCCTCACATTGCTTTTTACCTGCGCTGCATTGCCCAGCATGCCATGCATGTATTCCGGAACCTCGATGGCAAAGGTCCTGGCCCAACTTACCAATGCCAGCACCACGACTACCCACATGAGCATCAGCAGCACCTTTTGTGGGGAGTGTTGTTTGTACTGCTTTTGGTAAAGCAACAACATGCCTAGAAGAACTAAATAACTCAACATGGCCAGGTCAGAAACCCAGGTGGCAAGGAGCAGAACCAGTCCTGCAAGGCTCAGGCGGGTATATGTCAGCGGACCGGCTTTCGCAAACAAATACACCAACACGACACTCAGACAAAACTGTATGGCCAAAAAGTTATACACCAGGAAAAACTGCATATGCCAGGCAGGCAGAAACCAAAAAAGTGCGAGCAAAATCTTGGTTTTGTTGTTTTTAAACATCTGATTCATGGCCAGATATCCAATGAACAGCAAGAGATAATGTACAAGTGAAACGGACAAAATCAGTCCTATACCGCAATAAGAATATAGAATGTGGGCCAGCATTGGCACCAGGCTGCCTCCACGATCCTGTCCCCAGTAATAAAAGTCTTGCGGCAAATGAAAGCTGGCCGACATCAGGATGTTTACACCTGCATCGGCATTCAGTAAGGGGTAATACGATTCGGAAAAGTTGAAGAAGGAAATCGCGACAATCAAACCAATGATCATCCGGCTGATTAAAGGATGAGGAGGTATCGGCTTCACAGATTCAAACAATCAGGACTGTTAGTATAATTTGGTGAAGCTATCCAGCTTACCGGCTTCAATCAGGGCATTTAATTCGGGGATAATGTCCTTGTAATCATAACGAATACCACAATTGTACATGACCAGCAGGGGCTCGCGTTCCAGGAGGTGTTGCTCCAGCACTTCAAGTGATGGTGTCGTTTTGAAATTGGCATAAGCCTTGTAAGTGTAATCCAGGAAGGCGACATTTGGCCCTATGCCTCTGTTGTCCAGAAGAAAACCCTTTTTTAACTGGCTCGGGTAGGCCAGCTCCCCCTGGTAAAAGACATCGGTGACTGCAGGAAAGGATACGATGGACTTCTTATCTGCAGACAAAATTACAGGGACCAGCTGTGAATAGTCAAGTTTTGTCTTGTAAATGATGACGGCCGGCCCTGCTTTTATAGGGTTTTCCTTGTTTGTAGTGCTGACAATAGAAGTTTTTTTGCAACAGGATCCCATACTAAAAAGGGCTAAAAGAATGAACCCGCTAAGGATAAGCCTTTGATTCATATTGAATTAATGTTTGTGGGCAAACAAAATTGCAGCCCTGGTTGATCGTGTTAAAATTAGTTAAATTCATTAAAATTCAAGAAAAGAAAAAATGCATTTCTTATTTTTGGCACAATTATTGGTTTTCAAATTGCCTAAATACATCAATTATTCTAAATCAAATTTCTATGAAAAAATTAGTCGTTTCTGTTTGTCTGGTTCTTTTTGCAGCCTTTGCAGGTGTAGCTCAAACTGCCACTCCTGTTGAAACTCCACAGGTTGAGAACCCAAATGCACCTGAGATTAAATTTGCCAAACTCGTTCATGATTATGGTAAACTTCAGAAAGAAGGCAATGGTGAAAGCGAATTTGTATTCGAAAACACTGGAAAAGAACCACTGGTTCTTTCTGATGCCCGCTCTTCATGTGGTTGTACCGTTCCTTCATGGACCCGCGAGCCAATCCTTCCTGGTAAAAAAGGTTCTATCAAAGTAAAATATGATACCAAACGTGTTGGACCTATCAACAAGACTGTTACTGTTCTTTCTAACGCAAAAACTTCTTCTGTCGTGCTGAGAATTCAGGGTGAAATCATCGATACCAATCCTGCTACTCCTGAGAAACCTGCAACTGCAGCTCCAGCTCCTCACTAAGATTTTCTGCAAAGCTGAATAATTCGCTGAGATTGATCTCAGACTTTTGAATTATTCGGACTAAATTTGTCCCGGCAAGTCAGCTTGCCGGGATTTTTTTTTACTAAAACGACAAACTATGCCAACGATCTCAACCAAAGGCATCCGCATGCCTGCCTCCCCAATCCGGAAACTCGTTCCCTACGCCGAAGAAGCCAAAAAAAGAGGGATGAAAGTCTATCACCTGAACATCGGTCAACCCGACATCCCCACCACCCAGCTCGCCCTCGATGCCATCCACAACTTCGACCAAAAGGTCATCGAATACAGCCACTCTGCCGGGATTCTCTCTTACCGCAAAAAACTTTGTCAATATTATCTCCAGCACGGAATCAACATCACTCCGGATGACATTATCGTTACTGCAGGCGCTTCGGAAGCCATTTTGTTTGCCATGCAAACCTGCCTCAATCCCGGCGACGAAATCATCATCCCTGAGCCATTCTATGCAAATTATAATGGTTTTTCCATCGCCTCAGGAGTAGAGGTCAGGCCTATCCCTTCCCACATCGAAGATGGTTTTGCATTGCCTCCCATCCCCGAATTCGAGAAAGCCATCAATGCCCACACCAAGGCTATCATGGTGTGCAACCCCAACAACCCCACCGGTTACCTCTATTCTAAAGAAGAGCTGGAAGTCCTGAAACAACTTGCACTGAAATATGACTTGTATCTCTTTGTCGATGAGGTTTACCGCGAATTCGTCTACGATGGAAAACAGCATTTCTCGATCATGAACCTCGAAGGACTGGATCAGCATGTAGTCCTCTTCGACTCTGTCTCCAAACGTTATTCAGCCTGTGGTGTGCGCGTTGGCTGCATGATCTCGAAAAACAAAGAAGTGATGGCCACTGCCATGAAGTTTGCCCAGGCCCGGCTGAGTCCGCCTACCCTCGGACAAGTGGCTGCTGAAGCCGCTGTGGATACGCCCGCTTCCTATTTTGAAGAAGTGCTGGATGAATATCATGCCCGCAGAAACATCGTGGTAACGGAATTGAATAAGATCCCCGGTGCTTTTTGCCCGAATCCTTCCGGTGCCTTCTACGTCGTGGCCAGGCTTCCCATCGCCGATGCTGATCATTTCTGTCAATGGCTGCTCGAGGATTTCAACTTCAACGGCCAAACGGTGATGCTTGCCCCTGCTACAGGTTTCTATTCAGACCCCAGCAAAGGCAAAGACGAAATCCGCATCAGCTATGTCCTCAAGGTCAAAGAACTCGAAGGTGCCATGATATGCCTGGCTGAAGCCTTGAAGGTGTATCCCGGCAGGACGAACTAAGCGCAGCTTATTGCAGTTGACTCTTTTTTCATCTAGACGGAGTTCAACCCCTTCGGGGTTGGGTTGATCGCGGGCGATTTCGTACCGTGGGCTTCACCCACGGTTATTGAGATTTAGCCACTTCGTGGCATTAGATTCAAGCATTGATCAATTCGCCATCCCTGGCTAAGGATAAGGTCCACAGCTTTAGCATTCTCCCAAAGCTCCATAGGAGCTTGATACCGTGTGCTTCACCACGGTTATTGAGATTTAGCCACTTCGTGGCATTAGTTTCAAGCATTGATCATTTTAGCATCCCTGAAAAAGATAAAGGTGCTCAGCTTTAGCGTTCTCGCAAAGCTCCATAGGAGCTTGATACCGTGGGATTCACCAACGGTTGTTGTGATTTAGCCACTTCGTGGCATTAGTTTCAAGCATTGATCATTTTAGCATCCCTGGCTAAGGATAAGGTCCACAGCATACGCATTTCCCCAAAGCTCCGAAGGAGCTTAATTTCAATAACCGTGGGTGAAGCCCACGGTATCAGCCCGCTAGCGGGCTGCCCAACCCCGAAGGGGTTGAACAATCATAGGTTGACAGAAATCAATCAAAACCTCAGATACTCCCCAACTCATTCTCCTTGTCGAGGTATTGCTGGACGATGTCGATGGCATTGGTGACAACATCACTCAGCGCGGTGATAAAAGTCCCTTCCAGTGCCGTGTCGATGGCATGCTTGATGGCTTCTGTCTCTTTCGGGATGATTTCGTAAGTCACCGCCTTTCCACTCTCACTGATCCCGGCCAGCAGTAAGTCAATGATCTCGTCAGCAGTTCTGCCGCGTAAGTGTTTCTCCTGACGGATGATGATGTGGTCAAACATCCTCCCGGCAATCTGCCCGCATTCCTGTATGTCCTGGTCGCGACGGTCGCCTACACCCGCGATGATGCCAATCTTTCTGGCCGCATTGACACTCTGCAGGTATTCCTCAACACCCTTATAACCAGCAGGATTATGGGCAAAGTCGATCATCACCTTGAATTTCTTAAACTCAAAAATGTTCATACGGCCAGGAGTTTGCGCCACACCGGGTATAAAAGTCTGAAGCGACAAACTGATGTCTTCGGTTTTGAACCCCCACAGATAACTCGCCAGGGTAGCCGCAAGCACATTGGTGATCATAAATTTCGCCTTCCCCCCAAAGGTCAGCGGAACATGGGTTGCCCGTTCTACGCGGATCTTCCATTCGCCTTTCTTGATGGTGATAAAACCATTCTCATACACCGCCACGGTTTTTCCTTCTTTGCAAAGCTTCTGTATCAGGGGATTAGACTCATTCAAGCTGAAATAGGCAATTTTACAACTCAGCTCGGAAGCCAGCTTCACACAATACTCATCTTCTGCATTCAGGATCGCCCAGCCGTCTTTTTTGACGCTCTTGGCCACTGTGCCTTTTACTCTCGCCAGGTCCTCCAGAGTGTGGATGTCATTCAGTCCGAGGTGGTCTTCCTGTATGTTCGTAACAACTGCGATGTCACAGCGACTGAACCCAAGACCGGAGCGTAAAATCCCGCCCCTGGCTGTTTCCAGTACGGCGAATTCTACGGTAGGATCACGCAAAATGTATTCTGCACTGATGGGACCGGTATTGTCGCCCTTTTCCATCATGTGGTTCTGGATGTAGATGCCGTCGGAGGTCGTAAAACCAACCTTATAGCCATTGTTTTTCACGATGTGTGCCAACAGCCGTGTCGTCGTGGTTTTTCCATTGGTGCCGGTGATGGCGATGATGGGGATGCGACTGGGTTTTCCGGGAGGATACAGCATGTCGAGTACGGGTGAGGCGACATTGCGCGGTAAGCCCTCAGAAGGGGCCAGGTGCATGCGGAAACCCGGGGCTGCGTTGACTTCCAGCACTACACCCCCGGTTTCTTTCAGGGGCTGGGTGAGGTTCTCTGCCATGATGTCGATCCCGCAGACGTCCAGGCCGATGAGCCTTGAAATGCGCTCACAAACAAAGATATTCTCAGGATGCAACATGTCGGTGATGTCGATAGAGGTGCCCCCGGTGCTCAGGTTAGCCGTGGATTTCAGGTAGATGATGTCGTCTTTGGCAGGGATAGTCTCCAGACTGAAATTGCGTTTTTCCAATAAGTCGAGGCTGTCTCTGTCAACTTCGATCTGGGTGAGGTTCTTCTCATGTCCATAACCCCGCCTGGGGTCCTGGTTGGTGAGGTCAATCAGTTGCTGGATGGTGGAGGTCCCGTCACCCACCACATTGGCCGGAACCCGTTTGGCAGCGGCAACCAATTTGTTGTCGATGACGAGCACACGGAAATCAAAGCCGCTGATAAATTTCTCGACGATGATCCTGCGGCTGTATTTCTTGGCATATGCCAAACCTTCCACAGCATCTTCCCAATTCGTGACATTGATGGACGCCCCTTTGCCATGATTCCCATCCAGGGGTTTTAAGACGATGGGATATCCAATGCGCTTTATTGTGGCTTCCAGGTCTTCTTCATCTACACAGATGTCGCCACTGGCAACAGGTATCGAAGCCATCTCCAGCATGCGTTTGGTGTCTTCCTTGTTACAGGCAATGTCGACGGCAATGTTGCTTGTCTTGCAGGTGATGGTAGCCTGGAAACGCATCTGGTTCACGCCATAACCCAGTTGTATCAGGGAATTCGTTCCCAGCCTGATCCAGGGGATGTCCCTGGATACTGCTTCTTCGACAAGGCTGCCTGTACTCGGACCCAGTCGCACCAATTCCCTGATTTCCCGCATCTTCATGATGTCGGTATTCAAATCATAGGCTGTGCCTGCAATCAGGGATTCCGCAATGGCAACTGCCCTTTCTGCTGCATGTATCCCGACATTCTCCTCTGTATAACTGAACACCACATTGTAGATGCCGGGCGTTTTGGTCTCACGCGTCCTGCCAAAGCCCGTCTCCATCCCGGCCAGAGTCTGGATTTCCAGCGCAATGTGCTCAATCACATGCCCCATCCAGGTGCCCTTTTCAATACGCGAAAAGAACCCTCCCCGAACACCTTCTGAACAACGATGTTCTATCATGTTCGGAAACATCGTCTCTATTCTCTCTCTGAAGCCTTCAATTTTGTTGGTGGGCAGGAGTTCCATCTCCTCTAAATCCACCCGCATCTGTATGAGTTTCTTCCTTTGAACACTCCAGATGTTCGGACCACGTAAGGCTTGTATCTTTAATATTTTCATAGTATTGAATGCTGAACATAATATATATGAGGCTCCCTGCTTTTGCTAAGGATGCCTAAAAATAGAGATTTTTGCTAATTATGCAAAACTTTATATATTTTTTATTGATAATATAATTTGAAATGTAATATGTTTTTTGCCATCTTTCCTGGCGCTTCTTAAAAACACTTTCCCAATCCAAATGAAATCGTAATTTTGCCCGATGAACATACAAGGAAAACTAATCATCATTGGGGGGGCAGTTGATAAAGGAAGTTTTTCGGAAACCGATCTGGATAAGAATGCTGTTCAGAACCTGAACTTTTTCGAAGCAGGTATCTTAAAACGAATTATTGACGAATCTAAACACAAAGAACTTTCAAGGATTGAAGTGGTTACCACGGCTTCTAAAATCCCCCGGGAAATCGGAGCTGAATATGTGAAAGCCTTTAATTACCTGAATGCATTAAATGTAGATGTATTGCATATCGAAAGAAGGGAGCAGGCCATGGAGCCTGAAATCCTGGAGCGATTAAGGAATGCCGATGTGGTGATGTTCAGTGGGGGTGATCAGTTGCGCCTGACTTCCATCCTGGGCGGCACACATTTTCACGATATCTTTCTCGAGAAATACCGCAACGAAGATTTCATTTATGCAGGAACTTCGGCCGGTGCTGCAGCTGCTTCCAACAACATGATTTACCAGGGAAGTAGTTCTGAGGCCTTGCTGAAAGGGGAAGTAAAAATCACCAGTGGCCTCGGTCTCATCAATGATGTCATCATCGATACGCATTTTGTGCAGCGAGGCAGGATTGGCAGGCTCTTTCAGGCTGTTGTCGGAAATCCCAAAACCCTTGGCATTGGCCTGGGAGAGGACACCGGATTGCTCATCACCCATGGCACGCAAATGGAAGCCATCGGCTCTGGTCTTGTAATCCTTGTAGATGGCCGTGAAATTAAAGACACCAACTTAACCCAGATCGAACTGGGTCAGCCCATCTCTATCTCTCACCTGGTTACCCATGTGATGAGCAAATACGATACATTTAATTTGGAGACATACAAGATGCACATCAAGTCTTCACAATACGTATAATTCCCCGGCTTACTGTTTTTTTGCACCTTTTGCTGCCTTGGAGAGATTCAGGAATTCCTGGGCCTTGGGTACATTGCCCATGGCGTTGTAAGTCCTGGCGATGTTCAGCAACAAATGTGCATTGTTTGGATTTAGTGAATTGGCTTTGCTGAAGTATTCCAGGGCTTTGGCAAACTCGTTATTCCTGAAAGCCCTCACCCCGAGGTTGTCCAGCACATTGATGTCGTCGGGAGAAAACTGAAGCGCTTTCTGGAAATTCTCTTCTGCTTTGACTTCATCTTTGAGGATGGCAGCATACAATTCCCCTTTCATGCGATAGGCTGTGCCATTTTTAGGGTCAATCTTCAGCAATGCATCCAGTTCGCCCATGGCAGCCTCTACTTTGCCTGCCTTGGTGTTCAGTTCTGCCATCACAAGGTAGGAGTCGGGCTGTTCGGGCTTGAAGTGCTTTAACTGCTCGAAAGCCATCAAGCAGCCTTCAACATCGTTTTTCTCGGCCATCTTCCTGCCAATAAAATTCAGGTTGGCCAGGGCAACGCCTTGTTTGGGCTCGATCTTCAGGCAGCGCACAAAATAATCAAGGGATTGGCGGTAGTTCTTCTTGTCCATCTCCATAATGCCAAGGATACCCCAGGCCAGGAAATAACCATCGTAGATCTTCAATCCCTGTTTGAGGTATTGGTCGGCTTTCTGCAGATATTCCAGCTTTTGTACAGTGTCGGTGACAAAGGGTGCTTTCTCGTAATAAGTCTTCCCTGTCATCACATTACAACGGGCGCTATTGCCTGAAATCTCGATGTCATGACGGAAGAGTGTGAAGTCATCTGCCCAATCCATGTTGCGGCTGAAGGTCTTTCCGCCCAGTCCAAGCGCCAAAACAATGACCAGTCCGGCCAAAATGCTTTTCTGATTCGGGTTTTTCAGCAGTAAGGGTAAGCGATCTGTCAGCAGATAGGCGATGGCGATGCAAAATCCTGCCAGTGGCATGAAAAGAAAGCGGTCATTGAGTGGCGTACCCAGGTTGATCAGGAGGTTGGAAACCACGGAGAAGGTGATGAAAAAGTACAGGATCCCGAAAGCTGCGATGTTTCTTTTGGGAAGTTTCCACAAGGCGAACACGGCAATACCTGTATAAAACAAAAATGACAGCAAGACCAAAGGGTTACTCCAACCGGTCACGGGGATCATGGCAGGATAATAATCTGTCGTGAGGGGATGCGGAAACACCATCAGCTGCAGGTATTTCAGCCAGCTGAGGAGGATGGTGGCCATCTTTTGCATGAAGGTCGCACCAAAGAAGGGGTTGGTCAGGAAGTTGTCGACCCAGGCAATATCCGGACTTGGGCCCAGTGCAGCCGATCTGGCGACAAAGTACAAAGCGGTGGTCACAATCAGCGGTACTGTGACCAGGGCAATCTGTTTCACATCTTTCTTCAGGTAGAACAAAGCCAATGGGATGACAGCCAGGAAGGTCAGCGCATTTTCTTTGGAAGCCAGGGCAAAGAAAAAGGCGGCTGAACCCAGGACCAGGTTTAGGGCTTGCTTTGTTTTGAAGGATTGCAGGATAAAAAGGGCGGACATGACAGCAAACAGCATGGCCAGGATTTCATCCAGACTTTTGATGTTGGCCACCGCCTCCACATGCAGGGGATGAAAGGCATAGAGCAGTCCGGCAACGAAAGGCAGGGAATAAAACACTCCCTTTTTCTCATCTGGAGGGAACATATGGTAAAGAAACAAAAACAGCAGCAGGCAGGTAATGGCATACAGCAGGGTATTGAAAAAGTGTCCCACAACAGGCTTGGGACCGAAGAACTCCAGCTGTAAGGCAAAGAAAGTCTGTGACATCGGACGGTAACGGCCGCCGGTCTCGATGCCTTTCTTCCCAAAATAGCCGAGGAAGACGTCACTGCTCCAGATCTCGGGAATGCCGGAGATCCCTTTCTGTGTTAGCTTGTTCTGGGTGATCAGCAGGGAGTCGTCCAGCGCATAATCCAGCGTAAGGGTATTGGCATTCACCAGGAAGGTAAGCAGAAACAGCAGCAGTCCATGTTTGTACATAGAACCACTGAACTTTGAGCCTTTCTCTGTTTTAGGCTTATCCTGCGCCGTTGCGGGACGTCGCTGCACGGAAGCCTTCTTCTTCATATCTACCATAATTGCAAATCTGTCTTGTTTTTATTCGTTTTTCTTTGCTTCGGCAGCACGCTTACCATAAACATCGGCAGTGGCTTTGTTGCCCATCATATAATAGGTACTTGCGATGTTACTCAGGATGCGGGGGTTGGTACTGTCCATGGCCAGGGCTTTATTCAGAAACATCAGGGATTTGCCAAAATCTTTCTTCATCCCATGCACAATGCCGAGGTTTTCCAGGGTAGAGACGTTTTTGGGATCCAGCTTATAGGCTTTGGTCAGATAGGCTTCCGAAAGATCAATCCTGTTGTATACCCTCCCATAAATCTCACCGAGCTTGGCCAGCCCATCCGGGTAAAGACTGTCGGTGGCAAGTAGTTGATTCAGAATTACAAGGGCAGAATCTGTACGACCGGTCTTGGACAGGGCATCCACAATCTCGATTTTGTTCTTTTTCTGTCCCGGCTGAAAGTGATCCAGGGCCATAAAGGCTGTCATACTCCCTTGATAATCAGCAGCTGTACTCAGTTTATAACCCACAAATCCCAGCTTATTCAAGGCTTCCGGCTGTATGTTATTGACATTCAGGCAGCGGATGTAGTAATCCCGGGCTTGTGCATAATCCTTGCGTTCCAGGTAGACATTCCCCAGCAACACCCAGCCGGCAGAGTTCTCAGGGTAGATCTCGACGGCCCGGTTCAGGCAGTTTTCGGCCCGCTGAAGATAGCCTGCTTTGGCTTCCGGCTCCTTCGTTGCTTTCGCTTTTTCAATAAGGACACCCCCTGCAGAAACATTGCATTTGGTGCTGTTGGAGGAGCTTAGAACGTCTGTCGTGAATAGGGTAAAGTCATCTTTCCATACGAAATTGCGCGCCACCGTCTTCACCGAATACAGGCAAAGCAAGACCACACTGACATACATCAGAGCCTTCCCCTGCATTGGCTTGCCTGCGCCAGTTAGCAGCCAGGCCAGCACGATCGCGAATCCCAAAAGCGGGACAAACATAAAACGCTCATTCATGAAAGTCCCAATGTTAAATACGATGTTGGAAGAAATGGAGAAAGCGATGAGAAACAGCAAAATACCAAAGGAAAGCAGCGTCTTCTTTTTCAATCCCCAAATTGCCAGGATGCCCAGTCCCAGGTAACTGACTAAACTCAACAGGCTACCGGCATCCGCCCAGGTCTTGAGGCTGATCTGCCAGGGATAATAGTCGTGGGTGAGGGGATGCGGGAATATCAGCAATACCAGGTATTTTCCCCAGGTGAAAATGTTGGTGGCCCAATGCTGTGCTGTCGTGGCCCTGAGATAGGGATCATTCAGTACTTCCTGGACCTCCACATTGCTGGTAAGGTATCCCAGGGCCTGAAAACGAAGACCCAGGTAAACGCCGAAGGCCAGCAATAAGGGCAGAAGGCAGAGCAAATAGCTTTTCATCTCTGATTGCCTGAAGAAATACAGACAGAGGAAGATTATCACCAGAAAGGTAACCGCATTTTCTTTGGAGATCAGCGCCAGCAGAAAGGAAACCAAGACCCCGGCAAGGGCAGGGAGTTTTTTATGGTCGATGTAAAGTAATGCGAAATGCAATGTCAGCAGGGAAAACCCCAGCGACAAGAGTTCATCGAGTCCTTTGATGTTGGCCACGACTTCGGTATGCAATGGATGTGCGATGAACAATGCCGTTGCCAGAAAGGGTACCGACTGATACCAGCGCTGTCGGTGAAAAGCCGGCATCAGTCTCCGCAAAAGGCTGAAAAGCAGCAGGCTCAGCAGGCCATAAACGACAACATTGACGAGATGCCCAAGGAAGGGATTAAGCCCGGCCACCTGGTGTTCCAGTGCAAAAACCACCTGCGACAAGGGTCTGTATCGGCCGCCGGCCACCAATTGCTTCTGTACCCCGAAGAAGCCGGTGAAGGCATCATGGGTCATGATGGAAGGAATTCCTGCAACACCTTGCTTGGTGAACTGGTTCTGGGTGATCATCAGGGCATCATCCAGGGTGTAGCCGAACCACAGGGTATTCGCATACAGGGCCAGGGAGAACAACAAAAGGAAGATCGACTGTATCCTGGTCTTTTTGACAAGATCCCCGGGGTTTTCCGGTAAAGACTGGGCCCTGGAAACAGGCTCTCCCGTGTTGGGTCTGGATTTTGAAGTTTTGGGTAATGGTCTTCTCAAGTGCTTGCTGATTTTGTGTGATGTATTATTCGAAGTCTGAATACAAAAGGTATTTCTTGCGCATCTTCTTATACTGCATGAGCTCAGACTGCCATGAGGCCCTGATCTCATCTTCGGACTTCCCGGCCTGTATCATCTCCCGCAGTTTTGTTGTGCCTGCGAGTTTGTCGAAGAAGGGGTTAAAGAAGGTCTTGGGTGTGGGATAAGTTTTGTAAAGCTCGATGAGCCAATAGAGGTAGAGTTTCTTGAAATCCCGCATGAAATTCTCGCCGAAGTCGGCGATGTCAAGCCCCCGGCATTCCTGGTTCTTGTATGGCGGGTCCAGGCTGAAACCCGGCATGCTGGTAGGAATAAAGGTACTCACACCTTCTTTCATGCCCGGGTAACCAATCATCTGGAAAGGCTTGGAAGTGCCCCTGCCAACACTGACAACAGTGCCCTCAAACAAGCCCAGGGCAGGATATAGGTACACTGCCGACATGTTTGGAAGGTTGGGTGAAGGCGGGTAGGGGAGATAATAGTACAAGCTGTGGTTATAGCCCAGCATGCTGACGACTTTCAGTTCGCATTTTTTTTCATCCTTAAGCCATCCTTCACCATTGATCATTTCGGCATACTCACCCAGAGTAAGTCCGTGCACCAGTGGGATGGGGTTGAGCCCCACGAAAGAGGCCTGTTTTTTCTCAAGTACGGGCCCGTCAACAAAAAATCCATTGGGGTTTGGCCTGTCCAGGAGGATGAGTGGAATCTTAGCATCAGCACAGGCTTCCATCATGTATTGCAGGGTGGAGGCATAGGTGTAAAAACGCACGCCTACATCCTGGATGTCGAAGATAACAGCCTCCAGACCAGCCATTTGCTCAGCAGTAGGCTTGTATTGCTTGCCATAGAGTGAGATGATCGGGATGCCGGTGGTGGCGTCTTTACCATCTTTCACCTTTTCGCCGGCACCGGATTGCAGGCGAAAGCCATGCTCCGGGGCAAAGACCTTAACGACCCTGATCCCCGATTGCAGCAAGGTGTCTAATAAATAACGCCTGCCGATGATGGAAGTACTGTTGGCCACTAGAGCGATCTTTTTTCCTTTGACCCAGGGATAGTAGATGTCGGTCCGCTCTGCGCCCTCTGTGACGGCCTTGGTGTTGACCGTTTTAAAGGTCATGGCAGACTGGGCCTGCAGCCAATGGCAGCTGAGAAAGGGACACAGAATGAAGAGGAAAATCGTGATTTTCCGGAAGCTTATGATACTTAGAGACAAGGCTGACATTTTTTAGATATACCTTTGCAAACATAATAAAAAGCACAGTGCAGTTTGCAATCTATCTGACATCGAAACTTCTCAGCAGCAAAGGTGATGGTTTTTCCGGTCCTGTGGTCCGGGTTGCCGTGGCCAGCGTGGCTGTAGGACTCGCGGTGATGATCATCGCTGTGGCTATCGTCACAGGCTTCCAGAAGCAAGTCAGGGAAAAAGTGATAGGTTTCGGTGCACACATCAGGGTTACCGCTTTTGACAACAACGACTCTTACGAGCTCAGCCCAATCCAGGTGGAGCCTGCCCTCGTTACAAAGCTGAAGAATCTGGATGGGGTGCGCAATGTCAGTGTTTTCGCCACAAAAGCAGGCATCATACAGGCAGGTGAGGCCTTTGAAGGCGTTGTCTTTAAAGGCGTGGACAAAACCTATGACTGGGATTTCTTCAAAGACAGGATGCAGGAAGGAAAGGCCTTGGCATTCAGTGATAGCAATAGTGCTTCAAACGTCATCATCTCCAGAAGTATAGCAACAAAGCTCGGACTCAAACTCCATGATCCCTTGCGGATGTTTTTTATCGTGCCGGATGAACCCCAGCCCAGGGGAAGGAGATTCCTGATTACGGGGATTTATGAGACTGGTCTGGGCGAAATGGACGACCTGTATGTGATCGGCAACATCAGTCACTTGCGCAAAATCAACAACTGGAACGATGTCCAGGCAGGCGGAATCGAGGTCCTGGTTAAAGATTTCAAAAAGCTGGATGTTGTGAATGATGCCGTCTATAATGTCATTGGTTATGAATTAAATACACGTTCCATCAAGGAGTTGTATCCGCAAATTTTTGAATGGCTGGACTTGCAGGACATGAATGTGCTGGTGATCCTCATCCTGATGATCATTGTCTCAGCCATGGCCATGATCTCCATTCTGCTGATCCTGATCCTGGAGAAATCTGTCATGATTGGCCTGCTGAAAGCCATGGGCTCAGGCGATGCTGTCATCCGCCAGGTTTTCCTGATGCATGGGGCTTACATTCTCGGGAAAGGCTTGCTGATCGGCAACATCCTGGGCATAGGATTGTGTTTGTTACAGCAATATACCGGCTTGATTAAACTTCCCCAGGAATCGTATTTTGTTTCCCGGGTTCCCATTAACCTGGAATTGGCACCCTTGCTGGTGTTGAATGCAGGAACTATCCTGCTGTGTATGTTGGTACTGCTCTTACCTTCCCTGCTGATTTCGCGGATTTCCCCGGTGAAAACGCTGCGGTATTCCTGATTACTTCTTGTGCAGACCACATTCGCGGGTGTCGGGATTCTCCCACCACCAACGGCCTGCCCGTACATCTTCTCCGGGCAAAATCGCACGGGTACAGGGCTGACAGCCTATGCTCGGGAATCCGGCATCATGCAAAACATGATAAGGGATGTTGTTGCCTTTGATGAAATCCCAGACAGCTTGTTCCGTCCAGTTAATCAAGGGGTTAACCTTAACCATCTGATTGCCTTCATCCCATTGAAAGGCCTGCATGTCGGTACGGGTGATGCTCTGCTCACGCCTTAGCCCTGTAATCCAGGCTTCCAGGCCGGATAAGGCACGGCTCAGGGGATGGATTTTGCGCAGCTGGCAGCACAGCTTGCGGTTTTCAATGCTGTTATAAAAGAGATTGATTCCTTTCTCTTTTACCATCGCTTCCACCCGGAGGTAGTCAGGAAACATGACTTCAATTCTTATGTCGTAACGCTCGTTGGTAGCCTGTATCAAGTCATAAGACTCAGGAAAAAGCCTGCCCGTGTCCAGCGTAAAAATGCGTGCAGTCTTGTCAAGCCCGGCAAGCATATGGGTAATCACCTGGTCTTCAGCCCCAAGACTGGAAGCAAATGACAGTTTTCCCGGAAATGTCTCCAAAGAAAACTTCAGTATCTCTTCCGCTCCTGCCCCGGCAAACCGCAGGTTCAAATCATTTATTTCACTAATTGTCATCAATTCCTCTCCTCAATGCCGCTAACTTTTACTTTAACTTAAACTTTTTACTTTTTACTTCTTCCTTATTACTTTTCTTAATCTTTCACAACCTTCATCCGGAAATGGCGTCCACCAGCCCTGACATCCAGAAAGTACAATCCTGCACTTTCATTGCCTGCCTTGTATTCCAGCTGTTGGGTGTTTTGATAAAGCCCTTCGAAAATGACTTTTCCGTATAAGTCAGTGATGCGCAAGCTAAGCTCATTATAAACTACGCCCATATCAAGCTTCAGGCTGTTCTGGAAGGGAACAGGATACACCTGCACCCCTTGACCGAAGCTGCCTTCTTCAATACCTACTGTTGTAACAGCCTGGCAGACTGTTGTATCTGTGCAGCCGTTATAGGTGATTTTTGCAGCATAATTCCCATTGGCCGTGGCAGTATAGCTCTGGCCTGTGGCATTGGGGATGACAGCATAATTGTTGTTGCAATTCAGCCATTGATAAGTGCCTCCGGCCTGGCCGGCCGTCAGTGTCACACTCGCAAGGGAAACAGAGAGGTCGAAAGTATTGACGCTTAGTGTGAGGGTAACCGTAGAGTCACAACCTGATGTCGTCGGGAAGACTTCTGTATAGGTGCCGGCCGTGCTCAGTGTCTGGCTGCCAAAGGGATAGCTTTGTCCGGAGCAAATGGTCGCATTGACGAGCGTAGCGCCCAGGACACCATCAACCCAATTCGAAGCACTACTGAAAAGCAGGAAGTTGTTCAGGGTGCCGTTGAGGTTGCCTGCCGTGGCTGAGAGGGTGTTCAGGCCTGTGTTGTTGCCTCCGGCCAGACCCTGGTTGAAATTGTAATACAGCAGCAAATCTGTTGCTGTAGGATTAATGCCGCTGATGTACATACAATGCACATCCTGGGGTGTCAGGGATTTTCCCCACAAACTGACTTCATCGAGTTTGCCGCTGAGGTAATAATTGAAAGAAGAATAGGGCAGGTTTCCGATCAGGAAGGGACTGCTTTGGTTGGCAATGCTGCCCGAAGCAGGGGTGGCGCCAACCAGTACATCATTGTGATAAAGGTTGATAAAATCTCCATCATAGGTAAATACAAAATGTTGCCAGACATTGGCAATCAATCCCGAAAAGACAACATCATAATTTGTTCCTGTGCTGTTGCGGAAACGCGCCTCAATACCGGTATTGCTTAGTTGGACAATATAAAAATCAGCATCAGTGTTGTTCCGGAAACCGATGAAGCCATCATAATCAGGAAAAGTGATGTTGGTATTGGCCGGATTCACCCAGCAACTGATCGACATATGGTTATAGCCCGAAATCAAGGTAGAGGCTCCCGGAACTGTGACATTGTCATCTACACCGTCAAAGTCGAGACAGTTCTGAGTTTGGGCATGGAGTAGTCCTGCGAAAAAAAGCAAAGAAATTACTGTGTATAATCTTAGTTTCATGATGTTGTGTTTTATTATTCCTGGAAGGTGATTTGCTTTGGAATGTACATTTTTATATTATTCTCAATCAATGCTTTACGAATGTTTACATAGGTGTCGTTGCAGACATTCCAGTAATCGCTGACTTTGGCATAAGGTCTGATGGCGATGAGACTGCCGCCTTCGAAAATGTCAATCACAACGACAGTAGCTGCAGGTTCTTTTAAGACACGTTCATCTTTTGCCAGGATGTCAAGGATAATCTGCCTTACTGTTTCTATGTCTTCAGAAAGTTCGATTTTTATTTTCATATCAACCTTGAGGGATCCCATCTTACTGACATTGATAATGGTACCGTTAGAGACAGCACCATTGGGCAAAATCACCAGGCGGTTATCCTGGGTTCTGAGGATGGTGTTGAAGATCTGTATTTCTTTGACTTCCCCGCTTTCTCCCTGGGCTGTGATGATGTCGCCCACTTTAAAAGGTTTGAAAAGCAGGATTAGCACACCCCCGGCAAAGTTGGCCAGCGAGCCTTGTAAAGCCAACCCAATGGCAAGACCGGCCGCCCCGAATACCGCCACCAACGAGGTTGTTGGCAAGCCGATGATCCCTGCAACTGTAATGATGATGATGATCTTCAGGCCATAATTGACCAGGCTGCGGATGAAGCTCTGAAGCGAAACTTCGTAGTTCCGCCTGTTGAAATAGCGGCCCAGCATTTTGTCGATGCGCCTGACCACCCAAAAGCCGATGACAAATACCAATAAGCCAAAGAAAAGCGTCGGCAGAAAGCCAATCACCTTATCCAGCCATAAATCAATATAATGCATTACTTTTTCACCCATTCCGATGCGCAGTTTTCCTGCTCAAAAATAAGAAAATTTTGCTCGCCGTAGAATCCCGGCTCGGCAGCAGCCAGTTTTGTACGCTAATGCGTCACAAATCGCAATCCAATGATGGAGGCGATCAGGGTAGTGATAAAGAAAAGCCGCCAGAACTCGGCAGGCTCACGGAAAAACAGCATGCCGGCAATCACGGTAACTGTGGCGCCTATGCCTGTCCATACAGCATAGGCAGTGCCAATGGGCAGCACCAGCGTAGCCCGGTACAACAAATACATGCTGATTGAAAGGGTGATAAAAAATCCCAGTATCCACAGACTGGCTGCAGTGCCTGTGGTCTCCCTGGCCTTGCCAAGGCAAATGGCAAAGCCCGCCTCAAAGAATCCCGCAATAACCAAAATCCACCAATTCATACCATCATGCTTTAGCCGGCTAAAGTAATGATTTCTCAGGCGAGCCAGGAAAAGCAGCGATTTCTTCCTGAAAATTTGTATAATCCACTAAGTCCTGGTTTTGTTTACGCAACAAGCCTATTCTCTATCTGTATACCAGGATTCCCATGCCTTCAGTCGGCCAGAAGGCCGGGCAATACGATTTTTTCAAAAATTCTTTCCACTTTTTGCCGAAATTTCATCGATAAGAAATGAACCATCAATTCCGATCTTTGTAATCAGTTAGCACCCAAAAAAAATTGACAAAGCGAGTATTTGTACGTATATTTGTACTCTTAAACGTACACAATCCTGAATATCATGTTAACAACAACAATATCAGACTTTAGGAAAGATATCAAAAGGTATCTTGATCGGGTTACAGAAAACTTTGAAACACTGATTATTAATAGAGGGAAAGATACAGGTATAGTGATTATGTCACTGGATGAATACAATTCCCTGACAGCAACCCACCTGGAACTTTCATCAAAGCTTAATGAAAAACGCTTAGATTCTGCCATTGATAAACTCAAAAATGGCTCATCCTTCCAAAAAGAACTTATTGAACAATGAAATATATTTTTGTTGATGAATCGTGGGAGGACTATTTGTATTGGCAGAAAGCGGATAAAGAAATGCTTGAAAAGATTAATGGCTTATTGAAGTCAATTTCACGTACTCCATATTCCGGTATTGGACAACCTGAACCCTTAAAACACAAATATCAAGGGTTTTGGTCAAGACGGATAAATGGAGAACATCGGCTCATTTACAGGGTAAAAGATGAAGAAATTCATATTGCCAAGTGCCGGTTTCACTATGATTAAATACATGATACAGTTTATCAACATTGGGGAGGTAAAATGAACAAAAAATTGGATAAAATCACTTTTTTCTTTAAATTAGGGTGCTGGGCGCTCTTTAATGGCTGGCGTTCACCAATGCAAAAATCTAATCAATAACATGATGTCCCGGCCAATCTTGGATATTGGATGATGAGGTAGAGGTTTTTGCTCAAACTGGCGTTGGGCGCAATATTTATGGAACGAAAACGAAAATTTAAAATACTTATCCTGACATCAATTGTTATTGGTTTCACTTTAACAATTTGGTCCAACATTGCTGTTAATCAGACAGCTAAGAAATTTATTTCTGACGACTTGGCGAATGTGAAACCTAATAATGTTGGTTTACTCCTCGGGACAAGCAGAAACTTGAAGAATGGCGCCGAGAATGACTTTTTCTTCAATCGAATTGACGCAACAGTAGAATTGTATAAAAACGGCAAAATTAAGAACGTTATAATAAGCGGAGACAACAGCAAGATAGATTACAACGAACCGACAGACATGAAAGCTGAACTTGTCAAAAACGGAATTCCTGACAGCTTGATTTATTTGGATTATGCGGGATTTAGAACTTTGGATGCAGTTGTGAGAGCCAGAGACATTTTTGGACAAAATTCGTTCATCGTCATTTCTCAGAAATTCCATAACGAAAGAGCTGTATATTTAGCAAGAAAGTATGGAATCGACGCCTTCGGATACAATGCGAAAGAAGTTCAAGCATACAAGGGATTTAAGACAAAATTGAGAGAATTCTTTGCTCGCGACAAAATGTTCCTGGACTTATTGTTCGGAGTGAAACCAAAATATTTAGGAGAGAAAATCATAATCAAATAACAATATACTGCACCTAATAATCGCTAGTGCATAAGAACGTTTGCGTGTTGGTTGAATCCTTTGAATTCTTTACTTGCATTTGTGCTGGCTGACAGTTGAGCAACAATTTTATCCTGCAGTTGCTGTAGCATCAGCCCTTAGGCCATTTCAAAATCTATCGACAATGAAGAACGTTTTTTTGATCACCCTGGGTTTGATGAATTGTTTATTTGCATTCTCACAGACGAGCATTTCTGAAAATCGACTCGACACTGCGCAGGTAATCTCAATTGCCAAAAGACACAACGCCTATTGGAATAGGGATTGTTTCGCAAAACCAGGAATAAAATTTGATGAGCAAAGTGTTACATGGACAGTAGTCTCGTCGAAGTCATGGCATACGAACAAAGGCCAATGCAAACACACAAACGGGTGTACATGGGTTAAAACGGTGACACTAGTAATAGATGCAAGAACAAAAAAAGTATTATCCAGAAATACAAAGAAAAAGCTGTATCCAAACTATGAATAATATCGATCATTTCAACCACTCCGATGAATAGTGTTCGAGGTGGTGCAAAACTGTTCAGCATCGGTCTAGGTGGTCAGTTGAAAGTAAGATCTGCTTAAATTTGCCAAATATGTATTGCGGAAAAATGTTTACAATCCAACAAATGCAATCATCAAATCGCAAGGTGAGGTTTGGTGCTGACTTGCCTTTGCAAAAAGCTGCATGCCTTCCAGGGACTAGTGCTTAGTGGGAATAAATAATTCATTCTTCTTGACAAAAAGTACCAAATATTGGTATCTTTGTTGCTTAAACACTTGATTATGGATAGAAACACTTCAATATCAATAGGAAACTACTTTGACGTTTTCATTAAAAGCAAAATTTCTTCAGGGCGCTATAAAAATGCAAGTGAAGTTGTTCGCGCAGGATTAAGGCTGCTGGAGGAAGAAGAAAACAAGAGAATGGCGTTAAATGATGCGATTCAGGAAGGCATAGAAAGTGGTATTGCTTATCAGTTCAATCCTGAGACACATCTGGAAAAGTTAAAAGCCATAAGGAAATCTAATGGCTAGCTTCAACTTAACAAATAAAGCTGTTGAAGACTTAGCTGAGATCTGGAATTATACCGTGGATAAATGGTCTGAAGACCAGGCCGACCGATATTATTTCATGCTAATAGAGAATTGCAAAGAGATTGCAGGCAATCCCGATTTAGGAAGGTCATATTCTGAAGTTACAGAAAAATTATTGGGGTGCAAGGCAGGGCGACACATTATTTTTTATCGTAAAATGGAAGATAATGAAATTGAAATCTCAAGGATACTGCATGAGCAAATGGATACTGAGAATAGGTTAAAGGAATAATATCACCACGCACATAAACTCATAAGTTAGGGCTAAGGATTATATGTCATTACTGTTTTACTGAGGTTGCTCAGGTATGCTTTGCCAATACGAAACAACATTGCGAACTGTGGAACAGTGTAAGTCGCAGGATTGCTAATTTGAACCTACATGTCTATAGAAAATTATATTTCAGGAACCAACATAATAAAAACAAAAATGAACAGAATAGAAGTAATTTTAACAATTGACACGGATAACCTTCCCGGCAATTTTCAAGAAATATTGAAACATGAACAGGAGGTAGTTGCAAAATGGAAAGAGGAAGGTATTTTAGACCATCTTTTTTTGAGAGAGTCGAAAAATGGAGCCGTACTTATTTTTAAAGGCATTGATGAAGAGAAAGTTAAGGAATTAATGACAACGCTTCCCTTGTACAAACTTAAAAAAGGTATTGAATATCTGAAATTAATTAAACAGTTCTGATAGGCCTACCATAAGACTAAATTGTATTACTGAAATTTAGATATGCCACAGATGAACAGGTTTGCGATAAGCAGTATACTATCATAAGTTAATGAACAAGAAAGTTAATATATAAAATTCTTAGTTATGAAAAAGTATTTTGTTTCATTTTCGTCTGTTGTCATTTTCTTTTGCTTTTTGGCAGGCATGAAGTTGCAAGCACAGGAGAAGGCTCACATACCCGGTTTAGATAATTATATTTCGGACATATTTAGCGTTTTGCAGAATGACACCATGCCAGGAGCTTCGGTATTGGTTTCCCAAAACGGAGAAATTGTTTACCAGCAAGGATTTGGCTATGCCAATATTGAAAAGAAAATCCGGGTGACACCTGATACAAAGTTCAAAATCGGTTCTGTTTCTAAGCAATTTACTGCTCTTGCTATTCTTAAACTTTCGGAAGAAGGCAAGATAAACATCGAAGATAAGCTGTCAAAGTTTATTCCCGATTTTCCGCGTGCTGATGAAGTTACGATCTATCAGCTTCTTACACATACATCCGGAATCCATAGTTATGAGTATCAGCGAAATTTTGAGATGAGCAAACGCATAACTCCAATGGCTCTTCTTGATACGATTGAACATTTCCCCTACGATTTTAATCCCGGTGAACGCTACCAATACAACAATTCCGGCTATTTTATTTTGGCATATGTTGTTGCTCAGCTTTCAGGTATGTCTTTTAGTGAATACCTGAACGAGACATTTTTTAAACCGCTGGGTATGCACAATACCGGTATTTATGAAACTAATATTGCGTTGGATAAGGAAGCGCTAGGCTATAGCATGAATGGAAAAACGCTGAAAAAGGCTGAATTCCAGGAAATGTCGTGGACCCTTGGTGTGGGGAATATTTATTCCACCACCAGGGATTTGTATACCTGGAATGAAGCCATCTTTAATGGTAGGATTCTGTCAGAAGCAACCTTAAAACGCGCTTTTACGCAGGCAGTTCTGAAAGATGGCGGTAAAGTAGACTATGGCTTTGGTTGGTTCTTAAGTATGACCAGAGGGCTTAGATTTATTCAGCATTCCGGGGTTTCCTCGGGTTTCTATGCTTACCTGGAGCGACAAGCCGAAAATAAGCTCACGGTTTGTGTTTTGTTGAATGCACTTCCGGCACCTGAAGGAATCAATCCTATTCTGAATGCGCAGGCGATCTCTGAATTTGTGCTCTCAGATAAAATGGAGAAACAAACGGACAAAGAAACTGACTTTAGTATAAGTGTCGATATCCTGAAAAAATATGTGGGCAGGTATAATTATGGTCATGGCATGGCCATGCTGCTTAGCCTGAAGGAAAAGCAATTGTTCGGACAAATTACCGGGCAGCAGCCAAGTTTGCTGCAACCCATTTCTGAAAATGAATTCCGTTTCGAGGCGATGCATGCTAAAATTACATTTGTTTCCGCAAACGCTTCAATTGTTGATCGTTTGGTGCAATATCAGGATGGTGTGTCTTTTGAAGCTGTCAGACTAAAAGATGAGATTGTGGTTAAAGTGAATCCGGATAAGTTTGATAGATTGTGTGGTAAATATGATTTTGGGAATAATTACGTCATTGAGATCGTAAAAGAAAAGGACAAATTGTACGTGATAACGCCGAATATGCCTAAATACGAATTACTTGCAACCAGTGAACTGGAATATTTTATGATGGAAGCAGCAAGCAAGATCACATTCATTTTAAACAAAGAGGGTAAAGTGGATTCATTAAGTTCAAAATTCGACGAATTGAGCATGCCTGGGAAAAGGATAGCCGACTGAATGCCTGTGAAATTGAACAATCCTTGCGGAGATTTGTCTTATACTGCAACGAAGGGTGTTCCGGTTTTCGCAAAACTGTTCTGCATTGGTATAGATGAAATTGCCTCGTTTATTTTTTCGGGATTTTTAATAACAGTATGATTGTTGAATAAAATGGTGAAACAGGATTGGAAATTCAAATTGGGCTTAGGGCTGGTAATACTATCAGTACTGTTTTTTTTGTTCCTACCTTTTATCCCGCTCTTGCACATTGAAGCTAAGGATAAAATTCTCCTCTCTACCTTTGTCTTCGTATTGGCTGAAGTATTATTCTGGACAGGTGGTTTACTTCTGGGGCGACAATTATTTAACAAGTATAAATCTTACTTAAACCCCAAAAACTGGTTCAACAGTAAGAAGAGCAATGGAGTTTAACAGGTTCTATACTAGAAACCTGGTTCAGAGGAATAAGATGTCTATAGCAAACAATTAAATATAAGGTGATGAAAACAACAGCATTGATTACAGGAGCGTCCAATGGAATCGGATTGGAATTGGCTAAAATTCACGCTTCTAAGGGAGGGGATTTAGTTTTGGTGGCAAGAAGCAAAGCCAAAATGGATGCTTTGAAAGCGGATTTAGAGAAACAATTTCATGTTGCTGTTTATCTGATTGACAAGGATCTTTCTACGAGCACTGCAGCCCTTGAAGTATATGAAGAGACGAAAAGAAACAACATCCAGATTGACATTTTAATCAACAATGCGGGTTTTGGTGATTTTGGAATGTTTGCAGAAACCGATTGGGATAAAGAGTTGAAAATGATCAATTTAAATATCACCACTTTAAGCCTGTTTACAAAATTATACCTTCAGGATATGCTAAAACGGGGGAATGGCAAAATTATGAACGTAGCCTCAACCGCTGCCTTCCAGTCCGGGCCTACCATGGCAGTATATTGTGCAACCAAAGCATATGTCTTGAGTTTTACAGAAGCCATCAGCAATGAAGTGAAGGATAGTGGTATTACTTTAACAGCGCTTTGTCCGGGTGCAACAGCCACAGGTTTCCAGGCCGCGGGCGCAATGGAGGAAAGTAAACTATTCAAAGACAAGAATTTGCCAACAGCCAAAGACGTGGCTGTCTATGGTTATCGTGCCATGTTAAAAGGAAAGACCGTAGCCATACACGGCATGATGAATTACATCATGTCTAATTCTGTGCGGTTTATTCCACGCGCCATTGTTTTGAAGGTTGCACGTAAAGTTTTGGACAAGGCCTGACCGCACTTTGTTATAAATAAAAATTTCCTCTCAATCCTAACAAGAACAAATACTGCAACATGAAGGCGTTGACGAGATTTTGTTTTTTAGCAAACATGATCATTGTCGTAAAATAGGACCTTATATTTGATCTGAGATATGAAGCCACGAATATTGAAATTAAGTGAGAAGAAATTGGTGGGTAAACGCCTGTCAATGTGTTTGTCAGAAAACAAAACAGCTGAGCTTTGGGAGAATTTCAGGCCCAGGGTCAAAGAGATAAGCAACAGACTCACAAATGATTTTATTTCAATGGCAATCTATAGTCCGACTTATTTTGCAGACTTTAATCCTGCACATGCGTTTGAAAAATGGGCAGCCATTGAAGTATCTGATTTTGAAAACGTCCCCAAGGGCTTGGAAACCTTTACATTGGCCGATGGCCTTTATGCAGTTTTCGATTATCAGGGTTCAAGTACCGACACCAGCATTTTTCTGTATATATTTGAAGTGTGGCTTCCAGGTTCAGACTACCTGCTGGATGACAGACCTCATTTTGAAGTCTTGGGAGACAAATACAAAAATGCAGATCCAAATTCTGAGGAAGAAATATGGATACCCATCCGGCAGAAGAAGGAGGGGCATCCCGCTCATCGATTCTAGTTTAAAATGTAAAGTTTATTTCACTAAGTGCATTTTTACTGCGATTAACACATTGTTGTTTTTCGCAAACCTGAGCATCTGTGGTATTGTAAGTCCATTTGTTATGCGTATCAGGAAAAGATGGATTCGTTTTTTATTGTTAATCAGTATAAGTGGCACGTATTCTGGCAGATGCTAATGTTTTGTTCTTTAGGACTTGACAAAAAAACACCTGGCTTCGAAATTCTGGTAAATTTTGACAAAAATTTGCTATCTTTATTGCATGAAACAAAGACTTTATCTCGACACTTCAGTTTTTGGCGGGTATTTCGACGAGGAGTTTTCCGAATTCACTAGACCGCTTTTCGAGAGGCTCCAGAATGGGGAGTTTAAACTTTTGTTCTCAGCTGTAACACAAGACGAATTGAGTTATGCACCTGTGAAAGTCCAGAAACTTGTTACAAACCTGAAAGTTGAGCATACAGAGTTTGTGGAAACCAATGATGAGGCAGTTGAGTTAGCAACACAATACATCGTTGAAAAGGTAGTTGGCCAGACAAGTTTTGCTGATTGTCTGCACATTGCCTTAGCAACAATAAATCGGGCTGACTTTTTGATTAGCTGGAATTTTAAACATATTGTGAATGTCCAGAGAATTCGAGGCTTTAATGCAATCAACATCAAAAATGGCTACAAAGAATTAGAAATTCGTTCACCAAGAGATTTTATGACCTATGACGACAACAGCTAAGAAAGCTTTTGATGCAGTACAATTTATGCGTGATCAGCGTGAGAAATTGAGCGAAAAGCTCTCCAAAATGTCAAAAGAGGACATAGTTGCGTATTTCAGGCGAAAACAAGCGGAAAGTTCAACAAAGCCCAGTGCATAACCACCTGTGCAAATGGTAAATACTTGATTGCTGAAAATCAAAAACATCTCTAATGCCTTTTAAATGAATACTTTAAAGATTATTTTAGGTTTTGGACTGCTCGCATCACTCATTAGTTGTGGTCCTTCGGCATCAGACAAAGCCATGGCTGAAAGTAAATTAGCCCAGGATAACAAAATCGCGGACAGTGTGTCACAAACACTTGTTTCATCATCTGCAGCGATAGAGAACAACAAGGATTCAACACGGAAATTTATAAGAACGGCAGAACTCAGGTTTAAGGTTAAGAGTGTGATCAAATCAACATACAGTATTGAGGAAATCGCCGGCAGACAAGATGGCTTTGTTACCTACACCAACCTGAGCAGTACCATCGATAATGTTACAACAATGCCAATTAGTGCTGATTCATCACTGGAAACAACATATTATACGGTGACTAATTCAATTTCCTTAAGAGTTCCTAACACCAAACTTGATACAACCTTAAAAGAAATATCAAAAAATATTGAATATCTGGACTATCGGATTATTAAGGCTGAAGATGTGGCTTTACAGCTCCTGTCAAACAGATTGGCACAAAATCGTTTGTCGAAAAGTGAAAAACGATTGACGAATGCAATCGACAACAGAGGCAAAAAGTTGAAAGAGACCACTACTGCTGAGTATCTGTTAGCAGAGAACCAGGAAAGAGCTGACAACGCAAGCATTTCAACACTTTCATTAAACGATCAGGTTCATTTCAGCACTATAAATTTGTCCATCTACCAAAGACAATCACTTAAAAGAGAGCTTATTCCGAATGACCTTAACATTGCAGCCTACGAACCGGGTTTCGGCAAAAAAATGCTTGAATCACTGATGATAGGATGGAGCGTTCTGGAAGCAATATTCGTGTTCCTGACAAAACTGTGGGGCTTGATTCTCATAATCGTTGTTGCATTCTTGATATTCAAGTTTGTTGAACGCAGACTCAAAAAATAGATTCTGCTGAATCTGAGAAAAATCCAGGCATTTTATTCTTAGATCAGAAATGCCTCAGGAAAAGAAATCGGTTCTGTCAAACTTGTTTATCTTCGGTATCATATTGAAAATTAAATTCGTTGTATAATGATCAAAGAGCACATTTACAATTTGACAGTAGAATGGACCGGAAACAGGGGAGATGGGACGATTGACTTTCGCTCCTATGGAAGGGAGCATAAGATTTGGGCTGATGATAAAGTAGAAATTGAAGCAACATCTGATCCTGCCTTCCGAGGTGATAAAACAAAATACAACCCTGAAGAATTTTTGGTGGCCTCACTTTCAAGCTGTCATATGCTTTGGTTTTTGCATTTGTGCGCTGACAATGGTGTCGTGGTTGTCGATTATATAGACAAGCCAGTGGGTATAATGCTTGAGACAGAAGATGGCGGAGGCAGATTTCAGGAGGTAAGGCTTGTTCCTACCATTACTGTGACTGATATTTCAATGGCCGATAAGATCGACGAACTGCACAAACGGGCGAATGGGTTGTGTTTTATCGCCAATTCCGTCAATTTTCCTGTTTATCATCAATCAAAGGTTTTATACTAATCTCGTTTTTATTAACCATTGAATCGTAATATTGAAAAAAAACAGCAAAAAAATACCCAACAAATATTCCCTGCGCCCCAGCGCCCCTGCGAGAAATCCTATACCCTTTCAGCCCGAAATTATTTCAAAAAATGACAATGCGCAATACTTTGGTAAAAAATCAGTTTGTTGCTAATCTCCAGCCAATTAAGTGTTCACTTCTAAAGCTGAGTATTGTAATCGTATAAAAACCAAAATAAACAGTAATATTATGATCAAAAAAGTAATTTTCAGCACAGTTTTTTGTTTTGGCCTGGCATTTTTATTCAATCAAAATGCATTTGCGCAAACAAAAACAGAAGTAAAGGACAAGCAATCTCAAGTTATGCAAACTCAGGAGCCAATGTTTTTAGAAAATGAAAGCAAGTACAATTTCCCCGAAACTGTAGAAAAGTTGAAAGCCGAAATTGAAAAAAAGACCTGGAAAGTTTCTACGGTTCATGATTTGCAGGAAACTTTAAAGAAAAATGGAACTGATGTTTTACCAATTAAAGTTTTTGCTTTATGCCACCCAAAGCATTCAAGTAAAATTTTATCGAGAGATGACGAACGGATCGTTTCATCATTAATGCCTTGCCGTGTCAGTGTTTATGAAAAAAGCAATGGCAAAACCTATGTTTCTCGCATGAATACCGGCGTTTTGGCTAAGTCAATTGGCGGCATCATCGAAGAAGTAATGATTGATTCTTCCAAAGAGGTAGAAGAGATATTGAGTTCACTGATTGTAAACTAAGTCAGGAATCTGTTTACTGATGTGCCTTTTCAAGCTCTTCAAAGGTCAGATCCATGAGTTTGTAGTTCTCCCAGCCGCTATAGTCAAAGTGCCACCATTCTGTAGCAAAATGTGTAAATCCGAAATGCGACATAATGCCGAACAGGAGCTTGCGATTGGCTAGCACATCTGCCGGTAGCGCTGCATAGGTAGGATTGGCTTTTTCCGTAAAATCATCATAGGCTGTAGGCATGGGCAGGTCTTTGCCGCTTTTAAGAACTACCAGCGACAGATCAATGGCACAGCCGCGGTTGTGGCGGGAGCCGTAGCGGGGATTGGCCACGAAATTCGTGTCAGGGTAAACTTCGTAAAATTTGAGACTGGCTGCATAGGGCCTGTAGGCATCATAGATCTTAAGACCATAATGATAGCTTGCAAGCGAATCCTGGACTTTCCGCAAAGCTGCCACCACGGCTTTCCTGGCAAATGCTTTGGGTGCTTCATAAATTATTTTGCCTGTGAAGTTGTTGGCAGTAGCATACCGGATGTCCAAAACAAGATCCGGAATCGCCTTTTTCATGTCAAGCATTTCCATCTTCGGATTCTGCTGTATTTGTTTGCGATAGGCTTCTGTGGTTTGTATAAGGTCCAGGTGGTAAGGATTGCGGTCAATTCCTTGCTGTTGGGCATACAAGCCACAGCAAGGGAGGACGATTGTCAAAGAAAAGAATAGGATCAGCAGTTTTTCGTAATGTTTCATGATAGCAGGGTTTTTCGGAACCAAAAATACCAAATTATGTTGAGGGAGAGGATACCTAACAGTATTTAGGACAGGACTTTGGTGGTTTGCGGGCTAATCGTATCTTCCCTGAAACTGTTCTTTGAAATAAATGTACTTCAAGGCCAGAGACATTTGGGAAAAGTCTGTCAGCTTGTTACCAAACATTTCCCGATAAACAGCGGGACAGGTCGGCCAACTAAATTTTATCTGAAAATGAAACAGTATGCTTCGGGTGATTTTATGAAGGGTTTCGGATAGAATACTAAGTGTTTGCATTGTTTATTGAGAAAAATCCCGGAATTTGGATATTTGAGAAATATGTAATAACTTTGTAGTCACAATCAGGACATCAATATGGAAGCATCCATTATCAAGATCGGAAATTCGAGAGGACTTAGATTAAGTAAATCTATTCTTGAGAAATATAATATCAACGAAAGGGTTGAAATTATTCTGGAAAAGGGGCGAATTATTCTTAAACCAATCGAAAGCCCAAGAAAGAATTGGGAAACGGCATTCAAAAAAATGCATTTGGACAAGGATGATCAACTGTTAGTAAACGATGTTTTTGACAATGAAACTTTCGAAGAATGGAAATAGTACAGTATTCGATTGTTTATGTCGACTTAGACCCGACTTTAGGTAGTGAGATAAAGAAAGCAAGACCATGCGTCATTGTTTCACCTGACGAGATGAATAAGTATCTTAATACTATTGTTCTTGCTCCTATGACAACAAACCTGAAAAAGTATCCAACCAGAGTAGCGGTTGAACATGATGGGAAGAAAGGTATGATTGTTATTGACCAAATCCGAACAGTTGACAAAATCAGGATTCTGAAAGTTTTAGGCAAGCTGACTAAATCTGAAATCAAGTCATGTAAGGACGTTATCAAGGAAACATTTGTAGATTAATAAAAGTACTAATACTAATACAGGCAATATCAAAGGTTGGATTTGGAAACATTATTTGAAGTATTCCCTGGCACGTATTGCCCCTGTAGCTCACCCCCTTGGCCCTAAATCAAAAAACTATACATTGATCATTAAACTTTTATATTTTATTCTATTGGCATGCTTGATTGGATCTTCATTTCAGTTGACATATGGTCAAGTAATGAACTATGAAACCAAAGTTACAATTGATGACGATGCCAAGAAAACCACGACAAGAACTATTTTGATTCAAATAAATAATAAAGATGAAAACGGGTTGTCTCATGTCGAATTGAGGCACAATCCCAATCAGGAGTTTTCGCTTCATTATGCCTACATACTGGATAAAGAAGGAAATGTCGTAAGAAAACTCAAGAAGAAAGAGCTTGTCACACGTAGTAACCTTTCCGATCAAGTATTCCATCAAGATGATCTTATTACTGAATTTGATCTGTACTGGAGTCAGTATCCATATAGAATTGAATATTCATACACAATTAAGGAGAAAGAATATCTATATATTGCTTTTTGGACACCCTTGGTTTTTAAAAATACAACAACAATTAAAAGTTCATTAGTGGTTAACCTCCCTGCTGATTTTCGATTTAATGCAAATAATTCGAATAATGTAGTTTTCGAAGAATCAGAAGTTGATAATAGGAAAACACTGATTTGGGTATCCAATATAGTGAACGATCCCCAAGATGAAATTTACGCCCCGGCAATCGGGAAATTTGCACCAATTGTTAAGCTTGTTCCTACAAACTTTAAATATGTTGTGCCCGGAAAAGCTGACTCATGGTCATCATTTGGGCTTTGGTTAGACGAATTAAATAGAGGTACTGATCAATTACCACAACAGGAAAAATGGACTATTGACACACTTGTATTGGACATCAAGGAAAGAAATGAAATCATTAAATCCATTTATTACTATCTACAGGATAAAACTAAATATGTGAATGTTGCTATTGATATTGGGGGGCTCAAAAGTTATCCTGCTTCATACGTCTGTGACAATAAGTATGGAGATTGTAAAGCTCTAACTACTTACATGAAAGCAATGCTTAAAAGTGTAGGAATTGAATCATTATATACTATTATTAAAGCAGGTGAAAACAACCCGGAAATTGACATAAATCTTCCAAGTCAACAATTCACTCATGTAATTCTTTTGATTCCTTCCGAGAAAGATACTATATGGCTTGAGAATACATCCAGCGCTTTACCTTTTAATTACCTCGGAACTTTTACTCAAAACAGGTATGCTTTGGCTATTAATGGCGAGAAAAGCCAATTGGTCAAAACACCTGTACTTTCAATCGAAGATGTACTGCTAGAAAGAAAATACAATTTTCAAGCAACTGACAATAGCGATGTGCAGATTTGTCTTGACATAATCTTAAGAGGAAACTCATTTGAAAATTTCAGACAATTCATTTCTGAGAAAGACAAAGAACGACAAAATGATGAAATAAATAGGCATCACGGGATCAAAGATTTTAAAGTTGATAACTGGGACATCCTAAATTTTCAAAGGGATAGCATTTATTTACATCTCAATATTGAAGGAATGTCCTCTTCGATCCTAAGGAAAATAGGAGTGTTTCAGGTAATTAATCCACTCAGGATTGAATTGCCAGATTTTGAAACTCCTGGTGAAAGGGAATTGGATGTTATAATAAATTTCCCAATTAATAAATTTGATAGAAGCGTATATGATTTGGAAATATTCGAAAAAAAGGAAATTCAAATTCCTAAAGGAATCAGGATTGAGAGCAAATATGGAGTATACTATGCTGATTTCCTTAGAAAAAACAATGAGTTGATTGTTATTGAGAAGTTCACCTTACTTGCTAACAAGATCACAATTGACAATTACGATGGTTTATATCGGTTCATTGATTCCATAAACATTTACAGGAAAAAATCAGCGATTCTGATAAAATGAAAAAAAATGATAAAATGAAATTTCTGCTAATATTCAGCCTTCTTCTAAGCCAATATACTTACGCCCAAAAACTTGTAGTAGAATTCGGAAAAATATCTCAGGAAGAGATAGAGATGAAGAGTTATGAAAAGGATAAACAAGCGAAAGCTGTGATCCTTTATGACAAAGGAAATTCGATTTTTTTCGACACAGATAATGGGTATAATATTCGATTTACACGGCATAGGAGAATTAAAATATTCGACAAATCGAAATCTCAAAACGCTGAAGTTTCTATTCCTTATTATGTTGATGGAAATGGGAAAACTGAAACAATAAATTCCATCGAGGCAATTACATATAATACAAGAGATGGCAAGTTGACCCAAAAGTTCTTAGACCCTTCAACAGTTTATGAAGAGAGAATCAATGAACGATTGTATAATAAAAAATTCATCTTCCCTGATGTTCAGGACGGAGCTATTTTAGAGTATCGTTACGTACTGGAAACGCCATTTCATTTCAATTTGCCGGATTGGACCTTTCAAGACATGAATCCAACTGTTTATAGTGAATATCAAGTCAGCATGATTCCGTTCTATGAATATGTATTTCTTGTCCAGGGTATATCTAGGTTTGATTATCAAAATTCTACAGTGGCAAAAGAGAAAAGAACTTGGGGAAATGTGAATCTATTATATGGGAAAAATGTCGGTAGTGGCATAGAATTTCAGGATTATGTACATACCTATGTATTGAAAGATGTTCCAGCTTTTAATGATGAGTCTTACCTTTCTTCAATTAATGATTACATTATCAAAATGGATTTTCAACTGGCTAAATTTCATAACCCCAATGGAGGAAACTTTGATATTATATCCACATGGTCCGCTCTAAATGAGTCGCTCCTTAAGCATGAGAAGTTTGGCAAGTATCTAAAAAGCGCCTCGAAAATTGCAAAACAGATTCTTACAGAAGAGTTAATCTTAGGCAACAAGGATAATAGACAGAAGGTAAAAACAATAATTGATTATACAAAAAGTAGTTTTGAATGGAACGGAAACAACAGTAAGTACGCCTCCCAATCAGCTAAGGAATTTTTTGAGAAGAAAAAGGGCAATGCTGCTGATATCAATTTATTCATGATTGCCATTCTCAATGAAGCGGATATCGATGCCAAACCTCTAATCCTGAGTACTAGAAATCATGGAAAAATTCCAAGTGATTATCCATTCGATCATTTTACGAATTATGTTATTGCTTTGATAAATACAGATTTACCTATGCTGGCAGATGGAACAGAAGTTTTATTACCCTATGATAAACTTCCAACAAGGTGTAATAATGAGATAGGGCTAGTGGTTGAAAAAGAAGACACACCAAGATGGATTAGCTTAGTTAATAATATTCTTTCAATTGAAAGTAGTACAATTAGAATGAGGCTTGACTCCCTGAATAGAGATGCTATAGCGCAGGTATATATACAAAGTACAGAATATGAATCATTTATAGCACGAAATAGGTTTAAAAATGATTCATTAAAAATCAAGGAGTTTTACTCAAATAAAGTTGGCGATATCAGAAAATCACTAACTATAGGGTATGAAAGCACAAATAGTCCTTATTCTATGAATTTCGAGTCAAGGTATGAAACAGAAAAACTGGGTGATAAAGTAGTGATAAAACCCTTTTTAAACCTGCCATTATCGGAAAATAGTCTAATTCAAAAGAATAGAACATACCCAGTGGATTTTATTTACCCATGGGAGAATAAATTTGAAACAATCATGGAAATACCTTCTGATTTTAGGGTGTCTGAACTCCCAGAAGAATACAATCTGGAAAATGAACTTGCAGAAATCAATCTTAACTACTCCCTTGATGGTAGTATTTTGACCGTAAAAGGGAATTATATGTTTAAAAAATCGATCTATGTTGCAAATGAATACTCACGTATAAAGTTCTATTTGGATCAAATTGTTAAGTATTTTAATCAACCCATTGTGTTAGAGAAAAGCTGCCCTTGATTTTTTATCACAAAGTACATATTAGCTTGATTTGTATGTTAAACATACTACTTCTACTGCCCGCCATGAGAATGTAAACAAAACCTTATGCCGTATACTTAGGCAACCTGCTAATTTTGAACTGACCATAAGAAATTGAACTTATTAAATTCGATATTTGCAACATGACAAAGATAAAGTACTGCTTAATTTTCATTTTTCTCTTTTGCGTTGCACTTGCAAACGCCCAGCAAACGCGCATTGACAGTTTGAAACAACAACTGACAGCGGAAAAATCAGACATCACCAAACTGCAAATCTTATGGGAAATAAGCAACCTGAATCACTATGTAAGCAGTGATTCAATGGTGTTTTATGCCCAGCAAGCTGTGTTGCTTTGCATGAAAAAAAGAAATAGTATAGATGTCAGCTATGAAGCCCAGGCATTAAGTATCCTTGCAGGTACATTGTGGTGGGCTGGAAATTATCCTGATGCCAAGGAAACCTATTTTAAGGCTTTAAAAGTAGCTGAGCCGGTTGGTGACACTTTGCTCACTGCAGAGATTTATGTTGGTATCGCAATGGTAAATAGAAATGCAGGCGATTTCTGGCAGGCAATCAGCTATTACACCAAAGCAGAAAATTTAATCAGGTCTTTTCCCGACAATGATGTATTACTAAGCGTGTTGGTTGACAAAGGAAAATCCTATGAACAACTTGGTATCATTGATTCTGCTTTTACCTATGTGCAGGAATGTCTTGCCATGTATTACAGAAAATTTCAAGGCAAAAATGTTTTTGGCGGAGGGCTTCAATCAGCAATGGGAATCATTTACTCCAAGATGGGTAAAGAACAATTGGCTGTTGAATTTTTCCGTCAATCAATCCAATTAAGTTCAGATATTGATGAATACCGCCTGCTTGCTCGTGGCTATTGTGAATTTGCAGAACATTTTGACCGCTTCAATCAACGGGATTCTGCCATCTACTACGCTACAAAAGGGTTTTTGATTGACCAACAGTTTAATCTACTGGTTCAGCAATTGCAAGCCGCCACCTTGTTGACCAAACTTTATAAACAGGAAAATAAAATTGACAGTGCATTCAAGTATCAGCAACTGATGATTGATACAAGAGAACGTGTTTTCAGCAATGAAAAAATCAACCGCTTGCAAACACTTGAGTTTAATGAACAGCTACGACAGCAGGAGTTAGCATCAGAAAAAGCAATGTCAGAAGTAGAACGAAAACAAAATATTCAATACGCATTAATCGCAATCGGACTCCTTAACCTTATAATCCTATTCCTTTTTCTTAGCCGAAGTTTTATTACCAACACCAAACTCATTTCTTTTTTGGGCGTGATTGCTTTGTTATTGGTTTTTGAATTTCTCAATCTATTATTGCATCCTTTCTTAGAAAGAATTACGCATCACTCACCTATTTTAATGTTGCTTGCCTTAGTTTGTATTGCGGCTGTGCTTGTGCCCTTGCACCACAAATTGGAAAAGTGGACAACCGTAAAGCTGGTTGAGAAAAACAAAGCGACAAGATTGGCGATGGCGAAGAAGACAATTGATAAGTTAGAAGATAAGATAAATGATACGAATGAAAGTAATACGAACACATAACAGCACAGAACCGCGACGAACATCGCTTCAATTTTCGCAAAGCTGTTCAGCATCGGTATAAGAAGAATAGCAACGTACAAGAACTTCAATGACAAAAAACAATTGTCGGGTGAAACATTCTTGCCATTGAGTGACTATGTTTTCACAGAGATTTCATAAGTCAGACCTTTGTTTTCAATTAAATAACGAAAACAATGAAATTAGAAGTTAATAACATAAGCAAACTATCGATTCTGATCGGTGGCTTTTTCCTTGTAAGCCTTAGCCTGGCAGGATGCAAAAAAAACGATACTTCAACAATTACCGGTGATTTACTAGTCGTTCCTCGTGATGCGGCTTATGTGGGTTGCTATCAGGTAGTAGGTACAAGTCAAACCAAATGTTGGGATAGTGCCGGCAATAGTATCACCCCTGTTTTTGGAGATGCCTTTTTCGGACAGGATGCTCAGTTTTCACATACAACTCCTCTTTATACTAAAAGCAACGATGGACTAACCATAAAGGACGAAGTTACCGGCTTAACCTGGCAGAAAACGTATGAAAAACCAACATTCGGTGGTATGTATTACTGGGCTGAAACTCAGACTGAAGTTGACAATCTGAACAAACAAAATTATGGCGGCTATAACGACTGGCGCGTGCCTACCATCAAGGAGCTATACTCTTTATGGAATGTTAGTGTCGGCTGGCCTTATATTGATACAGAATATTTCGACATTAAATATACAGATGAACAAGACCTTAGCCATGCAATATTCTGGAGTAGCGACAAATATACCGGTGTAATGGGCAATGTAAACGGGGAAACGCCCGGAGCGGAACTTGCCTTTGGTGTGAATTTTGGCACCGGACATATTAAATCGTATAGTATCAGCGTAGGTCCAAAACACTTTGTTCGTTGTGTACGCGGCAATCTTTCGTATGGCGTCAATTTATTCCAAAACAACAACGATGGTACTATTTCCGATTTAGCTACCGGCCTTATGTGGCAACAAACTGACAATGGTTCAGGTATTGATTGGGAACATGCTTTGGCTTATGCACAAACACAGAATAATGCAAATTATCTGGGCCACAACGATTGGCGCCTTCCCAATACAAAGGAATTTCAAAGTTTAGTAGATTATACGCGTTCACCGTATGCAACAAACGCTGCCAATATAGGCCCGGCAATAAATGCACTATTTAGTTGTACCGGTATTCTAAACGATGGAGGAAAGGCTGACTATCCCTATTATTGGACAAGTACATCAGCTATTTCAATAGCAAACGGTTCTTATCCTTCTGCCTGGTATGTGGCTTTGGACAGGCAGAAGATGGAAACGGAGAAAACCTTCACGGTGCCGGTGCTGTGCGCTTCGACAAGAAGACCCTTGGAACGGGTGAAGGAGAAGAAAGGGTGCTTAACTATGTGAGATTGGTAAGAAATATCAATTAAACTGTTTTAACGAAGCCCGCAGGAGCAATAACACGACGGCTTAACAAGGGTAATAAAGCCAACCAATAAATGGGCAAATGAATTCATGAAGCAAGATTCCCTTAGTTGTCATTAAAAAAATTACTTTCCGACAAACAAAAGATACGTATTTGTTGTTAACGTAAAAAATGTAATACAAAAATGGCAAAACAAATATTTATCAATTTAGCAGTATTGGAACTGCAAAAGTCTATGGACTTTTATACTGCATTAGGCTTTACAAATAATCCTCAATTTTCGGACGACACTGCAAAGTGTATGGTTTGGAGTGAAAATATATTTGTTATGCTTATGATCCACGAAAGGTTTGCAAGTTTTGCTACCAAACCAATTGCAGACACCAAGTCAAATTTGGCCGGGATTTTTTCATTAGCGACTGAGAGCGTTGAGGAGGTCAATGCGATTATAACAAATGGACTAAAGGCCGGAGGAAGGGAGCCTAAAGACATGCAGGATTATGGTTTTATGCAACTGCGTACAATTGAAGATTTTGATGGACATACCTGGGAAATTTTCTATATGGATCCTTCAAAAATCCCGACAGAACCAGCAGCTGAAAAGTAACAACGCCCTGCAAGCTTCTGTATGGTGTAATTGAACCGCCACACGAACTGGATTGTTGAAAATATTGATTTTATTTCGTAAAATGAATTGTTATGGCTAATAACACAATTAACTTACACAGGGTTTTTACTGCTCCTGTGGAAAAAGTATTTAAAGCATTCGTTAATGCGGACGCAATGGCTTCCTGGATACCCCCTTACGGCTTTGTTTGTAAAGTTCATAGTATGGAGGCAAAAGTAGGGGGTGGTTATAAAATGTCCTTTACTAATTTTTCTACTGATACTAGTCATTCCTTCGGTGGCAAATACTTAGAAATCATACCCAATGAATTTATTAAGTACACTGACCAGTTTGATGACCCCAATTTACCGGGACAAATGATTACTACGATTCAACTCAAGTCTGTTTTGTGTGGGACAGAGCTTTTTGTAAGTCAGGAAGGCATTCCTGATGCAATTCCACTTGAAATGTGTTATTTGGGTTGGCAAGAGTCTATGGAGAAATTGAAACGTTTGGTAGAACCCAATATTCCGGATGCCTGACAAAAGAAAATCATTAACATTATTTTAAAAATTATGGCACAAATAAATCCTCACATCAACTTCAATGGCAATGCTGAAGAGGCATTCACATTTTACAAATCTGTATTTGGCGGTGAGTTCGCAATGATTGTACGTTTAAAAGACATGTCGAGCGCTGACTTTCCTGTGGCAGATGCTGATGCAAATAAAATTATGCACATTGCTTTGCCTATTGGCAAGAACATGTTAATGGCAAATGACGTTCCGGAATTTATGGGACGGGTAAACGAAAATGAAAACAGAAGTAAAATTTCCGTAAGTACAGAAAGCAAGGAAGAAGCTGACAAAATATTTGGTGGACTATCAGCAGGTGGAAGCATTGAAATGCCGATTGGTGACAGTCCCTGGGGTTCGTATTTTGGCATGTTCAGAGATAAATTCGGAATAGAATGGATGGTGGATTATGACCCGAATTATAAGGGGTTTTTGTAGTATCCGGCAAATGCGTATCTTTATGAAAAGCTTAAGTTGTTCGTCCTGGCATAACTGTGTTCCGAGTATGACTATTTAAATGCTTATACCCAGTACTTTAGTAGTGGCAAACAGGCTTGCAATAATAAGTTTCACGCTTATTCTGTAAGGGCAGTCCGGATGTTTGGCCTGCCGCAGGGAAGCCTGTCTGGTGTGCTGCACCCGGCACATTTTCGCAGGGCATCAGGATATGTCATTGTTTCGGAAAAGCAATGACTGCCTTGGCATTTTTGAATTGATAAAAAGTAGAATCAGGGGTGCTTTGTTTTATCATGCTGCAATTGAAGCTCAGATATACCATTTTGTAAGTGATGTTGTCGAGCCATGTCAGGTCGCTTACACTATCTATTTTACAAAAACTGCTATCAGGTAATGAGAAATACTTCCTGCTACTGTAGACAACAGAAGAATCCGTTAAGCTGATGGTAAAAGTACTTAGCTGCAGAGGATTCGCGGGTGATGGGAAAATATCGGCAATCACTTTGTTGCCGGGAACAAAGGTATTATCAAGATCTGTATTGAGATCCCCAAATTGAGGGGAGTGATTGACAAAGCTCAGGTTTATCTTTATGCCGTTGGGATTTGCAAAATCGCTAAAGCTGAAATTAAAAGTTCTGGCTGCGTTTGTATCATTGAGGACAACAGGAGTTCCCTGGATAGTAGTGTTCCCGATGGTGTAGTCAAGATCCTGGTTGTTGAAATTTCCACGTACAAAAAGTCGGGGCTCCCCAACATTGGATGGCGGGAGTTCTGTTTTCTGACAGGAATTCAACAGGACCATCAGCACGAATCCCAATGCCAGCAATACTTGACTGTTTTTTATGGTTTTCATGAATGTTATTAATAGATGTGAAACATAAAGGAGAGCAGGAGCATGTTCAGTTTGTTATTACCCGGGATACCATAAAAAGAACCCTGATTAACATCATTCATCAGCCAGGTATACCTGATCATGATGGCATTCTGCCTGTAAAATGCCCAGGAATATTCCAGGGCAATCCCAGCCTGGAAACGGTTTAGACCTGCGAGGTAGTTATTGGCTGACTCGCTCTTATAGAGTACTGAATTTAGTGTAGAGTCCATCACGATTTTCTCACCCTCGCCGGAAATCAAATACCGTAAGGATGGCCCAAGTCCAAACTTATGTTTGTTGTATTTGTATTCCAACAGAACCGGGACATTTAGAAAAGTGAAATTTCGGTTTTGAACAGTTGTAAGACTCCTTGATTCATAAAACAGGAAATCAGACTGTCTGCTTGATTGTTCGAGTTTAAAACCGCTTAACCTCACAGCATTAGCTTCGGCATACAGGAGAAAGTTTTCATTGAGACGATAGCTGAAGCCAAAACCAAATTGAAAAGCAGGACTGGTCTTTGATGAAAATCCGGCTGTATTACCTAAGGGTTTATAAAAACCAATTCCCGGGACTACATACAGACTGAATTTCGAATCATTTTTAGAAGCAGGTGGTTGATTCGTATTCATTACGGCCTGGGCTGGAGTGGCATTTTTGCTTTGGTCTGCTTCCTTATTGGGTGAATCTTGCGCAGTAACTGTCACACTGCTGTCATTTTCCTTTGAAATGGTTTCAACTGAAGCAATTCCCTGATCCCTTGCTGTTGGCTTCTCAACAATCGTTTCAAAACCATTCGTTTCCTGGCTGAGGTCACTGATAAAAGTCTCTTCCTTTTGCCCTGATTCTGCAACAAACGAAGATTTAGCGGTATTCATACCCGTGTTGTTGGATTGGGTTAGCGGATCTGGTTTTCTAAGGTCCTGACTTGCCACAACCGTTGAATTCGAGGCAATTGTCTTCTTGTCTTTGGCCTTAAAAGCCTGCTTAGGTGACTTTAAAACATTACTTGAGGAATTCGATGGAGAAGTACTGTTAGCCTTCGTTTGCCTGGGAGATTTTTCAGTAATTGCTGTTGCCGGGTATGTGTTTTGGCTGGATTCCTTTTCAGGAAGTTCAGCAAATTCAGATTGAGATGACTGTTTGTTAAGCTGCTCTTTTTGAGGGATATTGCTTGCTTTGTTTTCTGCAGCGGGGCTGTTGGTAATGATTTCTTGCGGGACAGAGGATTCCCCGTTTATTGCCGTAATCTGTGTGACAGGTTTTTCATGACTTGAAGGGATCACAGTAAAATAGATGACAGCAGTAATCGCCGCCAGCGATATTACGCCAATGAGGCCTTTGGTGAGGCTTGTGAAGGCCATAATTTTCCCCATTGCGCCTGTTGAGGCAGAACCACCTGGTCCGGAAGGAGGAGGAACTTTATTGAGCATCGCCTCGAAGTGCTGCCAATGCTGCTCTTTAAAGGGAGGATTGTCCTCTTTCAATCTGTCCCTGAAGAGTTTGTCTATATTTTTATCCATTTTCATGGTTTTGTTCCTTGTACTTTTTCAACTGCTGATCTGATCTTTTCCTGCAGGGTCTTTCTTGCACTGGACAAGTGCCATTTCGAAGTCCCTGGAGATATGGTAAGCGCTTTACTGATTTCATCATGACTATAATTGTCAAATACATAGAGGTTGAATACCATCCTGCTGGCCGGGGGTAAGTCTTGTATCATCCGGTACATTTCTTCAAGGCTGATTTCCCTGTAATCTTCATCATCTCTGGATTCCTCATCCTCCATTTCAGGGAATTCTTCCATATTGACAAACTGAGTATGGAATTTCTTCTCCTTTCTCAGCTGATCCAGGGCGGTATTTACCATGATGTGGTGAACCCATCCTTCGAAACTCCCTTTTCCGGTGTATTTGTCGAGTTGTGTAAATACCTTAAGAAAACCGGCATTTAACACCTCCATGGCATTGTCGTAGTTATTGCAATATCTTTTGCACACCCGCATAGAAGAACTATAAAAACTCTCGTAAAGGATACGCTGAGCTTTCCGGTCATTGGTCTTGCAACTCTCAATCAGCGCTGATGGTGTTGACTGCTGCATTGGTTTCGGGCTATGTGTAATGGCCAAAGGTAAGTCAAAACAATCATTATAATTGCCTGTACTTATAGCTTGTTGCTTTACAGTAAGTGGTATTGCACCCATTGCCTTTTTTCACATACCGGTTCAGATCCGGAAATCTTTTTGTATATTTACTAATCTATAGACGCAGTAATCTGAAAAGGTTGGGTGTTTTTTTTCTTAGGCTTCCCACCCAACCTTTTTGAAATTTGTCGTCATAGTAGTAGGAAAGAGAAAAACTCCTGATAAAATATTACTCACCAAAAACAACACATCATGAAAAAATTACTCCTCATCAGCTTACTTGCTCTGCTTTTCTCAAGTATAAGCAATGCGCAAGTCACCATTCAGATCAGTGGCACGGTCACTGAAGTGGGCACCGGTCTTGCTGTCCCAAATCATGCAGTTTATGTCATGACAGACAGTACGAATCCTGCCTTTTCTTATTTTAATACATTGTACACTGACGCTAATGGGATGTTCCAGGATTTGGTAACTGCGCCATCTGCAATGGTGATCCCGTTTAATTTCTATACTTCTGATTGTAACGGAAACGGGCTTTTCCAAACCAGTATTTACAGCGGGGGTGGACCTGTCACTGCGAATTTCCAGGTTTGTACCGGGGGTTCAACAAGTTGTACTGCCTTTTTCTATGCCATCCCTGATTCAAGCAACCCTGCTTCCGGAATTTACCAATTTATCAGTTCCTCTACCGGAAATCCTACTATGTATTCATGGGATTTTGGTGATGGCACTACTTCTACTCTTCAGAATCCTTTGCATACCTATGCTGCAAATGGAACTTATCTGGTTTGTCTGACCATCGCCAGTGCAACTTGTACTGATACTTATTGCTACAATGTTGTTATCGGACCCCCACCTTGTTTCAACTATTTCAGCTATAGTTTTCTGGGTATGGATTGTACCTTTAGTGGATATGCCGCATCCGGGACAGGACCTTATACTTATGCATGGGATTTCGGTGACGGATCAACCGGCGTCGGCAGTAGCCCAACCCACACATATGCTGTCGCAGGTTATTATACTGTGATGCTGGTGACAACAGATGCCAATGCCTGTACCGCTACTTCAACACAATATATTTATGCCGGTACTCCCGGATCAATTGTCTATGGTGAGGTTACAGCCAATGGCCTTGGAATCGATGAAGGAGAGATTACCCTTTTCAGTGAGGATCCTACCACCGGTGCCTGGACTGCAGTTTATACGACCGGCATTGATTCAGCAGGGTATTACTTTTTTTATAATGTAATCCCCGGAACTTATTACATTCTTGCTGCTCCAACCTCGAGCTCAATCTATTTTGCAACCTATGCTCCTACGTATTATGTAAATAGTGTCTTCTGGTCAACAGCTACACAAATCGTCCTTGGTGCCCCTGCCAATCCTTATGACATCGAACTCGCTCCTTTGGCTGGTCCTGCACCGGGTGGTGGTAGCATCAGCGGTATCATCACAGAGGGTGCAAAGTTCACAACCCAGGGACCTCCTGTACCCAATATCGAGATCCTGCTCCTTGATATGAGCAACCAGACTTTGGATGTCACATATTCAGATGCAGCCGGACAATTTTCTTTCAGCAACCTGGCAATGGGTAGTTATAAAGTATATGCTGAGATCGGTGGCTTACCTACCATCCCTTATCTTGTTACCCTTACTACTGCTGCTCCTGACAACAACAATGTTACCCTGGTCAGGACTCCGAATGGCATCACCACAGGCATCACTGAAAAACCTTTAGTAGCTGAATTTTCTAACTTGAGCGTATATCCTAACCCAGCTAAGGATGTCATCACTGTTGCTGTTGAATCAGGAAAACTTACTTCCTTTACTGCGGAGCTCTTCGACCTTACAGGGAAAAGGGTAATGATGGAACAACTTTCATTTTCAACCGGAAAGATTTCTCATCAACTCCAACTTAATGATCTATTCCCTGGGGTTTATACCCTTAGCCTGACTTCAGAAAATGGCACGAAAACCGTCCAGAAACTGACGATCATGCGATAAATTTAGTTTTGAATTTTAATGGAGGCAGCCAGGATTTGATTTTCCTGGCTGCCTTTTTTTGTAGTAATATGAAACTCTGCGAATACCTATGTGTCCTATGTCCCTATGTGTTTATTTTTTCTTATTACTAAAAATAGCTTCTCTAGTTTTTTAGGATTTTTACAATCTCCAAGCCTTCTTTCTGCATGATTTTCACAAAATACAAGCCTGGCGGGAATCCTGATAAGTCCAGATAGGCTGGATTTTCCAGACGGAGCAGGCTTTGCCCGATACCCGTATGGACTTCAACATGAAAAGAATCCAAGTTATTCATAGAAAAACTGACAACACCATTTGTTGGGTTAGGGTAGAGGGAAACGGTATTCACAGTTGTCTCTGTAATCCCAATATTTGGACAATATTCAAAGGCGCCGATGTCAGCCAGGCCATTGACACAACGGGCTACAGAACCCGCTATATGCGCATATTCCTGTAGTGGCATAAGTGCATAGCCATTGGCAAAGCCAGGGTCTGTTCCTGTATTCATCATAGAAACACTGGCAGATGTGAGTTGAAAATCAAAATTAAGCGCATTCGCAAAAGAAAAATAGGAAAAATTGACAGCAAGCCTGTTTGATGCGGTATCCAATATGGCAGGCAGATTCCCGGAAATAAAGACGCCATTGCCGGCTGCGATGTTATTGTATCCTTTGAATAACAAAGTTCCAATCTGAAATGCAAAGAAACTGCCTGTATTGGCATTGTTGATAAGCGTGTTGTTGATGGCATACACTTCGTTGGGCGCAGGATTGCTCAGTCCTTCCAGTCCATAACCGATGAGGTTGGAATTTTGTGAAAGCGGTCCTTGTTCAATCAGATTGCCGATGAGGAAGGTGGATCCCCCATTGGGCAGGTCGATGCTGCGGCTTGCTGTGCCACTCGCCTCATCGCTGATTCTGTTATACAAAATGAAATTCACCCTGGCCCTGCTTTTCAGTTCATGGCCGACGATGGCATGATGACTGTAGTTGTAACGAAAGATCAGGGTGTCGATGTTGTTGATGTATAGATTGTGGGATTGCCCGTCGCCATAGCCATTGTAGCCGAATTCTGAATATTCAATGAGGATGTTGCTGGGGTTGAGTGTGCCGGCAAGTATTCCGTTTTCATTGTCATGGAAATAGCAATGACGTACAATAAGATGATGCCCTTCCTGCCTGATGCCGGCTCCGTTTTGATCAGGGACACTGCACAAAGAGAACTCAATGTTTTCTATGGTCGTGTTATTGCCTGCGATCACCCAGATGGCTTTGCCACCATAGCTATTCCCATTCGCCTTTAGGTGTGCCAAGCCACCCATGCCGGTAATGACAAGGTTATTGGCCGTCCAGCGGGCAACATCAGCCAGGTAAATCCCTGCATCTATGACCACAGTGTCGCCATCTAAAACCAGGCTGGATACCTGGCTGGGCATGGTATAGGTATGCGTTGGTCCTACCTGCCATGTTCCTCCCTGACAAAAATGAAAAAGCAGGATAGTGAAGAGCAGGAGGCAGGTTTTTTTCATGACAATCGGACTAGAAAAAGAGCAATCATGTTATGGCATCATTGCCTTTGCAATGGCTTTCTCTGCGAGTGGTGCCATTAGCAGGTAGCCGGCTTTGTTGGGATGAACGCCATCTTCAGAATACTTAAGTGGTAAGCCATTTCGCTGGTCAACCATTGCAGAAAAATAATCCAGGTAAACAATAGCTTGCTGATCTGCATAGGCTTTGATCATCTGGTTGAGTTGCACTACCTTCTCTGCCGGGGCCAGTCCGGGTCTCCAGGGAAAGTCGTAAGCGGGCAAGACAGAAGAAAGCACCACTTTTATCTTGTTGGCAGTGGCCAGTTCTGACATGGAAATGATGTTGCCCAAAATCGCATCCAGGGTGATAGGACCTGTATTTTGGGCAATGTCATTGATGCCGGCAAGGATCACCACCACTTTCGGTTTTAAATTGATGACATCTGCTCTGAAGCGCAACAGCATCTGGGGGGTGGTTTGTCCGTTGATGCCACGGTTAATATAAGGCCTTCCGCTAAAAAATTCCGGCATCATGCCCGTCCAGCCCTGGGTGATGGAATTGCCCATAAATACGACGCGGTTTTCGCCCGGGGCAGCTTGTCCGAGTTTGGCATTCTCCTCTCTGAAACGTTCGAGATTGGCCCAGTCCTGGGCCTGGACGTAGTTGAATGTGTTCATAAAGAGGGCGAAAAGAATCAGTGTTATATTTAATTTCTTCATATATAAATGTTTCGTATGTAGGCTGTTTTGAAAAAAGCTATTTCACGATTTTCTTTACAGTAAGCCCAACTCTGCTTGCAATCCTGACGAGATAACTGCCAGCCGGGAGATCACTGGTGTTGATTTTTGTTGTTGTACCTGTAATGGCTGTTGTGAGGACCACTTGGCCAAATATATTGCAGACGGTTATATTTCCCTTCGGGCTTATTGCTGACCTGACAAAAAGTTCATCCCGCATGGGATTGGGATACACCTCGAATAGCGAAGCGGGGTTCTCTGGTTCTGGAACTCTGAGAACAGCCTCATCTCCGCAAACCATCCCGTTTTTCTTGAAATAAACGATGCCAAAAAATTGGGAATACCCGCCGGGAGGTGGAGAAATCATGTAGTTTTCCTGCTTGTATAGGCCAAGTCCGCTAACATATTGTATGGTTCCCATGGGAGGAGGCCCCTGGGTGTCGAAAGAGCCCCAGCAATTGTCAGCAGGGCAGTAAGCAAGGTATCGTGGAGAAATGGTGTAAGTCCACAAATTTAATCCACAGTAATCCTCTTTGAAGAGCCTGATTTCTTGCAGGTATTGTGTCTGGTCTATCTTGTCAAAAGGGAATTCTGCAACAAGTCCATTTCGTAAATATGCTAGGGGAATGGTGTCTGTATTTAAATAAGTAGAATCCGGATCGAAAACGCTCCTGCGGACGCTGTAAACAATAGAATCCTGTGAATCTGTTCGTGATAATATGAGATGTTTAATATAGCGTCTGCTATTCATCCAGGGTGGGCCTCCGGACACGGTATTACTTTCCAGGTATTGGAATTCATCGCCAACCTGATAATCAAAAACCTTTTCATAGCTTAATTTTGTCATACCGATTTCTGGAGCGACCTGGCCAACAAGTTTCAGGTATTGCTGAACAGCAGGGAACTGGTCTGTCCTGAAAAAATTGAGCATACCCAGGGCTTTCCCTACGCTGAGAATGTGGTTGTGTAAGGGCGAACTGATGGGGTTTCCGGCATTGTCGGTGTGCAGCAGCGCGTAATACCGTAGAGAGTCAGGCATTGATAAAACTGTGGCTGTATCACTCCCCATAAATACCATCGATAATTTCTGAATGGAATCCTGGTATATCAGGCTTGTATCGCCGTTCTGGATTGAAAAATCAAAACGTAGGGTGTCATCTTCACGTGTGATAAAATGATACAAGCCATTGTTGTTATAAATGATTGATTTGCCAAAACCAGTCGGTTCGTTTTGTGGATTACAGTAAGGTCCTCCCCAGAACATGCAGCTGTCGGATTGCATGTAGTTCGAAAAATCAATACTCGTATAGCCATAATAAATTGAATCTGTCCCTGATGAGTTGGCTGAATCGAAGGACAGCGCGCAGGTATAGATGATAGATGAATCTTTTACATACAGCTTCTGGCTGCCTGCATGAAATAGTTTGTAATCCTGTCCAAAACTCAACATGGCTGTGAGCAGGAATATCATTGTGATTAGCTTTTTCATAAGGGGTGTATTCGTGTTGTGAGAAATATAAAACAAAACGCTTTGCTACGTTCAAAAATAAGGATTATTTCAAGACAGCATGACAAGGCAGGCAGCGTATCCTGCTGGATGTGCAGGGCATCAGGCTTTTTTCTTCCAGAACATAAAAAACGTACTAACTGCTATGCTTAGCAACAACAACAGGGACCCGAAGGTAGCAATGCTGTTTCCGATAGCATAGGACTTAGGTTCGAATTTGAACTCAAGGGTATGCTTACCGGCAGGGATCGGCATCCCGCGCAACAGGTAATTGACACAGGTATGCGGAACGATTTTCCCATCGAGATAGGCATTCCAACCCTTGGGGTAAAAGATTTCTGAAAAGACAGCAAACTGTTCAGCATTTGCTTCTGTTTTGTAAACCAGGTCGTTGGGCTTATAAGTAGCAAGCAGGATGCTACCCTCAGCAGAGTAGGTCTCTTTTGTTGAAAAGCCTGCAAGGTTCTTTTGCTGGACAACACAGGCGTCGCGGTTTGTCAGTGCAGAAAGTGCCATGATTTCCTTATCAGCATCAGGCACGACCTTGAGACTTTTTACGAACCAGGCATTCCCAAAGTGCTCATTGTTGGTGATGACTACCTGATCCTGGCGTGTTGGAACGATAAAATATTTTGTGTTCAGCATATTCAGGACAGGCAAACGAAGGAAGAGGTTTTTCATCAGGCTGTCGTTTCCATAAGCTTCAGAAACACCTTTGTTGAAAATTTGGATTTCATTGAACAGATGAAACTCCATCAGTTCATGGTATTTCTTCAGTTTTGCGCCATGATACCCACCTATCGACTGGTGGTAATAGGAAGTTGTGGCATCCTGGAAAGGACTGGCTGCGATGTTTATTACCCTGTAGTTCAGGGTTTTGTCGGCAAGAATCTGTTCGTCAGCCGGACTGGCTTGTTGAACAGCGATTTCAGAGCGGCGTACGAAGCTATCCTTGTTCAGGTATCTTGCAGCCACCGGCCAGAGGTCGGCCAGGATCAGCACTCCCAGAAGCGGCAGTAAAATACTGACATTAAGCTTCTTAAAGATGAAAAGAAAGAGGGCAGCTGCAGCAATCAGGATAAAAATAAGGGAACGCATTGCGTCGCTGGTAAAGATCGCAGTACGGGCTATCGACAGGTTTGTCATCAGAGAAGGCAATACCTGGTTGACATCCTGTTCAGGGTAACCGGCTTGTTTTAGCTGCGCCCCTATTTGTGCTTCTTCTTTACTGCCGGTGAAGGTATTTACCATGCCTGGTGTAAGAATACACAGCAGGCAAAAGCCGCCAACGACGATGACGGATACCATCAATATCTGTTTCAAAGTGTATTTTTTCCCGAAGAGGCTGACTTCCGATAATGTGTTGCGCGCTTTGATGAGCTTGTCGAGGGCAAGAACTGCCAGCAATGGCAAGGTGATTTCGGCAAGGATGTTGATGATGGAGACAGATCGGAATTTGTTGTAAGCAGGAAAATAATCCAGGAAGAAGCTGCTTGGGCCGGGGAAGAACTTACCCCAGGCCAATATCACAGCCAGCACGGTGGTGGCGACAAGCGGCCATTTGAGGGTATGGTCGACGACGAAAAGTGCAAGAAAGGCCAGGAGAATGATGATGGCGCCGATGTAGACTGGTCCGGCGGTAAAGTCCTGAGGACCGAAGTATGAGCCGAACTGTCCTGTCATCTCCCGCATTTGCGGTTCTACCTTTTCGAGGGCATCGGGGTGACTGGAGATCCTGGCTGTTGATTGTCCTCCTTTGAAGTTGGGAATCAGAAAGGCGAAGGTCTCGCTGATGCCGGAGCTGTAGTCCAGGGCGTAGGCTTTGTCGAGGCCGGAAGTGACATTGACAGTATTGGGTTTCCCTGTCGCGTCAATGCTGAGTTCTGTTTTTCCCCGTGTGGAGTATTGCCCGTATTCATAGGTGCACAGCAAACTGCCGGCATTGGGTAGTATAGCCAGCACCATCGCCCCGCCAAAAACTCCCAGTCCAATGAAAAAATGTTTCAGTTGTTTTGCCCTGAGGTCAGCGATGAAATAGGCCAGGAAGACAAATCCGAAGAGGATCATCCCATAATAGGTGATCTGCAAATGGTTGGCATTCAGCTCCAGGGCCATGAAAAGGGCAGTCAGGCTCAGTCCTGCCAGGTATTTCCTTTGCATCAGCAAGACAAGGCCCCCCAGGCTAGGTGCGAGATATCCGATTGCGTCGGCTTTGGAGTTATGGCCAACCTCGATGATGATATAAAAATAGGAGGAGAAGCCATAGGCAAGACTGCCCACAAGCGCAAGCCAGGGATCGATTCTCAGGCAAAGCAGGAGGATGAAAAATCCAAGGAAATACATGAACATATATCCGGCCTGGTGGGGCATGAAGAGATGAATCAGCTTGTCGATAAACGACATCCAGTTTCCGGGATAAGCCGTAGATATCTGGTATGCGGGCATACCGCCGAACATGGAGTTCGTCCAAAGGGGTTCTTCATGATAGGTCTTGCGGAAATCAACGATCTCCTTACTGGAGCCCTGGTGCTGGGAAATGTCGTATTGCTTGATGGCTTTCCCCGAAAATAGTGGGTTAAACTGTGCCAGGGTGATGATGACGAACAGCGCTACAGCCGCGATGTAGGGAAGAATTCGTTTGATAATCATTTCTGCAGGATTGTAAGAAATTATAGATTGAACCACTGCAAAAGTATAATGATTCCTGGTAAAAGTGCGAAGCAAAATTTACCAGGAATCAGTTTATTTCAACAGTTTCAGTTTCCGCAAAGGTTCGTCGATCATGGCATCCCACTTTTTGTTAAACCATTTTTCTTTGAGGATGAACTTGTCGACCGCGATGTTAAAAGCCTTTTCACTGAACCAGCTATCGGTGAATTTGTCGATGTAAACATCGAGGATTCTTTCGAAACGCTGGTATGCCAGGCCTCTGAGTTTTTCGAGGCGGGCAGGACTAACTTCCGGCCAGACAGGATACACAGGTTCTTTCAGGATGGTGTTTCCATCGGCAGCCTTTGCATTGGCAGGAATAACAGGGATGATGAGCATGTGTTGTTCATCAACATCCTGAGAGTTTTTTAGCAAATGCACCCAGCCAGCTTTTTGATATTTTTCCATCAGGACATCGCCACCAACATAATCGACGATGGGGTTAGACACCGGCAAGCTGAAATGGCTGCGCATGAAGTCATAGGCATTTCTCCTCCCGAGCAGGTAGTCGTGGTTCCTGAAGGACTCGTCGATAAACCCTCCGAAGGCTCCGAGGATCGCGGAGGCGAGGGGCTCCGCAGCAGGGGTGTAGGTCCCCTCTATCAATTCATAACGTGTTGGAGATACCAGAAACCGCGAGTACACAGCCGGGTCGAGGGCTGCATAGAGGAGATCCTGGCTGAACAGTGCCTGGTTTCGCATGGAGCCGAAAAGCAGGGGAAAGAGCTGGGGTACTTCCGGCATCTCCTTGATCAGGCTGCCTGAAATGCCGGGTGCACTGGAAGGGAAGGGGTCGACCATCAACACACCGGCTGCAGCTTCATTGCCCTCAGTCTTGTTCCGCCACAGGCCCTGGTTGATCGCGATACGGCGCCTAACCAGTTCAAAAGGCTCATTGTTCATGACACCACCGTCGACGTATTGGAAATTGATGACATCGGGAGTGCCTTCTGCCCAGGCAGAGCTGATGTAGGTTGGTTCAGGCTTGGTGCCGGGCTTTTGCTGGTAGTTGAAATACCATTCTCGTTTGTCGTATTCTTCTTTTCTGCGGGAGAGTGTTTTTGGTTTTAAGCCGAATGGGAAAGCCCCGGAAGCAACAGAAGCATGCACCAGGTCTGTCCATGTCTGAACACCGGCAGCGGAGGTCTTGGCAGCCGGGTCGAGCTTGTTGCTGTCGGGCGGAACCCCAAGCACAGAGCCGGGCTTGTTCAGCGTAAACCTACGATAATCTGCATAGTTCTGTATAAACTGATTTGCTGTTGATGCGGAGCTATAGGACAGACCATTGGGGACACCTTCAAGGTTGGTCAGGGTAAGATACATGTCGATCTGTTCGAGCAGGTAGGGAGGCCATGGCTTGGCCGGGTCATGCACAAAAGTGGTGATGCCTTCTGCAATTTCTTCAATGACAGCGGCATTGAACAGGGAATACAGCTTCGCTTCTTTACCAGCAATGTCGCTGGTCGTAAGCATGGGCTGCAAATCCACCTTTTTCACCCAGGTTTCATACAAGCGGTCAAAACTGCCTTCGGCCAGGCAAACAGCCAGCAAAGCAGTACACATGCTGCCGGCCGATGCACCTGAAAAAGCATCAACACTGATTTCATGCATTGGCATTTCTTCAGGTTTGATGTGCACGACTTCTCCATCAGCAGTGGTAAAGGTGATGCCGGTGGATTTGTATTTGTACCAGGCGTCGAGGGTTTCAAAAAGCTGGGTGAGTACGCCAGCTGTGTAAGCACCGGCAGAAACGGCGCCGGCCATGCTTATTCCAAGGTGGTATTTGGGTCTCATGGGTGTGTTTTTTACAATAACAAATTGTCAATGCAGAATGTTTATGTAAATATATAAATATGTCACCCGGGATTCAAAAATATTTTAAGGTTCGACCACGATATTCTGGCTTGCTTTTCCTTCCGGTGTTTCCAGGATTACCCGAAAAAGACCGCCTTTGTCGAGATTGGGTATTTTGAATCTAAGGGTTTGATCCCCTGCCGGCAAGCTTTCTGTATGCGTTGTTATCATTGCCTGTTGAAGGATTATATCGTCAATCTTCAGGCTACAAATGCCTGTAGAAGCCATTCTGAATTTGATTGTCATATTGCCGGTAGTGGTATTGGGAAATACCTGCAGCTTCAGGTTTGACGTACTTTGGGTGTTCAGGACTTCAGAGCCTCCATGGGGTTTTTTGATGAGAAACACTTTGTAAAGCGTTGTGGATGCCCTGCTTTCTGTGCCAGTGTTCTGCCAGAAGATGTTGGGTGCTGTGCTGGAGATCCCACCGTAGATATAGCCCAGAAGGCAGGTGTCAGTAGAGATTTCGTGAAGTTTTATCACACCATTGGGATACACAGGAAGGTTCTCAGCAGGGATAAACTCAGCGCCGGTTCCGGTGAATGTGGGCATATCAGCCTTTAACTTGTATTCAGAAAGCGTTCCGTTTTTGTCGCGACTAACCCGTGCAATTGTTTTTACAAATGGAACATCATTGTTTTGAGTTAGTTCGCCTGCTACATCATAATAGCGTGCAATACCGCCAAAGAAAATTGTGTGCATGTTGTTCTCAACAGCATCATAAAGAGGCAGGTTGGCACAATGGTAATGGTTGTAATACTGTGAAAATGCCGTATTGACATGGTAAGCGCTGCTGTCGATTTCAACACTATTCATATACGGGACGTCAGCGATCGTTTGAAAGACACCGGCAAAAGCAGTAAGTCCTTCCCGGCGATCAGGCATGATTTGGGCAGTGACATTATAATCTCTGCGGTGGAGGTTAAGGCTGTCGGTGATCGAGGGTAAATGCTCAATGTGTATTGTTTTTCCATCATCCATTAACCTGAACTTCCTGATCTGGTTGGTGTATTCCTGTATAAATCCCGGTCCATGATCAGGCCCCATAGGGTTGTAACGGCCATTGAATTTGTGTCCGCCGACCAGGTACCAGGTGTCGTAGATTTTGTCGAGATCGCCTCCGCATACGGCAAACTGAGGATCGTTGATCTGGCGGATAGCCCCTGTATAATCGCTGCCATTTATGATGGCTTTGATGGTATTGGGGACATCGATGGCAGTAAGCATATCATAGGTGATGTGATCGCCTGCAGAGGGACTGTAGCCGTAGCCCCCCATGATATAAAGGAAGTTTTTTTCCTGGTAAAACTGTGCATTGGTGGCACTAAGGTGTTCTTTTAGGGCAGGGGATGACAGGACTGCTGTCCATTGTTTACCCAGGATGGGGTCAATGACAGTCAGCAGGGTATTTTGCCCTTCTTCATCGAAAGCGCCAAAAGGCTGTCTGCGGTGCAGACCATCTATTCTGCCTCCTGCAATCAGCCATTTCCCATCCGCCTGACCTACGGCAAATGATTGAATACCAGTAAGTCCGGGGATGGTGATGGAGTCCAGGAGGATGTCAAAACCTGCTTGCTGGGCATACAAAAAAGGAAAAAAGCAGAGGAAGAAGAACGAGAGTATGGTCCTGCGCATAAAAATGGATTGTTTTGTGAGATTACCGCTCAAAATTACTGAGTTTTTTGTCGCCATGGTTTTCAGCTTTTTTTACATTATCAACAAAAGTAGATAGGGGTTTTAGGCATAAACTTTATCTTTGTCACATGCTACAATATCATTTTATCGCCATTGGCGGGGCAGCCATGCACAACCTTGCGCTGGCCCTGCACCTGAAAGGATATCTCATTACCGGATCTGATGATGAGATTTTTGAACCTGCCCGAGGGCGACTGGCCCGTTATGATCTCCTGCCTTCAGAAGAAGGCTGGTTTCCTGACAAGCTACATGCCGGTCTGGATGGTGTCATCCTGGGGATGCATGCCAGGGCCGACAATCCTGAACTACAAAAGGCCAGAGAAATGGGCTTGCGCATTTTTTCCTATCCTGAATTTCTGTATGAGCAGTCGAAAGACAAAATCCGGATCGTTATCGGCGGTAGTCATGGCAAAACGACAATCACGGGCATCATACTGCATGCCATGAAAGCGGCGGGCATTGAAACAGATTATATGGTCGGAGCCAAACTGGAAGGCTTCGATGTCATGGTAAGACTTTCTGAAACTGCAAAGTACATGGTCTTTGAAGGGGATGAATACCTTACTTCTCCTTTGGATCTGAAGCCTAAATTCCATTGGTATCATCCCCACATTGCCTTGCTGAGTGGCATCGCCTGGGATCATATCAACGTCTTTCCTACTTTTCAAAATTACGTGGATCAGTTCAGGATCTTTATTCATCTCATTGAAGCAAATGGGAGCCTGGTCTATTGCCAGGCTGATCATACCCTTGCTTCTGTTTGCCTGGAGGAAGGCAGCGCTTTGAATCTGATTCCCTACGAAGGATTGCCAATTCATACGCGGGCGGGACAAAATTATGTGGTTTACGAAGAACAGGAGTATCCTACTCCCTTGTTTGGCCGGCATAACATGATGAACCTCAAGGGCGCCATGGAGGTTTGTCAACAAATTGGCATCCCTGCAGCAGATTTTCTGAGCAGCATGCATGACTTTGTGGGTGCAGCCAACAGGCTTGAGAAAGTTGTTGAAACCACACAATCTGTTGTTTATAAGGATTTTGCGCATGCTCCTTCCAAGGTGATCGCCACAGTACAAGCCGTAAGGGAACAGTTTCCTGAGCGGAAATTCGTTGCCTGTCTCGAATTGCATACTTTCAGCAGCCTGAGCCTCGCCTTTCTGGCTCAGTATGCCGGATGCCTCGACCTTGCTGACTTTGCTTTCGTATACTATAATCCCCATGCCTTGTCCTTAAAGAAGCTTCCCATGTTGGATTCCGCTGAGGTTGTTCGTGCCTTTGGCCGGTCGGATGTCCGTGTCTACAGTGATTCCGTGGCTTTGCAAGCCGAACTGGAATGCCTTGGTGGCAGCGACACCGCCTTGCTTTTGATGAGTTCCGGAAACTTTGATGGCATGGATATTGTTAAGCTTGGGAAGACATTCACCGCTGAGGTGTGATTTTTTAAATTAATCTTTTTTTTATGAAGCGTTTTTTCCTGATTAGCGGGATTCTCATCATATTCTCTTTGAGCTTGTCGGCTCAGAAAAGAGCCTCGATGCGATTTTCTGAGATATCCTATGATTTCGGCAATGTAGAGGCAAAAGCCGGAGCATTAAGTCATGTTTTTGCCTTCGAAAATACAGGCAACGATACCTTGCTGATTCAATTGGTCAGGGTAAGTGACCCTGCCCTTACAGCTTCCTGTGATAAAATGCGACTTGGCCCTGGAGAAAAGTCAGCCTTGACCGTGACATTTACTCCTAAAAATGAAAATGGCGCAATACAGAGCTTTGTCAGTTTGCGTTCCAATGATGCTGATTTTCCTGTACGCCAGATCACTTTAAAGGCTGTTGTTGCGGCAGGGGCCAGGACTTTTCTGGATGACTTTCCCGAAGTCATCGGAAACCTGCGTTTCAAAGCCAAACACATCGCTTTCGACCAGTTGAAAAATACTGAAATTCGCACGGATACCTTCAGGGTCTATAATGCAGGTAAGAAACCCATTGCCATGCAGGTCAAAACCCCACCGCCATACCTAACGTGGACGATAAAACCCGCTACTTTGGCACCCGGAAAATCAGGCTTTATCATTGTCCGCTATGATACACCCAAAAGTGGGAACTGGGGATTGAATTATGAACCTTATCCTTTGACTACTGATGATAGTCTGAATCCAGATAAAACATTGTCGCTTGGGGTGAATATCGTGGAGGACTTCAGCGTTCTGAAAGAGGAGCAACGCAACAACCCACCCAAAATCGAATTTGCTGAAACTACTTACGAATTTGGTGATCTGAAACAAGGAGTAAAAGTTACCCATGATTTTGTTTTTAAAAACACTGGCAAGGCTGATCTCGTCATCCACCGGACGAAACCCAGCTGTGGTTGTACAATTGCTGATCCTGAAAAGACAGTCCTGAAGCCGGGCGAAAGTTCTTTTATTCGTGTTAATTACAATACAGCCGGGCTTCTCGGGGAGCAGCACAAATCAGTGATGGTAATCAGCAATGACCCGGCAACACCCATGATCGTGATTGCTTTCACAGCCAAAGTACAGGCTGATTAGGCCATTTTTATTTGTAATTTGTTAAATTATAATTGTTTATGCGTAAAATAACCCTCCTGCTATTGCTTATTCTCCCCATGTTTCTTTTCTCCCAGGGAAATATTGAAAAACAGTTTCCATGCAAAAAGGGAAATCTCAGGTTTTCCAAGGAAAGTGTAAAAATGAATTATGTGAAATCAACGGAAACCCGCAGGGATTCGATGCTAATTTACAATGCCGGTAAAAAGGCGGTCGACCTGAGTGTACGGCAAAACAGCAATTATTTGTTGACCCGGGTACAACCTGCCAGGCTGGAGCCGGGTGAAAAAGGCTTGTTGATCATGGATTTCAATGCCAGTCTGAAGGGTGATTATGGGAACAGCTATGAAGGGGTTACCATCAACACCACCGACAGCCTTGAGCCGGATAAGTATTTCTTTGTGATGGCATACATTGAAGAGGATTTCAGCAAACTCAGCAAAGAAGAGCGTGCCAATGCCCCCAAGATAAAATTCGACAGAGAAGGCTATGACTTTGGAAAAGTAAAAAACGGCACCAAGGTGAATTGCAGTTTTGAGTTCACCAATGAAGGCAAACAAGACCTTATCATTCGCAAAACCAAAGCCAGTTGTGGATGTACTGCCACTGATCCTGAGAAAACTCTGCTGAAACCGGGTGAACGCAGCAAAATCAATGTCACCATAGATACCTCCAGTTTGCATGGAGAGCAAAGCAAATCGGTATTTGTATTCTGTAATGATCCCGGCTATTCCGCAGTGACATTGCAGTTGACAGGAACTGTCGAGTAGGTCAGAGGTCTTTTACCCTGTCGAGGATGTTCTGTATGTCTTTGATCAGGGCGCGTTTGTCAGCCCCAATGCGCTCCATCTCATCCTGGTAATTTTTTAATTTTTCTTTGAGGTAATCCTTTTCCGGGTTTTTCTCCTCCAGTTTTTCCTTGAGAAAGTCATTTTCGGCCTGGAACTCGGGAAGTTTTTTGCGGTATTCCAGTAAAGTGCGTTCACTGTCAGCATGTTGTAAGGCGAGCGCTTTTTTCTGTCTTGCGGTTTTCAGGTACAAGATCAGCATGATGAGGAACAGAAAAATCGACACAGCTGTGACAGCCCAGGCCGTGAGGATCAGGGTATTCATGCTGTCAATTTTTGCATTGTCATTGAGGGAATCCGTTTGCTGCAGACTAAATTGTGTTTGTAAAGAATCCGCAATTGCTTTTTCTTTCAGCAAGTAATTGTTGATCAGGTCATTGTCGAAAGCGACAAGCTCTTCTGAGGCCATCAGCAGCCTTCCAAGGCTGAGGACAGTGGTGTCTATGGTGCCGGCTTTGGCAGAGTCCAGCACATCTGTCAGGTCCTGACGAACCCGCAAGAGAGAATCGGTAGGTGATTGGGCCTGAAGCTGAAAAGAAAAAGCCAATAACAAGAATGTCAGGCAAAAGCAGCCTATGCGATAGAGTTTGTGTCCTTGGTACATAATTGTGTTCATTTCAGCCAGGATAAAAATACACAAATTGAACTTGATACTACGACTCCTCAAAAAAAAGTTATTTAATTTTGCTGGTCTGATTTTTGCAGGGCAATCGCTTTGCTAATTATTCACAACAACTACCATAAACCTATGCGAAAGATTATTTATTCAATTCTCTTTTTGTTTCTGTCTTTTACTGCAGTGATGGCTGGTCCGGCTAAAAAGGGCCATCTTATCAAGATTAAATTCTCTGATCTTAAGGATTCTACCTGCTACCTGGCCAACTATTTCGGGGAGAAGACATATTTGCAGGACACTGCTATAGTAGACAAGGAGGGACGATTTGAATTCAAGGGTGATGAGCCACTCGAACGTGGTATCTACATCATTGCCAGGGGAAAACAAAGGATACTCGAGTTCCTGGTAGATGAAAGTCAGTTTTTTAGCTTTGAAGCTACAGGTCCGGATTATGTGAAGAACATGAAAATCAAGGATAGTCCTGAGAATCAGTGGTTTTTTGATTATCTGCGTTTTAACTCCAGGGTATATGAACAGACAGAGCCCTGGTTGAAATTGCAAAAAACTCTTAAAAAGGACAATGTAGATTCTATTGCTCTGGTAAGAAGTAAGTTAGAAGGTTTTAACAAGGAAGTAGAAAACTACAAACTGGATTTTATCAAAGCCCACCCGAATGCTTTCATGTCACATTTTTTCCTGGCCATGAAAGATCCTGTCCTTCCTGAAGCTCCGATTAAACCAGATGGAAAACGGGATTCATTGTATCTCTACCGTTGGTATAAGGAGCATTATTGGGACAACATTGCGCTCAATGATGATGGCTTGTTAAGAACTCCATTCTTTCACAATAAAATTGTCACCTATTTCGACAGGATGGTGGTGCAGGATCCGGATTCTATCTCTGCTGAAGCCGACAGAATGATAGAAAGAGTCAGGCCTAACAAGGAAATGTTCAAGTATTTCATCTGGTATCTTACCAATTGGTCGGAGACCTCCAAAATCATGAATTTCGATAAGATTTTTGTGCATATGGTAGATACCTATTATGTGACAAACCAGGCCTATTGGGTAAACCCTACCGTATTGGAGAATCTTGTTAAAAAGGCAAAAAAACTGAAACCTATCCTGATTGGGCAGACAGCGCCCAATATGGTCATGCTCGACACCAACCTCAGGCCATTGGCCTTGAACGCCATAAGGGCAAAATATACAATCATCTATTTCTGGGATCCTGAATGCAGTCATTGCAAACTTGAAAGTCCAAAGCTTACAGCCTTCTATGCGAAACAAAAGGACTCCCTGGGCCTGGAAGTTTTTGCGGTTTGCTCTGATACCAACATGGTTAAGATGAAGGACTACATCAAGAAGAACAAGTTTAAATGGCTGAATGTGAATGGGCCACGAACCTTGACGGGGAACTACCACGATCAATATGACATCTTCAGTACGCCAGTCATTTACCTTCTGGATGAAAAGAAAACGATTATTGCCAAGAGGCTGGGTGTTGATCAATTGCAGGAATTCATAGAACGTTGGGAGAAATATCCCATGCCGGAAAAAAAGAATTGACAGTATCAGAATACAAGCCCCTTTGTGATCAGAGGGGCTTTTTTTTGTAACTAATTTTGTAAGTAGCAGTTTAACCCATTTCTGGTTATACCATATATACGCGCATGGACATTCGCAGGAAAGAGGGAGAAATGAAGATGCTACACAGGTTTTCTGGCTTGCTAAATAGGCTCAGACTGCCAGGCTGTATCGTCATATTCCTGTCTTTTTCTCTTTCGAGCTTGTTGTTTTCAGGGCTTAGCTATGGGCAGGATCGTGGAATAGAGAAGAATGTAGGCAAAGTAGAAAAAGAAGCAGCCGGGCTTTTTCGTGAAGGTGATTTTGTGAAGGCATTGCCTTTGTACTCACAGTTGTTGTCGCTGGATCCTAAGAATCCGGATTTAAATTACCACTTCGGGGTTTGTCTTTTGCAGGGCGACCGCCGGGATATGGAAAGGCCATTGAAATTCCTGGAAAAGGCTGTGAAAGACCCCGCTGTTGAAGCAGAAGCCTTTTTTTACCTTGGACTTGCCTATCATTTCAATTATCGTTTTGCAGAGGCCATCAGCCAGTTTGACCACTATAAGACTGTGGCAGATGCCAAAATGCTGAAAGAACTCAATGTCGACAGGCAGATCGAAATGTGCAGGAATGGATTTGAGTTGTTGTCCAATGTGAGTGATATCTATGTGCTGGCAAAGTCGGAAGTGAACCAGTCCGACTTTTATCGGGCCTACCAACTGAAAGACTTTGGCGGAGAGTTCCTTTACAAACCGGATATCTTCAAGTCCAAGGCCGACAAAAAGCGAAACGACAAAACCGTCGTCTTCTTCCCCAAAGTGCTGGATGAGGTGTTTTTCTCAAGCTATGGTGATGATCAGAAGGCCGGAAGAGATATCTTTCATGCCTATCGTGAAGCCGATGGCAGCTGGGGTAAGCCGATAAGGCTGAAAGGTGCTGTGAATTCTGTTTATGATGAAGATTTTCCTTATTTGTTGCCGGATGGGAAAACCTTGTATTTCTGTTCCAAAGGGCATAACAGCATGGGCGGCTATGACATTTTTCGTTCCCGACTGGATACCACAACCGGACTATGGGGCAAGCCGGAAAACCTTGACTTTGCCATCAATACACCATTTGATGACTTGCTCTTTGTCACAGATAAAAGTAAGCATTTTGCATTTTTCGCATCCAACCGTTCCTCTTCAGGAGAGCAGGTAACTGTTTATAAAGTGAGGATAGATACCCGTCCGGAGAAAACACAGGAAATCACTTTGCAGCCCTTATTGGCTGGACAAGAAAGCGAAAAAGCTACCTACGAACAATCCCTGGCGATCATCAGGGAAATGTCGAAGCTGAGTGTCAACAGCAGCAGCGACTTCCAGCCTGTAAGTACTTTGCCGACCACTTCAGAAGAACCCCTGATTGCGAAAGCAGTAAAACAAGAGACAGCTGAAGCACCTGTGCAGAGCCTGCAGCAGAAAATGGACCAGAAAATCTTACAGAAAAAGGAAAGCCAGGCAAGGGTTGATACTGCTTTTGCCATGGTAGGGAGCCTGGAACGCAGCTTAAAAGCCTTTGTGGAAGTGCGTGAGAAAGTGCAGATTGCTGCAGAAAAAGTAGCAGATAAACGAGAGGCAAGCCTCGCAAAGGCTGTTGTCAGAGACCTGGAAAGAGGTGAAAAAGTAAAACGTGCCAGGTTGGAAAATGCCCGCTATCGTGTGGGTACTATGCAACAACTCGTGTCAACTCAGAAGACAGATTCTGCAGATAAGTCCTACCGTGTTTTCAGGCAGGAAATCAAGGCAGTTGATACCCTGACAGATTTTGCCGGGAAGATGTTAAATGACATGAAGACAGTCGTGTATGCGCCGAAAGGAAAGCCTTCGGTTCAGCAGGATTTCTTTAGCACCGACGAGTTCGCCAGAATCAGGAAAGACTCTGCCTTTTTGCTGAGCTTTGTTGCTGCCAGCACTACAGGTACTGAAATGGGAACCGTTGCGATGGACAACAAACTTCCAGAGGAAGTCAAAGAAAAGCAGGAAGCCAGGCTTGATCCGGCGGAAAAAACTGAACAGAAGATAGAAAAACCAACAATTTCTGATCAGGAAGTACAGGAGCATCCCCTTGTTCAAGTTACTGAAGTCATTCTGCAGCAGCTCGAACGGAGTCAGGATTCCTTGAAAGCCTTAAAAACCAGGGTGGTGAATGAGGCAGGGAAACCTGCAAGAACAACACAGGCTGCCATGATGAAAGCCCTTGTTAAGGACTTCGGGGACAGGGAGAAGGTTTTGCAGACCAGGCTCAGCCAAACAAGAAAAAGGGCTGATTCGATTCAACTGTTGCTAAGCAAAGGTGATGTTGTGGAGGCCGAAAAGGTCTATCAAGCTTTGGCTGCCAAAATAAAACCGACAGATACCTTGTCAGACTATGCAGGAAAATTACAGTCAGACCTGGATGTTGCAATGAAGCCACACGCCACTGAAAAACAAGCTGATGCGATTTTCTTCAAAGCAGAAAGCCTGGCAAAAACCAAACAAGATACGACCTTCCTCATCAGCCTGGTAGCTAATAGCAGCGGATCTGCCAGCGTAAAGGAGACAAGGACGGAACCAATGGTGGCTATTGTAAATCAGAAAGAAATACCTGGAGAGCAAGACCCAAGCCTGCCGGACAAAAACAAAATTGAAAGCCAGCAAACTACAGAGAAAGAAGCAGATACTAAAAACGATTCAATAAGGGCAGGGGATAAGCCGGTAGCGAAAGCAGCAATTTCAGATGCAGTTGTAGCAGAAAAAAGCAAAAAAGTTGACAGCAATTCTACTGAAAAACAAGGGGATACTAAAAATGAATCAATTGGGGCTGTTGAAAAGCAGAACGACAAATCCCAGGGAACAAACTTAAGTATAAAGCCCGGAAACGATATTGCAAGAGACAGTGTCCAGAATTCCATTGCTGAAAAAGAAAAACCCGCTAGCAGTCCGCTGTTGGAGGGGAAAATGGAATTGAAGGAAGCGATTGCAGAAGAAAGGACAAGGCTGGAAGCTCAAAGGCAGAATCTCAGTATAAACCAGTCAACTAATCTTTTTCAGATTCAGCAAAATCTTGACCAGGCCAGTCAGAAAGTCGCTGCATTTCAGCAGATTTCAACAAAAAAAACAGGGAAGAATGAAAGTCTGAAAGAGAGGGAAACCATCCTCAAGACATTGCAGGACGAAGCAATCCTTTCTACAGCCAGGGCCAGCGCCATGAGTTCGTTTCAAGATGTATTGAACAGTGAGGAAGTAGCTGTAAATAAACAGATTGAAATGCTTGATTCTGTTGGATTGATGGTAAGCCAGGCAGGCAATCTGAAAGAGTTGAAAAGCATTGAGCAGGGATTTGAGATCCTGAAAAAACAGGATGCACAGACGATTAATCCGATACCAGGGACTCAGGAATTACAAAGCCTTGTGGAGGCTAAAAGCGCTGCCTTGCAAACAACCGCCAAAGTGGCTGTCGTTGAAGCGAGTGGAAAATATGAAGAAAGTATCTTGCTGGACAGCCTGAGCCAGGTTCTCCTTTCCGCTGCCGGAGGCACGCAATCCGCTGTCAATAAGAAGGATGTGGCAAATTCGATTAAAAGCCTCAAAGCAGCATCAATAAAGGCTGGAATTGCGTCAGCGGCAGCTATGGATCGTTACCGTGCCAATGCCTTCTTCGATGAAAAACTCAGGGAGACTGCAAATGCGACAGGCTTGCAACAGGAAAGCGCACCAGCAGACATTGATCCAACAACAAATGGGCTTAAGGAGGAAACAATCAAGGGCAGATTGAAAGAATTACATGATAATGTCATGACATTAAGCCCATTAGCTGCAAGCCTCAGGCTTGAGAAAAACACCCTGGAGATCAACAAGCGGCTTACAGAAATACAAAGTGAAATTACCATCAATCCATTAATCAGCGAAAATCAAGAGAACCGTAGTGCTGCCCCTGAGAATCGCCCTACTGTTTTTGAACAAGCCATAGCAAAGGACAGCATCAGGCAGCATTTCGGGCAGCAATATGCGCAGGAAATCGCGATGAGCCGGAAGATCTCCGGAAATGTACAGCAAAACACAAGCCAGCAGGCACAAATAGAGAAAAGGGAAGCTACCCCGCCGGTGAATGTACAACAGGAGGCTGAGCTTAGAAGCAGCAACGAAACACTGAGCAGGAACATCTCCGAAGGGGTGAAACAAATTGACAGGCTGATGGACGGGGAAATTTCTGTCGAGACAGAACACCTCATTCTTGCAAAACTCAATGACTACAGTAAGATTGCAGATACGGCCCTGCTCCGGCTTGTGGCAGAAATTCAGGCTCAGCAACACAAAGATGGCAGCGCAAGTGATATTGTGATGTTTCTGGAGCTGAAAGAATTCGAGATCCGTGCTTCGCGTAACAGAAGTGTCTATCTGGCCAACAAGCTTAAATCTTCGGAGCTTTCCAGGAAGGCCGGCGACATCGCCTTGTTGGGTTCTGCCAGTCTCATGGAGTCAGAAGCAGATATTTTCTTCTCACAAGCCTGGCTATTACGTGATAGTGCAGAGACTTCAGGTGCATTCCTGGTACAGAAAAGTCTTTTCCGGGAAGCAGCAGGATTGGAAGATACAGCCATTGTAAAGCAGTTCAAAGCCATTGCATTGAGAGAAAAAGCGCTGGCAGAGATGGAGGCCAATCCCCCAATCACCAAAAATGAGAGGCCAATCCAGCCTGCCGGACCGGAGAAATCAAGTCCTCCGATTGCCAAAGCCCATGACAAACCAAAGAAAAAACAAGAAAATCCGATATCTCCTGTCTTGAATAAAAAGGAAAATCAGAGTCCTTCCAAAACAATTGGTTCAGAGGCTAAATCTGAGATAATATCTGCCGAAAGTCCTATTTTGATTGATAAAACTAGAAATGACAATTCGAAAACAGCTGATATAAAAGAAAATATCAGGAATACAAATAAAGAAATACCTGTCACTGATAAAATTAGTGAGAACATTGTCAATAATGATAAGGTAACCAAAGGAAATCAGAAGAAGGAAAATCAGAATAGTCCTGTCGCAATTTCTAAAAATGATAAGGTAGAAAAGCCAACAACCGAAGTAAAACCGATACAAAGTAATGCAGTAGTGACAGCAGGCAAGCTGAATGTACTTCCAGAGCTTGTCTATACCGCTGCAGATACTGCCACAATGCGAGAGGAAGCCAGGCGGCTGATCAGGGATTTGCCGCAATCATCCCAAAGCATGGCAGAGAAAGTGGTTAAAGCCGTCAGGGAATTGAGTTTGCCTGAGATCAACGGTTTGTATTACACTGTTCAGGTAGGAGTTTATGCCACACCCAGAAGCAGTGCACAGTTGAAAGGAGTCAGTCCGCTGCTGGAAGACCGCATGAACAACGGCCATTACAGGTATTTCTACGGGATTTATGGCAGTAAGGAGGCCGCAGTGCGGGCCAAAAACCAGGTCATTACCATGGGGATTCCTGACGCCTTCATCGTGGCTATGTACAAGGGCCGCAAGCTCAGCCTGGCGGAGGCAAAAGCCTATGAACCTCAGCTTATTACCAATCAGATTAAGGAAACTGAACTAGTGGCCCTGGTCAAGGTGTCTACAGTTAGCAACGGCAAGCCTGAGCTTAGGGTACAGCTGGGAGCTTTCAGGAAACCACTGACGAAAGCGCTTCTTACTGAGTTTGCTGCAAAAGCGGGTGGAGAGCTTAAGACCCAACTGAGTGCTACAGGCCTGACCCTGGTGTTTTCCCCTGCTTATGAGAACTATGAAGCTGCACTTGAAGCAAAGGCTAAGATCGTCGTGGCCGGAATTAAAGATGCCTTCCTTGTCGGGTTTATTGGCGAGGAAAGGACATCTGCCACACGTGTCAGACCACTACTAAAAACCGCAAGACCCTAAGCAATGCCAAGATTGCGTATTTTCGCCTGATTTTATAGCATGACACCGGAGGACATCTTACTTAAATATTGGGGCTATCCTGCCTTCAGACCTTTACAACGCGAAATCATCGATTCGGTGCTGGAAGGAAGGGATACACTTGCCTTGTTGCCTACAGGCGGAGGCAAATCCTTGTGTTACCAGGTTCCGGCACTCATGAAAGACGGCTTGTGCGTGGTTGTCAGTCCCCTGATTGCCCTGATGAAAGACCAGGTTGGAAATCTACGTGAGCGGGGTGTGAAAGCAGTGGCTATCAATTCTGCCATGAATCCCCGACAGATTGAGATGAATCTGAGTGCCTGCCTGTATGGAGACGCCAAGCTCTTATACCTCTCCCCTGAGCGACTGGAATCCAAAGATTTCCGGCTCCTGCTGCAATCGATGAATGTGAGCTTACTCGCTGTGGATGAGGCACATTGTGTTTCACAATGGGGGTATGACTTTCGACCACCTTACCTCAGGGTAGCGACGATCCGTGAGTTATTTCCTGATGTCCCTATCCTGGCTTTGACGGCAACGGCTACACCGGCTGTTGTGGAGGATATCCAGGATAAGCTGCATTTTCGTCAGCATAACATCCTGAAAGCCAGTTATTATCGTCACAATCTTATTTATTTCGTTCAAAAGGAGGAAGACAAAAGAGGGCGTTTGCTCCGTATCCTGCAGAAAGTGCAGGGTACGGCCATCATTTATGCGCGCAATCGTCGCAAAACCAGGGAGCTGGCAGAGTTTTTGGAGAAGCAGAAAATCAGTGCTTCTTTTTATCATGCAGGGCTCACGCCAGAATTGCGGTCCCAGCGACAGGATGACTGGCTGCATGGGAAGACCCGGGTGATGGTGTCGACCAATGCTTTTGGCATGGGCATCGACAAACCGGATGTGCGTCTGGTGGTTCACCTCGATTTGCCCGACAGCCTGGAGGCATATTTCCAGGAAGCCGGACGTGCCGGCAGGGACGGATTGAAGAGTTATGCCATCATGTTGTATGATGATGGTGATGTGGCCAGTTTGAAGGATGGACTAAAAGACACTTTTCCGGAGCCGGAATTCATCAGGAATGTTTACAAGGCTTTGGGAAACTATTTTCAGTTGGCTGTCGGATCGGGCAAAGATCAAAGTTATGGGATCAATATTCCGGAGTTCTGTTCCCGCTTTAAATTCTCACAAGGTGTGACATACAGTGCTTTACGTCTGCTCGACAAAGAAGGCTATATTAGTTTTCTCGAGGATCCGGGCATGTATTCTCATGTCTTTGTGCTGGAAAATACCGACACTTTATACCGTATCCGGGTGCAAAATCCCGATCTCGATCCTGTGCTACAGGTCTTGTTGCGGTCCTATACCGGTCTTTTTACAGATTTCACCTCTATCAGAGAAGATGAAATTGCCCGTCGTTGCAGCATTAGCCGTGAAGAAGTTGGGAAACGACTCCAACAGCTGGGCAAGATGGGTGCCATTTCATATTTGCCCAAACGCAGCCGCCCCGCCATCAATTATTGTATGGAAAGGATGGAAGACAAAAATGTGAACATCAGCAAAGCCAACCTGAAGGATAGAAGAGATGTGGCGGCTGTCAGGATAACGGAGATGGTGAATTATGTCGCCGGCGAGGGTGTATGCCGCAGCCAGCGATTGTTGCGATATTTCGGCGAGATGACCAGCATTGCCTGTGGTTTGTGTGATGTTTGTCTTAAAAGCAAGGCCACACATTTGGACAACACAGCCCAACAGAGTCTGGACAAACGAATTCAAGCTGAGATTTCAGGAAAATCCCTGACGATTGCAGGTCTGTTGTCGCAATTACCCGGTTTTACAGAAGAAGAAGTGATAGAACAGGTCAATTATATGATAGATTATGGTGTTTTGGTCAACGAAAACGGACAACTCCATTTAAAGAACTAAGATGAAGTACCAGAAACTTTCCCCTGAATTTTATTTGCGGGAGGATGTAAAGGCCATCGCCAGGGATTTGATAGGGAAGGTGTTGGTCACGACTTACGAAGGTGTCAGGACTTCCGGTATCATCACAGAAACAGAGGCTTATGAAGGTGAGACCGATCAGGCTTCACATGCTTTTGGCGGCCGGAATACCCCACGGACATCCATTATGTACCGGGAAGGTGGGATTGCATACATCTATTTGTGTTACGGCATCCACTCCCTGTTTAATGTAGTCACCAACCAGGAAGGCAGGCCGCATGCGGTGTTAATCAGGGCTTTGTATCCGCTTGAAGGACAGGATGCCATGCAAAGCAGAAACGCCAGAATAGATCCTCCCTGGAAGATGGCTTTTGGTCCGGGCAAGCTGAGTAAGGCCATGGGCATACATTTTTCTGAAACAGGAATTTCCTTGATGGGAGAAAGACTATGGATAGAAGACAGGGGATACCGGATTCCTGAAAGCCTTGTCCTTAGCGGAAAAAGGATAGGCGTAGCCTATGCTGCGGAGCATGCAGACTGGCCAAATCGCTATTTTATCAAGGCCAATAAGCTTGAATTATCAGGCCTTGTTATAAGTGGTTGAAAAATAGTCTTTCAATTTTGGGAATTTTTTATAATTTTGCACCCTCAAAAAACCAAACAATGGCAAAACAACTTGATAATACTGAAGAAAGAATCCATAAAGTAGAGGAAGCGCTTAGCAGGTCTGAACAATTCATTGAACGTAATCAGATGCTGATTGGCATCGTGATTGGCGTTATTGTGGTTGTTGTCCTGGGTTTCTTTGGTTTTAAAAGGTTTTTCATTCAGCCAAGAGAGAAGGAAGCACAAACGCAGATGTGGAAAGCAGAGCGTTATTTCGAGCAGGATTCTATTGACAAAGCCTTGAAGGGCGATGGCAGTTACCCTGGCTTCCTGGCAATCATGGAAGACTACAGCATGACCAAATCTGCCAACCTGTCCAGGTATTATGCAGGCATTTGCTATCTGAAGAAAGGTGATTTCCAGAATGCAATTACGTATCTCGATAAATACAAACCTGCTGATGTGATGGTTGCTGCCATGGCAAAGGGTGGTATTGGGGATGCTTATATGGAATTGGGTGACACCAAGAAAGCACTTGACAATTACCAGGATGCTGCTGACAATTACGAAAATGAATTTACTACTCCTGTATTCCTGATGAAGATTGCCTGGACCTATGAGGCCGGCAAGGAATACCAGAAGGCCATTGATACTTATGACAAGATCAAGAAGACCTATCCCAAGAGTGCTGAAGCCCGTGGAATTGAGAAGTATATCGTCAGGGCCAAGGCGCTGATGACTCCTTAATTCTCTTTACAAATGGCTACGCGCCTGAAAAATCTTTCTGATTTCGATCCCGCTTCTTTACCTTCCGGCAAAGACTATGTCTTTAGTCTTATTGTTTCTGAATGGAATCCTGAAGTTACTTTATCCCTGGCTGCTGCAGCCAGGGATACGCTTTTAAATGCAGGTGCAGTTGAGGAGAACATCCTTATGTATATGGTGCCGGGTAGTTTTGAGTTGCCTCTGGCAGCGGCCTGGGCAGCAGAAGATGCTGAAGTCCATGCGATCTTGTGTTTAGGCTGTATCATTCAGGGCGAAACCCGGCATTTTGAATTTATCAGCCAGGCTGTAGCGCAGGGGATTACCCGTGTTTCCCTGGATACCCATGTCCCTGTTATTTTCGGTGTACTGACTACCGACACCCTGGAGCAGGCACAAGACAGGTCGGGTGGTAAACATGGCAACAAGGGCGTTGAGGCGGCCGTGGCTGCGCTTAAAATGCTTGCCTTGCAGCAGGAGCTGCTGGGGTCAGATGAAGTGTCCTGATGGGTTAATACCTGATTGCCCATGAAATACCCATATCCTAGAATCGTTTATTATGGCACGCCTGAATTTGCTGTGCCTGCCTTGTCGGCCCTGCTTGAATTCGGATATCATGTAGTCGCTGTTGTTACTGCAGCAGACAAACCCTCCGGCAGAGGCATGAAGCTCCAAATGTCGGCTGTGAAGGAAAAAGCCCTCGAACTGGGCATTCCTGTTTTGCAACCCGAAAACCTCTCTGATCCTGTTTTTTTGCAGCAATTGCTTGAGTTTGATGTTGAACTTCAGGTGGTTGTGGCTTTTAGGAAATTGCCTGATGCTGTTTGGAAACTACCGAAATTAGGGACATTTAACCTCCATGCCTCCTTGCTTCCACAATACAGAGGAGCGGCACCCATCAACTGGGTTTTAATCAATGGAGAGCAGCAAACCGGCTTAAGCACTTTCTTTATTGATGATAAGATAGACACAGGCAGTGTTATCCTGCAGCAAGCCATCCCTGTTGAGGAGGATGATGATGCAGGAATCCTGCACGATCGTTTGATGGGAGCAGGGGCACAATTGATCCTGAGGACTATGGAGTTGATTGCTTCAGGGCATGTTGAAGCACAGGCACAAAACCAGCTGGCAGCAGGTGTGGTTTTAAAATCAGCACCCAAGCTGAACAAAGAGAATTGCAGGATCAACTGGAAGCATACTGCCGCTGATATCAGGAATTTTGTCAGGGGCCTTTCACCTTATCCTGCTGCAACAGCAGTGCTCATGAATGGCGATGAAGCATATGCTATGAAGGTTTTTAAAGCAGTTCCGGTAGTCGTGGGTGAGCAAAAATCGCCGGGAATTCTTGACACAGATGGCCGTACTTATCTGCATGTTTATACAGCAGATTCTTGCATCTCACTCCTTGAAATCCAGCTTGCCGGCAAAAAAAGAATGGGAGTGGCTGATTTTCTGCGTGGCTTTGTGATTGCGACAGATGCGTTTTTCGTGATATTTGAATGACATTTCCTTCAAATTGCCCGTAAACAGGCATGGTTTTTAACAAAATACCCCATTTTTTCAACATTTACGGGGGTTTTGGCGAATAGGACTTGACTTTTCCTAATAATAGCTTATATTTGCCTTAAGAATTTTGTTCGCATTTAGTATTCACTAAAACCATCACAACAATGAACAAAGCAGAATTAATCGACGCAATTGCTGCCGAAGCTAAATTGACTAAAACAGATGCCAAAAAAGCCTTGGATGCATTTGTAGATGCTACCTCAAAAGCCTTGAAAAAGGGCGACAGAGTAGCACTTGTAGGTTTCGGATCATTCTCCGTTGCCAAGCGTGCTGCCAGAAAAGGTAGAAATCCTCAGACAGGCAAGGAGATTAAAATCGCAGCTAAGAAAGTTGTCAAATTTAAATCAGGCACCGAGCTGTCAAAGAAAGTTAAGTAATCCTAGTGATTTTCCTGAAACCCCGCCCTGGCGGGGTTTTTTTTTGCTTATATCCCGGGAAACTCTTTATTTATCAACAAAAGCGCTTCTTTTTTAAAGGTTCTCTTGCTTTTTTTTAACGAACCTCTATATTTGCCTTTCAAACCTCAAAATTCACACTTCTATGAACAAAAAAGACCTTATTGGAGCCATCTCTACGGATGCTCAAATGACCAAAGCTGAAGCTAAAAAAGTTTTGGACACCACCCTCAATGTCATCACAGGAGCACTTAAAAAAGGGGATCGTGTTGCTTTGGTAGGATTCGGTTCCTTCTCTGTCAACAAAAGAGCTGCACGCAAAGGCAGAAATCCTCAGACAGGTAAAGAAATCAAGATTGCTGCAAAAAAAGTTGTCAAATTCCGTCCGGGTACCGGTTTGATTAAGTAAGCCCAGCTTTCTGAAAGAAAAACTCCGGTAACAACCGGAGTTTTTTTATTTTCGGCCTGCCATATTTTTTCGCAATGTATGCTAATCTGACACTAGAACAAATTGAAGGATACCGGGATTTCCTTCTTCAATTGCTGACCGACGCACGCAAACAACGCCTGCTGGATCACATCCGTTTCCGAACGCGCCACCTGACGATGGTTGTCGAAAATGTTTACCAACCCCACAATGCCAGTGCTGTTATCCGCAGCTGTGACTGCTTCGGAATCCAGGATCTGCACATCATCGAAAATAAAAATCCGTATCGCATCAATCCTGATATCGTTTTGGGCGCCAACAGGTGGGTCGATGTGCACAAATATCCCGATGGCCCTCTGGCTACTAAAGATTGCTTAGAAGGGCTTAAAAGTGCCGGATACAAGATTGTGGCAACAACACCTCACCTCGATAGTTATACACCGGAAGATTTACCCCTCGGTGAAAAAGTAGCCCTGGTCTTTGGTGCCGAACTAGAAGGGATATCACCCGAGGTAAACCTGCATGCTGATTATTTCCTGAGAATCCCCATGGTAGGCTTTACAGAAAGCCTGAATGTCTCTGTCTCTGCTGCCATTTGCCTGTATACACTGGCCACCAGACTCAGAAATTCTGATTTAAACTGGCAACTTAGCCCGCATGAACACGCTGAAATCCTCATTCAATGGGCAAAAGTAAACCTGAATAAACCCGAAGTCATAGAGAAATCATACTTTTCAGGCCTGAATAAGCTTTAATTATGATTTTGGGAATCTCAATTACCAGGCTTTTTCATTGAAAAACTTTTCCTACCTTTGCCAATCACATTGAACAACGAAATATATTATGGGAAAAGGAGACAAAAAAACCAAAAAAGGTAAAATCATTCAAGGTTCTTACGGCATTAAACGTCCAAGAAAACCTGTTAAAGCATATGTCCCGGGTAGTGTTGCCCCAAGATCTGCTGCAAAAGCTGAAGGTGGAGAAGTTAGCGCTGAAGCACTGGAAGCAAAAGCGAAAAAGAAAGCAGCTGCAAAAACTGTGAAAATTGATCACCCGGCCGAATTGGAAGAGGTCCTGAGTATTGAAACACCAGGTGAAGCTGATGTCGTTGTTGAGCCTGTCGCAACAGAAGAAACACCTGAGGTAAGTCCGGAAGCATAATTTTTGCCTCTGAGGATTAGGAATTGTAGGCTTTCACAAGTTTCTTGAAGATACTTCCTCTTTCCTCAAAATTACGGAACCAATCATAACTTGCTGCAGCAGGGGAAAGAAGACAAATCTTTCCTTTTGCTGTTTCTTGCATGGCTATCATCACCACTTTCTCATAGTCGGTTGCGGTAAATAGCTTTTGTTTGTATGTCCCCGACTTTAGCAGGCTTTGCTTTATGCGTTCTCCTGCTTCCCCGACAAAAATTATATTCCTGACGGTCGACTGATACAAGGCTTCACTCAAAATGTGATAGTCGATGCCCCTGTCGAAGCCACCCAGGATCAAGGTATCCACATCTACAAGTGCCTTCAGGGCCGCAATTGTGGCCTCGGGTATGGTAGAAATAGAGTCATTGTAGAAATCAATCTCCTGAAACCTGCCTACCCATTCAATCCTATGCTCCAGGGCAGCAAAACTATACATGCTTTCTCTGATCTCTGCATTGGATAACCCACAGACTTTCCCAACACAAATAGCCGTCATTGCATTCAGGAAATTGTGCTCTCCTTTCAGGGGGAAACTTGAATCAAGGCTGAGAACTTTCTCATCATGTCCTGATTCCGAAAAAATTATTGCCTCGTCTGCAATCCAGCAAGACGGGTTTTGATGTTTGTTGAGACTTACAGCAAGCCTTACTGATTTGGGATTGATGTGTTCGATTAAGTTGTTAAGTAGTTCATTATCTGTGATATGAACAAGCCAATCCCCTTGTTCCTGGAACTTGCAGATGTTCATTTTCACCTGCTGATAGGCTTCATAACTGGCGTAATGATCAAGATGTTCCTGGAAAATATTCAGCATCACAGCAATGTGTGGAGATACTTTAATTTGTTCCAGTTGATGGGATGACATCTCATACACGATAATTGTCTCAGGTCCGATGCGATCCAGCATGCCGAATGGCGGGATGCCGATGTTTCCGGCCAGCAGCACATCAGCATACTGAGCTTTGAGCATGTGAGCAATGAGGGAAGCTGTTGTGCTTTTCCCTTTGGTTCCTGTGACACCAATCACCTGTGACCGGAATGCCCTGATAAAAAGTTCTGTTTGTGAACTAAGATGCGCCAGGGGGGGCATGTAAGGGAAAAGCTGCGGAGAGATTCCAGGGCTTTTTATGATCAGATCAAAATTTGAAAGCTTGTCAAGGTAAGCCGGTCCCAACTGAAGACACAAATTACGGTCTGTTTTTAAATGGGGATGAACTGTTGTCAGTGAGGCATCCTGGTCCGCTATGGCCAGTGGCATCTCCGGAAACAAGTTTCGCAGTGTTTGATAGGTGGTTTGCCCCTCACGACCGAAACCCAGGATGAGGATGTCTTTGTTCTGCAGTAGTTTTCTCAGTATTCCGGACATGTGATGTGCTGTTGGATTAAGGTGATTTCTGCTTCAGACAAAAAGTGAGGTGTTTCCATTCTATGGAAGAAATGCTCCACTTCAGCAGCCGTAAATTCCTGGATCAGACCTTCTGCTTTGAGTTGTTTCAGCAGCATTGGCGGGTTTTGTATGTTCTTTTTCCAGATGAGGAAGAGAGAGAGATTTACTTCATTGGTTGTGCCTATGCATTCAAAAGGTTTCTCTATCGTTTTGCCCATTAATTGTTTCAGGAAAAAGAGCATGTCAGGATCGTCAAGTAGCCTGTTTCCAAATATTTCCGCAAGCTTTTGTTCTCCCAAGAAAGGTGACATGATGAGCCAGGCAAAGAGACATTTGGGACATTTCCCGCACCAGCTGTCTGTTTTACTACCTGCATTGCAACTTCTGAAGCTGTAGTGATGCTGTGGGAATTTGCTAAACAGCTGTGCGATCTGCAATTCTGACAAAGGGCGGAGAAAACTGAAATAGTTGAAGTCGTTTGAAATGTAACGGCTGTAATACTCCCTGAAATCACTTTCGAAAGCGAAAGACTTAGAATATTGGTGATTGATGTCTGTCCCAGGAATGGTGGCCTCGTTGGCACTGCTCTCGTTAGAAAGCGCAATATTCCTTTTTCCGCTGAGGTAAGCACACAACAATGATTGAAATGCCAACAGTGCTGAAAACGGGGTATGTCCGTTGAGAAATCCCATCGCATTGCAGGAGAGCAGCCCGGGGTCAAGGGTTCTCTGGATTTCTATTGAATCTTCAAGGGCAATTCCGGCTGCCTGCAAGGTGTCAAGCATCGCCCCGCGGGGGTTTTGTAAAAGTGGTGTAAGGGCGCCCATTGTCTTCAGGATCTCCAGGCTGACAGCTGAATCTTTTCCCCCACCACAGGAACGATATAGTCG
>Ga0247840_10000466_pt1 | contig 84183 bp, 46 predicted proteins | sample LaCruzMarch2015__FD_192404 | JGI IMG/M metagenome (GOLD analysis project Ga0247840, IMG submission 192404) | Freshwater microbial communities from meromictic Lake La Cruz, Castile-La Mancha, Spain - LaCruzMarch2015_17m | ecosystem: Environmental > Aquatic > Freshwater > Lake | place: Spain... | reverse complement strand
CGGAAAACTGTTACATCTCCACGGTAAACCAATACACGTCCGTCCAGGAAAGAAACCTCAATGGCATACACATATACAGCAGGCTGTACATATTCACCTCTGAAGCGGCCATCCCAACCTTCTGAAGGCTGATTTTCAGGCAGGAAGTTGACCCGTTCGTACATTTTTACGCCCCAGCGGTTAAATACCTGTAAGCTATTCACTTTCTCTACGCCTTTGCCAATCCAAGCATTGAAGTGGTCATTCAAGCCAGTTGGGTTGCCCGGGATAAAGACGTTTGGAATATACACGTTGCGGTTTGGATCAATATTAATCAGGATTGATCCGATACCCGTACAGCCTTTTTTATCGGTTACTGACAGGAAGTACTTCTGACTTTCGAAGGTGTAAACCGTAGGGCGCAGGGAAGGCAAGTTTAACAAACGATCTGTAGGCGACCAGGCAAATGTTGCGATAGAGTCTTCAATGATGCCCGTAAAAATTGGGTTTAATTGAAGGGAGTCGCCCAATTCCAATTCAACCGAAGTTGGGTTGAAGTCAATTTCAATTTGCGCTGGTTCCGGGATATTAATGGTATCCGTATAAGAGCAAGTACCCGTTTGGTCGAAGTAGGAAACATAGTGAATACCGCCGCCAATTGAAATTGGGAAGGACGGATTCAGGGTTACGCCATTATCCACACTGTATTGGTATGGACCGCCTTTGCCACCAAAAATGGTATCAACGCTCAAGATGATTTGGTCACCAAAACACTGAATTTCGTCCAATGTATCCAGGCGGCCAAAAATAGCATCTGGTTGTTCGAGTAAAATATTCTCCAACAAGCCTGTACAGCCTTCAGCATCGGTTACAGTTACGGCATAAACTCCAGCAGGCTGGTTTTCCAATGGATTGGTTGTGCCAACCGTAGTGGTTCCATTAGACCAGCTGTAAGTGAATGCGCCTGTATTACCACCAACGATGGATAAACCAATTACACCATCATTTCCACCGGCACAAGTTGGGGGAATGCTGGTTGCATTATCCACGGCAAGTACAATTTGGCCAGGCTGCGATACCGTAAAGGAACTTACACCCGTACAACCATTAACATCGGAAATAGTCACTGCATAAATACCTGCAGACAGGTTATTTACAATCGGCGTATTGTTGGAGTTGTTGGCATTAGGGCTCCATTGATATTGGTAAGGAATACCATTACCACCTTCACCGCCGATACCGATACGTCCGTCCATACCGCCAAAGCAGGAAACAGAATCAATTTGTTCAATAAATGCACCAACCGCTGTTGGACTGGTCAGGGTCACCGTATCAATCAGGAAGCAACCGTTCAAATCGCTGATGGTCACAATATTTAATCCTGCACACAAATTTACCCGGTTTGAATCGGTCACTAAATCGGCCCATTGGAAGATAAAGGAACCGCTGCTGCCGTCGGAGTAGTTGGTTACAGGCGATGCTGCACCGTCGCAGATTCCAAAGCAACTTACATTTTTGATAAGGGTGATATCAAATACGTTGGTGATTGCGGGAGGTTCGCCTAAGCAAAGTACGGCTGTAAGTGAACAGTTTTCAATATCCCGAACAATCAGGGTATCACAACCTGCTGCTGCGTTGAGCAGAATGGGGCCCGTTGCGCCTGTTGGTTTCCAAACAAATGTATAACCGCCGTTGCCACCGGTGGCGGCTACAGAAATGATCCCGTTTGAAAGACCCGCACAAGTTGGTTCCACAAAGGTGGTGTCGCTCAAACTGAGGGGTGCCTTAGAAGCAAGGGTGAAGGTATCTGTAGTAGAACATCCACCCTGGTCCTTAATATTAAGGATATAATCACCGCCATTTAGTCCACAAACTGAATTTTCTGGACCAGTGAGGATCAAGCTTCCGTCTATATTGCTCCAGGTGTAGGTCAGGTTACTTCCTGGCACGGTAACCGTTAAGCAGCCATCATTGCCGCATTTTACTTGTGTCGAATCCAGCGCGGTGATTGCAGGTGGCGTAGGAATGGTAAGGGTAACACAAATGGTATCGGTACATCCGTTTAAATCGGTAACCGTAGCGCAATAAGTGCCTGGGCTGAGGTTTTCAATCAGTCGGGTAGTATCGCCGGTGTTCCAAAGGTAATCATAGCTGGCTGGGTCAACCGTAGCCGTTCCGCCGGTTCCCCGGATTTCGATACGACCGCTGGTTGGCTGGTCGCAAAGTGGATTGGTTGTAATATCGGCTACCGCGACCAAGGCTTCTGGCTCTGTTACTTCAAAAGTTGCCGATGCGATACAACCGCTTACGGTGCCTACTGCCAAAACGTCATAACTATTGGCCGGAAGTCCGGAGTAGCAAGAGGTTACTACGGATCCACTTGTTTGTGTAAAACCAGGTGGTGACCAGAAGAAATTATAGTTGGCGTTGCCGGAAGCAGGTGTTTCAATTACTTGCACACAAATTTCACCATTGGTTGCGCCGTTGCAACCGATGTTAATGATGCTGGTTGTGTCAATCACCACCGTGCGGGCATTGGTTACTACTACATTATCGGTGAATGTACAGCCATTTTGATCCGTAATTGTCACAAAATAGGTGCCTGCACAACGGTTGGTAAGCGTAATCAAACTGTCCTGACCAACGGCATCTGAAATTGCATTTGCAGGATTTCCATCCGGAGAGTAGGTCCATACGTAATCATAGTTACCACCAGGATATTTCGTGCCACCCTCGGGTACATAATTGATGGTACCATTACACACCCCAGAGCAATCGGCAGGTGTAGTAGAGAAAGTAAATCGATTTACAGGGGTTGGTTGACCTAAGGTACCGCTTGCAGAAGCAGAGCAGCCTGTTTGGCTATCGGTAACAATCAACGAATAGGTACCTGCACCGATGCCGCTAAGGGTTTGCGTTGCAGGATGGGGGCCACCTGGGCCAGACCATGCGAAACTGATGTTTGGCCCTGGCGTAGTGATCGCAGTAGTACCAATGAAAACTTCAGCAGTTACAGAACCATCTTTTAAGCCATTACAAGTGGGCAAATCGGTCAGATTAAGTGCCGCTCCCAGCGATTCGATGTCGAGGGTGAGCAAAATAATAATCGTATCACCGTTGCCATTATTATCAATTACCGAAATTCTGAAATCGCCATTGGTGCTGCTGTTCATCGGAATGTACAGACCACCGTCGTTGGGTACGATGCCTTGTGAGGTAGGGCCAGTGACCAATTTTTCTATGGTTACCTCGTAGGGTGCGATACCGCCACTTGGTTTTACTTTGATCAATGCGCTTCCAAAGCAGAGGGTATCAATGTCCAGTTCGGCTGCCAATGGTTTGAAACCGACACAAGCTTGACCAGTATCGGCCGTTACAGCCTGAATCAAGCCCACATTATTTTCAATGATAACGGGGGTTGGCGTATTGGTAAAGCCTAAGGTAGTACATTCATCCAGTGCACCGATTACATCAAAGCACACAGAAAAGAGGGTACCGCCATTGGCAATCACGATGGGCGCGCCAACCGGATTGTTGTCAAACACCGAAACACCCAGTTGACCAAAGGTGATATTTTGTGTGTTGAAATTGCTTGCAGTAAAGCCGTCAATAGAAGGATCGGCGTTGTTAAAGCCCGTAAATTGGAGTATGGTAGGATCCCAAGTCATCGAAAACGAGGCAGCAACGCTGTTGAAGTTTTCAACGGTGACTGGGATACAAATATTAGAGCCAGGAGGTGCTGTTACCTGTGGGAAAGACAATACAACGTTGTCGGTTGCATTACAAGTGCCCATGGTTATTTCAAAGGTGTGTCCACAGCTGATCCCGTCTTCTACTGTTACGACATAAACGCCTGGTTGAGGCGCAGAGAAAATAACGTCGGCACTGTGGTATAATTGCGAGATAGAAGGTGTTTGAATCAGGGCCTTTACATTCGGATCGCTTTTGAGTGCAATATTAATAGTGTAAACGGCTGTTGGCTCAAATTCCGGGTAACCACCCTGAATACGGAATTTACCCAGGCAATCATTGCCAAAGTTGGTAGAAATACCGCTTTCTGTGATTGCATTGAGGTACACGACCGAAAATGCGGCGGCAGTATTTACATTGACACAAGGTCCTGCGGGGAAGCCGACTTGGGTAGATTCGAATCCGATGGGATTGAACACGTCTAAGGTAATGGGGGCAAAAAACAATTCTACGGGTTGGCCAGCATTAAAGGTGGTTTGCAAAAGCCCGTTATTGAAAAACCATGCATCGCCGTCGGGGGTGGTACCGGTATAAACCCAAATTCCGTTGGCACCACCTGGTGTTAAGCAGGGATCGGTGATGACGGTTTGAAGATTATCGCCCACGATGGTAGGATTGCAATTGTAAAATGCCCAACCAATACCGCCTGGCGTTGCAGGAATTGGGTCGCCACTAATGTCGGCATCGCCATTATGGTTGATGAAAAGGGAGTCACCAAAGCATAGGAAAATCTGGTTCAGGTTGAGATCATTGCTTTGGGTGTTGGCACCAGGACTGCCCAGGGCAAATGTTCCCGCAAAGTTACAGACCGATTCAGGGGAGTGTGTACCACTAAAATCGGGTTTAACTGGATACGGGACAGAGATGTTCTGAGGAACCTGGGCGAGCAGGTGCGTGGCGTTGAAGACCAAGCACGCAAACAGGAGGATTAGAATTCTTTGCATTCGAGCGTAAGATTTACAAAGGTTGATGGATATGTTCAGAAAGCGGGATTTTTGCATCTTGTTAGGATACCTTTTATATGAAACGCGCTGTTTGAACAAGATGACTTTAACTATTTTAGGTCGGGATTAGGATTAAAATGCCCCTAAAACTAGGCGCATCGCGATAAGTGGCCGCAAAATTAGGCAATAAGCCGCGATCTAACATATCAAACACAAAACAAATGTTTGAATATTTCGGGCAGTTTTAATGGGGACGCCACAAAACGGCGCTTTAACATTTTTTATTGCAACTTTTATTACTGCTTTCTGTTGGCGGCTAGTGTACCTGGCCATTTAAGATAATGTGTTGCACAATATCGCTTCCAAACGCATAAGGCAAATATGCGATGGACGGTATTGGCTTGGTAATGAACAAGTTGGCTTTTTTTCCTTCCGCAATGCTGCCATAATCGTCGGCCAGTTCGAGCGCGCAAGCCCCATTCAGGGTGGCTGCATAAATCGCTTCTTCCGGCAGCATATTCATTTTTATGCAGGCCAGCGCAACGACGAACGACATTTTGCCCGACGGGGATGATCCGGGGTTATAATCACTGGCTAACACAACCGGCAGGCCCGCATCGATCATTTGGCGCGCGGGCGCGAACGGAATGCCCAGGAAAAAAGCGCAGGAAGGCAAAAGTGTTGGAAGGGTATGGCCATCAAGCAAGGCCGCAATTTCTTCCGGGCCGGTGTATTCCAGATGATCCACGGAGATTGCCCCATTTGCAACGCCCACTTGCACGCCACCACTGTAATCGAGTTCATTGGCGTGGATTTTGGGTTTTAAACCGTATTGCAAGGCTGCTTTTAAAATCTGGTCCGTTTCTGCTACCGTAAAAAAGCCGCGATCACAAAAAACATCACAATAATCGGCCAATTGTTCGGCGGCTACTTGCGGCAACATCTGATGGATAATCAGATTAATATAGGCCTCGCGCTGCTGTTTATATTCGAGGGGGATTGCATGGGCACCCAAAAAGCTTGCTTTGATTGGAATGGGGCTTTTTTCTTTTAAACGGCGAATTACCCGCAACATTTTCAATTCGCTTTCCAGGGTAAGGCCATAACCGCTTTTAATTTCAATCGCCCCGGTGCCGTAGCCAATTACTTCTTGCAATCGGTTCCAGGCCCCTTCAAACAAATCATCTTCCGAACAAACTTGCAAACGCCTGGCCGAATTCAGGATACCGCCGCCACGCGCCGCAATTTCTTCATAGGAAAGTCCTTTGATGCGATCTACAAATTCTTCCTCCCGCGCTGCAGCAAAAACGATGTGGGTATGCGAATCACACCAAGAAGGGAACACCATGCCGCCCTCGGCATCGATGATCGTATCTGCCCGTTCGGGACAAGCCTCCATAGGGCCAAACGCTTTGATGATGGCATCTTCACACAATAAAAATGCATTTTGCAGACACGGAAGTTGGGCCATTTCGGGGCCTTTTACCGCTATTCGGCGACGCGTTTTATCGGCCAGCACGAGGGTATGAATATTTCGAATCAACAAAGATGCCATAACACACTTGATTAAAGCCGCAAAATTACGTTTTGATTTGGGTTTGCGGTATTTATTCTGCGGAAAAGTAGCTCACGAATGCAAGTCGATGCCAGCATTAGCAGGGGGAAGATCTTCTTTCTGCGATTCCAGCAGGTCCGGTGGCAACATTTTATTGTTTTTAGCCCCCAGTGCCCTTATTTTTTCGGCTTTCCCAATCAGGGTATCGCCCGGCCGGCTGGCATTGGTGAGTTTGTGCATGGCAGCGTCATAGGCCTCCCGTGCAAGATCGAGGCGCATGCCGATGGCGCGCAAGTCTTCTACAAAAGCCACAAATTTGTCGTACAACAATCCACTTTGCCGGGCAATTTCAAGTACAGAGCGCGATTGCTTTTCTTGTTTCCACAACAATGCCACGGTACGCATGGTAGAAAGCAGGCTGGAAGCGCTGACCAAAATGATGTTGCGCTCAATGGCATCGGTAAATAATCGCGGATCGGCTTGGGCTGCTGTACTCAGGGCACTTTCGAGCGGAATAAACAGCAAAAGATAGTCGGGCGTATGCAATTGATGCAGCTGTTGGTAATTTTTTCGGCTCAAGTTGTCAATGTGGGCGCGAATGCTCTCGATGTGCGCTTTCAGGTGTCGTTCGCGCTGGGTAGGGTCGTTTTCGTTAAAAAAACGTTCAAATGCCGTCAACGAAACTTTTGCATCTATAATAAGGTGTTTGTCGTCGGGCAGGTGGATGATAAAATCGGGCCGTTTGGCACTGCCCTGGTCGTCCCGCAGGGTGTTTTGTGCGATAAAATGGATTCCTTTCGAAAGTCCCGATTTTTCCAGCAGCACCTCCAGTTGCATTTCCCCCCAATCGCCTTGCACTTTGCTTTGTCCTTTCAGGGCACCCACCAAATTATTAGCATCCTGACTGAGTTGCATATTCATTTGGTGTAACTGCTCAATTTCGCGTTTCAAACTGGCTTTTTCGCGGGTTTCTTCTAAAAATTTGCGTTCAATATTACTTTCAAATTCCTGGATTTTTTCCCGCAAGGGTGCTAAAATACCTTGCATCTGCTGTGCATTTTTGTCGGTAAAATGCCTGCTTTTTTCTTCGAGTAACCGGTTGGCAATGTTTTCAAATTCTGTTTTAAATCGGACTTGTAATTGCTCTAATTCTCCTTTTTGATGCACCAGCCGGTCTTCCAGGTGTCGGATGGTTTGGTCCCGGGCAGAAACAAGGGCCTGCGCAGTTCGAATTTCCTGCTCTTTGGCCTGAAGTTCGGTGCGTAACATTTCGTGCTGGGTAACGATGGTTTGGTAAAGTTCGCGCGATACCATGGCCTCGGTGGTTAATGGCCCTTTTTTCTGTTGTAAAAGCAGCAAGGCGAGCACGAGGATGACCGCCCCGCCAATAAATAATATGATCAAATTATCCATAAACGCGTCATAAGGCTGCAAATATAAGTCAATTTGTTTTGTTTGTTTTAAATAAAAAATTATTTGTTTAATAAATCTAAGGTTTACTTTCATTCGTACTTGTAGGAGTGCTTAGCAACACATTTCTTCTCTCATTTTTAAATTTAAGTAAAACGCATGGAAAACCGAATTTTCAACGCAACTTTTAATTTTGTACGCAGCATTGGGCTGGGCTTGATGCTTTTTTTCTTTTTTTCTGCTGCCGTGGAGGCACAAACAATTTATGGTTTGTCGGGCAATAATTTGGTGTCTTTTAAGGCATCTACGCCTGCAACCTTACTCACCAATGTCCCGATAGTTGGTATCAGTGCCGGTCAAAACATGGAAGGCCTGGATTTCCGTCCTGCAACCGGCCAATTGTATGCCATTGGATACAATCAAACGAATGGTGAAGCGCAGATTTACACCCTTCAACTTACAACGGGTGTGGCAACGGCAGTGAGTACCACCCCGATCCTGTTGAAACCGAATTTGGGTAAAATCAGCATGGATTTTAATCCAACGGTAGATCGCATTCGGTTAACGGGCAGCAACAACGCCAACTACCGATTGAATCCGATTACGGGCACCTTAGCTGCCACCGACCTGGATCTTGCATTTGCCGCTACTGATGTTAATACAGGTAAAAATCCGTCGATTGGGGCAGGAGCTTATACCAATAGCTTTCCGGGCAGCACGGCAACCACCTTGTACAATTATGATGATTCGCTGAATGTTTTGACCACCCAAATTCCGCCAAACAACGGCACCTTGAATACAATTGGCGCTTCGGGTATTGCGGTGAACCTGGCTGACCCTAACACTGACCTGGATATCTATTATTCAGTGTATGGCAACCCAAATAATGCATTTTTGGTAGCCAATGTCGGTCCTGCTGTGGCTGCCAATTTGTATCGCGTCAATCTGAGCACAGGTGCAGCAACACTGGTAGGGCCCATTGGCAGCGGGGTAGCCATTTCAAATATTGCCATTGCCTTGGAAGCAGTAGAAGTTCCTTGTGATGTAAAAACCATTGATTGTGTGCGTTTTGAGCTGCTCAGCATTACCAGAACGGCTAATGGAGACAAAACTTACCGCGTTCGGGTGGTGAATAATTGCAGTGATAAACTGGTGTCGGTTGCATTTCAATTGCCGAAAGGGGTGACTGCAATCAATATCCCGAGCGTGTATAATTCCATTGGCGGTCATGCTTATGATGTGCGCAATCCGAATTTTTCACCATTTTATTCGATCCGATTCAAGGACCAAAGCACAGATGGGATTGCAAACGCACAAGCTGATTTGTTCGAATATACCTTGCCCAGTACGGCTAATCCAAGCTACATTTTGGTCTCTGCGCGCACTGGAACGACCAATCGGGAGGCTTATTTGAACGTGTTTAATTGCGCAGTAGGGGTTGCCAGTGCACAATCAGCTGACCGCAATGAAGAAGTGGCCATTGACGGGGCGGTTCGGGTATTCCCCAACCCAACCTCAGGTGTTTTATTTGCCGATGTGGCTGCCTGGGAAGATGAAACCGTGCAGTTGCGGGTGCTGAATTTGCAAGGCGGTTTGGTTTTTGAACAGACCGTTCGTGCTGCGAGCACGATTGAAATATTGGGTATTCCGGAATCGGCTTCCAATGGACTTTATTTGTTGGAGTTAAGTACAGCAAGTGGCAAGCGCCAAGTTTCAAAAATTATGTTGCAGCGATAATTACTTTGATAAAAAAACGGCCGCCCAAGTTTTCCTCGGGCGGCCGTAATCAAAGTTACCAATCTGTATTGTCACCGGGACTGTTCTTCCATTCAGTTACCCGGTTTTTTGTGTTTGTTGTCTGTTTAGCCCCTTATCTTTTGAAGAAGTGGCCGAAGGTGCCTTCAAATCCGAGCGAGTAGCCCAGGCTGATGGCGAGTGCTTGCAAGCCGATATCTGCCAATTTGTGGCCGAGTTTTTCTTTTTTACCGTGTTTTACGAGCGGAATGGTTGCGCTGACCACAGCAGTTGCCAAAAATGCGTTGTGTGCGGTGGTGAGCACTTTGTGTGCTTTTGAGTAAGGCTGTGCGTTGGCAGGCGCGTCTTTCAGGGTGTTTGGTGCGGTCCAGAAATTGCGGTTTGCATTTGGGAAGCGCTTGAAGAACACATCTTTTCTCCAAAGGATGGATTCACGCAAGCCGCCGGAAACACCCGAAGCGAAAGCCAAAGTACCTGGCAGGATGGCCTGGCGAATGCCGCGTTTCCAGTTGTATTTTACGTTGGTAGTGGTGTTGGTATTGTTGAGGTGCAGTTCAGCAGCGACTGGGCTGGATGCGTTTTGCAATTTTGCAGCGAACTGCGCGGTGAGCAACATTGGGAAGAAAACGAGGACGATTGCGAAGAATTTCATGGTAACTTTTTTTTGATGTTGTAGCGTTTTGCGCTGTTTGATGATACAAAGATGGGGCGGGGGAGCGCTGGGGTCTTGGGGCTTTCGTTTTTTGGTGGGAATTGGGCTGTGTTTGGTGAGAAAAGCGCTTCCGCCTTTGAAGGGGGGGCCACGGAGAAGCACAGAGGTACGGAGATACACGGAGAAAAAACTCCGATTTAGAGGGGTGGGTTCCACGAGGTACGGAGTTACACAGAGAAAAAAGGCGGCACCCTCTTAACTCCGTGTAACTCCGTACCTCTGTGCTTCTCCGTGGAACCCCTTTTTTTCTCCCGGTTTCGAAAATTATGTTGCAGCGATAAGAAATTGGATAAAAAAACGGCCGCCCAAGTTTTCCTCGGGCGGCCGTAATCAAAGTTACCAATCTGTATTGTCACCGGGACTGTTCTTCCATTCAGTTACCCGGTTTTTTGTGTTTGTTGTCTGTTTAGCCCCTTATCTTTTGAAGAAGTGGCCGAAGGTGCCTTCAAATCCGAGCGAGTAGCCCAGGCTGATGGCGAGTGCTTGCAAGCCGATATCTGCCAATTTGTGGCCGAGTTTTTCTTTTTTACCGTGTTTTACGAGCGGAATGGTTGCGCTGACCACAGCAGTTGCCAAAAATGCGTTGTGTGCGGTGGTGAGCACTTTGTGTGCTTTTGAGTAAGGCTGTGCGTTGGCAGGCGCGTCTTTCAGGGTGTTTGGTGCGGTCCAGAAATTGCGGTTTGCATTTGGGAAGCGCTTGAAGAACACATCTTTTCTCCAAAGGATGGATTCACGCAAGCCGCCGGAAACACCCGAAGCGAAAGCCAAAGTACCTGGCAGGATGGCCTGGCGAATGCCGCGTTTCCAGTTGTATTTTACGTTGGTAGTGGTGTTGGTATTGTTGAGGTGCAGTTCAGCAGCGACTGGGCTGGATGCGTTTTGCAATTTTGCAGCGAACTGCGCGGTGAGCAACATTGGGAAGAAAACGAGGACGATTGCGAAGAATTTCATGGTAACTTTTTTTTGATGTTGTAGCGTTTTGCGCTGTTTGATGATACAAAGATGGGGCGGGGGAGCGCTGGGGTCTTGGGGCTTTCGTTTTTTGGTGGGAATTGGGCTGTGTTTGGTGAGAAAAGCGCTTTCGCGCTTTGAAAAGGGGGGGCCACGGAGAAGCTTGGAGGTATGGAGTTACACGGAGAGAAAAAACTCTTTATAACTCGTGACCCCCCTTTTTTCTCCGCGTAACTCCGTACCTCCAAGCTTCTCCGTGGAACTTTTTTTCCCGAAATACGGTCCTTTCTACCGATTCATCTAAAATACGGGTTAGAGCAGGGAATCATTTATCGTTTTTGTCGGTTCTTGAAGAACAATGCCGATTTTTGTACCGGTTTTTCCTTTAATCCTTGCTATGCTATGAAAACAACCTGCTCTGTCCCATGCGTCTATTTTACTTGCTTGCCTGTTTTGTTTTATTTCATATTCACCTACCTGCACAAAATCGGCAGGAAAACCAGGCGCAATTTCAGGTCCACATCTCCAAGGCAACGAAACCTGTCCAAATAGATGGCGTTTTGGATGATGCCGCCTGGCAAATCGCCGAACCCGCCCAAAATTTCTGGATAAAATGGCCGCGCGACAATGAACACGCCGCCACCCGAACGGAAATGCGGCTCACCTATGATGCCCATTTTCTGTACATCGCCGCAAGTTGTTTTGATAGTACGCGGCAATACATCATTCAAAATCTTAAACGCGACGTGGGATATTGGGATTCCGATGGCATTGCGGTGGTGCTCGACCCGGCCAATAAGGCGACCAATGGCTATTTTTTTGGGCTCACCCCGGCGGGCGCACAAACGGAAGGACTGCTTTCAACGGGCGGGGAGGATAATTTTACCTGGGACAATCGTTGGTACGCGGAGGTAAAGCATACGGACGAAGGTTGGACGGCCGAATTTGCCATTCCGTTTCAAATTATCCGGTTTGGCGACGGGGCGGTTAGTTGGGGCATCAATTTTATTCGAAACGATGCCTCCAATGGCCAATGGCATACCTGGACGAAAATGCCGCTCCAGTTTGAGGGAACGGACCTTGGGTTTACGGGCCAACTGATCTGGGACGCCCCGCCGAAAAGAGAAAAAGGCAATTATAACTTTTCTCCCTATGTTTCGACGGCAGTATCGCGCGATTTGGAAGCCAAGGAAGATTATAAGGTGAAGCCGGGTTTGGGGATGGATGCCAAAATAGGGATTGGTACCGCGCTGAACCTCGATTTAACGATCAACCCTGATTTTTCTCAAATAGAAATTGACGAACAGGTGGTCAATCTGACCCGTTTTGATGTGCAATTGCCCGAAAAACGCACCTTTTTCCTCGAAAGTGCCGATTTGTTTGGCAATTTCGGGATCGGCCCGATTCGTCCGTTTTTTTCCCGGCGGATTGGTTTGGACCCTGAAGGGCGGCAAATTCCGATTCTGGGCGGGGTTAGGTTAACCGGAAATATCAATGCCAGCACCCGGATTGGGTTATTAAACATGCAAACGGCAGCGCGCAACGGCAATTTATCGCAAAATTTTTCGGCCCTTACCTTCAATCGGCGTGTATTAACCCGCAGCTCGATCAATGGCTATTTCCTGAACAAACAATCTTTTAAAGGATCGGAGGTGCAAAAGGGGGAATTTGCACGAAATGCAGGTTTGGAATTCAGTTTTACTTCCAATGATGGCAAATGGAATTATTGGGCAACTACCCATGGATCCTTTAAACCAGACATCAAGGGTAAAAACTTCTGGGGCAACTCGGGCGTACAATACAACAGCCGCCGTTTCGACCTGTTGGTGGACTTCTTGCGCATGGGTGAAAATTATTACGCCGAGCAAGGATTTGAGGCTCGCATCGAAAACTATGATGTGATTTCGGACAGCACCGTTCGGATTGGGTATAATTTTATCTATTCGGAAGGTAATCTGCGTTTTATGCCCCAAAACCGCGATCAATCACGGCTGAACCTGACAGAATTGGGTTTTACAAATTTTTCAGTGCGTAATCCCAATGGCAGTTTGAACGAACAATACAATGCCCTGGAGTACCGGATATTTTTCAAAAATACCCAAAGCATCATTTTTACCGTAGATCACACCGAGGCCCAGGTGCCGGTTTCTTTTAAATTTGATGATTCTGAATTGGAGGAATGCCCTGCTTTACCAGCCAGCCATTATCAATATAGCACCATGGCGCTGAGTTGGAGTACCGATACCCGCAAACAATTATTAATGGAAACCAACCTGCTCGCGGGCGGATTTTACAATGGGAACCAGGTGAGCGCTTCCATCGGATTGCGGTATCGCGTACAGCCCTGGGGGAATTTTGCCTTGCGCTTTCAGTACAACCTGCTGGATTTCCCAGACCCTTACTGCGATTTAGAATTTTTCAATATTACCCCCCGTATTGAAATTTTTATCAACCGAAACCTGAACTGGACCACTTTTGTACAGTACAATACCCAGGCGGATAACTTCAACATTAACAGTAGGTTACAATGGCGGTACCGACCCATGAGCGATTTGTACGTGGTGTTTACCGACAATTATGCTGTGAAAGTATGGGGCGCCAAAAACCGGGCTTTTGTGATCAAGTGGAATTATTGGTTGTAAGTTCCTGTTTTGTGCTTCGGCGCTTGAACTCCTACGCACAAAACAGGCTTGGTCATTTACGCTTAATCATTTGTTCTTAAGTTCCTGTTTTGTGTTTCGGCGCTTGAATATGACAAGATTGTGAAAGCTGGATGATGCATCCACGCTTACCTTTGCGGCATGACAAAGATGAATTATCCGACACCTGCTACGTTTACGCGTGCGACGAGTGCGCGCATGTTTGAAGAAGCCAAACAATATTTTCCCGGCGGCGTACACAGTCCCGTGCGTGCTTTCCGGAGTGTACAAGGTCCGCCTGTATTTTTTGAAGAAGGGTCGGGTAGTCATATTCGCGATGTAGACGGACAAGCGTATATCGATTTTTGTTGTTCATGGGGGCCTTTGATTTTGGGTCATTGTCCGCCAGCCGTTTTAGAACGGGTGCAGCAAACTATTGTCAAAGGCATGTCTTTTGGCACTCCAACCCCCCACGACTTATTGATTGGCAAATTAATGCTTGAAAATCACCGCTATATAGAAATGGTGCGTTTTGTGAGCAGTGGCACCGAGGCGGTGATGAGTGCTTTGCGCCTGGCGCGCGGCGTGACTGGCAAGAGCAAAGTGATCAAATTTGAGGGTTGTTACCACGGGCATGTGGATGCTTTGCTGGTAAAAGCCGGATCGGGTTTGGTAACTTTTGGTATTTCCACCTCGGCGGGTATACCGGAAGCTTTTGCCAAAGAAACCATAGTGGTGCCTTTGGCCGATGCGGAAGCACTGGAGCTGGCCTTAAAACAACATGCCGGGGATGTAGCTTGCGTAATCGTAGAACCCATTCCGGCCAACAATGGCTTATTGCTCCAGGATCGGGCTTATTTGCAAAAAATGCGCGAATTATGTACAGAACACGGGGTGTTGCTCATTTTTGATGAGGTAATTTCCGGGTTTCGGGTAGGATTTGAAGGCGCCGCGGGACTCTACGACATACAACCCGACATTATAACTTTTGGTAAAATCATAGGTGGCGGCATGCCCGTAGGCGCTTATGCCGCTTCTCGCACCATCATGGAGCATATCGCTCCAATGGGACCAGTTTATCAGGCAGGTACCCTGAGTGCAAATCCGGTCGCCATGGCTGCCGGGTACGCCACCTTATTGGAATTATTAAAACCAGGTTTTTACGAAGCCTTAGAGCAAAAAACGGCCTGGTTTACCGCAACACTGGAAAAATACTGCCAAGAAAAGGGCTATGCCTTGCGTTTCCCACACGTAGGATCCATTTTTTGGCCAACATTCAGCGAAACCCGCATTCAGCGTGCCGACGAAATAGACGGAAAAGGCATGGATTTATTTAAAACGATGCACCTCGAATGCCTCAAACGCGGGGTGTACTTTGGCCCATCCGGTTACGAAGTAGGGTTCATTTCATCCGCGCATACCCAGGAAGATTTGGAATATGCTGTTGCGATGATCAAAGAAAGCATTGAAGTAGTTTTTAGTTAGTTGTTAGTTGTTAGTTGTTAGTTTGGACAACGCTCCATCAAAGTAACTAACAACTAACAACTAACAACTAACAACTAAAGATGTAGTTTGGCTTTTCTATCCAGCAATATTTCTTTGGTTTCAACCCGATCAGGGTCGGGTACACAACAATCTACTGGACAAACAGCGGCGCATTGGGGTTCTTCGTGAAATCCCACGCATTCGGTGCATTTATCGGGTACAATATAGTAGTACTCGTTAGAGATGGGGGCGAGTTTTTGGGCAGCATCGACGGTTGAACCATCTTCAATCGTGTATGCTCCTTTTACGGTATTTCCATCAGAAATAGCCCATTGCACGCCACCTTCGTATATTGCATTATTAGGGCATTCCGGTTCGCATGCGCCACAGTTAATGCATTCATCTGTTATTATGATCGCCATAGTACCTTTGCAGTTTTTGAAAATTGACTGCAAAGGTACGAAGTCTATTGTACCGCCCGGATGAAGCTGTCAAAATTTTCTGATTCAAGTTTTTTCTCCAGCACTTGTGCCTCTTTTCGGCTTTTAAATTTGCCTACTGAAACGGAAAAGAAGGTAGAACCAGGGAATTGGGTCACACTAGCATCTCCAAAACCCATGTTTCTTAGATTTTTCATGTGGTTGTTGGCGCGTTCTTGCATTAAAAATGAGCCAGAAATCACATAATAGGTATCTTTTTCTGCAGGCGTTACCTTCACTTTAGGATTTGTGTTCCCGGAGGTTTTTTGAGGGGTCGGGTTGCCGGCGTAACCATCTACATACACCATCGATCCGCCTGCGGAGTTGTTGGGCACCCGTACTTCTGTGCGGCGGTTGCGGGCATGTTCCTGGTCGGAGCAAGGCACGCCGTCTACACATTTATTGCGGGGCTCTTTTTCGCCATAACCCATTGGGGTAAGTCGGTTACGGGCAATTCCTTTCGTTACCACGTATTCAACCACGCCATTTGCGCGGCGCTGGCTCAATTCGAGGTTGTATTTGCTGTTGCCACGGCAATCGGTATGACTGGCCAATTCGACGACAATGCCGGGTTGTTGTTTCATCAGGGCAATGAGTAAATCGAGGTCCTTGCGTGCATCCGGGCGCAGGGTAGCGTCATTGAAATTATAGTAAATATTGGGCAGTTCAATTTTTGCACCGGGTAATAAAGGCGCGAGTGAAATGTTCTGCGTCAGCGCTTGGCCTGGTTTTACGCCATGCGTGTCTACTTCGGTAGAACCGATTAAGCGACCGCCTTGATAGAAATCAACCTTGTATTTGGTATTTGCATCGAGGTAGTGGTCCACCATGCCATTTGAATTGGCTACAAGGGTGTCTTGTTTTCCGGTTTTTGGATTGGTCACCACGACCATGACACCTGCGAGCGGCGCATTGGTCAGGTAATTGAAGAGGGTAGGGTTCCATTGAACTTTACCAGAATTACCGGGTCCGTAAGGTTTTTCAAGTTGGGCGGCCACCTCATTCCCGGTTTTGGAAATTTGCAAACGGATTTGTTTCGTTTGGTAATTGGGATGGGTGATGATGATCACATAATTACCCGGCTTAATTTCGGTAGAAAAACGGCCTTTGCTGTCTGTTTCGCCATTGATGCCTTTATCGGGGGTCATTACCTTCATTTCGTCGTGACCATCAATGTTTTGAAGGATAATCAAATTTCCTGCTTCATCCCGGCCAATCACGTTGTTCACATCATAATTGAGCACCTGTACCTGGGCCATGCCAATGGGGGCACTGTTGGATTTATCCGTGACGACTACTTTGAGATCCAGGACGCGATCGGGCGTGCGGTTGTTTTGCAGCAGGTAGGCATCCAGGTTTCCGCCTTCGGTATGCAGGCTGAAAATATCATCGCCGCCTTTACCTGATAAACCGTTTGAATTGAAATAGCCATTAATTTTATTCAAATCGACAATCAATCCGAAGTCATCGCTGGCACTGTTGAAGGGGGCACCGAGGTTGACGGGCTTGGTCCACAAATTGCCTTCTGGCACTGCAAAATACAAATCGAAGCCACCCGCACCATCTGGCAAGCCATCGGAAGCAAAATACAACGTGTTGTCGGCATGAATAAACGGAAACGCTTCACGGCCGGGTGAATTAAGTTCAGATCCGAGGTTGACGGGTTCGCTCCAGGATTCACCTACTTTATAGGAAACGTAAATATCTGTACTGCCGAAACCGCCAGGACGGTTGGATGCAAAAAATAATTTATCGCCGTCAATGCTGATCGCCGGGTGAAAATCGTCGAATTCATTGTTGTTAAAAGGCAATGGTTCGGGAGGTCCCCAAACACCACCGACCTTTTTAGAGAAGTACAGTCTTGTTTTTTGCACTTTATCTTTTGCAAACTGATCTTTTCCATTAATCACAGCATTGCTAGAAAAATAGATCGTTTCGGCGGTGCGGTCGAAACAAACAGGTCCTTCATGGTTGCGAGAAGACAGTTCTTTGGAGAAAGGCTCTGGTGCAGCCAACATCCCATCCTCGCCACGCTTTGCCTTGAGGACCGACATCATCATTTTTTGTTTTTCATCTACATTTTGCTTTTTTAGCACCTGTTCGTTCGTAGAAATAAACAAAATGCCATCTTCATAAAAGGTAGGACTGAATTCGAGTGCATCGGTATTAATAGCTTCCTCATTCTTAGCCACCACAGTAATGGGTTGGGTGGTTGATTGGGCGTGCAAAAAGTGGCTCAGGCAGCAAAACAAGCCTAAGAACAGTGAATATTTATGGGCGATCATGTGTTCCCCTATGTTTGATTAAGGATGTACAATTACATGAAGAAACGAGGATTCGTCATGTTTTTCTTATTATTCTTCTTTCCGCTCGACGATTTCTTTAAATCGGCTTGCAGCATAATTTCAACTGAACCGGAGCTGTAGTCTTTTATTTTGCTCAGGGTAAAGTCATAAGCAGCGCCAAACCCGAGTTGATCGCTTATTTGCCAGAACACCAATAAATCGAGCGATTCTCCAGCCCTGTCGCCACCCAGGCGATAAGAAAGACCTGCCGTAACTTTTTTACGGATGTCCAGGTTGAGGTTCAAATCAGCGTCAAATGGTGCGTTTTTTACATATTTTAGCAATAAAGCAGGCATCAGGTTGATATCGTCGCTGATGGGTAAAATAGCGCCTGCTGTTGCATAATAGTGGCGGTATTCTTTTCCTTGCAACACAGCATCCGGGTTGCGACCGATGGTATTGGTATAAATATGCGGCGCCGAAACACCAAAGTAAAACTGTTGCATAATTGTACCGTACACACCAGCCCCTACATTTCCAGATGCATCCCTTACAAACTCCGTACCACCAATGGATGGATCGGCAATCTGTTGTGGATCGAGGGACGCTTTTGCAAAATCGAATCCACGGGAGCGGATAGAACCCATAATGCCCAGGCGCAGGGAAAGGTTGTCGGTTTTCGCCAATTCATAAGAATAGGCCAAGGCTCCATAAATATTGCGTTGCAAACCAATCGACTCTTGAGAAAGGGTTACACCAACTCCAACCTTTTGGGAAAGAAAAGGTGAATTGAAACTCAACAGGGTAGATTGGGGAGCGCCATCAAATCCAATCCACTGGTTGCGATAAATACCCGTAAGGGATGGAACGCCGCGCGCGCCGGCATAACCAGGATTTATAAGCAGTTTATTGTACATAAACTGGGTATAATGGTGTTCTTGTTGGGCATTTGCCTGCCAAAATGCAGCCATTAACGCTATGGTAAAAAGTACTTTTTTCATAGTTTGTATTTTGGTAAAAGCACCGCCCCTGTTCACGCAGTTGCGGTGCTTTCAGGGGTGATTAGCGAATGATTTCAACGAAGCCTTTTCTGATGGTAGCGCCTGCATTGGATGGTTGGAAAATGTAGAAATACACACCATCTGGCAGCGGTTTGCCTTTGCCCATCAGGGTACCGTCCCATTTATTATCGTAATCATCAGATTCGAATACCTTGTCGCCCCATTGGTTGTACACCACCAGCGTACAAGGGTTTTCGAGCAGGGTAATACAAGGAATCGAGAAGGTATCGTGGTTGTTGTCGCCGTTCGGCGTAAATGAGTTGGGTATAAAAGAACAATCCTCGTCCTTCTGGAAAATAAACACCGTGGCATTTACCTTGTCGCACAAGCTGTCACAAATGCTGGAACACAGTCTGTAAAAGAAAGAAATTGCCTTGGTTCCAGTTGTTGCATCGTACACGAATACGCCATTTTGGATCTGGGTCAATCCTTCAATCGGGTTCGGCTGATACGTTATCACACCCGCATCGCCTGGTGAAAGTCCATCATTGGTCAACAAATAAATGGTGTCGGAAACGCCAGGCTGGATATAGAATGTATCATTCACGGCATCCGGAATGCTTACTAATTGCAAACGCACGGTATCAACTGCCGATTTGCACCCATTTACTTGTGCATATACGGTGTACACATTGTTTTCATTGCCAATAACTACATTGTATTCATTGACCGACAAGGTATCATTCCGATTTGGTCCCTCCCAAACATAAATTGCATCCTGCAAGTCTGTAACGGTTACAATTACAGTTCCAGGATTACAAATAGGGTTGGGTGTGCTGATTGGGCGCAAGGCTGCCAAAGGCTGTACATCAATGGATACCGGACAAACGGCAGTATTGCCTACGCCATCTGTTGCGATAAAATTAAGTGTTTGAATGCCCAAGGGGAAAATTGTTCCGGTTGCGCTGCCTTCGGTTTGTTCCAGTTCTACCCCCGTACAGTTATCCGAGGCGATCGGCAATTCAAAGACCAGTTCCACACCTTCGCAGGTTGAAACGGTATCGGTGCTCAGAATAAAACCGCTTGGGTCAGATAAAACGGTTCCGCCAATATTCACCTCAATGGGGCCGCTTGGGCAAATAATCACCGGCGGAATATCGTCTAAAACCGTAACGGTAAAGGTGGTACTCACCGTTGACCCGTTCAGGTCGGTCGCAATGTAGGTTACTACGGTTACACCTGGCAGGAAAGTATCGCCGGGGTTGTAATTGGAAGTAACCGTATCGAGGTTGCAAATGCCCACAACAACGGGTTCGTCCCAAATAACCTCCTGTGCACAACCAATTTTATTGATGTCTTCCGGGATATTGCTAAATCCAGGTGGGATGCCAATAATGGTTACTTTGAAAGCGCAGGTATCCTGGTTGCCACTTGCATCGGTTGCCAAAATAACAACCACCGTTTCACCTACCGGGAAAACATCTCCCGGGCGATAAATTGAAGAGTCGATGGTAACACTCGAACAGTTATCGGTTGCTGTCGGGAAGGCCGTCCAGTTGGGAATCGCCGTGCAAGGATCAACATCTTTCAGCAAGAAATCACCCGGACAATTACTAAACACGGGTGGTTGTTTTTCCAATACCAGGATTGAAAAACTACAAGTAGAAGTGTTGCCCGAGGCATCCATCGCCGTGTACATAACATTGCTGGACCCGATCGGGAAGGGCGTATTGGGCGCAGGTAAACTACTCAAGGTAATATTTGGGCAGTTGTCGATGGCCAAAGGCGAAGGCCAATTCAGAATTGTATCGCATTTTGTGCTGGATACTTGCACCGTCAGGTTACCTGGACAACCGCTGATGGTTGGCGGCGTCAGGTCATTTACCTTTACTTTGAAGGAACAAAGTGCCAGGTTGGAAGCACTGTCGGCAGCATAATATTCCACCAGGGTTTCACCAATCGCAAACAAGGTATTCGGATTATAAACATTGATGATGGTCAAATTCGTGCCATCACAAACGTCTTCAAATTTCGGAACGGTCCAGTTTACGGTAGCACCGCAGTTGTTTGGACTGGTGCTCACCACAATATCGTTCGGGCAAGAAATTACGTTTGGTGCTGTTTGGTCCAATACTGTGATGGTAAAGGAGCAAGTAGCGGTATTACCAAAATCATCGGTCGCTGTGTAGATCACCTGGGTTGTACCCACGCAGAACAAATCCGCTGGGAGGCGATTGCCCGTGACAGACACATTGGCATCACAATTATCGGATGCCGCCGGTATTTGGAATCCACCAGGGGCACAACATTCGGTAGAATCTATGGGTAAAACATAGCTGCCTGGGCAAGTGATTACCGGTTTTTGTACATCTTGTACGCTTACCGTGAAGGAGCAGGTGCTTGAATTACCCTGTCCGTCGGTAGCAACATAAGTTACATTGGTAATACCAACCGGGAAGGACGTATTTGGGCCCTGAGATGGTACTGGAACGATGGGCGTGATGCCGCATGCATCCACCGCAGTAGGTGCTTGCCAGTTAACAGCTTCTGTACAATTGGTCCCTTGCGCGTTGATGGTAATATTAGCTGGGCAGGCGGTGAGTACCGGCGTCGAATTCGCATTGATCGTTACTGTCAGCGAACATACGGTGGTCAAACCAACATTATCGGTTGCCGTGTAGGTCACGACGGTATTGCCTGCCTGAAATTCGTCGGAAAGGGGCGTGCGAACAACGCCCTGAATACCGCTGCACGCATCACTGGCCTGGGGCGAAGGGATAATTACGGTTGCTTTACAAGTGCCCAATGGTGCCGTTGCCGTGATATTAGCAGGGCAAACCAGGGTAGGCGGGCTTTGATCGACACTTTCAAAATAGCCATTGATTGGATTTACGGGTACTACATCCAGGGCGCTGTTGGCAGCGTCAAAGGGTCCGATAAACTCAATCGGTGAGGTGCCATTTGAATTTAACACGGTGAAAACGATACAAAAAAGATTGCCATCGTCGGGGATATCAGGCCACCCGTTTGTGTTACCGGCCAGGAATTTCAAAAGGCCATTTGGCGCGGTTGCGTAGTTGTTAAAGTCGTTGGGGGTCAAGTTCAAACCAGGAAACTGTCCTGTAATGGCATTGAATTGCAAAACGGTTTCATCCCAGTTAACATTAAATTGCAAACCAATAATATCTGCAAAATCGCTAACATGTACACAAGAGGTTACCTGACTGCCTGCACCGGTGCAATCACTGGTAAGCGAGTCTAATTCGAGTGTAACGGGCGTACCAGCATCTACCACCACTAAAAAAGAACAAGTGCTGGTATTTCCTGCAAGGTCTGAGGCTGTGTAAACAACCGTTGTATTGCCTGCATTATACGTTCCATTGGCATTCCCGGTGCCTGAGCCCGTGGTCAAACCCGTTTGAACATAAGATAACGCCACGGTTCCGCTGCAATTATCAGTCAAAGCCAATGGTTGCAGGTTGTTTACGGTAGCCGAGGCGGTACCTGCGGCGGCATCCACCAGGGTATTTGGTGGACAAGAAATCGTGGGTGCGGTTTGGTCTACAATAGCAGCAGTGCCATTGATCCAGATCGCGGGTATTTCATTGGGCAGCCCATTTAAGCTTTCATAGGCTTCTCGTACTGCGGGAATATCCACAAATTGAAGGGGAGAAATCCCGCCCACATTTCCGGTTGTGGTAAAATTAATGGTAAACAAATTGGCACCTGGTGGCAGGGTTGTACCAGCCAATTGACCGGTCGTCCAGTTGAACGACAGGGTACCTGCTGCTGTAAGGATTACACCAAAATTACTGGGTCCCAGGTTGAGTGTAGGGTTAAATCCGTTAATATTCACAAACTTAATCACCGAAGTATCCCATTTTATGGAAAACTGAAGCGATCCCATTGCGTCAAAATTCAGCGCAGATATATTGATGGAAAGGCTCTGTCCACAGGATGCTGTTGCATTTTGTGCAAAAATTGTCAAGGTATCACTGGTCGTGGAGGGCTGTAAGGTGATCTTGAAAGAACAAGTTGCCGTGTTACCCCCTACATCACTTGCCGTATAGGTTACGGTTGAAATGCCAAAATTGAAAACGGCACCGCTCGCGTCCGGATCAGTTGGCATACTTGCATTGGTTGCACCCACCGATGCCCAACCAACTGTACTAATTGCACAGTTATCCATGACATTCGATGGTGCAATATTGTTTATGGCAGTGGGGATTGATACCATTTGAACCACATCCGCAGGACAATTGAGGGTTGGCTTTTTGTCGTCAATTGGTCGTACACCACCCGGAATAACCGTTTTGGGAAGGTCATCGCCTAGCGCATTGGTGACTTCAATCGCCACTGGGTTGCTAATCATTTGAACGGCAGCAAAGGGGCCGCCAATCCGTTTAAATTGCATGGCAAATACCTGCGTATCATCGGGCACGGCGCCACCGCCAACTTTTGTCCAGTTGAACGTGATTTTTGCAGGATTTTGGTTAATAAAAGACGTTTTATCAAAACCAAAGTTTACTCCGGCCCCTGTGAAAGGGGTATTAAGGGCAGTAGTATTGATAAAACGAAGCCGCGTGGTATCCCAAGAAATGGTAAACTGAAAGGAACCCACATTGGTAAAATTCCTTACCCTTACTGGCACTAAAACCGTGTCGGTTGAAGCGCAGTTGACCGATACTGTATCAATTTTAAGGATTACAGCTTGGCCGGACACAAGACCTGGAGATGCCAGTGCCGCGAATAGGATTAGGATTAGTACGATATTCTTCATGGTTTAAATGTCAATAACAATTTGGAAAATGGATGATTGCCTTAACCGGATTCGGGTACCAAAGCATAGGTTGAGTTGGCCAGACAAAAACAGCAACCTTGAACGGTACTGATTTTGCCTGGCTTTCTCAACGATAATATTATAGCAACGCGCTATATTTTAATCAATCAAAATCATCTTTTTGCGATCGCTGTGCGTAGAGGTCTCTAATTCGTACCAATAAACGCCAGCCTTACCCAGTTCATCTTTGCGGAAACTCAACTCATTGTAGCCTTTTTCAAAGTTACCCACCACTGTTTTAACCAATTGACCACCCATGTTGTACACGCGCACGATACCGCGGCCACTTTCTGGCAAACGGAAACCAATGCGGGTTTCGGCACTGAACGGGTTCGGTTGGTTTTGATACAAAGCAAATGGTGCGATATCCTGTCCATTGGCTGGTTTGGTAAATTCAAGATCCACTTTCATAACGCTGCCTTGCAGGTCGTATGCTTCTGCGCGAATTACTTGCGAACCGGCGCTCAACACTTCAGACAAAGCACGAACACTGCGCAAGGTGCGGAAACGAAGCGTAAACAACACTTCATCATCGGCAATGCTTACAGGATCTTTGCTCACCCACAAGGTGGTCAAGTTGCCTTCTGCCAGTTGTGCTGTACCAAAGTTCTCGTTGCTCAATTTGGGCAATGCACCCATTTCAATCGATTCGAGGGTCATCATATTGGCATCAAAGCCAATGGTCATCTGATATGCCTGACGGTTGGTGAAGTCACTTGCACGGAAAGGTACTTCGATGATTTCATTGGCCTTAAAGCCTTTGTCTTCAATGCGGAAGTTAAAGTTTCCTTCTGTGCGGTCTTCGGTCTGGTCGTTGTTGAAGGATGGCGTAATGTTACCGTTTACGTCACCCATGCGCACTGCCACAAAGTCAACATTTGCATCGGCTACAGCGGTGAAGCTGAAGTTCAATGGATAGGTATTTGGACTTAATGGATTTGGCGTTGGGAACGTGAATGATTTTGGGATAAACTTCCAGTCTGGTGCACCCAAAATATGCTGATCGGTACCCAATGCTACCCGTTGAATCCGCAGATAGTCATTCAACGTAATGTTGCCATCGCCATTTGCATCGGCTGCCACCCACTGGTAAGGAGAAGTAAGCAGGTTGCCAAAGATATGGTTGGAAATGAACAGCAAGTCGGCAGCCGTGACGCCATCATTACCCGTTGTTGATTTCGTTGGGGTAAGGGTGGTCAGGTTACCCGCTGGTACGGTAAATGCATAGGTTCCATCGGCAGGTGTAATCGCGCTGTTGCTGATACCACCGGTTAATGCTACCGTTGCACCAGGTACTGGTTTCACAGGTGCGCGCCAGGTTTCAATTTTACCCGTGATATCGAAGTCGTTCACCACACAATTGATGGTTACGCTGCCATTGTTGATATCAATGTCGTTGATATCCAGGGTTACGTCCATGCCAGCATTGTTGATGTTGAATTCTAACGGAATGGGCGAACTAGCAAAGTTGAGCGAGCTGGTTGTTCCAATTGTAGCAGTACCTAAGGTCAGATTTACATTGAACAATACGGTGTTGTTTGGCAAATTAAGCGGTGCGCCTGCATTTGCCCAAAATACACCCAGGGTGTTACCTGGCAACACATTCGAAATCAAACCAGTCAAAGCCGGGTTGATGTTTGTCAAGCCCGTGAAGGTTCCAACGGTATTGTTGGTCAGGTTCAACGTAAAGGAGAAGCCTGTAGAACTTACCAGGTTTCCAACCGTTACCGGAATACTTACCACTGCGCCCTGACAGCCAGATGCTGCTCCGGCGGTGATGACCAAACTTGGACCCTCGTTCACAACTACGGTTACTTTGTTTACACAACCCGTATTGGTATCCGTAATGGTTACGGTGTACGTACCTGGAATCAGATTGCTGATCGTTGGGGTGCTTGCGGTGGTGTTCCACAAATAAGTGAAACTACCCGTTCCGCCTGTTACCGTCACCGAAGCTGTACCGTTGTTGGCACCAAATGAAGTTTCATCTGTGGCCGTTGCTGCTACGTTAAATCCAGTATTTACGCCCAAGGCTACTTGTACATTCACTGTACAGCTGTTCATGTTGCCATGTACGTCTTTTACAAATAATTGAATCGCATTCGCACCCAGTTCGCCGCAATCGAAGTCGGTTTTAGACAACCACATGCTGTCGATACCGCAGTTGTCGGTACTACCCAGGTCAATATCATCTGGCAAAATGCTTGCCACGCCATTGGTACCCAGGGAGATCACAACGTTGTCGTTACAAATTACGGTTGGTACGCTGTTATCCCGGACGACAATAAACACACTATCCAGGCCAACATTTCCACAAGCATCAATCGCTGAGAAGGAAACCAGGTAGTTGCCAACGGTGTAATTGCCACTGATATCTGTAGATAAGTTGCCATGCGGCGCATCGTTGGTCACAAGTATAGATGTATCTGATTGACAATCAGACAAATATTGCGCGACATCGAAACTCAGCGGTACGGTACAATCTGTGTTGGTTGGGAAGTTGGCCGAACTTACTGTAATGGTATCCGGCATACCCAGGAACACAGGTTCTGCAACGTCTTCTACTTTCAGGATCTGCGTGTGAATGGCTGTATTGCCACATTTATCGGTTGCAGTCCAGGTACGGGTTACTTTATATTCGTATTTGCCACATTCTCCAACAGAGTCTGTTTTCACTTGTGTAAATACAATTTTAATCGAATCAGCAGGGGTACAGTTATCGGTTGCTTTCAACGTTGGTGCTAATACCAACGGATCGCTGCAGCTGATGGTATCACTTTGTGGCAGGCTGGTAAACACAGGTTTTACCAAATCTTGCACCGTAACCGTTTGGTTACAAGTAGAAGAGTTGCCAGAAAGGTCGGTTGCACGGAACGTCCGTACAAATGAATTGCAGGAATAGCCATTGCTTACTGGAACATCCACAAAAGTGATGCTGCCAGCCGTGATTGGACAGTTGTCGGTGGCAGTTGCATTGCCCAACACCGAAGTCGCAAACGCGGTGTTCGGGGTGGTGCTGCAATTTACTGTAGTATTGGCAGGACAAGTGATGGTTGGCGTCACGTTATCCTGAATCACCACATAAGTTTCACAGAAGGAGGAGTTTCCAACGGCGTCTTTTACCACCAAAATAATTGGGTATCTGGTATCGCCATCTGCTTCATCGCAATCAAAAATAATTTGATTGACTGGGTTGCCGATGGTATCGCCGTTTGCTTCGTACAATTCCTGTACTTGAAGGCTCACCGGAGCGCTGGTACAATTGTCAAAACTGCTGTTGTTCACCAAACTTGGCGTAACAATGGCTTGTCCGTTCGGATTGAGGGCCACTGAAATACCGTTGATACAAGAAGCAACAGGTGGGGTTATGTCTGAAACAACAATCGTTACAGAGAAACTTGCACTGTTACCACTCGGATCTGTTGCAGTAAAAGTTACGACATGGCTACCAACGGGCAGTATTTCAAGGCTGTCGGTCAAACTGAAGTAAGCCGGATTGCTGCTGATTACCAACTCATTGTCTGGAGCGCAATCTGCTACGATGGGAGCCAAAACCAATTTAGTGGTTTGTGCACAATCTGCATCTGCGGGGTCGGTGTTAAACAACAGGCTTGCCGGTGTTGGTGCTGTAAATTCAGGTTTTTTCGTATCCCGTACGGTAATGGTACGCGATGCTGTGGCTGTATTCCCGTAGGTATCGGTAGCCGTCCAGGTGCGGGTAATCACATAATTGTATTTGCCAACACCAGAAGAAGCCTGGTTGGTGTTTTCATTAACCGTTACGGTTGCGCTACAGTTATCGGTTACAGCAGGCAAAGCAGGCATTGCAGGAATTGCATCTACACATGCTTCAATGGTAACGTTGGCTGGCAGGGTTCCCGTAATCACCGGTGCATTAACATCAATTACTTTAATTGAAGCCGTACAAGAAGCAGTATTACCGCCATTGTCGGTTGCTGTGAGGGTAACGGTAGTTTTGCTCAAATCAGCACAGGTGTACACACTTTGGCTCAAACTTAAGGTTACTTTTTTCGGAGTAGGCGCTGCGCTGCAATTATCTGGGTCATGGCTGCCATTGATGCTAAAACTTCCGTTGTCGGCATCAATCATTTGCGGCGTGATGGTTGCGTTAAAGGGCGACAGGTTAATATTCGTCACCGTGTTTTTACATTTTGCAACCGGTGGCGCAACATCAGGACAAATAGTTACTTTTTGCAACTGGGTAGAAACGTTACCATTGCCATCATTGTACGACCAGGTTACGAAATAAGTTTGGCAGGTTGTTCCGACCAAGGTTACGCGGTAGCTGGTAATGATGGTGCCATTGGTGGTCTCTGGTGTCGCATTCACACCACCAGGCGTACCAAAAATGGTTGAACCATTGGTACAGTTGGGTTGTGCAGTGGGCGTTTGCAGAATAATAAATCCGCAATTAGAGGTCACATCTGCCAGGGCATTTTGCGATGGGATCGGTGCGGTATTATCATCTAATGTTACAGTGATGTTTCTTGGTACGGAGAAATTCGTACCGTCAAATCCCGTAATGGTTACTACGAACTGAGATCCATCGGCTGGGTTTGGACCAGGTGTAATATAGGTGTTGATGGCCGAAAGTGCTGTACCTGCTGCAGGAACCTGCGTTAGGGTATTGCCCGATGGACAGTTGTCGATCACACTTACCAGACCAGTGTAATCCGGAATGGTTTGTGTTGGACAAATGGTTGTCAACAGGGCCGTTTGTTGGCCAATCAATATAGGTGCTTGTACATCTTCCACTTCTACAGTAAACGAGCAAGTGCTGGAGTTACCAGCCAGATCCGTTACCGTGTACTTGAATACCGCAGTACCAACCGGTAATGTTACCGATACCGGAATAAACTGGGTAAAAGGATTGGTAGGATCCCATGGGAAGTTTGCAGAAACGATCTGGTTGCCATTTGCTACAATGCTTTCTGGTCCAAAAGTGAAATTGTTGCATTCATCTACATTGCCGTTGTATGGACGAATCCACTGGAATGTATAACCGCAAACACCTGGAGCATTATCAAATACAAAGCTGTGCCCGCAGTAAGATGTAAAGGTCGGATTTGGGTTAGGCAGTAAGTAGTCTACAAAAAGTGGTGCCTCGTTGTCCACAACGGTAACCGTCATCGATTTCGTGCTGGTATTGCCACAGGCATCGGTGGTGGTGAATGTAATCGTGTTTATACCCGTAGCAAAGCCGGCGATGGAAGTAGCGGTTGCGCCACTGCCTAAATCATCCGCAGCGCCATCTGCATAGTCAATCACCCAGTTTGTATTGGTCGCAAGGGTATTGCTGGCCGTACAGTTGTCAGACAAAGTTGCGGTATAGCCGCCGGTCGGGAAACAATCTGCAACCGAAGAGAGGTTGATGGTCACATTGGCTGGCAACGTGATGCTTGGCTTCGTCAGGTCAAGTACATTAATGGTTTGTTGTGCTTGTGCCGTCAAACCCGCGCCGTCGGTAGCCGTCCAGGTACGCAAAATGGTGTAGTTGCTTGGGCAATTGCCATTGGTGGTGCTGAAAATTTCAACGACATTGGCTACCGTGCAGTTATCAGAGAAAGTAGCATCCGTCAAGGTATTCAAATATGCTTGGATGCTTGGTGTAACCAGTTCGCAAGAAACAATTTGATTGCCAGGTGCCGAAACTACCACAGGCGGCGTTGCATCCTGGATGGTTAAAGTAGCCGTGCAATTGGAACTAACATTGCCTTGTGCATCTTTGGTGCGGAACGTCACGGTGTTTGCACCCAACGGTGTACAATCAAAAGTCAAAGAAGCATTGAAGCCCGCAGGGGTACCAGTGGCACTTGAAATTTCAAAAACCAGTGCATTGCTGGAAGTACAGTTGTCGGAACTGCCGTTGTTGAAATCGATCGCATCCACACTTACACTGCCCGGGTTGGTGCTGCTCAATACTTTTACCACATTTTTAGTGGTACAAACAGGCGCAACATTATCGGTGATCACCACATTTGCGGTACAAGTAGCGGTGTTGCCATCGCGGTCAGTCACAACCAGGGTAACTGGAATATTGCTGCAACTGCTATTAGTAACTGGAACACCAGAAGGGTAGCCCTGCAAGGCAAGGTTGGTGGCGTTGAGGAGGGTACAGTTGTCGGTACTACCGTTGTTGATTTGGCTGGCAGTAACCGTGATCGGCGCTGCACTCAAATTTACTGGGATGTTTATACACAGAGCTACGGGTGGAACTGCGTCAAATACATCAATAATAAAGGCGCAAGTACCGACATTGCCCGATTGGTCATTTGCGGTAATCGTGATTTGCGTTTCTCCTTGTGGATACGAATTGTTCGGAGCCCCGCCTACGGTCGAGATATTCAAAGGCAAAGAACAACTGCCTGGATCACTCCAACTTACATTCCACAAAGCACTGCTTGGGATGTGGTTGCATGACAAAGTATTGATTGGCAAGGAAATAACACCGCCGGGAGGGCACCCGGTTGCTACCGGACGAATGGTATCCAGTACCGTTACCGTGAAGGCACAAGTAGCGTTGTTGTTCGATTGGTCGGAGCACGTGTACACCACATTGGTGGTACCTTTTGCAAAAACAGCGCTATTCAAGCTAGATGATGGGTTTGTGCCCGTAAAATTCACGGATGCTTGTACGCCAGCAGCAGCACTCAAATCCGCATTGTTGTTCGCGGTAGCCGTGATGCTAACAACCGCACAGTTGCCGTCGTATTCACCTGGAATTAAAATATTGTTTGCATCCAGCACCAGGTTTCCATTGGCGCCGATGGTTGCAGTACAATTGTTGTTGGCGGTGTAAACAACCTGATTCGATGGGCAACTTAACACAGGGGCCAACACGTCCAGAATGGTTACAAAGCAATCAGCGGTGTCCTTATTATTATTTGCATCCGAAACAATCAAGCTGTAAGGCCATCCACTGCCCGGCTGCATGACCAAATCACCACAATCAAACAGCAGGCTGCTGCTCATTGGAATGGTAGTGCCCGCGTTGCACTGTAAAACATAGGAAATACCTAGTGGACAGTTGTCCGTCGAGTTAAAGTCTGCCGCTGCGGTGGTTAAAATGGCCAAACCGGCAGTGTCCAACTGTAAAGAGACGTTTTTGCAGTTGGCTGTTGGTGCTACATCCTCTGTTACATTAAAGGTGTACAACACTGAAAAATCGGGCGAATTCGGCGAGTTGTCAATCCAGGAATACCGAATTACGGTCGTGCCGGATGGGAAATTGGTGGTTGCTGATCCGCCGCCAGTAGTTGTGTTAAATGCAACCAAGCCGTTTAATACGGTAGGGTCGGGGCCACTTACAAATGTTTCAGACATGGTAACAGGTCCGCAATCTACCGGGCTACCGATGGATGGGCGCGTCCAGCTGATTACTTTGTCGCAAGTGCTGCTGTTTACCGAAACGGTAAAGACTTGATTGGTTGGTCCGGCAACGACCGGAGCAACATTATCCTGCACCGTTACAGTAAAACTGGAAACACTCGTGCGACCGCTATTGTCCGTTGCTACATAGGTAATGGTAGTTGAGCCAAGGGAGAATACGCTCGCAGCGTAGCCACCTTCGGTTACCGTTGTCGCTGGACCTGCTCCAATTTGCATGGTCAAGGTGTAGGGGCTAGCGCAATTATCCGTAATAGTCGGGTTGGTCCAGGAGGTCGAACCGAGGCAAAGGTTTGCAGGTTCACCACAAGCAATGGTTGCTGTTCCACTATTTGCATCTAAGTTAACTACGCCTGCTTCGTCATCATAATTATTTATAACAACCAAATAATAGCCAACACTTGCACCGAAGTTGATGGTACCACCGTTGTTACCTGAAAAATCACAATCAACTTCGTTGGCGGTACTCAATACGGCACAGTTCGCACTTGCAAGGCTGGGGAAAGGCCCCCAAACAGCATAGTCAATGTCATTATTTGGCGTGATCGCAACATTCCGTATTACGGTGCCCGCTGTTGTTACGTGCATGTAAAACCATGATTCATTTAGGGTTTCACTCAAACAGTTGCTAACAACACTGGTAGAAGTATAACCACTACCGGTTATGGCATTAAAGGACGAGGAGGTTCCACACATTTCAAGCGGACTATTACAGGAATATCCGGCAAGTGTGTTGCCGGTAGAGGTTCCAACTGTCACATTTGCAGGTGTACTAACTAGTGCGGGTGCAACATTATCATTAACAGTTACCGTAAAAGCGCAAGTAGCAGTATTATTGGCAGCATCCGCTGCAGTATAAATAACGTTAGAAACACCTTTGTCAAACGTTGTACCACTTGCATCATTGATTCCTGTTGCAGGAGAGGAAGTGGTTGTTGCACCGGATGAAGACCAGGTTAATTTAGTAACCGCACAGTTATCGCTGAATATGGCAGAAATGCCAGACGCAACTGCGGTACAACCGGTTGTCGGATTGGTATTAATTGACTGATTGCCGGGGCAAGAAATCGAGGGTGGCGTTACATCGGTAATATTTACGGTGAAGGCATTTGCGGTTGTAACATTCGCTGTTGGTAAAGCGCCATCCGTAATACGCCACTGAATGGTATGGGAACCCACACCATTTAAAGTTATACCTGCCAGGGTCGACCCCGCCGTCCAAGTGCCACCATCAATCCGGTATTCTAGGAAAGTAGAAGCACAATTATCATTTGCGCTTGTTGGGTTAAATTCTGTTCCAATAATGGTGTAACGGCAAGTTCCAGCTGGTCCTGCATCGGCATTTCTTGGAAATGGACCTGCAGGGACTACGATGGTTGGGGCAATATTATCCACAATGGTAACGACAATTTGTTTCCGGGGCGTACTTTCCGCTTGAACAGGGATAAGACCCTCAATTGTCACCCAACGGGTAAATGTTTGACCTACTTGCGCACAAGTGAAGACCTCCGAACTTACACCCGTTGGGTCTATCATCGGATCCGATGAATCGTAAATTCTGATGATTCCATTTGGGCCGTTAAAAGCGCAATCAGAACTAAAGTATCCAAGTAAAACATTACCATTTAAATCCGCCTCTCCAGGGAAAACTGCGTCAAGCGGCAAGTTAAAGGTCGGTACTGGAGCATACAACGGAAATGGTTGCAGCGTGCACTGTGCCGCTGCTTTTGGGCCACTGAAGGCAAGGGCACAAAATACCAGCACACCCAGCGCCCAATGGCGAGGTGTAGTTGAGTTGTTCATGGTCAACAAATTTGATGATGGGAAAAGAGAAAAATACGAGGGTATCGTGAAGAAGTGTGTAGATCGCTTCATCAAGGAAATCGGTTTGGAATGAATAAATGTTGTTTTACAATTTCGGTTTCGTTGAGCGAAACTGAGGATTGAGAGGATATACGGAAACTGGAAAACACATGAAACCAACCGAAAACAGTGGATTAAAGGATTGAAAAGACGGCGCAAATTTAGCGATATTGCGCTGAATTGAGCTATTAAATTTTGCATCCTTTGACGAATTGAAAAATCAAGGATTAAAAGCGTGGATGACGGGATTAAAAAAATGCGGTAAGCAAGGGTTTTTGGTACAAGTACACGTAGTATTGCGCTTGCAAACTATGGTTTTCAAAAACCGTACCAATTTGTTGGTAGGCCTTGCTTGAAAATTTGTGCTGATTTCAAATTAAGTGTCTTTTTACCCAATTTTATTAGGCCTTAATACGCGCATTTTGGTTTTCGTCACGCGCACCCCAATTTTTACCCTATTTTTTTCTAAACGGCTGTATTTTGAAAATGTGCGTATTTTAGCGCCGTATAGCGGCAAATCTGATGCTTTTGCTCAAACGTTCCACCACGACCCCAGCAATGGGTCACACACTTTTTACCTTTACGATGATGCTACGAATACTCTTTTTTCTTTGTTTACCTTGTTTTTTGATTGCCCAAACGGAAAAAAACAAAAACGACTTTGCGCCTTGTGGTACGCCAACCGGTATCGATCCGTGGCTCTTGCGCTACCAGCAATACCCACAAGATTACGCCAGCAGAAGCCAGGATACGCTGCTGGTGGGGGTGCAAATTCACCTGCTCGCCAATGATAATGGTACCGGCCGATTTACCACCGAACGGCTTTTGGATGCTTTTTGTCGACTCAACTCCGACTTTGCGCCCGCTGGTATCCGGTTTTATTTTAAAAATCCCTGGAACCTCCTCAATAATTCAACCTGGTATGCCCACGATAACATCCCGAAAGGCATTGAAATGATGCTCACCAACAATTTCCCCGATGCGCTGAATAGTTATTTTGTGCAAGATCCAGCTGGCAATTGTGGCTATAACCTGCCTTACGCCGGTGTCGCAATCAACCATTCTTGTGCGAATCCATCGGACCATACCTGGACACATGAGGTCGGACATGCACTTGCAATGCCACATCCGTTTATCGGTTGGGAGGGTAAAGTGTACAGTTACAGTATTCCAACGCCCGAACTGCTCACCTACGATTATACCTATTTTCACGATACCCTCGAAACAACAGTGCCTGCCCCGCTTGATACGGCCCTGGTGGAATTCGTAGATGCCAGTAATTGTGCCATTGCTGCTGATCGCTTTTGTGATACCAAGCCCGATTACCTCAGCTATCGGTGGAATTGTAATACCAACAACAACAGCCCTTTCAAATTGAAAGACCCCGCCGGCGTTGAATTTGAAGTGGATGGCACCTTATATATGTCGTACGCCGCCGATGAATGCCAAAACCGCTTTTCTCCAGCACAAATTGAGGGTATGCGGGCAAATTTAAATTCTGAAAAACTGGCCTGGCTGTCGAATGCCCCTGCTTTGCCAGACGTTGTAACCACCGCCGAAAATCAATGGCCCGAAAATCTGGCAGTCCTCCCAGGAATTCAAACAACCCTCCAATGGTCGCGGGTGCCCAATGCTACCTATTACCATGTGGTTGGTTCGAGAATCAGCTCTTTTGCCCTGCGGGATATTGAAACTGTTACGACGGACACCTCTTTTTTGACCCCCGTGCTGGCACCCAACCGTAAATATTACTGGAAAGTGCGTGCGTTTAATGATTACTCAACCTGCGCCCCTTATACGGACGTGCGCACCTTTACAACGGGTTTGTTGTCAGATAGTTACGAGCCTACGGATGCTGATTTTGCCTGTTACCCGACCTTGCTGACCGCAGGAGCCGCCTTACAGCTTACTTGCGGCGAAAAAACGGGTACGCAAGCCCATCAAATCCTGGTGTTTGACGCTATGGGCCGATTGATGCTGCAACAAAATGTCGCGTTTGTGCAAGGGAAAGCCCAACTTTTGCTGCCTGCTGAAACCTGGGCTGCGGGTATGTACCAACTTGTATTGCTGGGAACGCGGCAAGCATACACCCAACGAATCGTATTGGCACCCCGTTAAAAATAAAGTTTGTCGCGATTTTGCTTTCTATGAACTGGAATAGCAAATTATTGTTTGGCAAAGCTGACCTTCGCGGCCAATTATGAACGAATAGCATCAAACCTGACTTTCAAATGTTTGTTAAAAATACAGTATTGACGATTGCGCTCCTAATTTGTGCGCAAATGGTGCAGGCGCAACAACCTGCCGATGAATGGTGTGGCACAAAAGGACAATCTCCCTGGCTGGATTGGTATTTTGCACACCGTGACAGCCTCAAAGCGCAGCGCGGCGCTGATACGACCTGGCTTTATGTGCCCATGACCATGCATATGGTCGGTAATGACGCAGGCGCTGGTTATTTTCCGGTCAATCAGGCCATGCGTGCTATTTGCGAAATGAATGAAAAATACGTACCAGCCCGTATCCAGTTTTATTTGGTGCCAGGCGAGCCTTTTGTTTACCACAACAACAGCAGCTGGTACGAACACGACTTTGATGGCGGCTCCGAAATGATTAATGCCAACCGCTTGCCCAACCGCGTCAATAATTTTGTGGTGGCCGACCCGGCAGGCAACTGTGGGTACTCCTGGCAGGATGCCGTGGTAATGGGCCGCAGTTGCTCGGCGGCAGGAAATTCTACCTGGTCGCACGAACTTGGACACCATTTGTCGCTCCCACACCCGTTTTATGGCTGGGAAGGCTTTGATTGGGATTATTCCCAACCTGCTCCGACAGAAATTTATGGTTATCCAGTTGAAAAAATGGACGGTTCCAATTGCTACAATTCAGGCGACCGTTTTTGCGATACCCGTCCAGATTATCTGAACTACCGCTGGTCCTGCAACGGCAACCTCGAAAGTACCTTGTTGCTCCACGATCCGAACGACAGCACGTTCCGCGCCGATGCAACGCTTTACATGGGTTATGCTGTCGACGATTGTACCGGACGTTTTTCCCCAGAACAGATTGAAGCGATGCGCACCAATCTTTATACAGAACACAGTGATTACCTGCAAATTTCTGATCCCCTGGCAGGTATTCCCGATAACATTAGTACGGAACTGGTATCGCCCATTGATACCCAATTGGTGCAGTTCGATAATGTAACCATGACCTTTAATGCACCGCCCAACGGCTCTATCTATCAGTTGGAGGTCGGCTTGTTTGAAAATTTTGTGCCCACGATTTACACAAAATCGGTGTACAATCCCGACGATGCGGTGGTCAGCATCCATATTGACAAAATCATGCCTAATAACCGCAAGTTATACTGGCGTGTCCTGGTTTATAATGAGTGGGATGTTTGTTTGCCGCCAACCTCCTTACCGGTAGGGGTGTTCAAAACCCAAAATCTGTCGGGTACCACCTGGCTGGAGCGCAATTTGCAGTTCGAATTGATGCCCAACCCGATTGCTGCGGGCACCAAAGCCACCCTGATGGTGAGCGCCAGTACCACCCTCGATGGACGTTTGGTGGTGCTGGATCTTGCGGGTCGCACCTGCCTTAGCTTTCCCCTCGAATTGTCGGCTGGTGATCAGCAACTCGAAATTCTGACGGAACAACTGTGCGCCGGTTCTTATATTTTAATGCTTCAAAGTGACAAAGGTACCCTGACCAAACGGTTGGTGGTCGGACAATAATGGGCATTGTTCGCAGACAAAGTTTAAAACACTCATTCGTCAATTTAGTCGGTTTAGGCATTGGCGGCTTGAGTGTTTTTTTTCTTTATCCGTACGTACGTGCCGAATATGGGTTGATGCAAATTTTACTGCAGGTGGGCATGATTGGTCTGCCGCTGTTTAGTTTAGGGGCAAACACCATCGTTTTTCGGTTTTTTCATCGGTTTAAAGATAAAGAACAAGGGCATCATGGGTTTTTACCCTTGCTTTTGGGGATGGTCTTGTGTGGTTCTTTGGTGTTTTGGTCTATTGCAGCCTTGTTCTGGAACCAGTTTGCCCCCTGGCTAAAACTCAATTCTCCCCAACTGGGCGCGCATTTATGGATGGCCTTGCCCTTGTCGTTTTTTTATGTGCTGAGCGTGGTGTTGAGTTTGTATTCCGCCAATTTTAGCCGCATTGTAGTGCCCAGTTTGCTGCTTGATTTTTCGCAAAAACTGGTTTTGCCTATTCTTTTAGGAAGTGTTTTATTTGGTTGGATCAGCATCGATACGGCGCTGTACGGCTTGTTGTTGCATGCCGCCTTGGTCAGTATAAGCCTTGTTTTTTACCTGCGGCATCTGGGCGAATGGCATTGGAAGTGGCCGAGTTGGTCGTTTATAGATCCGGCATTGCGGCAGGAAATGCTGCGTTTTTTACTATTTGGCACCTTCGGCGGTTTTGCCTTACAAATGGCCGCCAAATCGGATATCCTGTTGGTGGGGACCAACGCCACGCTTGAAAACACGGGTATTTATGCGATTGTCGCATACCTGGCGGCTATTATTGACGTGCCCACCAAAAGCTTATATGGTGCGAGTATCGCCTTGGTAACCAAGCATTTAAATGATGATAATCGCCTCGAACTGGGTATTTTATACCAAAAGGTTTCGATTAACCTGCTCGTTGCCGGGTTGCTGATATTTGGTGCAATGTGGGTGTCGGTGGAGTATATTTTTCAATTGATTCCACAAGGCGAGGCGATGCGGGCCGGTCAATATGTACTCTTTTTTATCGGTGTTTCGCGCTTGGTAGAAATGGGTACCGGACTCAATAATTACCTTGTTTACTACTCCAAATATTATGTGTATTCCCTGATTTCGGTGGGGACCATGGCAATCCTGAATGTGGCTTTGAGTTTATACCTGATTCCACGGATGGGCATTACAGGTGCCGCGATTGCCACCTTGTGTAGCATAATCGGGTACAATGCGGTGACCGTTGGTATGGTATGGCGCTTATTTCGGCTCCAACCTTTTACCTCAAAAACGTTGTTGGTGCTGGTATTGGCTTGTACGGCATTTGGACTTGCCAGTTTGCTGCCAGCAGTGCATGTTCCTCTGGTGGATTTGGGCCTACACGCATGCACGTATGTGCTTCTTTTTGGACTGGCTGTTTATTATTTCAACATTTCTCCTGATCTGAATGGGGCACTGGGATTTATCCGCTTTCGCAAAAAAAATTAATAAATCCCAGCGCTGCCAATACCTCGATTAGTGTGTGCTGGTTAATCTTGAGAAAACAACAAGATCAAGGTACTTTGATCGCTGCTGATGACTTTGTCTACCCGCACTTTTATACCTGCCTGCACTTCAAAATCTTCGCCGATTTTCATTTGGGGCCGACTGGCCTCTAAAACATCTGCCCAGGCTTTGAGCGATGCGTGTTTGGGCGATAAGGCACTTAGGTACACCATTTGTTTGCCCGCTTCTTTCATCCACAGGGAGTCTGGAAATTGAGAATAGTCGCCCTGCACGATAAAACGATATTCCTGTTTGGTGCTGTTGCATACATCCTGGCCAATTTCCAGCAAAACGCCGGAGTCGAGCAGCAGGCTTTCCAACGATTGGGTGCCGTTTTTTTCAAAATTATATTGCACCACACGGGGCAGCCCTTTTTCAAAAATCGGCTCGGGTTTGTACTTACATTTCTGGTTGGTTTGGCATGCATGGGTCCCAAAAACCACTACAAAACCAGATAAAATCAAAAAAAACTTCATAGTTTGATTCAAAACGTGCATATTCAATCGTTCCTTTTGTTCGAAATAACGGCAAAGTTGGATTGAAATTGCCAAAAAACGATGTATCACAACGCTTTATTCAATCAAAAATGCTTTTTCTGAATACATCCCGAATATACCAATCCCTTTGCCGAGGTTGGTATGGACCGTAACCGGTTCGGCTAAGGGCAAATCTTCCGCTTCTTCCTTGCGTGCTTCACTCAACAAATACAGGTAGTAATCTTCGGTCAATCCGCGTACGTACACCTTGAACCGGCGCGAATCATTGGGATCGTACGCATAAGATTTAAAGGATATTTTGTAGGCTTGTCCGTCAAAAAACTGATCGGTCAATACCAGCATGTCCTCCGCTACCTGTGCATTCGGATCGTCGGAAGTTTCCGGGTAAACGCGATATTCGTCATCTTTTATCGTGTCAACCCTGATAAAATTGCCAAAATCATCGAAAACTGGGATGATGTTAAAGTACAAGGTGGTCACATATACCCCATAATAGTTGCGCACACCAGCCTCGTCTTTAATAAAGGCATCGATCGCAAACAATTCGGAACCATCGGGACTGATGCCGCCGTTTTTGCGGTAACGCACCGAATCCACCGCAATGAGCGCTGGCATGGTTTGCGTACCGCTGATGTTAGGAAAATCGGGGTGACTCACCTTGAGTTCATAACTTTTTCCTGACTCATAAACGTTGGATGCCAAGGGTATCTCGTACCAGCCATCGGGCCGAATGGTACTTTCAGGTGCTGTGGCCACCAACTGCCCTTCTTTATACAGTTGCACCACCGCATTTTTAACAAAAAAGGCCGAATCTTCCACCACATCCAGCAAGCCGAAATTGCGGGTAACCCGCACCCGAAATGCCGTATCCAGGCTGCTACAAGTGGCATGTACCACGAGCGACTTTTCATACACCGGCGGATCAATATTGACAACCTGTTCGAAAAAATCGCTGGAACAGGATTGACACAAGAATATAACGAAAGCAAAAAAACTGAGTTTGCGCAGCATAAGCTGGTTTATTTAGAATTTGAAGCTGTAGTTGAAATAAGGAATGATGGGGAAAAGACTGGCCTGCCTGAGTTGAACGTTGTTTTTGTAGTTCCCGTTGCTATCATAGGAGCCTGATTCACTCAGGAACAGGAAAAACGGATTGTTCCGATTGTAGGAATTGTAAGCGCCAAATGACCAGGTCCGTTCGTGATGTCGTTTCTTTTTGGTAAAATCGATTCCCACATCCAAACGGTGATAGGCATTGAGCCGGAAATTGTTGCGTTCGGTTACGTTGGTGGTTTGGTTGAAATAGTAAACGGGGTTTCTTGAATAAGCGGTAGGGTTGAGGTAGCGGGAATTGCCCAGTGTGGTTACGTTGCCCGTTGAATACACCCAGGTAGCGGATACGCGCACCCGCGGACTAATTTTATACGATCCAACTACCTCAAAATCGTGGCGGCGGTCGTATTTGTAAAAGAATTTTCGGCCCTGGTTCAGGTCGTCAAATTGGCGGTAGGCCCAGGAGAGGGTATAGCCCAGCCAGCCACTGAAGCGTCCGGTTTTTTTCTGGATAAAAAACTCCGTCCCATATGCCGTGCCATCGCCCTGGGTTACGCGGGTTTGCCAATCGGTAAACTGAAACAAACTTGCACCCTCGCGGAAGGCAATCACGTTTTTCATCTTTTTATAATAGGCCTCTACGCTGAATTCGTAGTCTTTGCCCAGGGTTTTTGCTGCTCCGAGGGCCACCTGCCAGGCGTCTTGCGGCTTGATGGTTTTGGTGGTCGGCAGCCATAAGTCGGTCGGAAGGCCAATGGTTTCGTTGGTGAGCAGGTGAATATACTGCCGCATGGTACTGAAAGCCCCCTTCAAAGCCCAATCGTGGTTGAGCAAATAACGGATGTTGAAACGGGGTTGCGCCGAAAAATAGGCTTTACCATCGGCGATAAACGACGAAACATGCAGGCCATAATTGGTGCGCAACCGATCGCTTATTTTCCAGTCATCTTCGATATACGCCGCAAGTTCGGGCGCATCCACGGCTGTTTGTCCAAATTTAGAGCGCTGATCGCTGTTGGTATCGCTGTCTTTGATACGGGTGTTGAATTCACCGGGATCAAAATTATGAAAAATGGCATTTGCACCAAATTTGATCAGATGGGCCGGATTGGGCGCATAGTCAAAATCGAGTTTTGCCGCGATGTCATCGATGCCTGAAACGTAAGCCACCTCATATATATATTCGGTATTGGGGGTGCCATCGGTAAACGTTTCGCGGTCCGTTGCGCCGGTATTGGTGTTAAAATTATACCTGCTGTATGTGACGGTGGTGTTGGCAAACAATTTAGGATTAATCACATGGTTCCAGCGTGCTGCCGTGGTGAGGTTGCCCCATCCCAACCCAGTATTCAAGGAAAACTCGTATTTGCTGTTGCTGGATTGGTCTTTTTCCGTTAAATCGAGGTAAAACTTGTCTTTTCCGGTATAAAAACTCAGGTAAAGCCGGTCTTTATTGGAAAGGCGGTAATTTACTTTGGCGTTTAAATCATAAAAATAATAACCCGCAACGCCTTCTGAACCGTCGGAACGGAAGCCTGCCTTGATGAGTGGACGGGCCAATAGATCAATATAGGTGCGCCGCGCAGAAATGAGGAAGGAGGATTTGCCTTTTTTAATGGGTCCTTCGAGGGTGAGTTTGGAAGCCACAATACCAATAGAGCCTTCGCCGTGGAATTCATTTTCGTTGCCCTCTTTCATGTTAATTTCAATCACCGACGATAAACGACCGCCATAACGCGCTGGAAATCCGCCTTTTGTGAGGGTAACATCTTTGATCGCATCGGCATTGAACACCGAAAAGAAGCCAAACAAGTGGCTCGCGTTGTACACCGGTACCCCATCGAGCAAAATCAGGTTTTGATCCGCTCCGCCCCCGCGTACATAAATACCCGATTGCCCTTCCCCGCCGCCGGAAACGCCCGGCAACAGTTGCAACACCTTTAATACATCGGTTTCGCCCAGCAGTGCGGGCACGTTTTTAATTTGTTGAATCGGCACATCAATACGGCTCATTTGTGCCCGACTTTCGATGCGCTCGTAACGCTGGCCCACAATTTCAACTTCTTTGAGCAGCGCCGAAGATTCTAACGGCAAATTGATTTCTACATTCGCATTTAGGTACAATTGGATGCCCTGGGCCTGAAATCCGATGTAACTGGCGAGCAGGGTAACCGAATCTTTGGGCAAGGTCAGGCTGAAAAAGCCATACGTATTGGTTACCGCGCCTTGTCCGCTGCGTTTGTCTACCACGGTGGCACCAATCAGGCGTTCACCGCTTTTGGCATCACTGATGTAACCACTGATGGTGTATTTGGGCGTCGACTGGCAAAAAACTAGGCATTGGACAAACAGGAAAAGTCCCGTGAATACGTGTCGCCGGAGACAAAATGTACGAAGTAGCGGTTGAAGCATGAAAACAGGGTAAATTAAGTGGTTAAATCGCATGTAGGTTAGGTAAAACAGTTGGTAAGACGCAATGTAATGGGCAGAGGTTGGTTAAATTTGAAAACAATTTTTAAAAAAAGAATATTCATCGATTTTCGATACAAAATGCGGTGTTTTTTTGCGATTTCGAAGCTTAATACTACTTTTACCTCCCGCCAAAATACACCGAATTACAAGATTAAACTGCGACAAGATGGAACAATACGGCAAAATACTACTCATCGCCATGCCAATCTTTTTGGGGCTGGTATTACTGGAGCGCTGGTATGGCCAGTTGCGCGGGAAGCAGACGGTGCGTACCATGGATATGTTGTCGAGCCTCAGTTCGGGTGTGACCAATGTGGTAAAAGATGTGTTGGGCTTGAGCATCACCATTTTATCATATGGTTGGATGGTGCAGCATTGGGCGCTTACCCAGGTCGAATCCAGTTTCCTGGTGTACACCATTGCCTTTATTGCGCTCGATTTTTCGGGCTATTGGGTGCATCGTTTGAGTCATGAAATCAATTTTTTCTGGAACAAACACGCGATTCACCACAGCAGCGAGGATTTTAATTTGGCCTGTGCGTTGCGGCAGCCGATTTCGTCTTTTGTTAGTTTGTTTACCATCTTTTTGTTGCCGGCGGCACTATTGGGCGTACCCGCGCCGGTGATTGCCGTAGTGGCACCCTTGCATTTGTTTGCCCAATTCTGGTACCATACCCAGCATATTGGACGCATGGGCTTTTTAGAGCATATCATCGTTACGCCCGCACACCACCGGGTACACCATGCGCTCAATCGGGAGTACATGGACAAAAACCACGGCCAGATTTTCATTATTTGGGATAAGTTATTTGGCACATTTCAGGATGAATTGCCGGGTGTACCGCCCGTATATGGTATTACCCGTCCGGCCAATACCTGGAATCCGATCAAAATCAATTTTCAACATATCTGGTTATTAATCAAGGATGCCTGGCGCGCGCGCAGTATTTGGGATAAAATTCGCATTTGGTGGATGCCCACGGGCTGGCGTCCTGCCGATGTAGAAGCACGTTTTCCGGTACGAAAAATTGAAAATCCGCATGATTTTGAGCGGTACGAACCAGCAAGTACCCCGGCTTTGCGGCTTTGGGCGAGTGTGCAGTTTGGTTTTGTGGTTATACTGTTGTTTTACTTCTTTGGCAATATTGCGCGGATCGGCGTTGGCAACCTGGTCTTGTATGCAGGGTTTATTTACCTGAGCATTTATAGTTTTACCGAGTTGATGGACCGCAATCCGCTGGCTTTGGGTTGGGAAATACTCAAAAACGGGCTGGGTTTGTTTTTAATCTGGCAAGCAGGGGGCGATTGGTTTGGTATGTCGGCCCTGTTTGCATGGGCACCGATGGCGGTGGGCGCCTATTTTATCGGGTCAACTTTGGTAACAGCCTATTTCGTTTGGACCGAAATAAGGCGGGATCAACATGCGGGCGTGATGCGTTGGAGTTTATGATCGGATCATGACGAAAGCGGCCCGTTTGTACCGCCAACAAAGTCCTATCTTGCGCCAAATTTTAAAAAATGTCCGTTTTTTCAACTTATAAAACATTGCCCGTTGCAGCCCGAGCGGTAGTTGCCATTTCGGCGGGTGTAGCGGTGGGAATCGCTGTTTTTCGTACCGTATTGGCTTTTGCACCTTTTCAACCCCCGGCAGGCGTTACTTACTGGGAAGGTTCCCTGGCCTATGTAAACTGGGTAAAAACCCTTACGACCAACGATTGGTATATTTTACTGGCAACCATGTTAGGCGGTTCGTTTGCAGGCGGATTTGTCACCCAAAAACTTACGCCACCTGTCAACTTTCCACCGCCGCTGATTACCGGATTTACCATTCTTTTTTATGGAATTGTACAGTTTTTGGCATTTTATAACCCAGAATGGATGACCTTTGCGGCCTGTTTCGGTTGTTTATTTGCAGCTTGGGTAGGCGGCTTGTTGGCACGTTTCTCCTTTTAAATTAAAGTCAAAAAACTTAAAATATGTTATCTACTGATCAGGCGATCCATGGATTGCAACCCGCTGTGTTGTGGCAACGCTTTTTTGAATTGAGCCAAATTCCACGCGCATCCAAAAAGGAAGAAAAAGTTACGGCCCATTTGGAGGCCTTGTTCCAATCGCTCAACCTGAAATATTCCCGCGATAAAGTGGGTAATTTGGTGGCAAAAGTTCCGGCCAGTCGGGGATACAGCAAAGCGCCCATCGTGGTATTGCAAGGGCACAGTGATATGGTGTGCGAGAAAAACCGCGACACCGTGCATGATTTTGATAAAGATCCGATCCAATTGATCCGCGATGGCGAATGGATTGCCGCCAATGGTACTACTTTAGGAGCCGATAACGGCATTGGCGTAGCAGCCGCTTTGGCCATCCTGAGCGATCCAACTGCTGTACACGGTCCGCTGGAAATATTGGTAACGGTAGATGAAGAAACCGGTTTGACAGGCGCTAATCAATTATCAGACAAACGTTTGCGCGGAAAATACCTGCTCAACCTGGATACCGAGGAAGACAATGTATTTTGCATAGGGTGTGCGGGCGGTATTGATACGGTGGGAACGTTTGCCATCGAACAAACGGATTTGCCCTCTGGCGAATGGAAAGCATTTACCTTGCGGGTAGGCGGCTTAAAGGGCGGACATTCCGGCGTAGATATTCATTTGGGTCGTGCCAATGCCATCAAATTAATGGCGCGGGTGCTGCATGCGCTGCAAAGTTTGAAACCGATGATTACCGATATTTCGGGCGGGAGCAAGCGCAACGCGATCCCGCGCGAAGCTGAGGTGACCGTGGTGTTGCCTGCAGCGGCTGTTACCAAGGCCCGGGAGGTCATCGCACATTGTCAGCAGCAGTTTTTGAATGAATTTAGCATCACAGAGGAAGACATTCAATTGGAATGGGCGGATGCAAAATTGCCCGCCAGCATTTTTTCCACCCGTTTGATGCGTAAATTGATCCATACCTTGTTGGCGATGCCCTGCGGGATGTTGCAAATGAGCGCGGCGATCCCCGATTTAGTAGAAAGTTCGACCAATTTAGCGACGATTGTAGTGGAAAATGGGGTAGTGCGCATTGGCACCAGCCAGCGGAGTTCTATTGAAAGCGCTAAAAAGTATTTTGCAGCCAGTGTGGCCGCTACCTTTCAGTTGGCAGGCGCAAAAGTGATCCAAACCGATGGTTATCCGGGTTGGCAGCCCAATATTCAATCCGATTTGTTGCGCATTTGCAAAACTGTAGCCGTGGCGCAAACGGGCGTTGCACCCGAAATTAAAGCTATTCATGCTGGTTTGGAGTGCGGTATCCTGGGCAACAAATACCCGGACATGGAAATGATCTCGTTTGGGCCGACCATTACCGGCGCGCATTCACCCGATGAGCGCGTGCATATTCCGGCGGTACGGAAATTTTACGATTTGTTGAAAGCGGTTTTGAAAGCGATTGCGGAGGAAGGGAAGTAGGATAGGAGGGACCAAGATACCGTTCCGCTGGGCCGGGTTATTTGTACCAAGATACCGTTCCGCTGGAACGGGCTGTTGGTACCAAGATACCGTTCCGCTGGAACGGGTTGTTTGTACCAAGATACCTTTCCGCTGGAACGGGTTGTTTGTACCAAGATACCGTTCCGCTGGAACGGGTTGTTTGTACCAAGATACCGTTCCGCTGGAACGGGTTGTTTGTACCAAGATACCGTTCCGCTGGAACGGGTTGTTTGTACCAAGATACCGTTCCGCTGGAACGGGCTGTTGTTACCAAGATATCGTTCCGCTGGAACGGATTGTTGGTACCAAGATACCGTCCTGCGAGGACGGGTCGGGATGTTTATGCGTTCCCCAAAAAACGCTATAAATATACTGAAATATCCCACAAATGCCGCGTTCCCATAGGAACGCCATCTATGTAGCAAAAAAAGACGCAATGTTCCATTCCCCCGCGTTCCCATAGGAACGCCATCTATGTAGCAAAAAAAGACGCAATGATCCATTCCCCCGCGTTCCATTAGGAACGCCATCTATGTAGCAGCAATGATCCATTCCCCCGCGTTCCATTAGGAACGCCATCTATGTAGCAGCAATGATCCATTCCCCCGCGTTCCCATAGGAACGCCATCTATGTAACAGCAATGATCCATTCCCCCGCGTTCCATTAGGAACGCCATCTATGTAACGGCAATCAACCATCCCCGCGCGTTCCCATAGGAACGCCATCTATGTAACGCCATCTATGTAACGCCATCTATGTAACGCCATCTATGTAACACCATCCAGGTGACATCCCCGTGTTTAATTTGTCTCCCCATCTTCTCTGCCCACCATCCAATCATTTTTTTATAAAAATTGTCCACAAACACCACACTCCACAACCGATTCATTGCGCACCCAACATTGCAAACAAAACCATTCAATAAGAAGGCATTAAGTATAATAACATAGTGCATTTTTTTAAAGTGAACCCGTCTGTAAAAACTGTACCTACAAGTTACCAACATCTTCATGCGCTTTGTGGATATTTTATGATCATTGTAAATCAATGATTTATGTATTTTATTCACATTGTGTGGAAAACTTCCGCTTGGACAACGACAATTTCCCTTAATTTTGTCACTCCAACAGCAGGAAATATCTGCGATCCCGGTTTTGGATCTCCCTTTTTTTTATTCCGAAAAGTATGCCTTCTTCCTTTGCCTGTATGTACAGGGATAGGAACATAGTTTTGTCGGTGTTTGCAAGGTAAAATAAAGGGTTTTTACAGTTAAAATAATCAATTCAAAATAATAGTCACACAATCACAATGGCACCATCATCGCTTGCACCCGAACGTATTCTGGCCGAAAATCCGGACCGTTTTGTGCTATTTCCAATTAAGTACGATACCATCTGGGAATGGTATAAAAAATCAGTAGCCTCTTTCTGGACCGCCGAAGAAGTGGATCTTACCCAGGATATGACGGATTGGGATGTTAAACTGACCGATTCTGAACGGCATTTTATCAAACATGTACTAGCATTTTTCGCAGCATCCGACGGCATCGTAAATGAAAACCTGGTGCTCAATTTTATGCGCGAGGTGCAAATTCCGGAAGCGCGCTGCTTTTATGGCTTTCAGGTTGCCATCGAAAATATTCACTCGGAGATGTACTCCCTGCTGATCGACACCTATATAAAGGATCCCAAAGAAAAAGACCATTTGTTCAATGCCTTGCGCACCCTCGATTGTGTTTCCAAAAAAGGAAACTGGGCTTTGCGCTGGATCGACAATGCACCCACTTTTGCGCACCGCCTCATCGCGTTCGCTGCGGTAGAGGGTATTTTCTTCTCGGGTTCGTTTTGTGCCATTTTCTGGTTGAAAAAACGTGGTTTGATGCCAGGCCTAACCTTCTCCAACGAGTTAATCAGCCGCGATGAAGGCATGCACTGCGATTTTGCTTGCTTGCTTTACTCCATGCTCGACAACAAACTCGACCCAAAAGAAGTAGAGGCCATCATTACCGAGGCGGTTTCCTTTGAAAAAGAGTTTGTAACCGACGCTTTGCCGGTTTCGCTGATCGGTATGAATGCAGAATTGATGACCCAATACATTGAATTCGTAGCAGATCGATTGTTGAGTCAACTGGGCAATGATAAAGTATATGGCACCGCCAATCCATTCTCTTGGATGGACATGATTTCAATACAAGGCAAAACCAATTTCTTCGAAAAACGGGTGGGCGATTACCAGAAAGCAGGGGTAATGACCAAACGCGAAGAACAAGCCTTTACGACCGACGCAGATTTTTAAATGACTTCATCCCCGTACCTGTTTTGTTGTAGATACACCCATCTCAACAATACATTTACGGGGATGAATCTACGCCGGGCGCAGCGTGTAAAAAGTGCTCAAAAAAACGATGTTAGGTTATCCACATTTTTGTTGATACTTATCATTGTTATTGGATGCTGAAAATCAATAACTTGGGAAAGTTATTAACACTGTGTGGATAAAATATTTTTCATTCAGTTTAAAAACCCTTACTTTCGTGTTGCTTAACGTAATAGGAAAGAGAAGTCGAAGTTCCCTCCATATTATCACAGTTCACATCCTGGTTTCCAACATCGCCTGACAGGCAAGTCCTGTTGATGGCGCTCGCTGTCTGAAGTCGTTTCGCACACGATTTCGGCAGACAGGAAACCGACACCCTTTGTGAAATGTGCCTGGAGTAAATCACATACTATTAAGAAAACCGAATAAAAACATTTCTGTCATGATGCAAGTAATCAAACGTTCCGGTCGAACCGAAGAAGTTTCTTTCGACAAAATCACGGCCCGGATTCGCAAAATGTCCTACGGCCTCGATACCAACTATGTGAATATCATAGAGGTGTCTAAAAAGGTCATTATGGGACTGTACGATGGCGTAAGTACCATCGAACTCGACAACCTGGCTGCTGAAACAGCCGCTACCATGGCTACCGTTCACCCCGATTATGCCCTGCTCGCTGCCCGTATTGCCGTGAGTAACCTCCACAAGGAAACCGATAAGTCGTTTCACAAGGTCATCAACGACCTTTTTCACTATATCGACCCAAAAACGGGCGAACAGGCGGGCTTGATCAGCGCCGAAATCCATAAAATTGTACAAAAACACAAGGAACGCCTTGATAGCGCGATCATTTTCGACCGCGATTTTGAGTTCGATTACTTCGGATTCAAAACCCTCGAGCGTTCGTACCTCATGCGCATGAATGGCCGCGTGGTGGAGCGCCCCCAACACCTGTTTATGCGGGTTGCAGTGGGTATTCACGGCGAAAACATTGATGCGGCAATCGAAACGTACAACTTGATGTCGGAGCGCTGGTTTATCCACGCCACACCAACTTTGTTCAACGCTTCTACGCCAAAACCGCAGTTGTCATCTTGCTTCCTGCTTTCAATGACCGACGATAGCATCAAAGGCATTTTTGAAACACTTTCCCGTTGTGCGCTCATTTCTCAAAGCGCGGGCGGTATCGGTTTAAGCATCCATAACATTCGCGCTACGGGTTCTTACATCAAAGGCACCGGCGGTACTTCTAATGGTATTATTCCGATGTTGCGCGTATTCAACGATGCTGCGCGGTATGTCGATCAGGGTGGTGGCAAGCGCAAAGGGGCTTTTGCTGTGTATTTGGAGCCTTGGCATGCTGATATTTATGAATTCCTGGAACTGAAAAAGAACCACGGCAAGGAAGAAATGCGCGCCCGCGATTTGTTTTACGCGATGTGGATTTCCGATCTCTTCATGGAGCGCGTAAAAGACGATGCAGATTGGTCTTTGTTCGATCCGAATGAAGCACAAGGTTTGTTTGACGTGTACGGCGGCGAATTTGAGGCCCTGTACCACCAATACGAAAAAGAAGGTCGCCAGCGTAAAGTGGTGAAAGCCCGCGACTTATGGAACAATATCCTGGAAAGCCAGATTGAAACAGGCACACCTTATATATTGTACAAAGACGCTGCCAACAAAAAGAGCAACCAGAAGAACCTAGGTACCATTCGTTCGAGCAACTTGTGCACCGAAATTATGGAGTACACCGCGCCCGATGAAGTGGCGGTGTGCAACCTGGCCTCTTTGGCTTTGCCTAAATTTGTAGAAAACGGCACGTTCAACTTCGATAAACTGTATGAAATCGCCCAGGTCGCTACCCGCAACCTCAACAAGGTGATCGATATTAACTACTATCCGATTCCAGAGGCAGCGAAGTCTAACTTCCGCCACCGTCCAATCGGTTTGGGCGTACAAGGTTTGGCCGATGTGTTCATTTTGATGCGTTACGCGTTCGACAGCCCGGAAGCAAAACAATTGAACCGCGATATTTTTGAAACCATCTATTTCGCGGCGGTGACCGAAAGTTGCAACCTGGCTGAGCAGTTTGGTGCGTACGAATCTTTCCCGGGTTCTCCCATGAGCAAAGGTCAGTTCCAGTTCGATATGTGGGGTGAAACACCTTCCAAACGTTGGGATTGGGAATCGCTGCGCAAACGCGTGATGAAAACCGGTGTGCGCAACTCTTTGTTGGTAGCGCCGATGCCAACCGCTTCTACCAGCCAGATTTTGGGTAATAACGAATGTTTTGAGCCTTATACCTCCAATTTGTACACCCGCCGTACCCTGGCTGGCGAACATATTGTGGTAAACAAACACCTCATGCGCGATCTCGTGCGCCTGGGTATGTGGAACGAAGAAATGCGCGAAGCCATCATGGCGGCCAACGGTTCCATCCAGGGCATCGAAGATATTCCGGCCGAAGTACGCGCGTTGTACAAAACCGCTTACGAAATCAGCCAGAAAGTCATCATTGATATGTCGGCCGACCGCGGTGCGTTTATTTGCCAAAGCCAGTCGCTCAACCTCTTTATGGAAGCGCCAACGTTTGGTAAATTGTCGTCAATGCACTTCTACGCATGGCAGAAAGGCTTGAAAACCGGTATGTACTACCTGCGTTCCAAAGCAGCCACCGATCCGATCAAATTTACCTTGAGCCAGAAACACCAGAACAAATTTGCGGCCAATGCGGTGGTAAATGAAGCAACGGTGACTACTTCTGCACCCTTGACCCAAGTAGCGCCTGCACCACAAATGTCGGCTTTGGCGATTGAAGAAGTACAGGGTAAAATTTGCAGTTTGGATGATCCGGATTGCGCGGCTTGCTCGGCTTAATTTTAGATAAATAAGATACTCCCCTGGTTGGTCAACCAGATAGTCGTTGGACTGGCATATAGCACTCAAGTACCCTTCGCTATAAACGCTTTTCCCACACTTTTTCCCTTGCTGGTTCGAGACGTAAACTTGGATTGGCTGCCAGGGGGCTTTTTACAAAAAAACTCATATGGAACTATTGCTAGAAAATATAGATCGTTTAAAGGCAGAATATGAAAAATTATTGCCGTTAAAACCTGAATTTCAATCCAAATTGGAGAAAAAATTCCGATTAGAGTTCAGCTTTAATTCTAATCATATCGAGGGTAATACCCTTACTTATTATGAAACCGAATTGCTACTAATTTTCGATAATACTAAAGGAGGCCATTCTTTACGCGAATATGAAGAAATGAAGGCCCATGATGTAGCGTTTCAATTAATCCAAAAGTGGGCTCAAGATGCACGGCCAATTTCAGAAAATGACCTGAAGAGTTTGAATAAAATTCTGCTTGTACGTCCTTATTGGCAAGATGCAATTACTCCAGATGGAAACAAGACTCGACGCGAAATTTTAGTGGGAGATTACAAGAAACACCCAAATTCTGTTCGCCTAGGTAATGGTGAAATATTTGAATATACCACTCCAATTGAAACTCCTCCCAAAATGCAAGAATTAATGGAGTGGTTTAGGTCTGAGGAGGAGCTTTCAAGGGCGCATCCACTGGTACTAGCAGCTTTGTTTCATTACAAATTTGTACGTATTCACCCTTTTGATGATGGAAATGGACGTGTTTCACGCTTATTGATGAATTATGTACTCCTTCGCAATCACTTTCCACCAATTATCATTAAATCTGCTGATAAGAATAGTTACCTCAAGGCGCTCAACTCAGCTGATGCCGGTGATACAGAGGCATTTGTTCGATACATAGGAGAACAATTGATTTGGAGTCTTGATATTAGTATAAAAGCAGCAAAAGGAGAGGATATTGAAGAACCTGATGATATTGATAAGGAATTATCAGTGCTTCAAAAACAGATTAGTCGAAAAATCGCAATTCAGGAGCAAAAGTCCCCGGAAAACGTAGTTGCCATATTTGAGTTAAGTTTGATAAAAGTATTTGAACTAATAGAATCTAAATTGCAGCAATTGGCTAATTCGTTTATAAAACTCGAACGAAATTTTCTTCCAGTCATTCCAGAAGGTTATAATCACTTGGATTCAATTCAAGACAAGGATTGGACGAGTCTAAAAAGGTGGCTAATAAACGAAATCGTGATTGGCAAAAAGCAGATTATTGGATTCAATTATACCTATAATTTGAACGGTTTAAAGAGTGCAATAAAGGCACCGCGTTTTCAAGCATCCGTAGTCGTGGAATTTAATGATTTTAATTATTCTATTAATAAAGTGCTTTTCCCTTACGGACAACCTTTGAATGAGGAGGAAATTCAATCAATTGTACATTTAATTATTAAAGAAGTGATAGAAAAGATAAAATTAACAACTCAGCCATAAAACCTAAATCTCGTTTTATAATGCCCTGGCAGGCAACGCCCAAATTGAAGTCTTTTTTGAAGATGAAACCTTCTGGTTGTCTCAAAAAAAGATGGCGGAGCTGTTTGGCGTGGATGTGCGAACTGTAAATGAGCATCTGCAAAATATCTTCTCGACAAAGGAATTGGATAAAGATTTAGTTATCCGGAATTTCCGGATAACTGCAACTGACGGTAAAAATTACAATACCCAATTTTACAACCTCGACGCCATTATCGCTGTAGGATACCGCGTCAATTCCTACCAGGCGACGCAATTCCGTATTTGGTGGGCAACCCAAATATTGAAAGATTTCATTATCAAGGGTTTTGTGCTGGATGATGCCCGTTTGAAACAAGGAAAATCGTTCGGAAAAGACTATTTTGACGAACTGCTGGAACGCATCCACGAAATCCGGGCCAGCGAACGCCGCTTTTATTCTCCACCTTTAGCCGCCCAATACCCTTCCAAAAACTCCTGCACCGTAGTCCAACGCATTGCAGGATAACGGTCATTGTCCAAATGATCGATGTTTGAGCGGTCGTCGATCATGTTATGCATATACTGCATGCCTTGCCAGGCTGGATAAAGTTCATTTGATCCTGGAGCCAGGCGCCGGATAATTTTTATCATTACTCCCAGAAAACCTTGTCCGCCGGGGCGAAACAGCCGAAATTTTTGATGGGTTACCTGATCAACTACGGTTTTGGCTCTTTTGGGGCTAATAAGGTCGCCGGCAATGCGCAAATAACGCGGCGTAGATGGATCGAGGGCTACGTGGGCGGTATAGTTTGCGGTATTATCGACGGTCGTGAAACCCCAGGGATGATCTGGATTGCCCCAATACAACACCATTTTTTGCTTTAATAATAGGAAAGGCATCTGGTCGACGATCATATCCATAAAAGCGCCGTTGAAAATAGAGGTGGCTGAAATGGGCTTTTGATCTAAATAGGTATGAAACTCCCGTCTTAAATCCAGGTTGCGGTTTTCACCGTCTGTGAAACGGGTAAAGTCTAAGGAATAATCGGACGGAATAAAACGCGGAACCCCTGCTGCAAGGGCAGCGTCTAACAGTGTTTTTTGAGCATCGAGGATGACCGCGCGCAATCCGGCCAATGCCGATACGACACAAGCCACTTCTTTACAGGCTGGTGTTAAAGATTCAAGCGTCCAATGCTCAATTTTGAAAATTTCAGCCCCCAGTTGTTCTAAATGTGCTATTTTTTCTGGATCGCTTTGGGAGCGCACGACCACCCGCACCACCGCACCTTTTTCGAGCAGGGACTGGACAATTCTTCCGCCTAAATTACCAGTGGCGCCTGCTACTAAAATGATGTTTTGCATGGATAAGGTTGTTATAAATTGATGTGTTTTGTTGAAAAGCGGCTCAAATTACGTTTTAATCAACTGTTGGCGTTTTGAGATTTCTAAAATCTTGTTTTAATGCGTAAAAAATCCCGATCAGACCGAAACAGCAAAACCTAATGGTCATTCGTTTTTGATTTGTTCCAACCTTTTTAATAAAACCAAACGATCATTTTCCGTTTTGGCTTTTGCAATCGCCCGCTCAAAATACTCGATCGCGGCGGAGTGATCTACCGTACTGTATAACTGGCCAAGCAAGGCGTAATATAAATGGTTGTCTTGTTTCAATTTAAGGGCTTCCTGAATGGCTTTCTCAGTGCTCACTGCTTTAGCCAGGGCGAAGGTTCTGTTCAACGCTGCCACGGGCGAATATTCAATTTGTAGCAGTATATTATAGTATTGCAGGATGTTTTGCCATTTTTCTGCCGAATCCTGGGGCCGGGTATGCCAGTAGGCGATGGCTGCTTCCAAATGATATTTTGAGAGTTTTTGCCCGGTAGCGGATTGATTCAGATAAGCTTCCCCGGTTGTGATGAGCGCCTGGTCCCATAACGCCGTGTCCTGTTCTTCGTATAATAAAATTTGACCATCCGTGCCTTGTCTTGCCTCAAATCTGGATGCGTGAAAGCACATTAAAGCAATTAAGGCGCGTACCTGTGGTTGGTTGGTGCTGTTGTTTTCCGACAGCATGACAGTCAGGCGCAAGGCTTCAATACAAAGGTCTTTTCGAAGCGTCGCATGTTGGGAGGCGGAATAATATCCTTCGTTGAATAACAAATATAAGGTGGTTAAAACAGCCTGCAAGCGGTTTTCCAATTCGGATGCCTGCGGAAACGCCATAGACACTTTTTGTACTCGAAGCGCCTCTTTTGCCCTAAACAGGCGCTTGTTGATGGTTTCTTTATTGCTCAAAAAGGCTGCCGCAATTTCGTCAATGCCAAATCCGCAAAGTATGCGCAAGGCTAAACCAATTTGCGCTTCCACCGGAATGACCGGGCTGCATATGGCAAACATCATTTGTAACTGACTATCTGCTATGTTTTTAGTAGAAAGGTCTATCTCTAATTCAACGAAGGGTGTACTGGTATGCTTAATTTCAACCGATATTTTCTCTGAAAACAGTTGATTGCGTTTAAGATAATCCTTGGTTTTGTTTTTGGCAACCGTGTATAGCCAGGCCGTCGGGTTATCAGGCAAGCCTTTTTTGCCCCAGGTCTCTGCTGCCAGCATAAAGGTGTCGCTGACAATATCTTCGGCTACTTCGATATGCGCCAGACCGAATAGTTTGGATAAAACAGAAACGATTTTTCTGAATTCTGTCCGGAACAGGTGCGGAATTAATTCGGTCGACGATTCCATTTTAACGCATTTTTGACTGCTTTCACAAGGTTACCGAAGGGAAAATTATTGCGGTGGGCCTTAAAATGGCATGCATTAGCCCTTTATAGCCCACCGCAACGATGTTTATAGATTGATTTGCATGATTTCGCGAATTTCAACATGTCCGCCCATGAATAGGATCGGACAACCTTGGGCTAGTTCTGTGGCTGCTTCCAAATTTTCGGCTTTCACAAGGATGTAGCCGCCTACAATTTCTTTTACTTCGGCATAAGGACCATCGGTAATAACGCCATCAGCATGAAGGGTATTACCGGTGAAGCCTAACTGGTTGGTACTCAGAAACTTGCCCTGGGCTGCAATACCACCAATCCAGCTTTGCCATTGTTGGATGCTTTCCTGTATTTGCTCGGGTGTGGGTTGGAAATCGGCTGCTGGGGCCATTCTGAAAATCATCATGAATTCTTGCATGGTGTTGAGTTTAAATATTTAAGCGGAAAAAATGTAGGAAAATGAAATTTAGTTTTGAGCGGGCAATGTGGATGAGGCCTTTTCCAAATATTGTTTCAATTGGTTGAGTCCTTGTTGGTTGGTTTTTCCAATTTCAGATTTTAGTCCAAACAGCAGTCCAAAAATGTTTGCGGGCACCGGCATGTCTACCTCAAAATCTTGTACCAACGTTACACCACCGTTTTTTTCCTCCAGTTGGTAGGAGAAAACGGGATTTGACTGGAAAGGTTCCGTAATGTTGCATTGCAGTTTTACTGAATTATTTGGCTGCAAAGCAACGACGGTTTGAGAACCTTTGCTTTTTTCTTTTACGCCTTCCCAATGAAAGGTAGCGCCCACGGTGCCGTCGGAACCGCTAACGCTCGATTTTTGCTCCGGATCTTGCGTTTTGAAGGGCGACCAATTCGGGAAATTGCCCATAAATCGCAATTGGTCGTACACCTGCGGGGCAGCAGCCTGAATAAAAATAGACTTTTGAATAGAAATCCTTTTTGGGGCGACCAGCGCAAGGATAACGCCAGCGATCAACAGGGCACCTAGTGCAATACCGATCATCATTAAAATTTTTGTCATGGTGTGAAATGAATTTAAGTTTTATACCACCATGACGAATGAGGTGTTTGGGATTGGACAGGTTTGGGAAAATATTTTTAGCGGGGATAGTATTTTTATTTTTTTATATTATCTTTAATAAAGTGTTGGTCATGCTGTCTAGGATAAACACACCATCACATCTGTCATCATGTAACCCCGAACTTCAGTTCGGGGAGCACACGCAGTACCCCGAACTGAAGTTCGGGGTTACATGATGACAGATACTAATACCGCATCTTAACAATCACCTCCACAGCACTAGGTTTCAAATTGCGGTGCTCGCCCAAGGCCACCCAGCCGCGCTCGGTGAAGGTCGCTGCGATTTTTTCAGCCGTGCCTTCATAATTTTCAGTGTATTCCGACAAATGCGTGGGAATGTTCAAACTATTGAAAAATGCCTCGGTTTTTGCAATGGCGGCAGCGGCTTTTTCTTCGATGGTGCCGGTGGTGATACCCCACACCCGCGTGCCGTATTGCGCAAGTTTTTCCTTTTTCGCTTCCAGGTTATAGGTGTAATGTCCCGGCAAAATGATCGCGAGGGTGCGCGCATGATCGATGTGGTATTGGGCCGTCAGTTCATGGCCGATCGCGTGGATAGCCCAGTCGCCCGGCACCCCGCGGGAAAGCAGTCCATTGAGCGCCATGGTACAACACCACATAAAATTGGCAGCAGCCTCGTAATCAGCAGGGTTTTGCATGATTTTGGGGGCTACCTCCACCAGACTTTGCATGACACTTTCGGCAAAACGATCCTGCAAAATAGCGCCAACCGGATAGGTTACATATTGCTCCAGCACATGGGTAAAGGCATCAGTTACGCCATTGGCAATTTGGCGCGCCGGAATTGAAGCCACCACGGTTGGATCCAGGATAGAAAATACAGGAAAGAGACCTGGACCGCCCATGCTCAATTTTTGGCCAGTTTCGGCACGTGAAATCACGGAGCCGGAGTTCATTTCAGAGCCGGTTGCCGGTAAAGTAAGTACGGTTGCAAAAGGCAAAGCTGCCCCTTCTTCCGTGCGCATGTTTTTTTCCAGGATGTCCCATGGACTATCACCCGTGTACAAGGCAGCAGCAGATAAAAATTTCACGCCGTCGATGACCGAACCACCGCCTACCGCCAGCAGGTAGGTTATTTTTTCTTCCTTGATTACTTTTAATGCCTCCAAAAGCACTGAATACTCGGGATTTGCGGGGATACCGCCGAATTCCTGCCATTGGAAACCTTCCAGGGCTTGCACCACTTGCTCATACACGCCGTTTTTCTTGATGCTGCCACCGCCGTATAGCATTAGGATTTTGGCATCTTTGGGAAGTTCTTTGGCAATGCGGGCAATTTGGCCTTTACCAAACAGGATTTTAGTGGGATTTTTTAATTCAAAATTCAGCATAATAGGTTGATTGACAATGGTTTTAATGCGTAATGATTAGTTTGCCAAACATTTCCCAACGCAAGGTGACAGATTGATTGGCTGGATTGGGAACAACAGAAAGCGCGGGAATGTTTTCGGGCAACACGCTACCCACCCTGCAAAAACGCTTCAAACTTTTGCTCAAATTCGCCCATCCGTTGTACCGAAATAGGTACTTGCATCCCATTATGCAGGTGAATTACGCCGTTTCTACCCGTTTTTTCTACCCAATCAATATAGCGCATGTTGACAATATAACTGTGGTGGGTCCGGCAAAAAGGTCGGTTTACAAAGTCTTGTTCGAACTCTTTCAAGGTACGATAAGTGGTCGTTTTTTCCAGGGTGCTATTTTTGAAGGTGGTGATCTCTACGGTTGCCCCGTCTGCATGGCAAAAAAGTATATCCTGAAAACGCAACACCAACATACCTTTCCGGCTATCGTTAATAATAAGTCCTGTCGGGTCGTCGGCTAATTGCGTTTGCTGACGTTCGGCCTGCAATTTATCTCCTGCGCTTTTTACGACTTCCTTCAGGCTGTCTACGCTAAATGGTTTGATTAAATAACCCCAGGGTTGGGCTTTATTGATTGCTTCGATGGCATATTGTGGGTAAGCCGTGGTGAAAATGACTCCAAAATGAAGACTGGAAGTTTGTTTTAATACATCAAAAGCGGTACCCCCCGGAGGCATTTCGATATCTAAAAAAACCAATTCTGGCTTATGGCGTTCAATGATTTGCGCCCCATCACGCACCGATGATGCGTGGGCGATGATTTTAACTTGCGGACAATACTGTTCCAGCATGCCGCTCAGGGTGCGGAGCGCGCTGATCTCATCGTCCACCAACACGGTGGAGATTTTTTTTTCAAGGGGGAGTTTTGTCAAATTAGTTAGCATGCTGGATCAAATTGGCTGTAATATTTCGGTTTTGAGGAGATACGATCTGGAATTTTAAAACAATCCTGGTGCCCCGTGTGTGGGTATCGTTTTCTGATAAATCTTCCATGTCCATGCTCAGATCAATTTGGTATAGGCGGTTGATGGTTTGTATTTTTTTAAACAGCATTTCGAGGCCTTTTGATTTGCGTTCGCTGTCTTGCAGGCGTTTCCGACGTTGCATTGCCAGGTATCCGATGCCATTATCGGTTACGGTACAAATAACCGTATTTTCTTGTTTGGTGAATTCGAGGCGCAAGGTCGAATGGCCGTCCGGGGAAAGTCCATGCAGGGTTGCGTTTTCCAGAATGGGTTGCAACAACATCGCTGGAAAGGGCATCTCATTGGCCAAGCGATCGCCGCCGATGATTTCAAACTGAAATCGATCACTGAAACGCAATTGAATCATGCGCAAATAATCTTCATCATAGGAAAGTTCTTCCTTAAATGTAATAAAATTTTGTTCGGAAAAGTACATGGTTTGGCGCAAAAGCCTGGTAAACAAGGCAATATACTCGCTTGCACGTACCGGATCGGGCGGATAGAAGAATTGTTGGATGGCATTAATGCTGTTGCCTACAAAATGTGGGTTCATTTGTGCGCGCAAGGCCTGCAATTGTAGTTCGGATGCGGCGGCATCTAATTCGCGGAAGGCCAGGCGGGCTTTATAAATGCTTCTAATTCCAAAGGCAAACAATCCCCAACACAATCCCCAAAACCAAAAGTTCTCGTACCATTTGGGTAGCATTACCAGGTCTAACTGATCTGACTCGCTGCTTAATATGCCGCGGCCATTCATGGCAGTGATACGAAAATGGTAGGTTCCCGGCGGTAGTTTTACCCCAAAATTGAGGGTGCCAAGCAGCAACCAGGAACTGTCTGTTTTAGGATGAATGCCGTTAAGTACACAATTCAGCAAGTTTGTAGGTGTCCAATACTGAAAAGGGAGCAACTTTTCTGTCTTCTCACAAAGGAAACGCATGCTGCGATCACTCGTGAAGTCGAGCCCCGTCAAATCGAGCTCCACCAACGTGGCATTGGCCGGGAGGATGCAGGATTTGGGTTGGTTCAAATTTCCAATAAAACTGGTGTCTACCCGGTAGTTATTCAGGTTATAATGTAGACCGATAAAAAAGGTGGGGAATTCCTCAAAAGGTGTTTTAGGGTTTAAAAACAATTGATTCAGCCCTTTCACCGTACCGGCCCAGAGGGTGTCATTTTCCACATATACGGCGCTCACATCGTTGTCGGTCAGCCCGGAATGGGTATCATAATGTACAACGGTATTTTGATGATCAATGCCATACACGCCGGTATTGGTCGCTAACCAAACTTTGCCATCGGGACCGGGTTCTTGAAACAACGACTGAATGCTCTCAATTGGATAAGGCAAGTGGTCGTTCATTTTTTTGACGTGGGTAATGCGCCCTTTGGCAACACATACTTTAAGTAGCCCGTTTTCGGGGGTAACTGCCCATATATGGCCATTTTCCGCATTAGCGAGTGCCACAATTCTACTTTTTAGGATTGGAAAATGCTCTCCGGCAATGCTTTTAAATAAATCGGCATTCGAAGACAGCCCATCAATGCCCCCAGCCCATACATAACCCTCGCTATCGTCGCACATAGCCGTAAACCGGCGTTTTTCGACCTCCGTGTATTTGAAATTATCGGTAGCAACCGCGCCGACACTTTTTGATGCACCCAGCCATAGTTTTTTTTGTTGAAGCAGCATGATTTTAGGATTCCCGTAAGTGCGTACACGTCGTTCTGTGGTTGCCGTTTTATAGATCAACGCTTCATCTGTTGCAATCCAGGTTTCGCCTTTTTCGCCAATGATTATTTTGCGTACCCTATTGTAGCCATCCAGGGAGCCAAAGTCGGTGGTGACCACTTTCGGGTACCGAATGGTGTAAATTTTGCCCTGATCATCGCCTGCGACCAACGCATGGCCTTGCCGGCCCTCTACTGCCGTTATATTGTTGGAAGCCAGGTTGTTTTGCGTGGTGTATTGGAGCGAATAGTTTTTGGGCAGGGCCATTAAGCCATTGTCGAAGGTGCAAAACCAATGGGTGCCCTGTCGATCTTCATACATTTGATTGACTTTATACCCTTTAAGGTAGGATACGGGGTTATCTAGTGTTAATTGATCGTTTTCAAAGCAAATGGCACCAAAAACCGACGAACAAACCCAAAAACGCCCGGATCTGTCTAAATAAGTCCTGCCTGATTTTCCATCAATTTGCTGGATCAAATTAAAATGTGCACGATCGAAGGAAACCAATAGGAGCTTTCCATTCACCGAATACAACATCCGCCGACCTTTGGTACTGACATTGACAAATTCATGGTTGGGTTCGTGGTTCCAGAAGCGTTGAAGGCTGTCTACCATTTTCCAGCCAGTTTCGGTTTTAAGTTGCATTGATCCCAAGCAATAGGCGTAAAGTGAGTCGCCCACCATACCTGCTTTTACCACAGAAATAACCATATCAAAAAAAGTGACCTGATTGTCTTTGATGCGGTACAACTCGCCCGACAAGGCAGCCAGCCAAATACTGCCATCAACATCTTCTGAAATATCGAAAGAGCCCGTTTTAAAACTGATTTGATCCAACATCGGATCTTCTTTCGCAGTATGGAACTTGCCGTCCTTATAATAACAGGGTTTGTGCCGAAAACAGCAAATCCACATCCGGTGTTGCTTATCCTCATAAATCATCAACACTTCCGGATCGGGCAAACCATCTTTTGTAGTATAGGTATGAAAACGATTGCCATCATAACATACCAATCCTTTGTCTGTGCCAAACCAAAGCAACCCATTGTGATCCTGGGTGCAGCAATAAATCAGGTTGCTGGGCAAACCATCTTTCACGCCATATTGAAAATAAACGGGCATCTGAGCAGATGCCAATACGGACGAAAGAAAGCATAGAGCAAGGATAAAATGGCGCATAGGTTAGCAAATTCCTGCGAAAAGTACTAAAAATTAAGTTGAAAACGCGTGTCCGTACACATAAATCATTAAAATTTGTAACCAGTGATAAAATTAATTGTACCTACACTACATGTAAATGCACGGTTATCAGATCAAACTACACACTTACAAGCTGGTACTTGTGCGGTGGGCTAAAGTATGCTTTTCTTTGTGTCACCCAAGTAGGCATTCCTGTATACGCCAAAAAAGCATTGATTACCTAATCTAAAACGCGCTTCTTTCTTTCCCCCAGTATAAGCACCATCTTCCTGCACTCTAGCCGCTTGTCAAGATCCCCTTGATAGCGGCTATTGTGTTTTTTATACCCTTGCTTTGCTGCTCCCTTTGCCACTTCTTTTAGCCGCTCAATGAAGGTCATTTACTTCCCAAACCCTTGTCATTGGTAAGCGGGCTCAAAAACGTGCTTTTTTACATCCAAAAAGCCGTGCGCATGAAAAATAGCGTGAAAAAAATACTTATTATCGAGGATGAAGCATCGGAACGCAACAACCTATTGGACATTCTAACCCTCAATGGGTATGATGCCTATGCCGTGGAACAAGGACGCGAGGGCATTACCCTGGCTTTGCAATTGATCCCGGATTTGATCTTGTGTGATGTGCAATTGCCTGAATTAAATGGATATGAGGTATTGCAATGCTTGGGAAAAAACCCGCTTACGGCCGATATCCCGTTTATCTATTTGAGCGCTTTTGCCGAAAAAGAAGATTACCGAAAAGGGATGGCACTGGGCGCCGATGACTACATCGTAAAGCCCTTTGACATGGCCATTCTGTTGCAAACCATCGAATATCGCCTCCGTAAAAGCGAACGAATGCGCACTGCGGTTTTGCCTAAAACAGGCACTTTTGATCGTTTTTTGAGCGAGGCTAAAGCACAAGAAGCATTGTTGCAATTGTCTGATAATCGTGAAGTTCGACATTATAAAAAACGTGATGTTGTTTTTAAGGAAAAGGACTACCCCCACAACCTGTTTTACATTCAATCGGGGGAAGTTAAATTGTATAAAACCAATACAGAAGGGCGAGAATTGATTTTACGCATTGCTGGACCAGGCCAATTTTTAGGATATTTGGCCTTGTTGCAGGAAAGTCCTTATTCTGAAAATGCTGCTGCGCTCGAACCTGCTTCCCTGCGCGTAATTCCCAAGGAAGATTTTTATGCATTATTGTATAGCAATCCCAATGTGACGTCCAATTTTTTGAAGTTATTGGCCAATCATATTCACGAACAAGAACAGCAATTGCTAGAATTGGCGTATCATTCCGTGCGCAAACGCGTGGCACAAACCATCGTATGGCTGCATGATCAGGGCAAAGGCCATGTGCATCTGCTGCGCGACGACTTGGCATCAATGGTTGGTACCGCCAAAGAAACCCTCATTCGGGTGCTCGCCGAACTCAAAAGTGAAGGCCTGATTGTAGTGGAAGAAGGCAATATTAGGGTGCTAAAAATGGATAAATTGCGGCGTATTCCGAATTAATAAAAATGATAAAAACGAACAAAGGCCTAAGTGCGGTGGAAGCGGCCGATTTACTGCGTCAATTCGGTCCGAATGCATTGACAGATACTTCCCGCAACCGTTTTTGGTTGCGGGTTTGGGATATCGTGCGCGAACCCATGTTCGTCTTACTCGCGGTTGCTTGTGTGCTTTATTTTGTACTCGGCGATTGGTTGGAGGCCATTGTAATGCTGGTTTCTATCCTGTTTGTTACGGGTATCGAACTATACCAGGAAAACAAAAGTGAAAAGGCAATTAATGCCCTCCGCGTGTACACGGAAGCGAAAGTAAAGGTGATGCGCGATGGGAAATGGCTGGATTTACCGACGGATTCAATCGTTCCAGGTGACCTGATCGCCCTGGAAGAAGGCGACTTGGTTCCCGCAGATGGCCGCTTGGTGGATGCCCACGATGTTTCAATCGATGAATCGGCGCGTACCGGTGAAAGTTTACCCGTGGAAAAAACCATGGAGGGCGATGCGCATTTGTTTCAAGGGACGATGATGGTAGGCGGTAGTGGACAACTGCTGGTGGAAGCCACCGGTAATCGTACCGAACTCGCAAAGTTAGGAAAATCCATCGACCAAATTGACCCTGCTCCGACCCCGTTACAAATACAAATCAGGCGTTTCGTAAAACAAATGGGGTGGATAGGCGGTGGCGCTTTTGTGCTAGTGTTTGCCCTGAATTATTGGATGGAACCCAGTTTTTTGAGCGCCCTGTTGTTTTCGCTCACCCTCGCGATGTCTATTTTGCCCCAGGAAATTCCGGTGGCCTTTTCCAGTTTTATGGGCCTGGGGGCTTTCCGCATGATCAAAGAACAGATTCTGGCAAAACAGCCCAAAACGGTAGAAAGCCTGGGCTCTGCTACCGTAATTTGTTTGGATAAAACGGGAACAATTACCGAAAACCAAATGTCTGTTGCCGAAATAGTTGATTTTTCGGGCAAAAATCGGGTATTGGAATGGGCGCTTTGGGCCAGCGAGCCAACCCCGTTCGACCCGATGGAAAAGGCCATTTTAGATGCTGTTCAAGCGAAAATGGAAGGAATTCCACGGGCCAATTTCCAAATTATCAAGGAATATCCGCTTGCTGGTCGACCACCCATGATGACGCATGTATGGGAAAATGCGGAAAAAACGCGGATTGTTGGGTGTAAAGGGGGCTTAGAGCGGATCCTCGCAATTTGTAAACTGCCGCAGGAGCGCCAAAAAGAATTGAATGAACAGGCGCGCACAATGGCCGCCAAGGGTTTTCGGGTATTGGCAATTGCCAGCGCTTCTCATGCAGGTGCCGATTTTCCGGCGCTTCAAGACGATTTTAACTGGGAATTGGAGGGGTTATTGGCCTTTTTTGATCCACCCAAGAAAAATGCCAAGGCTGTTTTTGCCCAATTGCGCAAAGCGGGTATTCGCGTCCTGATGATTACGGGCGACCAATCGGAAACGGCCAGCAACATTGCCCAAAGTGTCGGTATCGTCGGTTGGGAAAATACGATGGAAGGCACGGCAGTCATGGAATTAACCGATGCAGCGCTTCAGGTTAAGGTCGGGGAAGTGCAAGTTTTTGCCCGGATGTTTCCGGAGGCAAAATTACGGGTGGTGCAGGCCCTGCAGGCAAGTGGCGAAATTGTGGCCATGTCGGGCGATGGTGTCAACGATGGTCCGGCGTTGAAAGCAGCCCATATTGGCGTTGCGATGGGTAAAAAAGGCAGCGAAATTGCCAAAAGTGCCGCTTCATTGGTGCTTTTAACGGATAACCTCGGCGCATTGGTCACCGCCGTATCCATGGGCCGCCGCATTTATACCAATTTAAGAAAAGCTATTCGGTATGTCATTTCTATCCATTTACCGATTGTTTTGACGGTTTTAATGCCCCTTGTATTGGGCTGGACTTATCCGCATATCCTGTTGCCCTTGCATGTTATTTTTCTGGAACTCGTCATGGATCCCACGGCGGCGATTGCCTTCGAAAACGAACCCGCCGAACGCGATGGCATGTTGAAGCCACCCCGTTCGGCCAAAGAAGCCTTGTTTACGCGCAAAGAATTGTGGTTCAGTTTGTTACAAGGTTTTGTTATTGCTTTGTTTGTATTGGCCATGTATCCTTATGCACAAGGACGCAACTTGCCGGAAGCGGGCATCCGGGCTTGTATGTTTAGCACCCTTGTTTTCGCCAACTTGTTCCTTACGTTGGTCAACCGATCCTTCGTATATCCTGTTTATCAGTCTTTTAAAAATAAAAACCGCACGATTCCTTTCATCCTGGGCATTTCCTGTTTCCTGTTGGCGCTCATTTTATATGTGCCTTTTTTGGCAAGTATGTTTAAAGTGCAAGCGCTTTCGGCACAAGATCTTGGCGTTTGTTTTGGGGCAGGCTTGCTCAGTGTTGGCTGGTTTGAACTTGTAAAATTGCTGCGCAAAAAACCGATGCAGCCAACGAAAGGCAATAAACATTTGCACACAAGCAAGGCAAACCTGAAATAATCAGCAGACGAAACCGAAAAATTAGTTGAACATCCTAACTTTGCGCAAAATTACGGTTGGAAACAAGGTTGGTTGTTGCTCAATTACAACACATTGTTTTTAATTTGAAAAAAATAAGATATGTCTGAAGTGCCACCTTGCCCGAAATGCCATTCCGAATACAGCTACGCCAGCGAAGGCTTGATGATTTGTTCCGAATGTTTTTACGAATGGAACCCGGAAGAAGCCGCAGAAGCGGCCGCAAACGATACGCTTAAAGTGCTCGATTCCAATGGAAATGAACTACAAAACGGCGATAGCGTGATTGTCATCAAAGATTTGCCCGTAAAAGGCATGCCGAGGCCTGTTAAAGCTGGTACCAAAGTGAAAAACATTCGGCTCACCGACGGCGATCACAACATCGATTGTAAAATCGAAGGGTTTGGCTCCATGGGCCTCAAATCGGAGTTTGTGCGCAAGGCCTGATTTCCAGCGCAACCTGCCTTTTTTATCCCAGCGTTTTTTGCCATTTCCAGGCATCCCGCAAAGCATCTTCTAAGTTGCGTTTTGCGGTCCAGCCCAAGCCAGCGTTGACTTTGGTCGCATCGGCGTACACGGCGACCACGTCACCTGCGCGGCGTGCACCGATCACATACGGCAAACCTTCCTGCCCGCTGATTTTATCAAAGGTTTGGATGACCTCCAACACGCTGTTGCCCTGACCGGTACCCACATTAAATACGTCATAATAATTGGACTGCGGGGTATCGATCAATTTTTGCAAAGCGGCTACATGCGCTTCTGCCAAATCCATCACATGGATATAATCGCGGATGCACGTCCCATCCGGGGTAGGGTAGTCGCCCCCAAAAACGGTCAGGCTTTTCCGCATACCCGCTGCTGTTTGGGTTACAAAAGGTACCAGGTTGTTCGGCACCCCCAGCGGTAATTCGCCAATATGCGCGCTCGGATGTGCACCAATCGGGTTAAAATACCGCAAGCCTATGATTTTCAACGGGTTGCCGCTTCCAATGGTGTCGCGTAAAATTTCTTCACCCACCTGTTTGGTATTGCCGTACACCGATTCCGCAGGTTTTACCGGCGTATCTTCCGTCACGGGCAGTTGATCCGGCTGTCCGTACACGGTGCAAGAGGAAGAAAAAATGAGGTTGGGCACCCCTTTTTCTACCATTACTTCCAACAACGTAATCAACGAGCCTAAGTTATTGCGGTAATATTTGAGGGGTTCGGCCATGCTTTCACCCACGGCTTTGTACGCCGCAAAATGGATAACGCCGCCAATTTGCTCTTTTTCAAATATTTCGCGCAACAAGTCTGCATCGTCGCAATTGGCTTGATAAAATGGGACGGAATGGCCCAATATTTTTTCAATGCCTTCCAGGGCACGCGGCTCTGAGTTGGAAAAATTATCGATGATCACGGGCTTGAACCCGGCTTCCACCAAGGCTACTACGGTATGCGAACCGATGAATCCGGCACCTCCGGTTACTAAAATATGCATGTTAGTTGGTAGTTGTTAGTTGTTAGTTGATAGTTGTTAGTTTGGACATGCCCAAATATGGTTGACAATGTCCCGAAGGATGATCATGAATGCCGTTTTCAATCTGATTGTGACAAAGATGCGACCCCGCTGGGGTCGTAATGATTTTGGTTACAAAGATGCGACCCCGCTGGGGTCGTAATGATTTGTTTTTCAGGTTTTTGACCCCGGTGGGGTTGTTGTGATTGACAATGAATAAATTCATCATTCATCATTCATCATTCATCATTCATCATTCATCATTCATCATTCATCATTCATCATTCATCATTCATCACTCCTCACTCCATCCTCCAAGCTTACCCCAAAACAATGCAGTTCAACCCCGAATTCCTTCAAATAGGCCGCTTTTTGTGCGTTTTCAAATGCCTCGATGCTATTTTTTTCCACTAAATTGAGGGTGCAACCGCCGAATCCGCCGCCCATCATGCGCGCGCCTGCTACGGCCGGGTTGGTGCGCGCGTGGGCTACCAGGAAATCCAGTTCGGCACAACTCACCTCGTAATCGTGTTGTAAACTATCGTGTGAGGCAAACATCAAGGCGCCAAATTGCACAAAATCATCCTGCTCCAGGGCCGCACAACTGGCTAGTACCCGCGCATTTTCTGTAACTACATGTTTGCAACGACGATAATGCAACGGAGGAAGCAAATCTTGTGCCATGCCCAGCATTTCCAGGGTTACATCGCGCAAACTTTGTACCGCTGGGAAATGTGGCTGCAACAAGCGAACGCTTTCGGCACAGGTTGCGCGGCGTGTGTTGTACTCCGAATCTGCCAAATTGTGTTTTACCGCGGTATCACACAGCACCAAACGATACGCTTCGGCATGAAACGGGATGTATTCATATTCCAAACTGCGACAATCGAGGCGAATCGCACACTGTTCCCGGCCCATTTGCGATGCGAACATATCCATGATGCCGCACTGCAATCCGATAAAGTTGTTTTCGCTGCGCTGGGCCAGTTTTACCAGCTCGAGGGTCGGGATGTTCAATTGATATAAGTGGTTGAGTACATGCAACATACCACTTTCTACGGCCGCAGAGGAGGATAAACCTGCGCCAGCCGGAATATCGCCGCCCATGACCAATTGTACGCCGCCTGGCTGGAAACCCGCCTTTTGTAATTCATCGTACACACCCAGTAAAAAATTGGGCCATCCCTCCGCAACGGGTTGAATGTCTGTTAGTTGTATGCTGACAAAAGCGCCAAAATTTTCGGCTAAACAATCCATGCGTGGCTCAGCCAAAGGGGCCGCTGCAAAATATACCGCTTTGTCGATCGCCGCTGGAAGTACAAATCCCTGATTATAATCGGTATGCTCCCCAATCAGGTTGATACGGCCTGGTGCGCGTACAATGAGGGTGGGCGGGTGTCCAAATTGTGCCTTAAACGCCGCAATTACATTTTCTGGATACTTCATGCTGCAAAAGTAACCGGGGTTTCACAGGAATTTTGAATTTTTGAGGCAAATAAAGTCAACGATATGTATATGCGTTTTTTTTACCTGTTTTACCTCGCTTTTACCTGCTTTACGGCTTTTGCCCAAAATGCAGGTGCGCAAACGGCCCGTCCTGTTCCTACTTCGGCGCAAATGGCCTGGCATGAAACCAATTTTTACCTGTTTTTTCATTTTGGACCTAATACGTTTACCGATCAGGAATGGGGCCACGGCACGGAGCCGGAAGATGTGTTTGCTCCCACCGCCATCGACTGTGACCAATGGTGTCAAATTGCTAAAAAGGCGGGCGCAAAAGGCGTGGTAATAACGGCCAAACACCACGATGGCTTTTGTTTGTGGCCGTCCCAATATTCCAAGCATACGGTGCGCGAAAGCAAATGGATGAACGGAAAAGGCGATGTATTGCGGATGCTCAGCGATGCCTGCAAACGCAATGGACTCAAATTGGGCCTGTATCTGTCGCCCTGGGACCGCAACCACCCGCAATACGGCACACCCGCCTACAACGATGTGTATGCCAACACCCTGACGGAATTGCTAACCGGCTATGGCGAGTTGTTCGAAATATGGTGGGATGGCGCCAATGGCGAAGGCCCCAATGGCAAAAAACAGGTGTACGATTTTCATCGTTTTGAAAAAATAGCGGCCCAATTGCAGCCTAATGCGGTCGTTTTTAGCGACATCGGACCCGGTTGTCGCTGGGCGGGCAATGAAAACGGCACCCTCAATGAAACCAATTGGTGCATGCTGGATACGGCCGGGTTCGCGCGCGGATTGGGCGCACCCGATGGGTCGGTGCTGCAAACCGGACAGGAAAACGGCGCGCTTTGGCTCCCGGCGGAGTGTGATGTAAGTATTCGTCCGGGCTGGTTTTACCACCCTGAAGAGGATGAAAAAGTGAAAACACCCGATCAATTGTTCGATATTTACCTGAAATCGGTGGGGCGTGGGGCCAATTTGATCCTCAATGTGCCACCCGATCGCAGGGGGCGGATTCATGCGCAGGATTCGGCGGCATTGGTGGCTTTTGGTGCTAAATTGCGCAATACGTTTGCCCGTGATTTGGCGCAAGGACATAAAATTGTTTGGTCAGGTCCCAACCCATCCGAGCAAACAGGCGTCATAGACTTGGGGAAAATGCAACAATTCAGCACCATCGTGTTGAAAGAGGATATTGCAAAAGGCCAAACAATCCAGTCTTTTGTCGTAGAAATCTGGGAAAACGGAAAATGGAAAGAAATAGCGCGATCAACCACGGTGGGAAACAAAAAAATCCTGCAACTTGTACCGGTGAAAGCGCGGAAAATTCGGTTGCGGGTAAAAACGAAAGGGCCGGGAAGTACTTCGTCTTTGAAAGGCTTGGAACTGTATTCATGATTTTTAAATAATTGAAAATCAAACTTTTAAATAAAAAACCAATTTTATAATGAATTTCCATAAAACATTTTTTTTAGTGCTGCTGGTTTGTTGCTTTTTCGCCTGTAAAAAGGACAAAACCAGCGAACCTACACCTGATCCTTGCGCAGGCGTTGCCACCCTTGTTGCACCCTTGCAAAGAATTTGGTCTACGCCCAATCAATATTACAATGCCTATTTTAAACCCATTTTTTTTGGCAATGAGGTGATTTTTAGTCAGTTAGGCGGCGATTATGAGAACGAACTGGTTGGGTTGGATGTCAAAACGGGCACATTAAACTGGCATACGAAAGCCCCTGGTAAAATTACCGAAAAGAACAGCCAACTCCAGGGCAATCTCCTTTACTGGGTGGATGATAAAAACAACGCATTCGTTTCCTTCGATTTAAACAGCCGCATTGTCCAAACGCTTTGGACTTGTGACAGTGTTGGAGCGGTCATTTCGCCGAATTTTCAATTAATCAATGGCGAAGTACTGCTTGCGATCGCCTATCCAACCAATGTAACCAACTTTAAAAATATCGCGTTGGTTCGGGTGCAATTACAAACCGGTAAAGAAACAGAATTGTATCGTTCTAAAATGCTATTTACCAACTTCGATGATTTAGGTATTTTAGGGCTTCAAACTACGGTTACCTCTGAGGGGGATACGCTTGCGGTTTTTGCCCGAACCGAATATGATTTGAATATTGGGTCTGTAAGCCGTTTAATGGCGCTTAACATTCAGAATAAAAATACAAAATTGGATATTGCGCTACCCTATAATTATAAAGTAGGCGCTGGTAAACTTATTGTAAAGGGTAATCAGGCCTGGTTGAGGCTTGCCCAAAATGACGTTTTAGACCGCCTAGCTTGCTTCAATTTGATAAATGGGGCGATTACCTGGACGGTTACCACCTCAAAATTGAACGACGTTATTCTGATCGAGGATAAATTGATTGAACTCAGCAATTATTCTACCCGCGCTTTAAATGCGCAAACAGGTGCCGAAATTTGGCGTCAAGGAGGGGGGATTTATAACGCCTTATTGGCAGAAGGTTCCATTTTTGATTTTGAAGGACGTTTGTTTTTGATCCGTAACTACAGCGTGATGCAGTTGGATCTTGAAACGGGTTGTGTGTTGAATAACCAACCTATTTCATTATTAAGTACCCAAGATTTGATTTTTGGGTATGCTAAAAGCGCCACAGAAAAAGTGTTGTATCTTTCCACGTGGCAGCAAATGATTGCGGTTCAATTGTAGCCACGTGTGTAATTTTCCAGCATGCTGCATCCTATCCCAAAAAAATCCAAGTACCATGCTACACTCCATCTCTATCCTACTGGCCCTGCTGTCCTGGTTCGCACCATCCAGCCCGGCAACGCCCCGTATGTCTATCCGCCAACCCTATATTGCAGGCGATAGCACCGTTTTCCAACAATTGAAGGCCCAACTGGCTACCCGGCAAGCGTTGGAACGACCCGAAAAATTGTACCTGCAAGTCGATCGCACCCTGTTCCGGCCGGGCGAAACGCTGTGGTTCAATGCCTATCTGCGCAATGCCGGCGACTTAATGCCTGCGCTCAGCCAGATTTTGTACGTCGAACTGCTCGACCCGCGCGGTGCGGTTTTGCAAAAACTAAACATGCTTGCCCCGGATGGCGTGGCGGCAGGCGAATTTGCCCTACATGCAAATCTGCCCGGTGGTTTGTACAAAATCCGCGCCTACACCAGCTGGATGAAAAACACCGAAAGCAGTTTTGAACGCGAAATTACCCTGCAAAAGGTGGTGCTTCCCAACTTGAATCTGAAACTAGAATTTGAACGGAAAGCATACGGTCCGGGCGACCTGGTAGATGCCCGATTCGATGTCTTAGGGCTTGATAATAAACCACTTGGGAACCAAACCCTGCATTTTTCAGCAGCGATAAATGGGAAAAATATCCTTCAAAATACCACCCAAACTGACGCAAACGGCCGGGCACAAGTGCGTTTTGATCTGCCCAAAGACCTCACCAGCAGCGATGGTTTGCTCAATATTACCCTCGAACACAAAGGGCAAACGGAGTCGATTTCCAGGGCAATCCCGATTGTGCTCAACAAAATTGACTTGACGTTTTTCCCCGAAGGTGGCGATTGGTTTGCCGGTATTCCAACGCGTATGGCTTTTAAAGCCCTCAATGAATTTGGCAAACCAGCCGATGTGGAAGGCGCTATTTTTAATGATAAAGCCGAAAAAGTGGGCAGTTTTAGCAGCTACCACGATGGGATGGGGGCGTTTGAAATGCTGCCGCAGGCTGGCGCAACTTACTATGCGGAATTGACCAAGCCCTTTCAAGCCGGTACAGCCGTGCAGCGTTTCAAGTTGCCTGCGCTACAAAATCAAGGCCTGGCCCTGCGCTTACAGGCACGCGATGCGAACGAATTGGTGTTCAATATTAACGGTACACGGCCAGGCGTCGTCCATTTGGTGGGCGCCGTACAAGATAAAATTTTCTTTTTTAAAACGATTAAACTTACCAAGGCAGGCGAAACCGCGCGCATCGACACCAAAAATTTGCCGATCGGCATTGCGCGTTTTACCTTATTGGACGAACAAAAAAATGCCCAGGCAGAACGGCTGGTGTTCGTGAGCCGCGACCGTGGCTTGAAAGTAGACATCAAACCCAATAAAACACAGTATCTGCCTCGGGAAGAAGTACAGTTGGATATCGCGGTGCATGATCGCATCGGTCGCCCGGTGAAAGGCAATTTTTCTTTGGCGGTGGTTGATGAAAAGTTGCTCAGTTATGCCGATAACAAGCAAGGGCATTTGCTGGCCAGTCTTTTATTGGAACAGGATGTCAAAGGTAAAATAGAGGAACCCAATTTTTATTTTGACGATACCGAGCCCAAATCCGAGCAAGCAATGGATTTTTTGCTGATGACCCAGGGTTGGCGTCGTTTTGAGTGGAAATCGGTGGTTCAGGCCCCCGCGCTGGTATTTGCACACACGCAGGAACGCATGGAAGTTGCAGGCACCGTGGTGCATAAAAATGGAAAACCATGGGCTGGACAAATGGTGCAATTATACCCGAACGGACCACGGGTTACGACGGATGTACAGGGTAATTTTGCATTTAATAAGCCTGATTTTACCAAATTTACCTATTTGTTCTACGGCAACGACCAGTATTTCCCCCTTCGTACCTATCATAACAAGATTCAATTGGTTTCCTGGAAAAAAACGGCAACTGCTTCAAAATTTGTTTCCTACCCCAGCGGCGACGGGTCAACGATCGTAATGGGAAAAATAACGGACGACCAGAGAGAACCGCTTTTGGCCGTTACAATCGCTGCTATGCGTGGACAAAAAGTAGTGAAAGGCGCGGTTTCCGATGCACAAGGTAATTTCAAACTGGAACTCAGTCCGGGGATCTATGAATTTAGGACGAGTTTTACTGGCTATAAATCAGATATTCAGGAAAATATAAATATTAAAAAAGGGTTTGTAAACAAATTGACCGTTTGCATGCCGGAGCCGGAATATCCCTTGGACGAAGTAGTGATGGTGCAGGAAATGCGGGCTGAAAATAGCGCGCCTGGCAGACGGGTGATTTCAGCAGACCAAATCCGAAATGTGCCGACCAAATCGATCAATGCAACGGTTGCCACCACAGCACCTACAGAAGATGAAAAAGAGGTGTTAGCCTTAGACGATCAAATCGTACCGGAAGTACTGGTAGAAGATAGAGTTAAAATCGCCAAAGACGAACTTGGTCGCGCCGGGGTTGCGGCAAAACCAAGGGCAGATGCAAAACGCAGGCAGGCTGCGAATGATATGTACATCGACGGCGAACGGGTATCTCAACAGACGTATTACCGCACCCGCAGTTTTTATACACCCGATTACAAAAACGATCAAAATCCGGCGCAGCGCAGCGATTTCCGTAGCACGATTTACTGGAATCCTGCCGTGCAAACCGACCAATATGGCAAGGCGCAGGTCCGTTTTTATACCTCCGACGCGGTCAGCAACTTCCGCGCTACCCTCGAAGGCATCGGTAATGCCGGTCAGCCAGCACACCAGGAAATCAAGTTTTTTGCTCAAAAACCGGTTGAATTGGCCGTAAAAATACCCGAAAGTGTCATCGCAGGCGATACCCTGCTGCTAAAAGTGGTGCTCAACAACAACACGACACAAACCCTTTCGGGAAATGTTGATGCGGTGCTGCCCCAAAATTTTGAGGTAATCCCAGCAGCAGGCCAACCACAAAATCAAGCGTTGCAAGTAGCCGCAAAATCGACGGCAAGTGTAATTTTAAAATATGTAATCCGCCCGGATACAGCACATGTCGGGGAAATGCAGGCGATGAACTTGACGTTTAAAGCATCCAACGGGCAGGAAGATGCCATCACCCAATCCATTCGTACCTACGACCGAGGTTTTCCGGTAAAAATGGTGCTGGCGGGCAGCAAACCGCAAAATAATTGGCAACTCCACTTCAACCAGCCCGTGGAAGGGACCATGCAGGCCAAATTGACTGTGTACGGTTCGGCACTCAACGACGTAATAAAAGGTATGGAGCGGATGTTGCGACAGCCAAATGGTTGTTTTGAGCAAGTTTCGAGCAGTAATTACCCCAATTTACTGGTGTTGGATTTGTTGCGCAGCACGGGTCGCGCTCAACCCGAAACGGAAAGTCGCGCAATGGATTTATTAAAAGATGGCTATCAAAAATTGGTGGCGTATGAATGTAAAAGTGGTGGTTTTGACTGGTGGGGCCGCGATCCGGCGCACGAAGGACTCACCGCTTATGGTATTCTGGAATTTACAGACATGTCTAAAGTGTTTCAGGTGGATCAGCAATTGATTAAGCGCTCTGTGGAATGGCTCAAAAGCCGTCGCGATGGCAAAGGGGGCTGGATACGCCGGGAGGACTGGCATGGATGGCAGAGCAATGGGGTAATTGGGGCCTATATTGCCTGGGCGTTGAGTGAAGCAGGATATGGCGCAGCATTCAACCGGGAAATTGAAGTTTCGTATAATCAGGCGCTTAATACAGATGATGATTACCAATTGGCATTGATGGCCAATGCTTTATACTGTTTAAAAGACCCGCGTGCCCAGCATTTAGTGGATATTTTGCTTAAAAAACAAGCAGAAGACGGCTCCTGGATCGGCAATACGCATTCGGTAATGAGTAGCAGCGGACCGTGTTTTCGCATTGAAACAACCGCGCTTGCGGCATTGGCTTTGATGAAAAACGGCCAGTCCAAAGGAGCGCTACAAAAAGCAATCGGATTCATCACGGCCTCCAAAAATGAATACGGTTATGGCAGCACCCAAAGTACCGTACTGGCCCTGAAAGCCCTGGTCGAATTTGCAAAAGCCAACCAAAACAATTCGGAAAGCGGCGTCATGGTTGTACAAGTAGATGGAAAACGGGTAATGGAGCAGCCTGTATCTGCCCAAAGCACCAAAAACATTGAATTAAAAGGTCTTGAGCGCTACTTTTCTTCAGCGGATCCCGAAATCGAAGTGTTTTTTGAAAAAATGACCAAGGCACCGACTTTTGACCTTGAAATCCAATATGCTTCCCGGCAGCCCCGCAACGCTAAAAACTGCCCTTTGCAATTTGCCACCGAACTGGAGCAAACCCAGGCGCAGGTTGGCCAAACCATACGATTACGCGCCACCCTGCAAAACAAAACCGCCGATGAACTGGCTTCTCCCATGATGGTGATTGGTATTCCGGCGGGCTTGAGTTTGCAGCCCTGGCAGCTCAAAAAACTGATGGATGAAAAACAATGCGATTTTTATGAGTTGTGGGACGGATTTGCGGTGTTCCATTTTGAGCGTTTAGCCGCCCATACAACCAAAAACCTTGCCCTTGATCTGCGGGTGGATCTTGCGGGTACTTTTGAAGCACCTGCAAGTCAGGCATTTTTATATTACGAGAATGACCAGCGGGTGTGGAGTAAACCTGGTATGGTTAAAATAACTTATTAGAAAGAGGGCCGCTCTGGTCTGCAAGATATTTTACAAATAAGCGTCGGTTCGCTCGGTGACAAGCCAGCGAACCGATTTTTTTTAGCCTTTTTTTCCGTTGGTTGAACAAATCCCGCACTTGGTTGAAAGTAGGGTGATGCCCATTAAACGCGGCCCTAATTTGCAGTCAAACAGGCATCGTTCACAAAAAAACACAACAAAATGAATCGTTCTTTCAAACTGCTCGCCCTGATGTTGAGCATTTCCATGGTCTCTTTTTTTGCTTGTAAAAAAGAAGATAATGACACCCAAATCTCGGAGGAGGATAAAACCAGTACGTCGGATTATGCCAAAGCGGAAACCATTTATACCGAAATTTGGCATACAACCCTCGAACAGGCTTTGAGCAATCCTGCACTGAACGGCTTTGCTGGCTCAGAGGTGGAGGACCGTAACGCTTGTCCAACCGTAAGCGTTTCTCCGCAGGGAACCTATCCCAAAGTGCTCACCCTCGATTATGCGAGCGGCTGTACAACGGCCAAAGGTCAGGAGATTTCCGGCCAGATTATAGCAACTTTCAGCGGACCAGCCAGTCAGACGGGCATCACCATTTCTATTACTTTGGTAAACCTTAAGTACAAAGGTTACACCGTTTCGGGCACTTATTCGGTAAGTTGTTCAGGACCAGGTTCCTACAGTGGCAGCATTAGCAACGGTGTTGTGGTGAATCCGCAAGGAGGCACCACCACCTACAGCGGCACTTTTTCCGTGGTTCAGGTGGAAGGCACCAGCACCAACGGTTTGAATCAGCAAGCGGATGATGTGTACAATATTAGCCTCAATATTACGGGTGTAGACACCAATGGCAAGACGTACACGGTCAAAACAACCAGTCCTTTGCGCAAGGAATTGGATTGTGCGTGGATTGTAAGCGGTGCCATTGAAGTAAAAACAGGAAACACTGCCAAAAAGACGCTCGATTTTGGTACCGGTACCTGTGATGACCAGGCAACTTTGACTGTTGGGCTGGTTTCAACTCCAATTACCCTGCCTTAAACCCTGATTTAGACCCGGGTAGTGCCTTTTGGGTGCTACCCGGTTTTCATTTTCAATAAAATTGTCATGAAAAAACTACTCCTCGTTTGTTGCTGCTTTTTGAGTTTTACAGGTATGGTAGCCGCCCAAACCATTACTTACAGCAAAGATATTGCCCCCATTATTTACAACCATTGCACTACCTGCCATCGACCGGGTGAGGTAGCGCCTTTTTCGCTGACCAATTATGATGAGGTTGTTTCCTGGTCGAGCATGATCGCTTATGTGACCGAAATCGGGTACATGCCCCCCTGGAAGGCCGAAGTAGGGTATCAGGAATACCAGCAGGAAAATCACCTTACCGCCGATCAGGTTCAATTGATTGCCGATTGGGTGGCGCAAGGCATGGTGCAAGGCAATCCAGCCGATGAACCTGCTTTGCCGGTTTTTCCTGTTGGTTCACAAGTGGGTTTACCCGATTTGGTGGTTTCGTTTGCGCAATCCTACACCCATGCAGGGGATGGTATGGACGAATATCGGTATTTTGTGATACCTACTGGACTTACAGAGGATAAAGATTTGGTAGCGCTGGAAGTTCGGCCGGGGAATAAACAGATTGTACACCACTGTCTGGTCTGGCAGGATACGAGTGGCACTGCTGCGGCAGATGATGCTGCTGCACCCGGTTATGGCTATCCTGGTGGACAGTTTTCTACCTTAAATGGCCTGAATGACCAATTGCCGGGGTATGTGCCGGGGCAAAAACCGATCGTGTTTACCCAGGGTATTGCACAACGCCTGTATGCAAATTCCGACTTGAAATTGCAAATGCATTACGCTCCAACGGCTTCCGATGAGCAAGATAGCAGCAGTGTAAACCTGTTTTTTGCCCAAAAACCGGCCACCCGCTTCTTGAAAAGTAAGGTAATGATCCCGTTTGCGGGTACTTTAACCAATGGACCATTTATCATACCGGCCAATCAGGTCAAGAAATTTCATGGTACCTGGACCATTCCGGAGGATGCAAGCATGGTGGGCGTGCAGCCACATTGCCATAAATTGGGACAGGCCTGGGAGGTATTTGCCATCACGCCCAATCAGGACACGATCAATATGGTTCGGGTAAATGACTGGGATTTCAATTGGCAGGGCATGTTTTACTTTAAAAAACTGATCCCGCTGCCAAAAAACTCGGTCATTCATGCTTATGCCACCTATGATAACACGGCAAACAACGTGGAAAACCCCAATAGTCCACCGCAGTTTGTCACCTGGGGTGAAAATACCGACAATGAAATGTATTACTTGCCCTTGCTGTACCTGAGTTATCAGCCTGGCGATGAGGATCTTGTGTTGGACGATGTGAGTGGGGTAGGCGACGATCCGCAGTTTTATACCATTCAGGATGCCTTATATCCGGTGCTTTCACCCAATCCGGCCAGCGATCAGGTAAAAGTTGGGTTTACTTTAGCCCGTGGAAGTACCATTGGTTTGCGTTTATTCAATCAGCAGGGTCAGATAGTAAGGAGTTGGGAAACGGGCCAGTTTTACCTGCCGGGCATGCACACGCGCGCACTTGATTTGAGTTTGGTGCCTGCGGGCATCTATACGCTGGTGTTGGAGACCAAAGATAAGCGCCACGCCCAACAGTTGGTGGTTGCGTCGGCACGATAAAGCAGTTTTTAAAAGCATGGCCACCCTGGGCACTTGATAGGAAGCAAGTAAACGGGGTGGTATGTTTTTTATAATTGCCGGCCTGCGTATTTGGCAATTTTAGTAAACAAGTCGTTGGGATTGAAGGGCTTTGGGATGTAATCATTCATGCCCACTTCCGACGATTTGGTTTTATCGCTGATGGTAGCCGAGGCGGTCAATGCGATAATTGGAATATTGGGATCGAACTGACGGATCATTTGCGTGGCGGCATAACCGTCCATTTCCGGCATTTGAATATCCATCAGAATCAGGTCGTATTGGTTGTTTCGCGCCTTTTCTACGCCTAAAAGCCCATTTTCGGCAATTTCGAAATCGATTTTCCAGCGGGTGAAAAATTTGGAGGCAACTTTAATGTTAATAATAAAATCCTCCACCATTAACAGGCGTACCCCTTCAAGGGGACTAGATTCAGCGTCGGTTTGAGCAATTTCTTTCATGGGAGCCGCAGTTTTGCTTATTTCAAGTTCAAGGTTGAAATAAAAACGCGAACCTTTTCCGACCGTGCTCTCCAACAAAATATCACTTTTGTAGAGTTGTAATAGACGGCGGGTGATCACTAAGCCAAGTCCGGTTCCCCCAAATTTGCGGGTTGTAACCGAACTTGCCTGCGTAAACAGTTCAAATATTTTTTGTTGATGTTCAGGTGCAATGCCGATGCCAGTGTCTATGATGGAAATTTCGATTTGTGCCTTTTCCTGCTGTACCCCCAATAATTTATAAACAATGGTTACGGCGCCATTTTCTGTAAATTTGATGGCATTTGAAACCAGGTTGGATAAGATCTGGCTTAAGCGCAAGGAATCTCCAACGAGGGTATCTGGCACACGTTCATCGGCTTCCAAAACCACTTTGTAGCCTTTTTCGTCGGCCTTAGGCTGATAAGATTTTTGAATATTATGTACCAACTGTTTGAAATTGAAGTCCGTGTACTCCAATTCCACTTTTCCCGCCTCAATTTTACTGAAGTCGAGCAGGTCATTGATCAAAATATAAAGGTTATCCGCCGCAAATTGCAAGGTATCCAGGTTTTCCACCATGACGGGGGTGTTGTCCTCCTGCTTCATCAGGTACACGAGTCCAACAATCGCATTGAGCGGCGTGCGGATTTCGTGGCTCATAATAGAGAGAAACTCCGATTTGGCGCGGGTTGCTTCCTCCGCTGCATCTTTAGCCTGAATGAGTTGATCTTCAATGCTTTTCTGGTAAATGATCTGTTGTTTCAAAAACTCAACCAGTCCAAGTAAGTTTTCAGCATTGAAATCGGGTAGTTGGTAAACATTGGGCACTTCCAGGGCGCGCGCGGCTTCCACCAGCTTTTCGAAGGATTGGTTGCGCTGCGCTACTTCAAGTTTTAGTTGGCGGTTAATATCGGCGTATTCGCGGTCATTCAGTTGGGTAGAATGATCGAATAGTTCCTTATCACGTTCATAATTCAGGTAAGAATCATTAACGGCAGAAATAAAATCAACCACCCTGATTTCATCAAGATAGCTGTTTTTTAGGTATTTAAAAATTTGTCTTTTTAATAATGGATGAAGTTTTCCAATATCCAGTACCAATGGCGTCATCTTATTTCGATTCCGTTAGGGTAGTAATTGTCATGGTTTGATTGTGCAAGTCACATTTTCCGGTTGCTAAGGGCGATATTTCACCATAGGAGTAAAAGCCGGTCATAAAGGTATGCTCGCCAAAAATTTCTTTCGCCGCTTCAATTTCTTCGTCGATGCGTTGCCCTAGCGCCAAGCGCCGTCCTACACAACTTACAAGGATTGCAAGGTCCGGTTTTTTATCTGGAGTGAGCAACGTTTGTTCGGCCGCTGTAGCCGCTGCATCAATCAGGCGATCAAAATTGGCTTTCATCAGGTTCACATAGGCACCTTCGGGCATTTCTCCGGCAAATACCATGCTACCCTCGTTTTCATCAATTGAAAGGATGGTTCGCACTACCGGTTCTGCATCTTGGGAAATTTTCATCGAAAGCGGGAACAATAATGCAGCCCCGGGCAGTTCGGACGCATATTTACCCAGGTATTCTTTGTACAAATCGAGGGCTTTTTTGCCACCAAATTCATAGAGTATATTGTAACTGGATTTCGTGATTTGGCGTTCGGGGCCAAAAACATCCCAACCACCCATGGTACCGTGTCCAACTTCCAAATCTTTACCATATAAGCCAATGGCTACAATTTGGCCCTCTGTCGGATCGGCATCTAGTCCCACCACGGTTTTTTCAAACCGCGCAGCATCCCCTGCCAATCCGCCCGACACCGAAACGTGGGGGCTCAGGTTTTCGTTGATGCCTTTGATCAAATCACTGCCATTTACTTTGCTACCATCGGAGAGTACAAAAATCATTTTAAGATCGTCTCCTTGTAAAGCCGCTGAAAGGGACTTTCCTGCTTCAAAACTCTGTTGGTAGTTGGAAATAGTTGCCTGGGCCTTTCGAATTTGGGTCTTTTCAAACTGAATGGCAGTCGCCACAACGGTACCCTCGTGGGCAGCCGATTGATAAATTTCACCGGAGGTACTACACAGGAGCACCGAGGCTGCCGGGTAGGTTTCCTTAAAATTAGCGTACCAATGGCCTTGTTCAAGCAGGGTGCGCTCGCCAAAAACCAATACGAGTTGCGCCTGCTCCGCAGAGAAGCCTTCAGACGTGTCGAGATTATGCCAGCGATCGCCAGCGTAAAAAGATTGCGTGATTTTCATGACAAGAAGATTATAGATTGTAACAAGCAACAAACGTGCCGCAACAATGAAAAAGACAGTTTAAAAGGAGAAAATGGAGGTTTTTGGCGCGTCTTAGCGACTTTTAAGGGAAAAAAATGAAATTAGTACCGAAGTTATTTATAAAAAAAGATTAGGATATACATTGTTATGTAGTAGGGTAATAAAAAAATCCTCAGCGTAAAGCGGTTGCTATTATCTGAGGATTTTCTTTAAGGGTTTTGAATCACCAACTATAAACGGTTTCATTTATTCTTCTGAAGGTGCTTCAGTTTTGTCGTTGGTCAATCCGTAAAATGCCGTAGCAGTAAGCGTGAGGAAAATGAGGAAATAGGTTGAAGTCATGGATTAAGATTTTGTACGGGAATAAAAGAGAAGCGTTAAAATGCAATGCAAAGTTAAGATTTTAGTTAATAAACACGTGGTTTTCTTTTGTTAAATGAACTTAAACATTTTTGGAGGGGGAAAATTGAGTACTTTTCTTGTGTAATATTCTGCCAGTACGGCTGTTTGTTGTTTTTTTATTTTAAAAATTTTAAAAAAAATAGATAATAATTTTGTTTGGCGAGGTTGTTTTACCCTATTTGGTATATTTTTAATGTTAAGCGGCGTGTATCTATATTGGGCGGTCCTTTTTATAAGAATAAGGTTGGGTCGGGATTTAAATTGCTTGGTTCAGGAACTAAAATTTGCCAAATTTGTTTGTACGATCAGCATCTGTGTGTTTGATTTACGATGGCACATTCAAATTTTTTTCTGAACTTGGCAACCAGTTTGGAACTGTTTTTAGTCATTTTCCTATTACCTGTTTTACCATGCATTTCGAGCCAAAAGACGTTTACCGGAAGTTAGAGTTTGACAAAGTCATTGATTTGCTTGAAAAAGAAGCACATACGGTCATGGCGGCCGAAGAACTTCGGAACCTGGGGCCATCTATCCGTTTTGATGAAATTGACCTGCAGTTGCGGGAAGTGCGCGAATACAAAATGGCACTTGAAAAAAATGACCGTTTCCCTTTAGAGACTTTTTATGACGTGCGTCCTGATTTGCGCATGCTCGAAATTGAAGGTTATACGCTTCAAATGGAGTCTTTTCAACAGATTCTGCGCATTTTAATGATGATGCGCGATATTTTTAAATATTTCGGATCGGGACCAAAAAAGGATATTTATCCCAAATTGTACGATATTATACGGCCACTCAGTTTTGACGACGGTCTGATCAAGGCGATTATGGCAGTGTTTGATGAAAAAGGAGACATTCGCCCGGACGCATCGCCTGAATTGATGCGTATTCGACGTGAAATGCAGCAAAAAGTGCGTGAACTCGACGGCCGCTTCCGCCAAATCATTCAGGAATACCGCGCCAAAGGCTGGCTTTCTGATACACCGGAGAGCTTCCGGAATGGCCGCCGCGTTTTGTCGGTACCAGCCGAACACAAACGCAAAATCAAGGGGATCATCCACGATGAATCGGATACCGGTCGTACGGTATTTATTGAACCTGAGCCGGTTGTGGAAATTAACAATGACCTGTTCGATCTGGAGCACGAAGAAAAGCGGGAAATTTTTAAAATTTTGCGCGATCTGAGCGATCAAATTCGCCCGTATGGCAGCATGATTGGCGCGTACTTACAGGCGCTCATACGCTATGACGTAATTTATGCAAAATCGAGGGTAGCCATTGCCATGCGCGCCAATATGCCGGTGTTGAAGGAAAAACCGTTTATCGGTATTCGCAAGGGCTATCATCCGCTTTTGTACCTGAAAAACAAGGCCAGCAACCGCAAAACGGTGCATTTTGACTTGAAATTAAACTCCGAGAACCACATGCTGATCCTGTCCGGCCCCAATGCCGGCGGTAAATCGGTGGCCATGAAATCGGTCGGTTTGATGCAATTGATGGTGCAGAGTGGCTTGTTGGTGCCAATGCATGAATTGAGTGAAATGGGCGTGTTCCGGCAGATTTTTGCCGATATTGGTGACCAGCAAAGCCTGGATGATGATTTGAGTACCTATTCGTCGCGTTTGCAAAATGCGCGCGCGTTTATCGAGAAAGCAACGCCACAAACCTTGGTGCTCATCGACGAGTTTGGTAGCGGAACAGACCCTAAGCCCGGTGGCTCCATTGCCGAAGCGATTTTGCGTCAATTGCACCGAAAAGGCGTTTTTGCGGTGATTACCACCCACTATTCCAACTTGAAGGTGTTCGCTTTCCGCAATCCGGGCATCCTCAATGGCAATATGCACTTTGATAAAGATACCCTTTCGCCTACCTACGAACTAAAAGTGGGTCGACCAGGCAGCAGTTATGCCTTTGAAATTGCCGCCAAAAGTGGTTTGCCTAAAGAAATTATCGACTATGCGCGCAACCGCACCGGGAGCGAAACCGCGGTGGATGATATTTTGGTGGAATTGCAACGCGAAAAACAGGAATTGGAAGAGCGCTTGCGTTCGGTGCTGGATAAAGAGCAAGGGCTGGAGCGTTTAATTAAGACCTACGATAGTTTGCACCAAGACCTGGAGGTAAAACGCAAGCGCCTCAAACTGGATCAAAAAGAACACGAATTGCGCCAAAGCGCCAATGTTGCCCGCGAGGTAGATAAAATTGTGCGCCAACTCAAAGAGGAGAAAAACCTGGAAAAAGCCCA
>Ga0247840_10000465_pt1 | contig 84249 bp, 70 predicted proteins | sample LaCruzMarch2015__FD_192404 | JGI IMG/M metagenome (GOLD analysis project Ga0247840, IMG submission 192404) | Freshwater microbial communities from meromictic Lake La Cruz, Castile-La Mancha, Spain - LaCruzMarch2015_17m | ecosystem: Environmental > Aquatic > Freshwater > Lake | place: Spain... | reverse complement strand
TATAATGTGAATCAAAAGTTAAAACCCAAATTTGTTAACAGTTTGATTGTTAGTAAAATATGAAAACAGTACTTTTAATAAAGTCTTAAAGGCCAGTATCTTAGATGTAAACACAACCAAACATCTTAGAATATGATCTCTAAGGCTAAAATACTAAATTAATTGAAATTTTCTTTTACATATCAGATTCTTATGATAAGCACTAAAATTTTCTTGTGAACGATTCATTAATAACAATTATCCCGAGTTTACAGATCAGGAAATAATGACTGTGTATCTGTTTTGCATAAGCCAGGAACAACGGACTAATCTCAAACAGATGTTCAATTTTGTTGATGAGTCATTACGGTCATTGTTCCCCAAACTCCCGTCTTATACGGCATTTAACAACCGGATCAACCGGTTGTCGGAAGCCTTTCGATTACTGACGGTATCTGTGCTGCGAACCCACCAGTTTTCAGATTATTTCACTGGGGAGAGCCTATTGGATTCTTTACCTGTAATTACATTTCTGGGGAAACGGGCTGGTAAAGTAACTCCTCAACTTACTGAAAAAGGATATTGTTCCATAAAATCACTTTTTTATTCCGGAATCAAGCTAATATCATCACCATCATAAAATCAATTTAAAACGCCTCCTGATTATTGGTTTTTTAGAAATTTTACTTCTACTCTAACTGCAACGCAACTGATATAAAGTTTCAAGTCATGAAAAGTAAGATTAATCAAATTATAGATGCAATTGATTCATATCGAATAGATGATAATATTGGATTACTTAGTGGGCAGTGTGGTGTTGCACTATTTTACTTTTTTTGTTCAACACAAATTAATAATGCTTATAAAGCTAAATGTCTGAAACGTATTGAATATGTATTAGATAGAATTAACAATGAAAATCAAATAAACTCTTTTTGTACTGGCATCTCTGGTTTTGGCTGGTTATTAGAGTTTTTAAAAGAAAATAAAATATTTTCTTCTAAAGATATTTTATTACTTAATGACTTAGATAATTATCTTTTCAAAAACATGATTGCTGAATTTAATAATCATTGCTATGATTATTTGCATGGTGCAATTGGTTATGGCTTGTACTTCCTGAAAAGGCTATATAAAAGCAATGTTCCTTCATATTTATCAGCGTTAGTTTACCATCTTGAAGATTTGGGTGAAAATGATTCTAATGGATGTATCAAATGGAAGTCAATACTTGATTATGAAAAAGATAAAAGAGGATACAATATTTCGTTATCACATGGTATTGCAAGCATTATAGTAATTTTGACAAAAATATACAAGTCTGGGATTGAAAAAACAAAGTGTAAACAACTGATTATTGGAGCTGTAAAATATATATTAAAACAAGAGTTGGTCAGAAACAAATACAATTCATATTTCCCATCATGGTCAATTGAGAGCGATGAACGCGTTACAAGTAGTCGATTAGCATGGTGCTACGGTGATTTAGGGATTGCAATGGCTATTTGGCAAGTCGGACAAACATTAAATATCTCAGAATGGACAGAAATAGCACTGGAAATTTTACTCTATTCCACTACCAGAAAAGATTTAAAAGGCAATTTCGTTCAAGATGCTGGCATATGCCATGGTACAGCTGGAATTGGGCATCTCTTTTATCGTATGTATTGGAATACAAAGCGTATGGAATTTAAAATTGGGGCCGATTATTGGTTTGATGAAACCTTGAAAATGGCAAATCATAAAGATGGTCTGGCAGGATTTAAAACTTGGCATTCTGAAAAACTTGGAGGATGGGCTAATGAAATTAATCTAATAAATGACCTCGCCGCAGAGCAGCGAGGTATTCTCGGGAACCTTTCCTATTCGCCGCAAGCGGCGGGGAACTAACCCCGATAGAGATTAGACATAGGAAATTAACTTTTATAAGACAACCAATTTGTGTAACATATAAAATGTGAAAAATTATTGGATATATCTATAAATATAAGTAAAATCAAATGGTCTGGGAGGCGGTTCGAATCCGCTACATCCCACCACCCAAAAACGGGAAACCTTTGGTAAATCTATGATTCCGATGGTTTCAATTTTTAGAGGGTGCGTTATAGAGGCGTTTTTATGAGAGTTTCGTCCTTTATCCTGTTGCATACAATAAAATACTCATACAAACACTGTGTATATAAACCGTGGATGATAATAATGAAAATTCCTTGTGACCATAAAAACCAAAATTATTGACAAATGAAAATCACCCTATGGGGCTCTGCCGGTGATGTTACCGGAAGCGCCTACTTTATTCAGACAGATCAAACCAGCATTCTTGTTGACTGTGGAAGTTTCCAGGGGACCAAAACTGCGGAAGCCAGGAACCGGAAACTTCCCCCGATTGATCTCAGCCGTTTGGAGGCCGTGGTACTGACCCATGCCCATCTCGACCATTGCGGGAGGTTGCCTTTACTTGCTAAAGAAAATTTCAAGAATCCCATTTATGCCACCCCGGCAACCATAGAAATTTCCGCATTGATTTTACGTGATTCCTTAAAGGTACAAAATAATGACCTTGAAAAACTGAACAGAAAGCTGCTTCGCAACGGAAAAGCCCCGATAGAACCGGTTTTTACGAAAAAAGATGTGGAAGATGTCATTGGATTGATGAAGCCCATCGCTTATCAGCAGGATCAACTTATAGCTCCCGGGATCCAGGTAAGGGTTGCTGAAGCGGGTCATATTCTTGGTTCATCGAGCCTTAAGTTTATGATTACCGAGAACGGGATTACCAAATCAATTGTCTTTTCAGGAGATTTGGGTGCAAAAGGCATGCCGATTGTACGCGACCCTGATCCTTTTGTACAAACTGATTTGGTTTTCCTGGAATCGACTTATGGGGATCGCGACCACAAACCCATGAATGAAACGTTGGAGGAATTTGATTCGATCATTTCTGATACGGTCGTTGTAAAAGGAAAAATACTCATCCCCTCTTTCGCCGTCGGTCGCACCCAGGATCTTTTATATTACATTGATATTGCAACACACAAGGGAAAGCTTCCACCGTTCCCCATCTATCTCGACAGTCCCATGGCCATTGAGGCGACTAAAATTTATTTGCGCCATCCCGAATTATTCGACGAAGAGATGATCGAACTGTCAAGAGACGGGCAATTTCAACGCGACTATAATCGCATTCACACAACCGTCTCTGCCGAGGAATCAAGAAAGATCAACGACATCCAGGGAACCTGTATGATTATTGCCGGATCGGGAATGTGCAATGCCGGACGAATACTGCATCATTTGCGGCATAACCTCTGGAAACCGGAAACCTCTGTTATCATTGTCGGGTACCAGGCGGAAGGCACTCTGGGAAGGAGGCTCGTGGATGGCGCAAAATGGGTCACAATTTTTGGCGAACATATAGCCGTAAGAGCGAAAATACATAAACTGGGAGGTTTCAGCGCTCATGCCGGCCAATCGGATCTATTAAATTGGTTTAATTCACTTGCATCATGGCGACCAAAAGTCGTCCTTTCACACGGCGAAGATAAAGCCAGATTACCACTTGCGAAAATTATCCGGGAAAGGTATGGATTGGATCCAATCCTTCCCAACTATGGAGATAGCATTGAGCTATAAATCAACGGATTCCGTACTTGTCAGGTCATTATGACATTTACCACACCCTGAACATCATCAGCGTATGACCGCATTCCCTGATCAGAAATATTCATTCCGACATCAAATCTCCTGGAAAAATCCCTAACTTGCGTTTCTCAAATTTATTTCGATGCAAACTCATTACCGGCGTACCAAGATTGTCGCTACTATTGGCCCTGCCAGCAACTCACCGGAGATGATCCGTCAATTGATTCTGGCGGGTATGGATGTTGCCCGTCTCAACTTCTCTCATGGAAATTATGAAGATCATGCAAAAGTGGTTTCCAACCTCAGAACGATCTCTGAGGAACTTCAGAAGCCTGTCACCATTTTACAGGACCTCCAGGGACCGAAGATCAGGGTGGGTCAGATATTGTCTGAAGGAATGGAACTCATTCCGGGCGAAATAGTTATCCTTATCCCCGAACAAGAATTCCGGTCGCAACCAGGCACTATCCCTATCGATTACCCTTACGTTTCCGAAGAAGCGAAACCCGATATGCAGGTTTTGCTTGCCGATGGGCTTTTTGAATTAAAAGTCACAGAAGTCAAGGGTAATTCTGTTTATTGTGAGGTCATAGAAGGTGGTTTGCTTAAAAGCCGTAAAGGGGTTAATTTTCCTAATCTGAATCTTCGCCTTCCTTCTCTTACTGAAAAAGATATGCGCGACCTGGAATTCGGTCTTTCGCAGGAGGTGGATTGGATTTCGCTCAGCTTTGTCCGTTCGGCTGAGGACATAAGAACTTTAAAACAGTTTATTAAGCAAACGGGGAAATTTAAGCCTGTCATCGCGAAGATCGAAAAACCACAGGCTCTTGATCATCTTGAAGAAATCGTCGATGAGGTTCAGGGTATCATGGTTGCAAGAGGAGACTTGGGAGTTGAAATAAGTCCGGAAAGAGTTCCGATGATCCAGAAACGTATCATTGAACTTTGTAACCGTAAAGGGAAAGCGGTAATCACTGCTACCCAGATGCTCGAGAGTATGATCGTTGACCCCCGCCCTACCCGCGCCGAGACAAGCGATGTAGCCAACGCCATCATCGACGGTACCGATTGCGTTATGCTTTCGGGAGAGACCGCCATGGGGAGTCACCCGGTAAAAGCAGTTGAAATGATGGTCAGGATTGCCCTGGATGTGGAAGCCAAAATTGAGTTCAAGACCTATCCTTCTTCCGGATGCACGGAGATGATCGCCCTTAGTATGGCAGCCAACGGAATTGAAAAGGTCATCGGCTTGAATTCCATTATTGTATTTACAACGAGCGGTAGAAGCGCCATGAACATCGCTGCGGAAAGGCCAAAAACACCCGTTTATGCATTGACAACCCATCTTCAGGTGTATCATGTGTTAAATCTCATTTGGGGTATCTTTCCGATTCTGATCAACGATCACCCGGATACCTTTGAACAAATTATTACCGTAGCCGAAAACACTTTAACACGCCGGTCATTGATTGCATCCGGCGACAGGATCCTGGTGCTTGGAGGAATTCCGGCACATCAACCGGGAGGAACTAACTTTATTAAAATTCATACGGTCCTTTAAATCAATTTCAGATGAGAACAAAATTCATTACAACGATCAGGAATGGACTCCTGATACTATTGAGTATCTTTATTACGTTCACTTGTTACGCACAGACTTCTTCCACAAAAACCAAACCCCAGTCACAGGATGTAAAAAGCACATGGCCAAAAGTAATTACTTCCGGAAATGTCCGGATCCTGGTCTATCAACCACAACCCGACTCATTAACCGGGAACAAGCTATACGTCAGGGCGGCTGTTTCGGTCGGAAAAAACAATGAACAACCCGTTTTCGGTGCCATCTGGTTCATGGCAGTTATCAGTTCCGACCGTGAAACCGGGGAAATATCCCTCCTTAATGCCAAGATCCTGAATGTACGATTCCCTTATCAGGATTCCATTCCCAATGGCAAGATTGATCAGTTTAAAAAACTGCTTGAAACGGAAATTCCGAAATGTCAGATCTCAATGACAATGGATGAACTCATTGCTACTTTAAAAGACAACTCCTCTACTGTCGAGGAATCTTCAAATCTGAAGAATGATCCTCCGGAGATAATTTTCATGAAAAAACCAAGCGTTCTGGTTTTATTTGACGGAACTCCTTCTTTTAAACCGGTTGACAACTCAGACATTAAACGGGCCATCAACACACCGTTTCTTGTTTTACAGGATCCAAATGATAAATTATTTTATTTGTACGGCGACGACAATTGGTTCAAAACGAATAATGTCATCAACGGGACCTGGACATTTATAAAAGATCCTCCCAAAGAGATAAAAACAATGCTGGAGAATATGCAAAAGCAATTGCAGGCTGGGCAAAAGGATACGGGCACATCAATCAACCAAAAAACTACGTCTGCAGAAAATCAACAGTCTTCCGGTAAAAAAACTACGATCCCACAGATCATTGTACGAACTTCCCCCGCGGAACTCATTCAAACCGACGGAGAACCCAACTTTTCTCCGATCCGGGAAACACAGTTGCTATATGTGACCAATACGGATGATAATATTTTCATGACCATTGACAAGCAACAATACTTTATCCTGATTTCAGGCCGGTGGTATAGTAGTAAAGGACTCGATGGTCCATGGAATTATATTCCATCCGATAAGTTGCCTGCGGATTTCGCTAAGATCCCAGAGGGCTCCGAAAAAGATATAGTGCTGGCTTCGATAGCTGGAACCGATGCCGCAAAAGAAGCCGTGATGGATGCCCAAATTCCCCAGACTGCCTCAGTCGACCGGAAAACCGCTACCTGTACCGTCAAATATAACGGCGATCCGAAATTTGATCAAATCAAAGGAACCTTATTGTACCGGGCTATCAATACCAGCAGTACGGTAATATTGTCGGATAAGACCTATTATGTTTGTGAGAATGCAGTATGGTTTACCGGACTCTCGCCATCAGGTCCCTGGGCTGTTGCTACAGAGATCCCGGCAGAGATACAAAAAATTCCGCCGGAGGATCCGGCTTATAATGTGAAATATGTATACATCTATGAGGTTCAGCCGTCGGTGGTTTATATGGGATACCTTCCCGGATATGTCGGATGCTATGTTTATGGTCCAACCATCGTTTATGGCACCGGTTATTCCTATTCCTGCTGGTACGGATCTTATTATTATCCAATGCCTGTAACATGGGGATTTAGCATGCATTATAATCCCTGGTGCGGATGGAGTATGGGATTTGGCGTTTCTGTCGGTTTTTTTCATTTCAGCGTTGGAGGACCGATTGGATATGGAGGATGGTGGGGCCCCCCTTTGTATCATCCGCCCTATCATCCCCCTTATAATCATTATTACGGAAGAGGTCCGATGGTTGTCCGGAATACAACGATCAGTGTTAACAATATCAATATGAATCATAATAACTATACTCATAACAACCTATATGATAATCATCGTTCCGGTATTCAGCCTGAAAACCAGCAGGGTGCTCCGGGTAACCGGAATCAGCCCGGCACAAATAATGTTGCCCCCAACGCCAGGAATGCGCAGAATAATGTTTATACCGATCGGGACGGTAATGTTTACAGAAAGAATGGTAATAACTGGGAACAAAATAATGGTAACAGCTGGCAAACTGCCGACAATAAGGATTCCAGGAAACAGCCAACAACAAATAACCGGACACCCGAACCCAGACAATCTCCTTCAGTTCAGTCCGTGAAGCAATCATCAGGGTTTGATCGTCAAAACATGGATCGTCAGAATGCCAACCGCGATCGTTCATCCCAGCAAAATATGAACCGCAGTAGTTATCAACACAATGCCGGTAGCATGGATGGTGGCGCCCGCAGTGGAAGTGGTGCACGTGGCGGACGCCGGTAAAACAATACGACCCCGGATGAGGAAACATCCGGGGTCGTACTATTTTTATAAAGGAAGATTATCGTACTATTAGAACAATCCCAACTTTAAGATTCAACATCATCAAGTTTTTCGATTTAATGTTTTCTGCAAACTCTATCTTATTGGTTGTCCATTTGTAATTGAAGGCCACAAGCCCTCCCCAATTAGAGAATTTACCGAATTTAACCAGCGCTCCAATTTCGGGAGTCAACGAGAAATCCCAACGCGTTTTATATTCATCTATTTCCTGAACCATCACATGATGTTCCATATAGTCTCCGCCAATCCCAAGACCGACATAAGGTGAAATCAGCTTATCGAAAAAGAAATGATAGGCAATAACCCCTTGAAAAGGCACCATCCAGGTGAATCGGTAATTGGTAGCGGTTATTGCATCGCCATCATTACCATAATAGGTGCCATAGTAACTTTGGCTTACCCTTTGCCAACCGATATTAAAACCGGCAGTAAGTCCATTATTGATCAGGTAACGTCCGCCAAAATTAAAACCGGCAGGACTGGTGTTTCCTACCCATTCATTAAAATCACCCAATGTAAAGGTGGTATTCCAGGAGAAGGTATAATAGCTGCTGGGCGTAAATCCAATACCAGGTTCATCTTGTCCTTGAGTAAAACCCGCAAAAAGGATCGATACTATAAAAATTAAAATTATCTTTTTCATATTGTTTTTCTTTTTGAGGTTAGTAATTATTGGGGAAAAGCCTTGGTCTGCGTGAAAGCCTGATCAATGCTTTCCTTAAGCTGATTCATTGTGTGATCGCCCGTCAATAAGGCACGGATATAAACATTCCAACGGATGTACATTTTGGAATCGAAAGTTATATTTAAACGATCAACCATATCGATCAGCAAAGTCCCCGTGGAATAAGAGGTGATATACGTGGGATAATAAGGATAATAATAACTTCCTCCGCCCCAGTACCAGGGAGGAAAATATCCCGGATAACCCCAGTACCACCCCGAATAATAATGTTGGACATTGACATTTTTAATCACAACGACATTGATCCCCAGATCGGGATCCATATTCTTGTTGACAAGCGTATATCCCCTGGAAGTCATATTCTGCGAAATCTGAGTTAAAACTATCCGGGCATCTGCGTCAAGAAACTTTCCACTATCTTTTTCCGAAATATATCCGATAGAATCGACAATGGAAAAAGTCTTAAACTGACTGAATTTAATACTCGTATCGTATTTTGTGTAAATCACCAGATCTTCAAGTAACCGATCAGACGAGGGCGGATACTTGGAACAGGCCGTCACGAGAAACAACCCTGTCACAATCAAAATCAAAAGAATTTTTGGTTTCATAACATTTAAATTTAGTTTGTACATATTGATAGAGTTACGATTTAACGGTTATCCGATTAAAGTTTTACGGCACAGGTCGCCTGTATGGAGTATAAATAGTCCTCGATTTTTCCGATAATTAAAAACCGGGCCTCTCCACCAATTAAAAAATGTTTACTGACCGGATACAGATAAGAAGCGGTAGCTTCGAAGTTGGCAAGAGAAAATTGAGTACTAATTATCTTGTCCTGATCAGTGCTGATTTCAGATACCAGGATGGAAAGACCGGGGGCCACCGACAGGTAAAAATGATCCACAATCCTCATGCGTGCCACGAGTAACAATGGAAAACAGTAAAGTTTTGATTTTCCCAAGACTTCCGGCGCTAATTCCATATTAATCCCGTAGATCCTGTAAAAACCAGCCTCAAGCCCAAGACCCAACCGGTACCCCGGTTCCCAGAGAAAACGCAAATTCGCACCAACAAAGTCCTTGCCAACCTCGTTTGCGTCGACCGTTTCCAAAGAATTGATATAATGCGACCATCCTGTGGAAATAGCAAGAGAGAAATGACTTCGTGGCTTTGATACCGAATCATTCTGTTGAGAATAAACAGAAAAAACCGACAGTACACAAAGAACGGTAACGAGGAGCGTCTTTTTTCTCATCTTATCCTATCTGATATAGTGGTAATAAGCAACTATGTATGGATAATTCGTCAGGAGACCGTCAAAATTTCCTTCATTGATGAATTGCTGAATAAAAAAAACATTATCGATCGTCCAGCAATAGGCTTTTCTTCCTTCGGCATGCATCTGTTGAACCTCAGCATTCTGCGTACCTTCTGTCCACCGGGGACCCCAAATCCGGGCATTGACCTTCCTCACATCATCAAGCGTCAACTCACATAAAGAAGGTATGTTAAGATAATCTGGTTGATTCATAAAATCATCAATGACGTCTTTAGAAGGCATTCCAATATAGATTTTCAGATTCCTTCTCTGCTGTTTGGCTCTTTCCAATGCCTTTTGCTGGATCGGAATGATCGTACTCAGGGAGGGAACATCGGATTTTGTGTCGAGCCAGACAAACCGGAGATCGGTGCTATCGATAACAAAGTTCAATGCATCTTCTAACTTGGGAATCCGCTCCCCATGAATTAACCTTACGAAATAATATAGCTGGAGATATGTAAAATCACTCAATGGTCCCGTCAAGGCGCCTTTTTGAGTTAACCGGATATTGATTTCGCCGTCGTGATATAACACCGGAATACCATCTTTTGTCAGTCGAACATCAACTTCAATACCTGTCGAACCAAAATACCCGGTATAGTCGATCATCTCAATACTATTTTCTGAAACCGGAAGCCGGTCGGAGGTACGCCCTCCCGAACGGTGGGCGACAATATCAAAAGAACCATCCAACATAGTTGGATTGATGGGTCGGATATACTGAATGATTAAGACATTATCAATATTGTTGTTTGAGATTCCAAATCCGCCTTTAAAAATAATCTTCTTAAAATCAGGATGTCCATATATGATATCCGATCCCCCGTCGTTCTTTCCTATATAAGCGGTGACAAGACCTGTTGCATCCCCAAAAGCATATCTCCAGTACCCTTGCATCACAATTACCGAATCCAGGTAACCGGCAGAAAGGATCATATAGCATCCATTACCGCAAAAGACCGACATCTTGTCGCGGTTCCATTTTACGACTACCGTTTCACCAAAGCGATCCGTACCCGAGAGCACCTGGTATACACCTTCCATGATATGCTTGGAAGTATCTTCCAATGGATAGGTCTGCGTAAGTATTGAATTCGGTCCAATTACGGGGACAGGTACGGTTTCATACTTATTGCATCCATATAACCCAAGGACTATCCAGATCAGATGTAATAATTTTTTACTCATAAGATCCAGCTAAGATAAAGTTCAGGCACATGATAATATCGGTCAAAAGTGTCAAATAACATCCAGCAGGGCCAGTATAACTTTACATAATTATCCTTCAACCCAATAACGAACACCTTATTTTTCCAGAGACGTTGTTCAAGATATAACGCAAGAGTACCTCCGTTAAAATAGTTGGTTTTACGACTCACCTCATTCTCTCCGGCTTTCATCGTTGACAGGACAATGATTACCGCCTCTCCTTTTAAGGTAAAAGCAACATCACTGGTTTTGAGACCGAGGGAGACATTTGGATATGCAATCCAGCCTGTCCCGGTGTTATTAAATCCTCCGAAGGTCATCCAGCCGGCCAGAAAGGAAAAATCATATCCAAGATTGAACGAAAAGTTCTTATAAATGAAATTCCAGCGGGGACCCAGCGTTATCTGGTTTGATACGACCAGTGTGGTGATATCTCCTTCCAGAGAAAATCCGTACGGCATCCCGAAAGTAGTGTGAAAGTTTACCAGGGGCGCCTGAATCGCATTCTCAACCAGGTCAAAAGGTGGCTTAACCATAGAAAACCCTACCGATGTCTGAAATCCCCACTTTTTATAATGATGCGGAAATCGCATGCTTTTTGATGTCAGGTCGAAGGGTGATTTCAACTTTTGTCCAACGACAATTCCGTAAAACACCAGTGATAGGAATAGTAGGGCAAAAGTAAATTTTCGCATAGGTAAAATATAGCAACACAAATTTAAAATATTTATGGAATGTGCCAGGCAGACAAGTCAAATAAAATAAATCATTCTATCGAACAGAGAGAAAAGAAATGAGAACTCCATGGTTTCAAGCCTACGTACAAACCCTGTCCGGTCATTTCATTACCTTCTCTTTCATAACTTTCTCCCGAGAGCAAATCCGTTAACCTCCATTGAAATCCTTCTATCTCTTCAATGGGTAAACGAACCTTCCCTTGAGCGTCATGCGGACAAAAATTAATGACAATAAGGAAATGTTCTTTTTCCCCTTTCCAGACCCAGGCAAGAAGGTTTTGAAAGGATGAATTATCAGGCCAGCCAAAACACTCACATAAACGCCACGAACCTTGGTAAAAAGCTAACTCTGAGACGATTGAAAAGATTTTTTTATAATAATTCTTTATTTCCCGATGGATTACCTCCCAGGGTCTTCTGCTAAGGAATACCGGTAATCTGACCTGCCGTCCATCAAGTTGCCCTTCATGAAATAACACGGCGCCCGGCAAGGTCGTTATCGCTATTGCGGCTGCCCTTTTCTTTTCCTCATGGAAAACACTTAATGCCCTGGGTTCATCGTGATTTTCAATAAACCTGATAAGCTTTGACTGAAACCCTATATCCGCTTTCAGATGCAACCGGATACCTTCAACGTTACCCTGTTCCATGAGATCATATAACCGTTTATCATAACAAAAGTTAAAACCCTGTTGTTGCAACTGCCATTCGAGATTCCAGTAAGCCTCGGCAATAAAAAGAAAGCGGGGGTTTGATATTTTGATGGAACTTATCAAGTCGCTCCAAAATTCCGTTGCGGGTTGCGGTCCGGCCCGTTCTCCCCAGGTCCGGCCAAAGATCTCATTCATCAGAAGCATCGCCATGTCGCAACGGATACCGTCGCATTGTGTTGCTATATCGAGAATCGTTTCATGGATTGCATCTCTCAAACCGTCGTTAAATATATTGACCTGTAAAACATCCTGCCAGGCAGGATAATTGGGATCTTTTCCGCAGGCAAAGATCATCTTTCCCAACTTCGTATAAGTCCCGGGATCCCTTTTCAAATCCTCTTCCGTACCCTGGATAAAGAATTCAGGATGTTCCGAAACCCAGTGATGATCATGCGCCAGATGATTAGGCACGAAATCAAGGATGAGACGGATTCCGCGTTTCGCAAGCTCATGCCGGGCAGTTTTCAGGCCTTCCGCACCACCAAGGTGTTCATCAACCCTATATCGTCTGATGCAATAAGGAGAACCCACATTATCGGCAAGGACAAAATCGGGAAGCGCTCTGCGAAAATCGGAAAGATTTCCAGGATGACGGTTGGAAATGGCAATCCCGGCAGGACTCCGCTCCCAAACCCCCATAAACCAGACTGCGTCGAATTTCAATTCTACCAATTCATCCCAAACTCCGGCCGGGACAGAAAAAAGAGTAACTTTTCTTTTTTCCTGTTGACTAAGATCATGAAGCCATACCCAGGTGTTTATCTCATAGATCAAGGGATTGGATTGCCAGCGATTCATCGAATGAAGGATTGGTTGCAATTGCTAAGTTACACTTTTCCTTTGTCCTTTCTTATCTTTTTAACTCATTTTCAAATTTCCACATCTTCAAATCTTCATAGAATTCCCTAATTTCTTTTTCAGGACGGGTTCCTGCCGAATAGATCTCAAGCTCAGGATCAAAAGAGCGCAGTATCCCTTCCGCCATTTGACTTCTGCATGAATTTCCCGTACAAAGAATAAGTATTCTCCTCATCTTCAAACCTTCAAATCTTCATATCAACATTAAACTCCCGAAGAAGCCATTTTGATTTTTATAAGGCAAATTTATTCGGAATAACGTAATAATTCGTTAAACCTATTGTGAATTTTTTTTATATATTCATATCGGTCAGTAAGGAACCATCCGGATGCTCTTTTTCGGGCAAACCATTACACATAAGCCACATCCGTCACACCTACCGGAGTCGATCGTAACGATCCCTTTATTATGTCCCTGTATGGCCTGGTAGCCACCATCCGCACAGGCTGTCACACAAAGCAGACAACTGTTGCAGGTTTTATCTACCGTTGCAATCATTTTCTTGCTTGTTGTCAACTCCGAAAACTCAACCACATTGTTTAAACCTGAACCGATCAACGAGATAAGATCAGGGAAGCCTTTCTTGTCTAAATAATCAATTAAACCGGTCGTTAGTTCGTCGATAATTCGAAACCCTTTCCACATGACCGCAGTCCCCACCTGCACCGTTCCGGATCCCATGGCCAGAAATTCTCCGGCATCCGTCCAGTTGGTGATCCCTCCCATGCCGGAAACAGGCAGGCCTGATGCTTTTATTATCTGCGCAATGCATCTTAATGCAATCGGTTTGATACCCGGACCGGAATATCCGCCATATGCGGTAATCCCATTGACAGAGGGCAGCGGACTCAGAGAATTCAAATCCACACCGACAATACCTGATACGGTGTTGATGGCAGCAATCGCATCAGCCCCGTTCTCTTTTGCCGCATTGGCAATCAGGCCAATGTCGGTCACATTCGGCGTAAGCTTTACGATAACCGGAATTTTGGCTACCTGTTTGACCCAGGCGACAACTTGCCCGGTGAGTTCAGGATGCTGCCCGATATAGGCGCCCATTCCCCGGCCGGGCATCCCGTGTGGACAGGAAACATTGATCTCGAGCGCATCAATCCCGGTCTCCTCAACGAAGCCAACCAGTTTTTGCCAGTCTTCCCGTTTTGTCCCGGCCATGATGCTGGCCCAAAGAGGACGTTCAGGAAAATCTGTTTTGATGATTGCAAGATCTTTTTGCCATTCTTCAACCGTCATCCGTGAGATCAGTTCAATATTTTCCATTCCGATATTCCGGTTACTATGTTGTAAAGGATGGAGACGGGGTTGCACATCCCGGGATGGACTCAGAGAGATGGTTTTGGTAACAACGCCACCCCAGCCTGCATTAAATGCACGTTTTATCATTTCAGCATTCCGCGTCGGAGGTGCAGAAGCCAACATAAAAGGATTCGGGAAATGCATCCCGAGAAAGTCGATTTTAAGTGAAGCCATATATCTTGATTCTTAAAAATGATGTTTTAAAGAGAGAAACAAATGGGTTTCAATTCACCTACCCCAGTCCTATCAAATTTACAACTTAAATTCAACTGAAATCCACAAATCTTCAAATCAACATGCCATCTCTCCGGCATTTTTCCATGCGGATAATAGCGGATAAGCTCCTTTCACGACGATTTTTTCAATTTTACTCTCAAAACCCAGAGGGAGGGTTATTTCTGTATATCCTCCGCCGGTCGAACCTTTCCGGATTTCTATCGCCAGAAAATCGTGGATCTGTTTTCCATTTTCATCACGTTTTCCCTTATAAGAAAAAATATAAAACTTACCACTAAACTCAACGATTGCCTCCTGTGGAGCCACGAATGAATTTTTACTACTGATCTGAATCTCTGCATTTACGTACATTCCCGAGAGAAGACGGTTATCGGATTTATCAATGGTAGCATATACCATTGTAGTTTTATCGTTATCCAATGCTTTCCCGGCCTGGTATATGGTAGCGGTCCAGGACTTCCCGGGCTCATTCGGCGATGCAAACGTAACTTTTTGTCCGTTGTTGACCTTTTGAATATCTTTTTCAAATACGACCAGTTCCAGGATCACATCCGAGGGATTAACAATCTCAAAAAGCACATCACTGGGATTGATATATTTTCCGATATTGATATTGATCGATTTGATGTAACCGCCGATGGGCGCTATGACATTCAACAGACCGGTTATCCGGTCTTCGGTCAACTGAGCCGGATCAATGCCAAGCGCAATTAACTTTTGTTCCAATCCTTTAAACCTGGCTTTCAGTGTTTTGTACTCAGATTCTGTTTGCTGAAGATTTTTTTCTGAATAAATCTGATCTTTATACAATTCGCTGTGCCTCTTGAATTCTGTTTCGGCATACTGATATTTTGCTTTGGTTTCCAGGAAATCCTGTTGAATTTCAATAAAAGCAAAGTTCTCGATTGTGGCAAGAGTCTGGCCTTTCACAACCGAGCTACCCTGAACCAAGGTTGTTGATTTCACATACCCACCCAAAGGAGCTCCCACCGATGCAAAGTTCTGGGGAGTGACATTGACCGTTCCATTTACCTTTAGCGTCGTACTGACCGTCCGCCAATCAATAATGCCTAATTGAATGTCTGCATTTGAAAATTGTTCGGCGTTCAATTCAATGGCATTCTCTGCAAGAATTTCATGGGATTCTCCTTTTTGGTCATTCTTGCTCCGACATGATGTGAACATCAGAATTGTCATGGCGAACACGATGATGAAATATAGTTTTGTCTTCATAGTTCTTGACTCCTTCCTTAATAACGGTTAATCATTTTTTCAATGGAAATAACGGATTGATTATAGGCGTTCAATGTCTCCAGATAATTACTTTTTATATCGATTCCCTGCTTCAGGTTCTGAACATAATCCATGTAATCAATGGCTCCCGATTTATAACTTTTATCGGCCTGCGTAATGATAATCCCGGCCTGATGAAGTCCGGAATCTTCATAATATTGAAGACTCTCCAAGTATTTATAATATTCCTGGATTAATATATGCAGCTGATGCTGAAGTACAATCGATTGATAAGTATAATTGTTCTCTGCAATCGCTTCGTTCAGCCTTGCCGATTCAATCCTTCCTTTCCGGGAGAAAAAAAAGATCGGAATCCCGATTCCTGCCTGAAAACCGTCAAATCGTCTATTCGTGGAAATATCTTTATTGGATTGGTTGAAATAGCCAATCAACAGATCGGGGGCAAGTTCTGAGGATGCCACCTGTTTTTCCAGCCGGTAAATTCTTGTTTGATGTTCAAGATAAGAAACCAGCGGATTTGATCTGAGTGAAGCGCTGTCATCCGGTATGGCGATCGTGAGCTTGGTAAGAAGAGTGTCTGCAATCCTGATCTCCGACTTTTCATTCAGCAGGGTCTGAAGCTTGCATTCCTGAATGTGAATATCGGCCTGAGCTTGTTTGATCTGGTTCTTTACAGAAAGAAGCTGTGACTCTGCCGTTACCTTTTCGAGAAGATTCGTCTCTCCTTTCTGAAATCTCAATTGAGCTGCATGGAAGAAATTTCCATAAAGAGTATCCTGAAATTGCAACAGGTTCAATCGCGCCAAACAAAAAAGTAACTGGTAATAAGTCGATTTCACTTGTCCGATGATCTCATTTTTGGTGAACTCGGATTTTATCTCGGCGTTCTTGATGGAAGCTTTTGCCAGTCGATCCCGGTTGATATACGTTGTTGGAAATTCAAAAGCCTGTGTTGCCGTGAATTCATTGTCCTGGGACCCGGAGTTAAATTGCCCATATTGAAATCCGATGTTTGCTTTTTCAATATTCCATGCTGTTTGTCGTAGAACTTTTTGATTTTCAATTTCCAGCATGGAGGATTTCATAAACCCATTCAGGGTCAGAGCCTGATCAATTGCCTGTTTTAAAGTATATTCTTTAGGTAGAAGCACCTGAGCCCTGGCTTCCTGAATGAACAATACCGAACCCATCATAAATACGAATAAAACGGGAATTACCACGTTTCTTTTTAATTTCCAATTCCTCTTTCCGGAAAAAATAATATATAAAACCGGGAGTACTATAAGGGTCAGTAAAGTGGAGGAAATCAATCCTCCGATCACCACTGTAGCTAAGGGTTTCTGTACTTCCGCCCCGGCTGAAGTGGATAGGGCCATCGGGAGAAAACCAAATGATGCAACGGTTGCAGTCATAATAACCGGCCGGAGCCTGATCTTTAACCCTTTCATTACCCGCTCATAAATACCAAGAATGGATTCCTCTTTCTCTAACCTGTTGAATTCGGCTATTAGTACGATTCCATTCAAAACCGCGACCCCAAATAAAGCGATAAATCCCACACCTGCAGAGATACTGAAGTTCATCCCTCGGAGATAAAGTGCCACAATTCCGCCTATAGTCGCGAGCGGAACAGCAGAAAAGATCATAAGGGAATGCTTGAAAGAATGGAAGGTCAAAAAAAGCATGACAAAGATCAGGATTAATGCGATGGGGACTGCGATCGAAAGTCGTTTCTGGGCGGCTAAAAGATTTTCGAACTGACCGCCAAAGGTGATATAGTAACCGGAAGGCAGTTTCAGGCTTTTGGAAACGGTCTTCTTTATATCCTTAATGATCGACTGAACATCGCGATTCCGGACATTAAAACTGACCGTGATCCTGCGTTTTGTATTTTCCCTGGAAACCTGGGCAGTTCCGGTCTTTACGTCGATGGATGCAATTTCTTCCAGAGGTATCTGTCTCCCGTCGGGCAAGGGGATGTATAGATGCCGAACATTTTCAATATCCTTCCGGAATTCTTCCTCAAACCTGACTACCAGATCAAACCGTTTTTCTTCTTCGAATATTACTCCTGCGGAATTTCCCGCAAATGCTGTGCGTAAAATTTTATTCACATCCGCAATATTCAAGCCATATTGGGCAATTTTATCACGGTTATAAGATACTGATATCTGGGGCGACCCGGTAATTTTTTCTACCTGGATATCTTCCACTCCGGGAATATCTGTGATCAACTGTTCCAGTTGTTCAGCTTCATGAGCAAGCGAATCCAGGTTGTCGCCAAAGATCTTTATGGCAACATCCTGTTTGGAACCGGTCATAAGCTCATTGAACCTCATGGAGATCGGTTGCTGGAAACTGAAATCAACTCCCGGAATTGCCCCGACTTTTTGCTTCATCTTTTCGACCATCTCCTGGCGTGTCGAAGCACTTGTCCATTCTTTCTTATCCTTCATTGTAATGATATAATCGCCGGTTTCGACCGGAGTTGGATCGGTCGGGATCTCCCCTGCTCCTACTTTGCAGACCGCATATTTGACCTCAGGAAAATTTTCTTTCAAAATCTTGTTCGCTTTCTTCACGGTTTCAACCGTATTGGTTAATGAACCTCCCTGAAGAGTCATGATCCCGGAAGCCAGATCTCCTTCTTCGAGCGTAGGAATGAATTCACCACCTAACTTTGAAAAAAGGAATAGACCTCCTATAAACAACAATGCTGAACCTGTGAGTATGAAAATTTTATGCCTCAGTGAATAACGAAATAGCGGATCAAAGATTCGTTGAAAAAAATTCATGATACGATCCGGAAAATTAACAGACCGCGATTTTTTCCTGTTCAGTACGAGGGAAGAGATCACGGGAACATAAGTAAGTGAGAGTATCAGCGCTCCGAGAATGGCGAATCCAACCGTTTGTGCCATAGGACGGAACATCTTACCCTCAATTCCTATCAGCGAGAGAATGGGCAAATAAACGATCAGAATGATAATCTGACCAAAGGTGGCCGAATTCATCATCCGCTTGGAGGACTCCATCACCGTTTGATCCATTTGTGTCCGGGTTATCATATCTGTGTCTGGATTTGCTGATTTAAACCTCGCAAGCCGGTGAACTACATTTTCGACTATGATGACCGCTCCGTCAACGATCAGTCCAAAATCAATAGCTCCCAGACTCATCAGGTTCCCGGTTATCCCAAAAACATTCATCATGGAAATGGCAAATAGCATGGCAAGAGGAATTACGGAAGCTACAACGAACCCGGCCCTCATGTTCCCGAGTAAAAGAACGAGTACAAAGACAACGATCAGTCCTCCTTCCACCAGGTTTCGCGTGACCGTTCCAATTGCGCGTTTTACAAGATCTGTCCGATCCAGAAATGGTTCAATGGTCACACCTTCAGGAAGCGAGGATGAGATTACCTCCATCTTTTCCTTTACATCTTTCACAACCTTTGAAGCATTGGAGCCTTTCAACATCATGACCACACCTCCCACGGCTTCGCTACTATCGCAAATAAACGCTCCGTATCGGATGGCATGCCCGGACCGAACCTGGGCAATATCGCGGATCAGAATGGGCACATTTTCAGGAGTGATTTTAACCACGATCTTGCCTATGTCATCCACTGAGTTCACTAATCCGATACCACGAATGAAATAAGAGGTTGGATTCTTTTCAATATATGCGCTTCCCGTATTTTCGTTGTTTTTCTCCAGGGCCTCAAAGATTTCCGATACCATGATATTCATGCTTTTCAAACGTTCAGGATTGATGGCTACTTCATATTCTTTTACAAATCCTCCATAGCTGTTCACTTCAGCGACGCCAGGGGTTCCAAGCAATTGCCGTTTGATTATCCAATCCTGAATCGTTCGCAGATCGGTCATGGAATACTTCGACTCGTAACCTTTCTTGGGTTTCACGAGATATTGAAAGACCTCTCCTAATCCGGTTGAGACCGGAGCCAGTTCGGGATGTGTAACTCCGGCAGGGATTTTAGTTTCCGCCTCTTTCAAGCGCTCGCTAATTTGCTGCCGTGCTTTATAAATATCAACCTTGTCTTTGAAAACGATGGTAACCACCGACAGCCCCATCCGGGAAATAGACCTTAGCTCAATAACATCCGGTATTGTCGCAACAGAGACTTCGATGGGCGCTGAAATAAATTTTTCGACTTCCTGAGTCGCTAAAGTCGGTGCAATCGAGATAACCTGGACTTGGTTATTGGTGATATCCGGAACCGCATCGACCGGCAATTGAGTCATGGAATAAATCCCCCAAGCAATTAATGCAAGGGTTAAAAGTCCGATAAGAAATTTATTCTTAATGGAAAATTCAATGATCCGATTTATCATAGTGTAAATTCAATTAACTGATAAAAGAAATTTATTTGAACCGTGGTCATTTAACGATTTACTAATTAAGCATATAGATTTAAGGACATGCGGAATGAAGCATGTTCGAATGGTCAAATAACCATGAGACGTAATAACCATGAGACGTAATGACCTATAGACCTAATGACCTAATGACTACCGACCGGGGACTTAATTATCCTTTGGGTGGTTCCCAGACGGAACAGATGAAATCGAAATAAATTTTTGGGGAAACGAAATAGGCAAGTACCTGTGGAGATGAATATACGGCATCCAAATTACAGGGGGAGGCCACTTCCATAGAAATATTACAGCAGGAACAATGGCAGAAGGGAGAGCAGGAATCGGTATATGAATTATGAGAATCGGTAACGACGTTTGCTACCTGGATTTGCTGGATGTTCTGTAGACACAATTCTTTATCAACACAAGGAATAAAAGTCAGAACCAGGACATAAAACGCCAGCGACAATGAAAATAACTTCTTCATATTCAGTCATCCGTGGGCACAAAGATAGTATTTATTTAATTCACAGCCGCTTTCATCAGCAGAAATTCTGTGAAACCAGTAATTTATCGTGGACTTAGCTGTCGAACTCTTTACTCAAAAGAGATAAACCCTGAATCTTGTCAGAATTTGAACATAACCCCAAAGGAAGCGCCCACGCTATTGAGCGGGTAATTTTTTTTGAGTTTCTTATCCGGACTTGTATTGGGAATCTGTTCGTCCAGGTTAAGTTTGGTAACATATTGGGTCTCCCTTTCTTTGGTGTTTATGGTCGGTAATTGGTCAATGCCATCGATGGTATATTTGACCAATTCGCTTTTTGTCGGGGCGAAGCTCATTCCGATGTAATTGATTTCAGCATATAAGCTGATCAGCTTGTTGATTTTAAAGTTTACTCCTCCTGCAGCGCTAAAACCAAGAGCCACGCCTCCGGTATATTCCTGAATTGCTTTGATTGTTTTAGGAGGATTGACGGAAGGTTGATCGGCTTCAAAAAAGTTCCGCATCACTGGAAGCACTCCGATAACTACACCAAAGCGAGCGTAAGGATTGACTTTGTCAAGTCCGGCAGTGATAACAACAGAAGGAACGACACTTAAAACATTCGCCTTAATAATCGCATTGGTGCTTGTTCCTCCAGGCATTTTCACGATTGAATCACCAAAATCCGGAAATCCAATAAAATCTGTAATTGCGATCTCAAATCCCACATATTTACTGGGCATAAACCCGAATGCAGCGGAGCCAGTAAAACCGGATCCCAGATCTACCGGTTGTAATTTAAGAGTCCTGTTAGTCCCATCATTGGTGTATTTATAAAGAATATCCAAAGAATTAGAAGTTCCACCCGACATACCAATCCCCACCCGGGCATAAAATTTCTGTGCATTTACATATCCTGTAAAAAGGATTGAGCATAGGACAAGAATAAAGACTTTTTTCATAGAAACGATGTTTAAATTCAAAATTTTCACGAATAATTTTCTAAGCGATAAAAATAATCAATTTTTCAGTCTCAGAAAAAAACAAAAATATTTGGCTTACGAAAAATTAAGGGATCACATATTTAGAACCTGCTTCAGGATCTTATATCCCGTAATGCTTGCGCGAAGTTTGGCTCCATTTTTCATCAGGACGGCATAATTTTCTTTATCATAATATTCGATACGATCGATAAATTTTGCGTTTACGATATAGGAGCGGTGGATACGGATATATTGACTCGGATCAAGATGGCTCTCAAAATATTTCATGGTCTTCTCCTTCAGATGTCTGGCATCTTTCGTATGAAGCATGACATAATCTCCCTCGGCCTCAAGGTAGATAATTTCTTCGACAGGAACTACGCTAACTTTATGACGTGATTTTACCGCTATCCGTTGTAAAAATTCCGGTGATTCCTCAAGTGTTTTTACCAGGTTTTGAACAGGCTGTATGGATCTGGTTATATTCCCTGCCTGGCTGATTGCTTTCAGAACCGCCTGGGTAAAACGCTCTTTTGAGTATGGTTTCAGTAAGTAGTCAATCGCATTCATTTCGAATGCTTTAATGGCATATTGATCGTAAGCAGTACTAAAAATGATAAGGGGAGGTTGATCAAGAAGTTCTAATAATTCGAGGCCGGTAAGTTTTGGCATCTGAACGTCAAGAAATACCAGGTCAGGTTTAAGTTCCTGTATGGACTTAAGTCCACTGAATCCATCGGCAACTTCTCCGATAATTTCAACTTCGCTGAAGTCCTTCAGATAATGTTTTATGACATCCCGGGCGGGTTGCTCATCGTCAATAATAATGGTACGTAAAGTCATTGTTTATTCTTTCGTTTCTGTGACTTCAATGTTTGGCAGGTATAAATATACAAAAAATTTTGTTCCTTCAACCCTAGTCTTGAGCAGGGTATCCGACTTGTACAACAATCGCAATCGTTCGCGAATGTTCGTCAAACCAAGACTCGTTCCTTTTCGTGCATGAGCATTAGGGTCAAAGTCATTCTTAATAACTATTTCAAGACATCCTGATGTATTCTTGCAATCCATCTCGATCTTCACCTGTTCTGTGCTCTCATAAACCCCGTGTTTAATTGCATTTTCAAAAAGAGGCTGCAATAACATCAGGGGGATTTTATGATTTTGGCAAGTTTCTTCAAGGGTAAACTCAAACTGTAGCTTTTCACCAAACCTTACTTTTTCAATTTCCAGATAGCGTTTGATATTTTCCAGTTCGTTTTGAAAAGTTGTAAATCTTTTGGTATTCATGGAGACCGAATATCGGAGAAAATCGGAGAGTTTGATAACCATATCCCGGGCTTTTTCAGGATTCGTTATCGTCAAAGAACTAATGGAATTCAAGCTGTTGAAGAGAAAATGAGGGTTTATTTGCGATTTAAGCATATTCAGCTCCGTTTCTTTCAATAATTCCCTCAACCTCGATTCTGTTTTTACTTGTTCCTGAAGGTTGAAATAATAGATGATCAGGTAGTATGTCATTCCCAGTAAAGCATAGAAAAGGGTTCCGCTGATAAGGCGATAAGGGATGGAGGTGTTCAGAAAATCATGGTAAGGTTTAAAGAAGCCAAAGTAAGAGTTCAGGATCAGATATGGAATGCCAATCCAGATGACAAGGATCAGCGCCAGAAATGTCAGATGATTGATAAAAACATTGGTACGGTTAGTCTGATCCGGTATGGAATATCGAACGATATACCACATCAGAATACCAATGAAACAAAAAATAGAATTAGATAAAAGACTGTCGGCCAGTGATATTTCTATGGGGAAACTATAAAAAAAATAGAAAATGAAAAAGTGGGTCCCCGTAATGAGGACCCACAAACCAAAATAAACGGAAATGGATCTTTTATTTAAGAATATAGGATGATTCATCTATATCGGGTAATTCTTAATAACTCTTAATCTCTCCACCACCAAAAATTGTGCTCCCTTTAATAATCAATACCCGCGAATTATCTGTGCTCTCTTTTATATGCGTCCGCTTGTCGGAGAATCCCCCAAAAATTGAAGTAGTCCTTAAAACGATCTTCCAGTCTGAAGGTACGATCAGGGTCACACCTCCAAAAGTCGTAGTTATCTCAAGCTCATTGGTTCCCTCTCCAAGGGTGGTCTGCGTTAGATCGAGTTCCGAACCCCCAAAAACACAACTGATGTGACCGCCACGAAAAACCTCCTGCAAGAAACGTTGTTTTGATCCGCTGAAAATATTTTCTTCGTGAACATAACCATTTTCCAACGATTGCATTGCGCCTTTGCTGCTGAAACCATGATGAGGAAATCGCTTCAGAAGCAAAACGATACCGATGGCAATTAAAATTGTGGGAACTAACAAATGAGAAACATTAAAGGTAAACTCAAAAATACGGGGTAATATAAATATAGAGCCAATGATGATTAGCACATATCCGGGGGTATGATTCTCACTGGATAACAAACTGACGATCCCAATGACAATCAGAAGCATTTGCCAGGAGAAGAAGATATGTTTCAACGATGGAGAGATCACCCCGACGTTGAATAACAATAATAAAAAACCAGCGATTATTATGACGATTCCAGCAGCCGATTTCCTGATTGGACGGCGTTTTAGGGATTTTTCTTCGTTCGGTTCCATGATTCGAGTTTAAAATTAGAAAAAATATTGACACAAAAATAATTCCGATGGCTGGAGCGACAAAGGAATAATCGCCCGGTACCGGAAAATACCCGGTGAATTTCCTATATCATCTGACTGGCGATCCGATATCAGAAACTTTTGCAAAAGTGATTTTACCGTGATTTTATTCATCATAAAGGTTTAAATATTCATATGGATTCCCTGTCCATCTCAGAAAATTTTCAAAATCTTCGAATTTTATCACAATTGACGCGGTATTAATGCATGGATGAAAACTTATTGACCCGGATTTCCTGAGATTATCATCCAGCAACAGACGAACATGATGCGAGGTGTCATTGATCAAGCCAAAAGGAGTGACAGAACCCGGTTGTAACCCGAGGTATTTCTCCAATCTGGCATCGGAGGCAAAGGTTAGTTTACCCTGTTTCAATCGCCGTTCCAGATCATGAATATTAAGATCATGTCGATGCTCGATGATTACGAGATAATGTCGATTTCCTTTATGGTTACGAAAGAAAAGATTTTTACAATGGGTCGCCTCGATATCTTTCCAGTATTTCATGGCTTCATCAATATTCGGAGCGGGAGGATGAGCATAATAGACAAATCGAATTTTTAGTTTGTCAAGGATGTCAAAAAGTCTGGGATCTCCATTCATGAAATCAGAATATATCCGTCGCCTGAAAATAAAAGCCATAGAATTTTTCGCCCAGGGCAAAATCAATAGAAAGGTTTGTCCGGTCATGTTTCCCAACCATGATTCTTAAACCAAATCCGGCTCCTGGTTTCAGGTATTCAAAAAGAGGAATTTTTGAATCTTTGTCGGAAGCAGTCGTGAAATTCGCAAAGAGGACCCCACCCAAGATCTTGGTGCAGGGTGAGATCGGGAATCGGTATTCGACTTCTCCATATATAAAATTCTCCCCCCTCCATCTGCCTTGCTTGTATCCTCGTCCGGATGCATTCATCTGATCAAAACCTGACGACATCAATCCGAGATAGGGAATCTCTCCGCTTACCTTAAAGTTTCCATATAACCAAAAAGCGACCAGATGACGCGGTGTGATTTTAGAAAGCCCTAAATAAGTCCGGAATTCTGTCCAGAGTCTTGACCCGTTCTCCTGACTGCCCAGCCAGGTAAAATCATAGCGATAATTTACATTAATATAAAATCCCCTGTAAGGATTGATGATGTTATCGCGGGTATCATAAACAAAATTTGCACTGATTCCCGAGGATCGGTATTGACCCGGATCAAATCCGTGAAGAATGCTATAGGAATAATGAGGGGTCAATGATTTTTCATTACCCATGGTATCAAGCAATTCATCCTTGATGGAATAATGAATATCAAGGTGGTATCCAAGCCCGGCATATAGGTTCGGGATTATTTTGCGCGAAAAAACATTATGGAATTTGATCCAGTTGAAGAGCATGGGATAAGAGGTCTCACCGCAACCAGTGCTAAGTCCGTAAGTTGCAAGCCGGAAAATATATAAACGCCAGTCGGTTTGTATGAACCATTTATTTCTGTCGGAATAAATATTGTTTTTTAATTGTATAATCAACTGTCGTTCACTAGTCCAAACAGCCTGGAAGATCCCCGCTGAAAGATTGGTTGAAGGATCGAAACCCCAGGGCCATGATATCGTAGCGCCTGCTCCAACCTGTATGCCTGTTGTGGGAGCATAACTGACGACTGGAATCGCAATCAATCTAAGCTTTTTTTTGATGGAAAATTCCGTAAAAGATTTCTTTTTATAGATCAGATCAAAGATGTCCTCCTGCTGACAATTTTTATTTTTTATCAGACTATCAGAAAGTTCCTGAGAACTCCCTTGAAAATTTGTACCAAGCAATAGCAAAAATAGGATGAAAGAGGAAATGGCAATCTTCATGGACGCCAAAAGTAATAAATTAATTTTCGTTAGTTTTGCAAATACAATCGGATTATGCAAATAAAATTTTCGAAATACCAGGGTACGGGAAATGATTTTATCATCATTGATAATCGTTTTCAAAGGTGGACCCCGGAAGAGCGACAAATCACCTATTTGTGCGACCGTCATTTTGGAATCGGTGCGGATGGTCTGATGCTGCTTGATCTGTTCGAAGGTTTTGACTTTACCATGTCCTATTTCAACTCCGATGGCAGGGAAAGTTCCATGTGTGGAAATGGAGGCCGATGTATCACCGCCTTTGCAAACCATTTGGAATTGATTCAAGATAAGGCCAGGTTCCACGCAATTGACGGAGAACATATTGCCGAGATTCTTAAACCCCAGAGCGAAGAATTTAATATCCGGTTAAAGATGAAAGATGTTATACTTCATTCGGATTCTGAAGATGGCATTTTTTTAAATACCGGATCACCGCACTTTGTTAAATTTGTTGAACATCTGGAAAATATGGATGTAGTTTCTTTGGGAAGGGCAATCCGTTATGATGATTGTTTTGCGCCCGGAGGAACAAATGTGGATTTCGTAGAGGTGGAAGATAATTGTCTATTTGTCAGGTCATACGAGAGGGGGGTCGAAAATGAAACCCTTTCCTGTGGAACCGGAGTGACGGCCTCATCGCTTGCCGCCGCTTATATCTCAGGGGAGAATAAGAGGAGATATGAAGTCAGGACACGGGGCGGAAAATTGACGGTAACCTTCAAACAGCAGGGTATGTCATTCTCGGAAATCTGGCTGGAAGGAGTTGTACGGTTCGTCTTTTCGGGTAGCGTGGAAATATTTTAATCATCTCCCCGATCGTTTTTATGGAAAATACATCAATGAAAACATGAACGGCACAAGCCATTCCAATTCAATTAAAGGATCGATGTCAGAAAACTTTTTATCCGGCCCCAATATACGCCTTCGGGCAGTGGAACCAGCCGATATTGATATACTTTATCATTGGGAAAACGATACCTCTGTATGGAAAGCAAGCGATACACTGACTCCCTTTTCACGGTTTCAGATTGAGGACTATGTCATGAATACCCAGAAAGATATCTATGCTGCTCAACAACTGCGACTGATGATTGATTTACTGAATTCCGGATCTGACGGAGAAACTATTGGAAGTATTGATCTTTTTGATTTTGATCCTTTTCATCTCAGGGCCGGGGTTGGAATTCTGATCCGGGAGGAATACCGGGAAAAAGGATTTGCCGGAGAAGCCCTTGAATTATTAAAAAAATATGCTTTTGAAACTTTACATATTCACCAGCTCTATTGTAATATCGCTTCCGATAACAAGCGTAGTATCCGGTTATTTGTCAAGCATGGATTTGAAAGGTGTGGCATCAAAAAAGAATGGCTGAAGCGGAAAAACTGCTGGACCGATGAGTGGATATTCCAATGTATTCCGTAAATGACAAGTGTATTTTCTCAAAAAAGCCCAGGCTCACAGCGACTGAATTATGAGGATCTTATGCCCATAATCCTGATTGGCATTGTGTTAACAATGCTTATTATCTCCTTGTTCAGGATTTATTTTTTTACTGCTGTCTCAAACGTTACCCTGCATGGAAAACCTTCGGTCTGTTTTTATATTCATACCGGATCAACCTTCGATTCCGTTTTAAAAGATCTGATTAAAGATGGGTATCTTAAAAATCAGAGAAGTTTTAAATGGACTGCGATCCGGATGAATTATGAAAACAAAATAAAACCAGGGAGGTACCGGTTGTCAGAAGGGATGAATAACCGGCAACTGGTTTCAATGCTCAGAATCGGTCGCCAGGAACCGGTCAGGATGATTATTACGGGAGCAAGAAGTAAAGAGGAACTTGCCGGAATAATTAGCCGTCAACTGGAACCTGATTCTTCGAAATTTCTTCGTCTTTTAAATGATCCCTCTTTCCTTAATCGCTTCGGCCTGACCCCGACTACGGTATTTTCCCTGTTTATTCCGGATACCTATGAAATTTTCTGGAATACTTCCGCTGCCAATTTTTTCATGAGGATGTACCGGGAGTATAAGCATTTCTGGTATGGGGCCCGAGAGAAAAAAAGCAACTCTCTGGGATTTTCAATTCCGGAAATAGTCACCCTGGCCTCCATTGTTGAAAAGGAAACGAACCTGACCAGTGAGAAACCAATTATTGCCGGGGTTTATATCAACCGGTTAAAAAAACATATTCCATTGCAAGCGGATCCTACCGTTCTTTTTGCCTGGAACGATTACTCAATTCGGCGGATTCTCAATAAACACCTGGAAATAGACTCTCCTTATAATACTTACAAATACCAGGGGCTGCCCCCGGGGCCAATATGTATCCCCTCTATTACTTCCATTGATGCCATACTGAATTATGTAAATCATGATTACCTCTATTTTTGTGCGAAAGAGGATTTTTCCGGATCACACCTGTTTGCAGTCACCCTGGGAGAACATAACCGAAATGCTCATCGATATCAGGACGCCTTGAATAAACTGAATATTAAGTGAAAAAGCGATTTTACCCTTGGATTTTATTCCTTCTTTTTTTTTGGATGTTTTTCATCTTCTCGCCCTCATCTCTCCTTGCGCAGAAAGCTGACTCTTCGAAAATCGATTCGTCTTCCGTCAAAAAGGGACGTCTTATCGGAGTATTGAGTGCACAGGGAACCTTGTATCTTGGTTCTTTGGGAGGCTTGTATTTTGCATGGTACAAAAATTACCCGCAGTCCTCATTTCATTTTTTTAATGACAATGGCGAATGGATGCAAATGGACAAGTTTGCTCACGTGACAACATCATATTATATCAGCCGGATCGGATTTGAATCCTATCGCTGGTCCGGACTTGACCGGAAGACCTCCGCCTGGTTGGGAGGAGCATTGGCTTTTACCTATATGTTGAATATTGAAATGCTCGACGCATTATCGGCAGGATGGGGGTTTTCGGTTGGCGATTTAGCGGCCAATACAATAGGGAGCGTTGTTTTCATTACGCAGCAATTGGTATGGAACGAACAGCGTTTTTGTATAAAATATTCGTACCATCCAACCGATTATCCATCCTATAGACCCGATCTGCTTGGAAACAGTTTTGTACAGAATATGCTGAAGGATTACAATGGTATGAGCTTCTGGCTTTCGGGAAACATTTATTCTTTTCTGCCAAAGAACTCTAAGTTTCCAAAATGGATTAATATTGCCATTGGTTACGGTGCCGAGGGAATGACAGGAGCCAATAGTAATTCTGAAGAAATAAATGGGCAACCTATCCCAACTTTTGATCGTTACCGAAAATTCTATCTTTCCATTGATATTGATCTGACCAGAATTCCTACCCGGTCAAAATTTCTCAAAGGACTTTTTACGGTTTTTAGTTTCCTGAAAATTCCTGCGCCGACGCTTGAGTATAATACGCTAGGTCAATTTAAATTTCATCCTTTTTATTTTTAAAATTTTCCATATCTTTACTGATTATCTGAATAAACATTTCAACTATGGAAGAGCAAATACATTCCGATCAGTTTTCTCCTAAAGGGCCAAATCCGGATGCTATCCCGGAAAATTTACCTAATTCCAGAATAGTTCTTCTCCTGGGGATTTTGTCAATTGTTTTCTGTTGGTGGCATTTTGTTTCTGTCATTGGTATCATTCTGGGAATAATCACGCTTGTTTTGGCACAGAAGGAAACGACATTATTTGAAAAAAATCCTGGACGATATACCTTGACATCCTTTAACAATGTGAAGATAGGACGTATCTGTGCCATAATCGGACTGATCATTTCCGTTGTTGTATTCATATTTGTTATGCTGTTTATCTTCGGATTATTGGTTACCTTACCCTTCTGGGGAATGATCAATTAATCATGAAAATATTACCGGTTGAAAAAATTCGAGAAGCAGACCTTTACACCATCAAGAATGAGCCCGTATCGGATATCGACCTGATGGAAAGGGCAGCCTCTGAATGTTTTTATTGGTGCATTTCAAATATTCCCCATCATAAGAGAGTATTCGTTTTTTGCGGTCCCGGCAATAATGGAGGCGATGGATTGGCGATTGCCCGTATGATGTATCTGGAAGGATATAAAGTCTCGGTTTTGCTCACAGGACCCGATCATCGTCTCTCTCCAAGTTGCGCTACAAATTATCAACGATTTAAAGATATTTCGGGATCTGATCTCCGGATCCTTCAAAAAGGAGAAGCCCTGCCTGAAATTCAAGCGGATGATATTGTCCTTGATGCGTTGTTAGGAAACGGACTTGCACGTCCTGTAGAAGGGTTTTTTGCGGAAATTATTTCCCATATAAACCGGAGTAATGTCCGTGTTATTTCAATTGATGTTCCGTCGGGACTTTTCTGTGATCAGACCAACCGCCGGAATACAAAATCCGATATCATTCACGCCGATTTTACCCTGACCTTTTTTCCTCCAAAACTGGCATTATTCTTTCAGGAAAATGATCTTTATATCGGAGACTGGAAGCTTCTTGACATCGGTATCATGAAGGGGTTCATTGACAAGGTTAAAGTGAAGAATTATTTCCTTGACGAACCAGAGATCGGGAAATTTTTAAAGAAACGGAATAAATACGCACATAAAGGAACCTTCGGACATTCCTTGCTTATTTGTGGTTCATTGGGAAAATTCGGTGCTGCCGTTTTATCGGCCAGGGCCTCGTTGCGTTCCGGATCCGGTCTGGTCACTGTCCGGACACCATCGGAGGGATCCTTCATCTTACAATTGGCTGTACCCGAAGCAATGGTCTCCATTGATCCACAGAAAGATTTCTTATCAGAGGTTCCTGATCTCGCCGCATATACTTCGATCGGGATCGGTCCCGGAATCGGCACTTCAGGTCAAACGGCCAGAATGGTGAAACTTCTCATTCAAAATGCAGGTCAACCTTTACTATTTGATGCCGATGCCATCAATATTCTTTCTGAAAACAAGACCTGGCTCGGGTTTTTACCAAAAAACAGTATTTTCACACCCCACCCAAAGGAATTCGAACGGCTGATCGGTAAAAGTGCCGATCAGTTTGAGAGGAACCGGATGCAACGGGAATTCTCTTTTAAGTACCAGTGTTACATGGTTCTCAAAGGGGCACATACTGCCGTCACAACTCCGGATGGAAATTGTTATTTTAATTCAACCGGGAACCCGGGAATGGCAACCGGGGGAAGCGGTGATGTGCTTACCGGAATCATTGCCGGATTAAAGGCACAGGGATATACTTCCTTCGAATCCTGCCTCTTGGGTGTTTATATTCATGGACTGGCAGGAGACCTGGCTTTATCTGAAAAAGGATACGAAGCGCTTATTGCCGGTGACATTATTGATAATCTTGGAAAAGCATTTCAATCGCTCTATGGAAAATTTTGAAAAAGACATTCTGGCAAAAATGATCGTTGCACCTTATGTGCAAAAAGCCACCGCCCTTAGGGGTATCAAACGGTATGTTGGCGGAAACCAATTCAGGCATGCGCTGAACACTTATGCAATTCTGGTTGATTACCACATCGTTGATCCGGTTCTCCTGAAGGCCTCCGTGATCCATGACGTTTTTGAAGATGTCAAATGTATCACCTATGACGAAATCAAGGCGCTCGATAGTGATGGCAGTAAGGTACTTGCCTTAGTTCTTGAAGTTACCCAGAAAGATAATGAAACAAAGGATGATTATCTGAAACGGATACTGGAGCAAGGATCCGTAAATGCAAAAATCCTGAAATGTGCCGACCGGATCAGCAATCTTACCGATCTCCATCCGGATATTTTTGAGAAAGAATTCATAAAAAATTATATCGCTGAGACTAAGAAATGGGTCATCCCCATGGCAGAATTGGTCAATAAAGATATGCTTTTCGAATTGGAGGACTTAATCCACAGGAGAGAATTGAACCTTAGATTTATATCTCCAATCTGGCCTCTTAAAAGAAAAGATGGAGATTAAGATGACGCCATTTCTTTCAGTATATCGGCCTCTATTTTCAGGTTATCAATGATGAAACTCTGTCGTTCAGGAGTATTCTTTCCCATGTAAAAAGTCAGTACTCCCTGGATAGAGGAATCTTTAGAGAGAATAACCGGATCCAGCCGCATACTGGAGCCGATAAAATATTTAAATTCATCGGGCGATATTTCACCTAATCCTTTAAACCTGGTCATTTCAGGATTTGCACCGAGTTTCTCAACCGCTGCTATTTTCTCCTCCTCGGAATAACAATAGATCGTTTTTTGCTTGTTTCTGATCCGGAAAAGCGGGGTCTGAAGAATATATAAATGACCATTTCTGACAAGATCCGGATAAAACTGTAAAAAGAAGGTAAGCAGTAATAACCGGATATGCATCCCATCAACATCGGCATCGGTCGCGACCACTACATAGTTATAACGTAGGTTCTCAAGACCTTCTTCGAGATTGAGCGCTGATTGCAACAGGTTGAATTCTTCATTTTCATAAACAACCCGTTTACTCATACCAAAACAGTTCAACGGTTTTCCCTTCAAACTGAAAACCGCCTGGGTATTGACATCTCTGGACTTGGTAATAGAACCGCTTGCCGAATCTCCTTCCGTAATAAAGATCGTGGATTCAAACTTCCGTTCCTCATGGTTATTGTAATGGATACGACAGTCCCTTAGCTTTTTATTATGAAGACTGACTTTTCTAACGCTTTCCTTTGCAATTTTTTTAACGTTTGCCCATTCTTTCCTCTCCTTCTCAGATTGCAGGATCTTCCTAAGCAAAGCCTCGGCAGTTTCCGGATTCATGTGAAGATAGTTATCGAGATGCTTTTTTACGCTGTCCATGATAAAATTTCGAATCGTGGGACCGTCCGGTTCAATATGAGAAGAGCCAAGTTTTGACTTTGTCTGGGATTCAAAAATCGGATCCTGGACTTTAATGCTCAGGGAGGCGATTAAAGATGCCCTGATATCGCTGGTATCGAAATCTTTTTTATAAAATTCACGGATTGTCTTTACCAGCGATTCACGAAAGGCAGCCTGGTGGGTTCCTCCCTGAGTGGTATGCTGTCCATTCACAAAGGAATAATATTCCTCCCCGTACATTTCACAATGGGTAAAAGAGAATTCAAATTCACCATCGCAAATATGGATAATAGGGTATACAATAGGAGTATCAATATAACTTTTCAAGAGGTCTAGCAAACCGTTTTGAGAATGGAAACGCTTCCCGTTGAAGATGATGGTCAACCCATTGTTCAGATAGGCATAATTCCAGAGCATCTTCTCGACATATTCCGGGATGAAATGGTATTTGCCAAAGATCTCTTCATCAGGAATAAAGGTAATGATGGTACCTGGCCGAAGATCAGAAGATTGCTCCTTTTCTATCCGGATGGCATCTCCTTTTTGAAAAGTAACTATTTTCGTTTTATCGTCGCGGATAGCCTGAACCTTGAAAAATGAGGAGAGGCCATTAACTGCCTTTGCTCCCACTCCGTTAAGCCCTACTGCCTTTTTGAATACTTTTGAATCGTATTTGGCGCCCGTATTGATCTTAGAAACACATTCCACCATCTTCCCCAATGGAATTCCTCTGCCATAATCCCGTATGCAAACCTGCTGATCCTTGATGGTAATCTCGATGGTTTTACCATAACCCATCACAAATTCATCAACGGAATTGTCCATGATCTCTTTAACAAGGACATAGATTCCATCGTCGGGAGAAGAACCGTCGCCCAACTTGCCAATATACATACCCGGACGAAGACGGATATGCTCTTTCCATTCAAGCGACCGGATACTATCTTCGTTATAGGTATCTTCCTTATACATTTCTGCTATTTGTTATCCCGGCGCAAAGATAATTGAAACACGCAGCCAGAGAGCATTCAACAAACAAAGTTTTAAATTAATTATTCACAACAAAAAAATCCGTTACTTTGCTCCGAAAATCATATTTATTTTAGTAATATATGGAACTTGTTCGGAAAGAATATAAAGACATGATCGGGTGGATCACCCTGAATCATGATGAAAAACGAAATGCGCTAAGTATTGGGTTACTGAATGGGATACTGGAAGCCATTCATTATATGGAGGAACAGAAAGCAAGGGTGATTATTCTCCGGGCTAACAAAGGATCAAAGGTATGGTCTTCCGGTTTTAACATTGACGAGCTGCCACGAGATGGATCAGATCCGCTGGCATACGACAATCCTCTTCAGAAAACCATCAGGGCAATTATGCGTGTTCCTGCTCCGGTTATCGCGATGGCAGAAGGCAGCATCTGGGGAGGTGCATGTAATATTGCATTTATTTGCGATATCGTAATTGGAACCAAAGATACTTCACTGGCAATCACACCTGCAAAAATCGGGGTTCCGTACAACACTTCCGGCATTCTTCAATTCCTCGATATTATCGGATCTCATCTGGCAAAAGAGATGTTTTATACCGCCGAGCCTATCTCGGCTGAAAAGGCCTTACAGATGGGAATTATCAACCATATTGTTCCCAACGATGAATTGGAAGAATTCACCATCAAACTAGCCAAGAAGATCATTTCCAACTCACCCTTAAGTATACAGGTCATCAAAGAACAGCTTAATATCCTTGGAAATGCCATTCCTTTGACCCCACAAACTTTTGAACATATCGATATGTTGCGCAAAATTGCGGGAAACAGTAATGATTACATGGAAGGAATTAAGGCCTTTTATGAAAAGAGAAAGCCTGTTTTTAAAGGAATATAATCAGTTCCCGCTTCCGTTGACACGAAAGAATTTCTTTGCTTCATCCCAGAATAGGATAATCTCAGATTTTTTCAAAAGGAAATCCCTGAAAGACAATTTTGTCATCCTGACAAAGACGATAAACTGATAAATTGTCGCTATCGTATATGAAATGGAGGAGGTGATGCCTGCACCCACCAGTCCCCATTTGGGAATGAGTATAAATCCGAATCCGAGCGTAAAAACAAGACCAATGGCAGAAGAAATGGTATTATGAAAAGGTTTGTTTATTCCGGAAAAAAATTGACTCAGGATAATCGAAACACTCAAAGTGACTATTCCTGTTCCCAGCGATGCAATGACAATTTTTATGTCCGAAAATTCCTTCCCGAAAATAAATTGAAATAAAGAAGTCGGAAACAGAAGCAGTAACATTAAGATAAACAGGGTGATTATCCATGAAATTTTCATCATGGTAAGACTCAAAGAAGTTGCATACCGGTGATTCATTTCATTCGAAATTCTTGTCAGCTGTACCATTCCAATACTTCTTGGTACGAGCCATAAACCTTCTGATAATTGCACGCCGATGGTAAAAACTCCGAGAACACCACGACCAAGGAAAAAGTCAATGATGTAATAGCTTAGCCGGTAATTCAATTGTTGAAAAATATTGGCAAACTGAACATAAGTGCCATACCGGAGAACCTCTCCCATCAGTTTCTTCATTCCCGTCAATGGAACTTTTTTAAAAGAGGGGAAAAGCTTAACAAAACTGGCAATAAATGTGATCAAAAAGGAAAACAGGATCGACCAGTAATAAGTCATTACACTCCTTGAATTGAAAACAAACAGGGATCCAAGAAGTAGAATAAAAAGCATACCAACTTGAATCAAAGAAAGGATATTAAATGCTTTAATTTTTTCCTGTCCAAGAAGAAGCATTGAATTCACTGATACAAGCGACATCAGAATTCCAAGAACGAGTACTTCCCAAAAGTAACCCGTAGGGATTATCTCCATTCTTTTCGAAATGACGCTTAAAAATAACAAAAGACCCGAACTGGTAAAAGTAATTACGATGCTCCACAGATATGCGGGAAAGAATAGCTTATATATCCCTACCCGGGGGGTCATGAAAATTATTGAACTCCCTCCGAAAAAGCCGGTAAATAATTGGATTATTGTTACTGCGAGAATTATCAGACTGATGGTTCCAAGGTTAACTGCTCCCAGAAAACGTGCAACCATGATCCAAATAATAAGCGTTAATGCAGCGCCGATCAACCGAGTTCCGATAGTTCCTAATATTTTTTTAAACATCGGTCAATGGGAAATAGAGAATTTATTGCGGAACCGGTGAATGCAATGGTACCAGTTAAAATGGAATCGTTTTCCGTCAATCAGTGTATAATTTCCAACCGATGAAATAGTATGTAATCCTTTAGAATAAAGTGTGCCCGGAATGGGGCTGACGTAGTTTACGGGAAATTCATCAAACTCGTCAGGGGTCAAAGTGATTACTTTATTGATGGCGACGCGACCGCCATAGGTCTTTGAACAATCCTGGGCGGGACGATAAAGATTTCCTTCATAGATAAACGGAGTTCCGGCCGGGCGCGCGGATCTGACATCCATTTTTACGGGATTTTTATGATGAGGTTCGTATCGCCCGGTAAGCGTATCCGAATAGTAAATGAAGAGATGGGATCTTGAAAACTCCCTGGAGGTAAAAAACAGCCACCATTGATTATTGAAAAAAATCAGCGTCGGATCTATGGCATCAATATTATCAAGAAGAATATGATCCTCAACGAATGCTTCCTCTGAAAAATTTCTTTTATACAGCCCCACATTACCTTTCTGATATGATTCCGGGATACAATAAATAGCCTTCTGATGTTCAACAATAAAAGGATAGGATAAATGCTTCCCCTCTTCAATAATCCGAATTGGTGCAGTGAAACTATTTCGGGGAGGGTCCCAGATAATTTCAGAAATAATCGCTTTGCCTTTTGAATAATCATAATCCTCAACCAGGATATGCAACTTATTGTTTACAATAAAGCCATATGGATCAGCGAGATAAGTACTATTTGCGAAAATACGTAACCAAATTATATCTTCCGGACGAAGGGTAATCTGATTTAAAGCAATTTCATGGATAGGATGTCTGATCAATCCGACATTCCATGTTTCCGGACGAAAAAGATCCCAATAATGATAAATCAATTTGTTCCACCAAAGCCGGAGAAGGAAAACAAGCATCTTCCTATTACCCGGTATCCTGTATACCGGTGCAAAGGACTCTTCAGAAGGTTCGCATTGATATCCATTATGTATAATCTCATCGGCAACCAGGACAGGCCAGGAAGAAGTCATCGCAAGTATTTGATTCAAATTCAGGGCATAGGAATTCTTAATTGTCCTCAAATATCCTTTTTTTAGAATGATCCCACTGTCAAGTTTCCCGGTTAACCGTTGAAGAATTGCGCCGGTAATATCGTCTTTAAAATAGATCTCCCAGAAGCATGGGGGCCCTCCCCGGTATTTGCGTTCATCATCGTGATGAAATGACCATATACCATATTTTGCCGTATTAAGTATTTCTCCGCGTATGATATTAAATCCGAAACGAAGGATAAAATCTAATTCGTAAGAACGAATCTTTTCTACATCCTGTGAACTGAAATACTCGGAATAACCTTTTTTATCAACTGTGCATTTAAGGATGGAGGCTTCTGGCATCTCAGGATGAAGCTCGATGATTTTTTTCTCGGAAGGATGAGAAAAAAACCGATTAAAAAGGTGGAAAAGTGAATTTTTACTAAGATACTTTTTAATCCGCTTCTCATTTTTATTTGTTTCCGGTTTACGGTCATCCATAATCAGTATGACAAGTTGGTGACCATTGCCAAGCAATTTTTGGATTGATTCAATTTGCCATTTGTGAAATTTTGTCCCACTGCATAAAACGCCAAAACGCAGAAATGGGATAGAGGGGAAGGGTGCTTCTGAATTCATACCCGGCTTCTTTTCTGTAAATCTATGAAACTATTTTCTGATACAGATTACAAAGTGAATCTGCGACTTTTTCCTTGCTGAACCGGTTAAGAATTGTCGAACGAATTTTCTGCCTGTCATACCCATCAATATTATCAATCATCCGATTCATGGCGTTGATCAATGCATCTTCTTTGCCTGGCGGAACAACTAATCCATTTTCTGTCGTGATAATTTCAGGAACAATTCCAACATGGGTAGCGACAACCGGTAAACCACAAGACATTCCTTCGATCAGTACCGTTCCAAAAGTCTCGTAATTACTTGAAAGAACCAGAAAATCAGACGACTGATAAGCTTCTACCAGCGCATGCTCTGTTTTTAAACCTGTAAAAACAACAAGGGGTTCCTTAATCTCAAGGCTTTTCGAATATTGCACGATCTGTTCGTAATCAGGTCCATCTCCAACAACAAGACATTCAAAATCATTCCGTTTCATGGAGAGGGATTTTACCGCTCGAAGAAACCCTGAAAGGTTTTTTGATTTGTCTTCAAAACAAGAAACATGAATAATTCTCTTTCTGAATTTGTTCCCTTTTCTGGAAGCAGGAATGAATTGATCTGTGTCGACAACATTTGGAATGACATAATATTGGGAGTTGTACAACTTCCGGTCAATCATGGATTTCCTTAATATTTCAGATACTACAACAATTGCATTTGCTTTTCCGACCACAAAGCGAGTAATCCATTTACGAACCACGCCTTTATAGGTATTATTTTCCGGAAAATAGCGCGACCAATGTTCGGAGATCAGGAAAGGTTTTTTCCAGGAGCGACTGATTTTGAAAGCAATCAATCCCATCCGTGTTAGCACATGGGCATGCAAAATATCCGGATTAAACTTTCGGATACTCTTTAAAGCCTTGAAATTAGCCCGGTAAAAACGATAGAATTTTTGAAGATCCCTTAAAAAAAACAGCCCCCCATCTGAAACCCGATAATAAACGCGCAAAACCCTTACCTCCTTTTCTTCTGAGAATTCAACCTCAAATTTATTCGGGCAATCGGTCTCGGCGTGAACATATATCACCGCAATATCGCAATATTTCGTCAGAGCCTCCGCTTGTCTTTGAATAAATAGACCCGTCATCGGATCATACCGGGTTGGATACCACCGGGGGAGGAAAAGAACCTTGAGTCTGGGTTTCATTTCATTTAACAAGCGCGGAATAATCTTTCAAAGGTAACAAATATGTTGAAAATAATTTTCAATAAACGAGATTGCATTCGATTTCCGGGACTCTCCTTCTCCGGTAACAATATAGAATGGGAACTTCCTTCCACTCAATTCCTGGTGATAAAGATCAAATAAGAATTTTCGTTTATCCGGATGCTCACGTAAAGGATCCGGTTCCCAGGGAAGATCTATATCACAGAGCAGGAACAGATCATATCTGTGATTTTCGATCATCTTTAATATCCATGGATGACACCGGTTGTATTTCACTTCACTCCAAATCTTTACTACAACAATTTCCGTGTCACAAAAGAGAAACCTTGAGGCCTGATTTTGCCTCAGTAATTCTTCCCTGATCTGTCCTTTTGCAATTTTAATAATATCGGTTTCCTGATAGGGATGATTAAGTTTTTCCAGATATGTGCGGGCATATTCCGGGACCCAGACCGTTTTATAATGATGGGCAAGTTGTTCTGCCAATAATGATTTTCCGGTCGATTCAGGGCCTGTTATTGCAATTTTTCGGATCATTTAACCAGTTTTATCCTCCATTCAAGGAATCCAAGAATTGCAATGATGGTAAATATCAAGAATTGAAAACTGCTGAAATAAAGTTTCTCAAAGGCAAACAAACCGATGGAGATAATATCCCCCGTTATCCAAAGTATCCAGTGTTCTATTTTTTTTAAGGCAAGGAAAAGCATGGCAATTACATATATTGCAGTCGTAAGGGCATCCCAGGTTGGTATAGTGCTGTCGGTATACCTGATTAAAAAAAACCGCAGTAAGGCAAATATTACAAGAATTACAAGACCATAAAGGATATATTGCTTCCCGGAGCAACTTGATATCCTGATTGGTTGATCACTCTTGTTCGTCTTTGTCCAGTTATACCATCCATAGATGCTCATGATGGCATAGAAAACATTAATCCCGGCATAAGCATATAGCTTTGCATGAAAACAGATATAGACGTAAATCAGTACATTGATAATTCCAAAAGGATAAACAAGGATGTTTTCCTTTTTCATCTTCCAGACGCTCAGTAAACCAAAAAAGACGGCAATAAGTTCGATTGGTGTGGTCTGAATCGGGCCGAATTCAAGAAGCGCATTAAAATCCATTGGCACAAAGGTAAGGTTTCTTGCTGATCCCTTAAAAAATCCTTATGAATATCAACACTTCTGCAAAACCAGAAACAAACGAAAATAAAAAGGATTAATTTTGTAATTGATTCGTTGAAACCCATTCCCATGTTTCATTTGGCCCACTTACAACTCCCTTTTATTGTTAATTTACTCATCCTGCTGCTTACTGCAAAAGTTTTAGGAGAATTGGCCGAATGGTTCCGTCAGCCTTCTATGATTGGGGAAGTACTTGCTGGAGTTATTCTTGGACCTTCCCTTTTTAACATCATTTCCGCTTCTACAGATATCAAAGCGGTTGCAGAACTTGGGGTATTTATGCTGATTTTGCTTGCAGGTATGGAAATTGAAGTTGAAGAGATCCGGAATTCCATCCGGGGAAGAAATATTTGGATTGCTTTACTCGGATTTATTATTCCAATGATCAGTGGTGTCCTTATTGGCCTGGGTTTTCATTTCAGTTATACACTCACTATTTTTTTGGGCTTGTGTATTGCCATCACGGCCCTTCCAGTCAGTGTTCGAATTTTAATGGATCTTGGAAAACTACAAACAGTTGTCGGACAACGCATTATATCTGCTGCCATTTTTAATGATGTCGTTTCTCTCCTCGTGCTTGGAATCATTCTTGATGTTAATGATCCAACTAAAAATCTTGCGGATTTTACATTTTCCATCATGCTAACGATCATCAAGATGATGGCCTTCATTGTTGTTCTATTCATTGCCTATAGACTCTTTAAACTCGCCAAAGCAAAGGTAAATATTGTTAATCCTAAGGTGAATTTGTTTTTACACTTCCTGCGAGGAAAAGAATCGCTATTTGCGCTTGTGGTTCTGTTTGTTCTTATTTTTGCAAGTATCGCTGAACTATTAGGTTTACATTTCATTATAGGGGCATTTTTTGGTGCGATTTTACTTCCCCGGAGTGTGTTCGCTCCCGGAGATTTCGAGCGGATTCATAAATCCACATCGGGAATAACCATGGGATTCCTTGCGCCGATTTTCTTTGCGACCCTGGGTATCGCTTTTAATATTACATCCCTGAATAATCTCTTATTACTGACCATTGTGCTGATTGCTTCTTTCCTGAGTAAGATCTTTGGCGGATATTTTGGCGGCCGCCTTGCCGGGTTTGATAATTCTAAATCCATCACTATTGGACTTGGATTGAATGCACGGGGAATCATGGAGCTAGTCATTGCAAATATTGCCTTACAAAATGGTTTTATAGATGTCCCTATCTTCTCAATCCTGGTTCTGATGGCTTTGCTCACTACCATCATCACCCCTGTGATGTTGCGAGAGGCTTTTTCCCGGCTTGAAAAAAACATTTGACAAAAATATTACCTTTGCACAATTTTATCTAAAATCGACTATGATTGACATACTGAACCAATTCATCGATATTATCCTTCATATTGATATTTACATCGTAAAATGGGTTCAAGAATATGAAACATGGACCTACTTTATCTTGTTCTTTATCATTTTTATGGAAACCGGATTTGTAGTCACCCCATTCTTACCCGGGGATTCCCTTCTTTTTGCTGCCGGCGCTGTTGCTGCTCAACCAGGAGAACCTCTCAGTCTTTTTCCCCTGATGATCCTGATGATTTGTGCTGCTTTCGGAGGAGATAATACCAATTATTGTATCGGCAAACTTTTGGGACAAACCGTCTATGAGAAAAATTATCGGCTGATCAAGCGTAAATACCTTGACCAAACGAAAGCATTTTATGAAAAACATGGAGGCAAAACCGTCATAATTGCCAGATTCATACCCTTCATCCGCACTTTTGCCCCATTCGTAGCCGGAGTGGGATCTATGCGCTATATCCGTTTCATCTCGTTCAGTATTTTTGGTAGTCTATTATGGGTGGGACTTTTCTGCACCGTCGGATATTTTTTCGGAAATTTACCGATAGTAAAAAACAATTTTTCCTTTGTAATAATAGCTATTGTTCTGATATCGATTCTTCCAATGATCATTGGTTTTTTGAAAAAATATCTGACAAGAAAGAGATAAGGTTATGAGCCACACCTTTAATAAAAGCCATATTAACAAACTCACCGTAGGAGGATTGATTGTTACACTTGGAATTGTATATGGTGACATTGGAACATCTCCTTTATATGTAATGAAGGCTATTGCTGCCGGCGCTGATGCCATTAACGAGCTTTACATCATGGGAGGACTTTCCTGTATCTTCTGGACCCTCACCCTGCAAACTACCATCAAATATATCATCATCACGCTCAGGGCCGACAATAACGGAGAAGGCGGAATTCTCTCTCTTTTCGCTCTTATTCGCAAACGTGCAAAATGGGCATATCTCTTTGCAATCATCGGGGGATGTACCTTACTTGCCGATGGTGTTATTACCCCTTCCATTACCATTATTTCGTCTGTGGAAGGATTGCTTGCCATAAACTCCAGGATTCCCGTTGTACCCATTGTGGTTGTGATCATTTCAGGTCTATTCTTCATTCAGAAATTTGGGACCAAATTTGTTGGAAAATCATTTGGCCCCATCATGTTCATTTGGTTTTTGATGATTGGATTTCTTGGCTTAAATCAGCTACTCTCCAATCCATCCATCCTCAAAGCCCTTGACCCGAGGTACGCCTATCAGTTTGTGACCCAAGCTCCACACGGATTTATTCTGCTTGGAGCCGTATTTTTATGTACAACAGGAGCTGAGGCGCTCTATTCTGATCTTGGACATTGTGGATTGAAAAATATCAGGGTTTCATGGATCTATGTAAAAATTTGTCTTCTGCTTAACTATTTTGGCCAAGGCGCCTGGATCCTAAAAAACTCTGATGTGATCAACGAGTGGATTAATCCATTTTTTGCCATTATGCCTCACTGGTTCCTTATCACTGGTATCCTCATTTCGGCATCTGCGGCAATAATTGGCAGCCAAGCCATGATCAGTGGTTCATATACTCTTATCAGCGAAGCGATATCCCTTAATTTCTGGCCTAAGATCAAGATAAATTATCCTACCAATATCAAAGGACAAATGTATATCTCCAGTATTAACTGGATGCTATATTTTTCCTGCCTCTTTGTAGTCCTCTTCTTTCAGCGGTCATCCAATATGGAGGCTGCTTACGGACTCTCTATAACCATTACCATGTTGATGACTACCGGTTTATTAAGTATTTACCTGTACTATAAAAAATTCCCCGTATATCTCATATTACTTTTCCTTTCTATTTACCTGTCTATAGAGGGAACATTTCTCATTGCCAACCTGAATAAATTCCTCAACGGAGGATGGTTTACCCTGCTGCTCGGCGGTGGACTATTTCTCATCATGTATGTTTGGTTCAATGGACGAAAAATAAAAAACAGCTTTATTGAATTTGTTAAAATTGAAAATTACTATGAAATTCTCAAGGAGCTTTCTTCCGATATTTCCATTCCGAAGTATGCCACCAATCTGGTATTTTTAACAAAAGCTGATAAAGTTACCGATATCGAATCCAAGATCATCTATTCCATCCTGAATAAACAGCCAAAACGGGCAGATACTTACTGGCTTCTGCATGTCGATATTCTTGATGAACCCCATGTTCTGGAATATAAAGTCACAAAATTAATTCCGGGTATTCTCAACAAGATCGACTTTAAAATCGGGTTTAAAGTTCAGCCAAGGGTCAATCTTTTCTTTCGCCAGGTACTGGAAGAGATGAACAACAATGGAGAAGTAGATCTGGAAAGCCATTATACCTCACTCCGAAAGTATCACGTCTCAAGCGACTTCCGTTTTGTCGTAATCGATCGCATCCAAAACTATGATTTTGATTTTCCACCCCGGGAACAATTTATCATGGATATGTACGCAATTTTTAAAAAGTTCGGGATCACAGAGGTCAGGGCATTGGGATTAGACACTTCAAATGTCACGGTTGAAACAGTACCCCTTTATATTGATAAAGAAATCCCGAGCCTCCTCATGCGAAATGACAAAACAAAACATCAGGGATAAATCCAGAAGGGTCACTTTTTGCGTTGAAACGCCAGGAATGCAGCTTTTATAATATCGAGAGAATCCAGACCATACTTTTTCATCAACTCATCCGGGGTTCCGCTCTCTCCAAACTTATCATCAATAGCGACCATTTCGAGCGGAACCGGATATTTTCTGACCAGGAGTTGAGCAATGCTATCGCCAAGTCCACCATTCCTCATATGTTCTTCGGCAGTAACAACACAGCCTGTTTTCATGACAGAATTTAAAATCGCAATTTCATCCAGAGGTTTTATGGTATGAATATTTATTACTTCAGACTGAATACCCTCTTTGTTCAATATTTTTGAGGCTTCAAGCGCCTTCCAAACGAGATGACCCGTGGCAAAAATAGAAACATCGTTACCCTCTCTCAAAGGTAACGCCTTCCCGATGATGAATTTAAAGCGGGGATCGGTAAAATTTGGCATTTTGGGACGACCGAACCTTAGGTAAACAGGGCCGGTATATTTTGCAATCGCATGGGTCGCCACCTTCGTCTGATTAAAATCACAGGGATTAATCACAACCATATTGGGCAACATCTTCATCATTCCAATATCTTCCAAGTTCTGATGAGTAGCGCCATCCTCGCCAAGTGTGATTCCTGCATGAGAAGCGCATATTTTAACATTTTTATTGGAATAGGCAATAGATTGGCGAATCTGGTCATATACCCTTCCGGTCGAAAAATTGGCAAAGGTGCCGGTAAATGGTATTTTCCCCCCGATTGCTAGTCCTGCAGCAATACCCATCATATTAGCCTCTGCAATCCCAATTTCGAAAAAACGGTTGGGAAATGTTCGTGCAAATGCGTCCATTTTAAGAGAACCCGCAAGATCGGCACACAAGGCTACGATGTCGGGATTGAGTTTGCCCAATTCCAATAACGCTTCCCCAAATCCGGAACGCGTATCTTTGAAACCTGTATTCAAATACTCTGGCATAATCAGTTTGTGTATAATTTTACATTCACTGTTTGCCCGGACTCAACAGTAAATGCCTTTTCAATGGTGTTACTGGATTTATTTGAATATTTCGATCTGAATACCACCCTGTAAGAACCCGGTTCGAGAAAAAGGGTCTCTTGTTGTTGAGGAGTATCTTTCAGGTTGTATAACCAAACCAGTTGATTATTAACTTCAAGGTAAAGACAGCCATAACCATTCGTTGATTTCTGTATTACCGCAATGCCGGGTAAAGGAATTTCCACATTGGTCGTCTGGCTTTGTTGGATTTCCACATCTTTCACAAGTATCCTTGGCAAACATAATATTTCCGCCTCATAAAACCCGGTAAGATACTTTTCCACCTGGTCAAATTGCTGAACATTTATCGTTGCAGGATCTCCTTTTTTCCGGATAATACAAGGAAGATACTTTACAGTACTATTTCCGCTTGTCTTAAATGAGAGATATCCCTGAGGAACATCTACCCCAACGATCGTATGTTTCCCGGAAGTCAGTTTGAGTGAGTCTTTTCTCACCGGAGGGATTGTTTGTACTACCAAATCATAAGTTATCAACGGATCGATATCCAGGGTGTCAGGATACCCTTTATTGTTAAAAGTATGGATAAGGTTGTACTTTGGAAGTCCGGAAAAAGAATCATAAAAGGTCATATTCACATTTGTTTCCGTGGCCTTACCATAGGCATCAAGCAGATTTACCTGAATTGTTGTGGGATTCAACGTACGGGAAATAATTATTTTCAGGGCAGTCTGAAATTCCTTTTCATTTTTTGCATCAAAATAGGTTCCGACACAATCAAACTGTTCCTTAAAACTTTTCCCGATCCCGATAATAAATGGTTTTAAAAGAATCCCGGCTTTTTGAAGCCTCACGGAAACGGCACATGGATCTCCTCCACACTCTTCCAAACCATCGGTAATCAGCACAACAACATTGCGACAATTGTCACAGGACGGAAAATCCTTTGAAGCCTGATCAAGTGAATAGGCAATGGGTGTTGTTCCTTTAGGAGTAATAGTTCTTAGAACATGTTTGATTTTGGTAATATTATCTTTACTGAAAGGGACTTCTAAACGGGTATCATTGCAATCCTGGGGTGGAAATTGCTTCTGATGGCCATAGACGCGCAATGCTAATTCGAGATTCGGAACCGTCCTGAGGCTATCAAGAATACTGGAAAAAAGTCTGACAGCGATGTTGAACTTGGTATCGCTCTGAAATCGACCAAACATACTTTGAGAAGCGTCAAAAACAAATAGAATTCTCGTTTTGGGCTTGGGTTTTTCCTGTTCTTGCGGGTTCTGGGAAAAGACCATAACAGGAAATAATAGAAAAAAAATAAGGTTGACAACTTTCTTTTTCACTGAAATATAAGAATAATGATCCATTCCATTAATAATCACCTAATGTCTCTTCCAACTGTTCCAAGGCCTTGACAGTCTGTTCCTTGTTCGGCGGAGTACCATGCCATTCATGATTGTCGAGCATAAAATCCACGCCATAACCCATATGTGTTCTCATAACGATCATGACCGGCTGACTATTATGTAAGGATGTTCGGGCTTTTGTTATCGTTGTAATAACTTCTTCTATATCATTACCATACATTGTAAAAACCTTCCAATCAAAGGCTCTGATTTTTAAAGGAAGGTCCCCAAGCGATACGACCTCTTCTACTGATCCGCTGATTTGTTTACCATTAACATCGACGATGGCGATGAGGTTATCAACTTCCTTGGCAGAGGCATATAAGAATGCTTCCCAGTTCTGACCCTCCTGAAGCTCCCCATCCCCCATCAGACAATAAACAGTCGATTTATCCCCATTCATCTTTTTAGAAAGGGCAGCTCCAATTGCAACCGACAGTCCCTGCCCCAATGAACCCGACGATATCCTGACACCCGGTAATCCTTCGTGGGTTGAAGGATGACCCTGTAACCTTGATCCGAGTTTACGAAAAGTATTTAATTCCCGTATGTCAAAAAAACCGTACCGGGCAAGAACACTGTACCAGACAGCCGAAAGATGTCCATTGGAAAGGAAGAACATATCTTCACCCATCCCATCCATCTGGAAATTATGCGGATCCGGACGCATGATCTCATAATAAAGAGCGACCATTAAATCGGCAACACCAAGAGCTCCTCCGGGATGACCTGAAGCTGCTCCACTGATCATCCGGATGATATCACGTCGAACCTGACTGGAAATTTTTAGTAAATCGCTGACCTTAGGCATAAGAATAAAAAAAAACTGCATTATCTATAATAGTTCAAATATATTATAATTAAGCATGAAGAAAGAATCGTGTTAATAAAAATGGATAAGATTTGAGAACCATGTTCTCATTTTTACTTCTTTTGTTCTCGGATCTTCCAATATAAACTTCATGAAAAAAACTATTCTTCTTTTAATAGTTATTCTGGGATCTATTCATCCTCCGACTCTTTCCGGATCCGTAAATGATTCTACTTGGGCCGACTCGGTATTTAGGACCCTCAGTTGCGAACAAAAGATTGCTCAACTATTTTTCATCCGGGCTTACTCTTCGAGAGATTCAGTATATGAAGATAGTCTCGTTTTTTTGGTCAAGACATTCAATATAGGAGGGGTTTGCTTTTTCAAGGGGACCCCTTCCCGGCAAGCCATCCTGACAAACCGATTTCAGAATGCCGCTCAGACTCCGCTTCTCATTTCGATCGATGCCGAATGTGGACTGGGGATACGCCTCGACAGTGCATTTTCTTTCCCCTGGCCGATGACCTTAGGAGCCATACAGGATGATTCGCTGATTTATCGGATGGGGAACTTTGTCGCGGAGGCATGTAAACGGATGAATATCCAGATAAATTTTGCACCGGTCGTTGATATCAATAATAATCCCAAAAATCCGGTTATTAATTTCCGTTCCTTCGGGGAACAGAGAAATCTGGTTGCTAACAAAGGGTCATTATGCATGAAGGGGATGCAGGATCATGGAATTATGGCAACAGCCAAACATTTTCCCGGACATGGAGATACTGACTCCGATTCTCATTTGACATTACCTTTAATCAACCATTCCATAACCCGAATGGATTCCATTGAACTATTTCCATTCAAACGGCTGATCAATGATGGAGTTCAAGGAGTAATGGTTGCACACTTATATGTTCCTTGCTTTGACTCTTCGACAAATAGTGCAACTACCCTATCCAGGAATACCATCACAGGCATTCTGAAACAACAATTGAATTTCAAGGGCCTTGTCATAACCGACGCTCTGGATATGAAAGGCGTAACCAAATTCTTCAAACCCGGGGAGATTGAAGTAAAAGCACTTCAGGCCGGTAATGATGTACTGCTGCTTCCTCAAAATGTTAAAATAGCGATCCAAAGCATCAAACAGGCTGTCGAAAACGGACTTATTACTCAGGAACTGATTGATCAGAAATGCCATAAAATCTTACGCTTTAAATTCCAGTTGGGATTGGCAAAAAAACACAACATTCCAATCGACAACCTTATTCCTGATCTCAATCCTCCGGCTGCAGAAGCGCTGAGGAATACGCTGTTTAAATCGGCCATAACCCTCCTGAAAGATGAGGTGCAGTTGATCCCTTTAAAATCGCTTGACCGGAGAAAATTCGCCTCGATCTCAATCGGAGACACCTGCATGACTTCCTTTCAAAAAAGTCTCAGTACTTATGCTTCAGTCACTCATTATAATACTCCTCTCGATCCCGATAAAAAGTTATCAGATAGTCTTGTAAATGAACTCTCTGAATATCACATTATTTTTGTTGGATTGCACCATTTTTCAAGTTTTCCAGCCGACAGTTTTGGTATTTCCGGAAAGGCTATACACCTTCTTGACACTTTATTCCGTCAAAACCGGTGCATTTTATCTGTCTTTGGAAATCCTTACTCGCTGAATCTGATTCCGGGGTTGCGAAATGCTGAATCAGTTATTGTTACATATCAGGATAATCCCTCAACGGAGAATTATGCAGGAGAACTTATTTTTGGGGGAATTCCGGCAAAAGGAAAACTTCCTGTCTCGGTTCCTCCGTTTAAATTCGGTTCCGGAGAACAAACCGAAAAATCCCGGTTGGAATCTGTAATTCCGGAAGAGATAGGGATTTCTTCCGTGTCATTGAAACGGATCGATTCTATAGCCGAATCCGGAATTCGTGCAGGCGCTTTTCCCGGATGTCAGATTCTTTTTGCAAAAGATGGAAAAGTATTTTACCATAAATCCTTTGGCCATCCTCGTTATGAAGATTCAACACGAGTAACAAATGATGATATTTACGACTTAGCCTCTGTTACCAAAATTGCTGCCACAACAATTGCATTGATGAAACTCTATGAGGATGGAAAAATAAAACTTGATGACAGCCTGGGAAATTACTTACCGGAATTAACAGGAAGCAATAAATCAGGACTTATTTTACGCGATGTTCTAACACATCAGGCCGGTTTGAAAAGTTGGATACCCTTTTTCGAAAAAACCCTCCTTCAGAAAAAACCCAATTCATTGATATACCAACCCGAACCTTCCGAATTATATCCTTTCCGGGTTGCTGAAAACTTGTATATTCAGAAATCGTATCCCGATTCAATCTATAAAACAATCATCGACTCTCCTCTTCTGACAATCAGGGAATATAAATATAGTGATCTTGGTTTTTATTTGCTGAAAAAAATCATTGAAAAGTTAACCGGTAAACCTTTTCATCAATACCTGGCGGATGTCTTCTATAAGCCATTGGGACTTCAGACGATGGGATTCCTACCCTTGGAAAAATTTCAGAGGAACAGGTTAATCCCGACTGAAACAGATATGACTTTCCGGATGCAGGTAATCTGGGGGGATGTAAATGATCCTGGGGCTGCGATGATTGGGGGTGTTTCAGGACATGCCGGGCTTTTTTCAAATGCGATGGACTTGGCAGTGATCATGCAGTTGATACTTCAGGAAGGTCAATATGGAGGGAAACAATATTTTCAGCAAAAAACCGTAAAAGAATTCACACGCGTTCAATTTTCCCAAAATGGGAACCGGCGTGGATTGGGATTTGACAAACCCCTGCTGAATCCTTCTTCTGATGGGCCTTGTACTCAATATGCTTCCCCTTTAAGTTTTGGCCATTCCGGATTTACTGGGAATCTTGTCTGGGCAGATCCGGAAAATCAGCTTATTTATGTTTTTCTTTCAAACCGAACCTATCCCGATTCAAAAAACACAAAACTTTCCGATATGAATATCCGGACAAATATTCAGGAAACCATATATAATCTACTGAAAAAAGTTCAGATCAAATAATTACTTTTGCAGAAATATTACTTCCCAATGACCTTGAAATCTGCTTTGCTTTGGACTTTTTCATTTATATTTACTGCCGGATTAGCTATTTATCAGCGAAAAACCGGCCCCACATATCCGGTCAGCGGCGATCTTGTTTTTGAAAGCCAACAAATCCGTTACAAATTAATTCGTAGCGCGGAGGTGGGAAGAGATGCTGAGTTCGGGATTGTCATTGCAGATACCAATATAAAGGGAGAATTACTTTACAGGCGTTTTAAAAGCCACGACCGGTGGGCAATAAAACCTTTAGAACGTCATGGGGATACTCTGGTCGCATTTATTCCCCAGCAACCTGCAGCAGGGAAAGTAATGTATCAGGTTACTCTCTTAAAAGGAGATCGGCGAATTCCTTTAAATGATGAACCTTTAATTATTCGATATAAGGGAGTAGTTCCAGGTTGTTTACTCTGGGCTCACATTCTGACCATATTTCTTGCAATGCTCTTTTCGGTCCGGACCGGCCTGGAAGTTATCTTTAAAGGCAATTCTAATTATACCTACACCTGGATGACAGTAATCTTCCTTCTTCTTGGGGGACTAATTTTCGGTCCTTTGGTTCAAAAAAATGCTTTCGATGGTTATTGGACCGGATGGCCATTTGGACACGATCTGACCGATAATAAGATCCTGATTGCTTTTATTTTCTGGATGATCGCATTGATTGTTCAGATTAAAAACCGGGCGAATAGGATTTGGCCCGCTATTGCCTCCTTCATGCTCCTGGTTGTGTTTCTCATCCCACACAGTGTTCTTGGATCAGAGTTTAACTTTAACAAGGAACAGCAAACCCAACCCATGAAAAAATAAACATCAAAACCAAAACGACCTGCATTGATTGTCACAACCATAATAATCGTTATCACCGTTTTTATTTCAGTCATTGCCCTGAAAAATGGAGATGTATTTTCAAAATTAAAATTCAACGCATATGATGTAAAGCATAGTAATCAGTGGTATCGTTTTTTTACTTATGGGTTTATCCATGCCGGTTATCTGCATCTCTTTATTAATATGTTGGTATTTTACTCTTTCGGAGGAATTGTAGAGTCACATTTTAAAATTCATTTTCCCGAAAAAGGTTTGCTACTTTATGTGCTATTATATGTAGGAGGGTTGCTGTTGTCAATCATCCCGGCTTTCGGAAAACACAAGAATGATGTTTTCTACAATGCTGTCGGCGCCTCCGGCGCCGTATCCGCGATTGTTTTCTCAAGCATTCTTCTTTTTCCTACGGGAAAGATATTCTTCTTCTTAATCCCGATCGGAATCCCTGCTCCGATCTTCGGAATATTATATCTTATCTATGAAGCGATTATGAGCCGGCGCGCTAAGGATAATATTGGCCATGACGCCCATCTTTGGGGAGCCATTTTTGGATTGGTTTTTACAATCGCATTAAAACCGGAACTGGTACCACTGTTTTTTCAACAGTTGGGATTAGTGTTTTAACTTAACCCTTGCATCTACCGCCTTAACTCCTTCGGGATTCCCAAGAAGTGGATTCAGATCAAGCTCAATAATTTCAGGAGCGTGCGTCAATAGCGCGGAAAGCCTTACGATAACATCGACAAAGGCATCCTCATTCATCCCCTTCTGACCACGTACTCCCTGAATGATTTTATAGCTCTTCAAACCTTTGATCATCGCGTGAGCTTCCTCACAGGAAACAGGAGAGAGCGCAGCTGCAATATCTTTCAGTACTTCAATAAAAATGCCTCCCAGCCCACAGAGGATAAGATGACCAAACTTGGGTTCAAATTTTGCCCCAACAAAGAGTTCCGTCCCTGAAAGCATTGGCTGAAGTAATATACCCGTCGTATCTTTAATCTTTATCATCCTTTCGAATTCACGGTTGAGCGTTTCCATATCTCTGACATCGAGCACTACTCCTCCGACATCCGATTTATGTATCGGGCCGACCACCTTCATGACCAATGGAAATGTCAAATCTTCTGCAGCTTTCCCGGCTTCATCCAAGGATACTGCCACAATTTCTCCGGCCCTTGGAATGCCACAGGAATCCAGTAATCCCCGGACCTCTCCGGGTGATAGATATCCATCGGGAGCATTTTCTACAATTTTCCGGATTTCAAACGCATTTACTTCAGGGAGTTTGACGGGTTTGAACAAAGGTTTTGGGGTGTTATAAATACGCGCAAGGGAGTTCCCGAAAACCACTTCATCGGGAAAGAAAACATGACCCTGTGCAATGAATTCAGAAATCTCATCTTGTGCTGTCAGGAGAGAGGGAAGAATCGGAAAAATAGGCTTTTGTGAAGTCTTCATCTTTTCCGATAAAACCTGGTAGACATCACTGATCCTTGTCAGCCCCGGAGTTCCAAAAATAACGGCCATTCCATCGATCTCGTCAAACTGTTTGTCGGTGTAGTCAATGATTTTTTCCAGTTGGGCGCTGGTTCCGGTAGCCAGGAAATCGATGGGATTAGCAACGGAAGATCCAGGATACAAGTGTGTTAAAAGCTCTTTTGCAGCCGGGTTTGTCAGGCGGGGGACGACCATTCCGGCGTTCGATAAAGCATCGGTCAGCATTACGGCAGGCCCGCCGGCATGAGTAATGATTGCCATGTTTTTCCCGGAAATTCGCGGGTACATAAAGACAGAGGCAACACTGATCAGATCCTGGCGCCCATAGCAACGCACAATCCCAGCTTTTCGAAAAAGAGCATCGACAGCGACATCCGGACTGGCAAGGGCACCGGTGTGAGAGGATGCGGCACGGCTTCCCGCTTCCGATGATCCTGCTTTGATTGCGGCAATCTTGCATCCTTTCCGGATCAGAGAAGATGCATGTTTCAAAAAGAGTTGTGGCTTGGAGATATTTTCAATGTACAACAATTTGACCGGTGAACTGGTTTCCGGATCCCAACTTTCATCCAGATAAGCCAGGATTTCTTCCACACCGTTCTGAGCGCTGTTCCCGACAGAAAAAACACTTGCGAAAGTAAGGCCGTTGGGTATACCTGCTTCCATAATAAAACAGGCCGTAGCCCCTGATCCGGATATGAAATCACATCCTTTCGGATCCAGTTTCGGAACAGGTTTGGTAAAAATACCCGCATAATATGGAGTTAAAACACCAATGCAGTTAGGACCTATCAAAGTACCTCCGACTGCATTCACCCTATCGACAATCTCTCGTTCTAGGATCTCACCTTCATGATTCTCCTCGCTGAAACCTGCAGAAAGGACAATAAATGCCCTTGTGTTCTTATGTTTAGTTAAAATTTCGATGACTGCCGGAATATATTTTGCGGCAATTGCAATGATCGCAAGATCAACATCTGGCAACAAGGAGGGATCCTGATAACTTTTGATTCCCTGTACCTCTGTTTCTTTAAGATTGGTAACGTACAGTTTTCCGGAAAAACGAGACTCAATAAGATTACGTAAGACCGCGCCACCGGGTTTGGTTTTATCATTTGAACCACCGATCACGACAATGCTTTCAGGATGGAGTAATTGGGAGTTTATCATTAATTTTTTATGCTAAAATACACAGAACGTATGATTTTTCATTACCGAAGTGTCATAAGTACAACAACTATGTGTTTAATATCTGGAGGAACTTTTATACCTGAGAGTTGGTATTTTAATCCGGAAAGAGATGAATAGCAGTTAAAGGATATTCTCATTACTATTCAAACATCATGGATATACAAACAACGCCCGTACCTGTGTGAGTAACCAGCGATGGAGAAGCATTATCTATATAAAGTGGCCTTTTACCCGTAAGTTTTTCCATCTCTGATACGTAGAAATCAACTGTTTGTGGATTATTCGCATGAGTGATCACATATTCCCATATCTTATTCTTGCGAAGCATCTTGGCGATTTCCCGGATCATCATATTATTGATTCCTTTTACCGTAAAAGATTTCCCAAGCAGTTCTGTTTTCCCTTCTTTGTTCAGATAAATCACAGGTTTCAAATCGAGTAATTTTGCAATAAAACTCTTAAACGGATTTACTCTTCCCGATCTTATAATATATTTCATGGTTGTGACACTCACCATGATATGTGATTTTTCTATCCATTCTTTAATTTTAGTGGAGAGAAGTTCATGAGACATTCCTTTTTCCAAAGCTTTTGCAACTCGAAGAACAATCAAACCCATTCCAGCGGTTACTGATTTTGAGTTAAAAACTTCAATCCTCTTACCGGTGCGTTCCATAACATCGCATGACGCTATCATGCTGTTTGAGTACGTTCCACTCAGTCCCTGACTCAGATGAATCCCGATCACAGAATTATACTGAGTGCAAAGAAATTCATATTTATTCTGGAAATCTTTGGAAGAAGGTTGAGAAGAAGAAGGATTTTTTTCGGATTTTTCAAGTAAGGAATAGAACTGCTGGGGTTGAATGGTCATCCGATCAAGATAATAGGTCTCTCCGAAATGAACACTCAATGGGATCATATGGATCTGATATTTGTCGAGCAGTTCTTTGGGAATATCACATGTAGAATCAGTTAAAATTGCGATATTCGATTTTCTTTGTTGCAAAATTTTATTCTGCATGACCATATCATCCACTTTCTGATAGGTTATATTTCCAAAACGGGCAAGCTGGGAACAAACTTCAGCCGGAAAGTCAGTATGAATATGGATACGCAATTTATTTGGTGATCCGGCAATCACAAGTGAATCTCCGCAATGGAAGATATAATTTCGGATTTTCGATTTTTCAAGATCCTGTCCGGTGAGTAATACCTCCGTACAATAGCGAAAAGTAATGGCATCATGCAACACTTCAGCGACTCCCGCTACAGTATCGGTTTCTTCAACATCAGAAGTCAGTTTTTTTATATCGCCTTTCGTAAAGAAATCAACGATCCCTTCCAGAAAGTAAACAAATCCTTTTGCTCCGGCATCAACCACATGAGCGCGGGCAAGAACTTCAAGTTGTTTTGTCGTTTGTGCAAGTGATTCAAGAGCCTTGTTGTATGCTTCAATCAATAAGCGGATAAAATCGTCAATCCGATCTTTAAGGGCATACATATAATCTGCCCAATCTTTTATTACCGTAAGTATTGTCCCCTCAACAGGTTCTGCAATTGCTTCATACGCATAGGTTACGGCACTCCGCATACTTTCCGTAAAGGTGGCGATATCGAGGGTTTTTTCTGTTTTTATTTCGTTGCTGAATCCATATAGGAATTGGGCAAAAATGATTCCCGAATTCCCCCTCGCTCCGACTAGTGCGGCATCGGCCAGAGCAGTAGCGGCTTGTTTTGGATTATCTGTTGGAACAATCGCATCGATGATCGAACGCATGGTCGAAGCTAAGTTAGTTCCAGTGTCAGCATCCGCAACCGGGAAGACATTAATTTTGTTCAGTAATTTCTGTTGATCGAAAATCCGGTGAGCACCTGCCAAAAAAGAATAATAGAGCTGTTTTCCATCCAACTCTTTAATTTTGTGTACTGGATATGTCAATGTTGAAAATTTATAAAAACGTACAAAGTTACGTATAATTTTTCTGCTGGATTATTTCAGACGGGTGAATTGACCAAGATCCCCCTTCAAAATAATATCATTCAGCGTTTTAACCAAATCTTTATAGTGACTTCTGTTCCCACACATGTACATCTCCAGTAAAGGTTCCTTGTCAAGGATTAATTCAAGAAGTTTTCTACTATCTGGAGTGGCAGGAAATTTACTGTACACCTCATAAGTGTAAGAAAGAAACGCCACATTTGGACCTATTCCCCGGTTATCCAACAGGTAACCATTCGCTAAAAGAGTTGGATATGGGAAACCATTGCCGGAATAAATATCTTTGATATCGGGATAAGAGGCGATTGCCGACTTATCTGCCGTCAGGATTACCGGTACCAGGTTGTCATAGTTATTCCTGGTTTTGTAAACAATACAGGGAGGTCCGGAAACTCCAGCGCCAACCGGCTTTAATCCGGAGGAAGAACTATCTGAAGGCATGGTTTGTTTTGAACATGATATGAAAAGAAATCCTGGTAGGATTGATAATAAAAAGATTCTAAAAAAATTAAACATTTTTGAAGGATTGAACCTTTCCGAAGAAATTATGACAAAGGTAACATAGATTTTATTTGTATAACGAGATAATGAAATGTTAAAATATCGTAATTTTTCTTTACACCCATCTGGATTTTTATAATTTTGTAGTCCAAATTAAATTTTTCAACCAAATAATAATAATTCTATGAATAAAGTAATTCTTTCATTCATTCTTATGGTTTTTACAGCATTTTCCTTAAATGCTCAGGAAACTAAGCAAATCATTAATCCTAATGCTCCGGAGATTTCTTTTGAAAAAACCATGCATGATTATGGTACTATTACTCAGGGATCTGACGGCACCTGTGAATTTAAATTCACTAATACAGGTAAAGAGCCGCTGATCCTTTCAAAACCGACATCATCCTGTGGTTGTACTGTTCCTACTTGGCCCCAAGAACCCATTCTACCTGGGAAAAGTGATGTGATTAAGGTCACTTATAATACAAATAATATTGGCGCTATCAATAAAACAGTTACCGTCCTTTCAAATGCCAAAACAAACAGGATCGTTCTCAATATTAAGGGGACAGTAATTGCCAAGCCGGCTAGTACGATGCCTGAAAAATCGAACGACCAGGGAGCTACTCCTATAAATAAATAAGTAAGTTTTATTTCTTATTTTTAACTTTGCCAGTTAAAAGCTGGCTTTCATGCTTTTGTAAAACCAATCGTAAATGCCTCAAATTTCGCACCGGGGTCAAATTGTCCCGCCTTCTCCAATCAGAAAACTCGTTCCTTTCTCCGATGAAGCCAAGAAGAGAGGAATTAAAGTCTATCATTTGAACATTGGCCAACCGGATATTGAGACTCCGGAAAATGCGATGGATGAAATCCGTCATACGAACCTGAAAGTAATTGCCTATAGTCATTCTGCAGGAATTCTATCCTACCGGAAAAAACTGGTGAATTACTATAAGCAGTACCAGATTGATGTCTCACCCGAAGAGATGATCATAACCACCGGGGGCTCCGAAGCAATTTTATTTGCTATGTTTACCTGTCTGGATCCCGGTGACGAGATTATTATTCCGGAGCCATTTTATGCCAATTACAACGGTTTTGCGGTTGCAGCCGGCGTCACGGTTAAACCGATCGAATCCTTCATTGAAAATGGGTTTGCACTTCCCCCGATCAGTGCTTTTGAGAAAGCAATCGGTCCTAAGACCAAGGCGATTATGGTCTGCAACCCAAATAATCCTACCGGATATCTTTATTCGAGGGAAGAACTCGAACTGCTGAAAGAAATCGTGCTTAAGTATGATCTCTATCTTTTTGCCGATGAGGTTTACCGGGAATTTTGTTATGATGGGAAGCAGCATTATTCGGTGATGCAGCTTAAGGGAATCGACCAGAATGTGGTGCTGATGGATTCCATTTCAAAACGATACAGCGCCTGCGGTGCGCGGATCGGAGTCCTGATTTCGAAAAATAAGGAGTTAATCCTCTCGGCGTTGAAATTTGCCCAGGCACGATTAAGTCCCCCCACCTTTGGACAAATCATCGGTGAAGCCGCGATCAGCGCGCCAGAATCTTACTTACATAATGTACTGAATGAATATGTTCAACGCCGTGATGTTGTCGTGGAAGCTATAAACAAGATGGATGGATGCTTTTGCCCAAATCCCGGCGGAGCATTTTATGCAGTTGCCCGCCTACCCATCGACGATTCCGATAAATTTTGTCAATGGTTGCTTGAAAAATTCAGTTACAATAATGAAACGGTAATGCTGGCCCCGGCTACCGGATTCTATTCCTCCAAGGGCCGCGGTAAAAACGAAGTCAGGATCAGCTATGTACTTAATGTAAACGATCTGAAGAGCGCAATGAAATGTCTTGAGGAAGGAATTAAGGTTTATCCGGGTACAACAAATATTTCGACCGGGTCACGATAAATTTACCAAGTTCTTCACTCCAACTCATCTTAATCTCTTCTTCCGGTAAGCCCTGAACTATCTGCTCCCTGAGTTTTGCGGTTCCTGCAAGCTTATCAAAATAAGGAGTAAAGAATCCGGGATGATCCCTAAGATCGGTATAGGCAGCGATCAAAAAGGAAAGTTGAATACCGCCAAGATATTCAGGGCGATCTCTTGTAATCAACCTCAGATCTACACCATGGCACTCAATTCCCTCAAAAGGAGGATGAAGGCTCATGCCCCGGATGCTTCGAGGTATGAAAACAAAAGTACAATGGAGCCAGTCGGGATGTCCGAACACTTCAAAAGGGAATGATGTTCCTCTTCCAATACTCATCATGGTTCCTTCAAAAAAGCAAAGCGATGGATAAAGGTATACCGCATTCATCGAGATAAGATTTGGCGAAGGTGAGACCGGTAAATGATAGCGCGTCTGGTGAGTATAATTTTCGACAGGAATCACTGTCAATCTGCATTTAATTCCGTTTTTCATCCATCCCTCTCCGTTGACCATCTGGGCATACTCTCCAATGGTCATCCCATAAACTATCGGAACAGGATGCAATCCGACAAAGGAACTATACTCTTTTTCTAAAACAGGACCGTCAATATAAAATCCATTCGGATTAGGTCTGTCGAGAAGAAGCAGAGGAATCTTGCTTTCAGCGCATGCTTCCATCATGTATGTCAGAGTGGAAATGTAAGTATAGAACCGTACCCCGACGTCCTGGATATCGAATATAACCAGGTCAATCCCTTTCAGATCAGCAGCAGATGGTTTCTTTTTTGAGCCATAAAGGGAGATAACTTCAAGACCCGTTTCGGAATCGGTAAAATTTTCGATTGATGAGCCGGCTTCCGCATAACCCCGGAAACCATGCTCGGGGGAAAATATTTTAATGATATTGACACCGGACCTAATTAGTGTATCCACTGTGTTTAGATAATCAACCAGCGACGATTGGTTAGCTACGATCCCAATTTTTTTCCCATCCAACAATGATAAATACTGTTCTGTCCTTTCGGCGCCCACTCTGACCTGTGCTAGACAGTATATGTTTGAAAGCAGAAAGAAACCAAAAAAGAAAATGTATTTACCTGCTTTATGCTGCGTCACTAAAGTTGATTATAAACAATCTCTCAAAACCAATTCCTGTAAAAAGTATCCAGTAAAAATACGAAAAAAGGTTGAATCCCTCCTCCTTCCAGAAAGAGAAGTAACTACATTACGGAAGATAAAGAAGATGAAACGTGGGATGGGAGTTTCAGACACTCCGCAATTTTTAATACTTTTGTAAAAAAGAGTCCTGCGTTTGAATACCGAATTATTCGTCGCCCGCCGCATTGTTTCCCGGAACAAAGGGAATTTCTCTCGACCGGTCGTGGTCACCGCCATTGTGGCTATTGCCCTTGGATTGACCGTCATGTTCGTTGCAATCGCAATCCTTACAGGGTTTCAAAAAGAAATTCGTGAAAAGGTGATCGGCTTTAGCGGTCATATTCAGATCTCCCATTTCATGGAAAACCCTTCGATCGAATCAAAACCGGTCGAAAAAAAGCAGATTTTTCTTTCACGGCTGAAAAATACAAAGGGGATCCGGCACATTCAGGTATATGGAATCAAAGCCGGTATCATCAAAACCAGAGATGAGATACAGGGAGTAATACTAAAGGGAATCGGAAGGGATTTTGATTGGTCATTCTTCAAAAATAAAATTGTGGAAGGCCGTCGTTTTACCGTCACAGACACCGGAAAGACCGATGAAGTCATTGTTAGCAAGGCGCTTGCGCGCATGTTAAAACTCAAGCTTAATGACGATCTTCGGATGTACTTTATTTCCGGTGATAACACTCTCGGACGTAAATTCAAAATCGCAGGGATTTATGAAACCGGATTGGAAGAATTCGACAAACTCTATGTCATCGGAGATATCCATCATATTCAAAAACTGAATGGATGGACGCCGGACCAGGTTGGAGGTTTTGAAGTTTTACTCGACAACTTCAAGGATATCGATCGGATGGGAACGCGGGTCTACCATGAAATCGGTTTTAGTCTGGATGCTTCTACAATCAAGCAGTTATATCCTCAGATATTCGACTGGCTTGATCTTCAGGATATCAATGTTTTAATCATTCTGGTTCTGATGATTCTGGTTTCTGCGATCACCATGATCTCCACTTTACTAATACTTATTCTTGAACGAACCAATATGATCGGGATTCTTAAATCGCTTGGCATGCCGAATCTCTCCATTCGTAAAGTATTTCTTTACAACGCGGTTTATATCATCGGACTTGGATTGTTATGGGGGAATATTTTTGGTTTTGCAATCTGCCTGTTTCAACAAAAAACCGGACTATTAACGCTCCCTCAGGAATCTTACTATATGCCCGTAGTTCCCATCTACCTGAACGGCTGGAACATCCTGTTATTAAATATCTTTACCATGGCAATCTGTTACCTGATGCTGATCCTGCCTTCCTTTATCGTTACGAGGATCAGCCCGATAAAAGCAATACGATTCAGCTGATCCCAACGGGATCATCTGAATTTTTTTTACCTTTCCAAATTCCACACTCTTTATTCTTATTGATCTCCCACCACCATCGTCCGGCTCTGATATCTTCACCCGGCAGGATAGCTCTTGTGCATGGGAAACAGCCGATGCTCGGAAAGCCTTTGTCATGAAGTGGATTATAAGGAATGTTAAACTCCCTGATATAATCCCACAGACGTTCCTCCGTCCAATTAAAAAGCGGTTGAACTTTTATCACTCCAAATCCTTCATCCCATTCACACAGTGATAAATCTGAACGGGTAACCGATTGTTCCCTCCTTCGACCACTGATCCAGACCTGCATCCCTTTTAAAGCTCTTGAAAGAGGTTCAACTTTACGCACTTCACAGCAAAGCTTTCGCTTTTCAACACTATCATAAAAAAGGTTTACACCAAATTTGTTCACCATCGTCTCAACTCGGGAACTATCGGGAAAGTAAACTGCTATATCAAATTTATAACGGGTCCGGGTAATTTGGAACAGATCATAGGTCTCCTGAAACATCCTGCCCGTATCAAGTGTAAAGATTTGGACAAGTTTGTGAATCCGGGAAATCATTTCGGTGATAACTTGATCCTCAGGGCCAAAACTAGTTGAGAAAACGACCTTTCCGGGAAAGTCATCAATCATAGAACTTAAGACCTTCTCCGGTGTCGCGTCTCTTAGCTTTTCATTTATTTCTTTAATCCGTTCCTTCATTCAACCGAAATTGAAGGGGTTTTGTTTCCGATTGTGAAATTAATAATTCTTCACAACAATTGGGAATATTTAACGAGGTTAATGTATTTTTGATGAAAGCTTTATTTATGAACATTCATTTTATTGCCATTGGAGGAAGCGCCATGCATAACCTTGCAATCGCGCTACATAAGAAGGGATATCAGGTGAGCGGATCCGATGATGAGATCTTCGAACCTGCAAAGAGCAGACTTTCCGGTTATGGTTTATTACCGGAAAGTGAAGGCTGGGATCCGTCAAAAATCACCGATAAACTGGATGCCATCATCCTTGGTATGCATGCCAAAGGGGATAACCCTGAGTTAATTCGCGCCAAAGAACTTAATCTCAGAATTTTTTCCTATCCTGAATTTCTTTATGAACAATCAAAGACAAAGAAACGCATTGTCATTGGCGGAAGTCATGGAAAAACCACCATCACTGCGATGATCCTGCACGTTTTAGAGAATTGCGGCATCGACTGCGACTATCTTGTAGGTGCTCAACTGGAAGGGTTTGATGTGATGGTTAGAATTACGGAGAATGCGCCAATCATGGTGTTCGAAGGCGATGAATACCTGACTTCCCCAATTGATCCACGTCCTAAATTTCATCTTTATAAACCTGATATCGCACTGCTAAGCGGAATTGCCTGGGATCACATAAATGTTTTTCCAACTTTCGAAAGCTATGTAGAACAATTCGTTTTATTTATCAACCAAATTTCAAAGAGTGGAACCCTGATCTATTGTTCAGAGGATGAAACATTACGAAAGATTTGCCCGCAATCGAGGAGTGATATTCATTTGCTCGCTTATTCCGTTCCAACATACCAGATCCATAAAGGATTAACGACCATCAAGTATGATAATATTGATTTCCCGTTACAGGTTTTCGGGAAACATAACCTGTTAAACTTAAATGGCGCCCGGCTTGTCTGTAACCAGCTTGGCATCGATGATCTCAGGTTTTACCAGGCTATTTCCTCCTTTAAAGGAGCATCAAAACGTCTTGAACGAATAGCCGGGAATGAAAAAATTATTTTTTTTAAAGATTTTGCCCACGCTCCTTCTAAAGTTAAAGCGACGCTGCAAGCAGTCAAAGAACAATTTCCTGACCGTAAGATCACCGCTTGTCTTGAACTGCATACCTATTCCAGTCTGAGTAAAGGATTTCTTGATCATTACAAAGGGGTTCTGGATGAAGCCGACTACGCAATTGTCTATTTTAGCCATCACGCTATCCAATTGAAACGTCTTCCCCCGATCACTCCTGAAGAAATAAAGTCGGGATTTGCAAACTCCGGTATTGAAGTATTTACCGATTCTAAACTTTTACTGAAGCGTCTGATGCTGGGAAAATGGTCAAAATCAGTTCTCCTGATGATGAGTTCAGGGAATTACGATGGTATAGACTTGACATTGTTGGCTGAGCGTCTGTGCCGGTAAAATGAGTATGCTCGTTTAAAGAAGGAAGAACCAGAATCTGACTTTTCACTGAAACCATTTCAGTGTTTTGCAGCCTGGCTATATTTAACCGTTCATGGAAATCAGAAATTCCTCATTGGTGGAGGTAAATTTCATTTTTTCTTTCAGGAATTCCATGGCTTCCAAAGGATTCATATCAGCCAGGTGGTTACGTAATATCCAGATACGCTGAAGAACATCCTTTTCAAGTAATAGGTCTTCACGACGCGTACTTGAGGAGACAATATCAATCGCAGGATAAATCCTTTTGTTGGATAATTTGCGGTCGAGTTGTAATTCCATGTTTCCGGTTCCTTTAAATTCCTCAAAGATCACTTCATCCATTTTTGAGCCCGTCTCAATAAGTGCGGTTGCAATGATGGTCAGGGAACCTCCGTTCTCAATCTGACGTGCTGCCCCAAAGAAGCGTTTTGGCTTTTGAAGTGCGTTGGCCTCGACCCCACCCGAAAGTACTTTTCCCGAGGCAGGAGCCACAGTGTTGTATGCACGGGCAAGTCGTGTAATCGAATCGAGCAGGATGACCACATCATGGCCACACTCTACAAGTCGTTTCGCTTTCTCAAGAATGATATTTGAAATACGGGCATGGCGTTCGGCGGGCTCATCAAATGTGGAAGAAATAACCTCGGCCTTGACACTTCTTTGCATATCCGTGACTTCCTCGGGTCGTTCATCAATAAGCAGAACGATCATATAAACATCCGGATGATTTGACGCGATGGCATTGGCAATTTCTTTCAATAAAACTGTTTTACCGGTTTTTGGCTGAGCGACAATCAGTCCTCGTTGACCAAAACCGATGGGAGCAAACATATCTATAATCCGGGTCGACATGGATTCATTGGGATGACCTGTAAGCTTGAACTTCTTCATTGGGAATAAAGGAGTCAGGAAATCAAAAGGGATCCTGTCGCGTACCTCTTCAGGTTTACGACCGTTGATAAGTTCTACCTTGATAAGCGGAAAATACTTTTCCCCTTCCTTAGGAGGGCGAATAGTGCCACGGACCGAATCGCCTGTTTTTAATCCAAAGAGTTTTATCTGGGATTGAGAAACATAGACATCATCGGGGGAGTTCAGGTAATTGTAATCCGAAGAGCGTAAAAAACCATATCCATCGGTCATGATTTCCAGAACACCTTCCGTGGTAATAATTCCTTCAAATTCGAAAGTGTATTCCTCACGATGACGTTCCTGAAATCTTTTCGGAAAGTCCCGAACCTTTTTCTCTTCTGGCGGAGTTTGTAACACTTTTTCAGAAGCCCCATTCACAGAAACCGGCTCCATACTCTCCACGACAGGAATTTCTGGTTTAACGATCTCCTGTTCAGGTTCGGAAAAAGGTTTCTCCTGCGGTTCATCAAAGCCAAATGAATCATCATTTGCTTCCGGAATGTCCTGAATTTCCATCCTCACCAAGGGTTCTGCGGGTACTTTATCCGTAACAGGCACAGGAGATTTTGACTCTTTCTTTTTAATATCCATATTTTTCCGGGGTCTCCCGCGATATGGTTTGCGATCGGTTTTTTTCTCCTGATCAAGTATTTCCGGGGTTGGATTGAGCGCCTGGTAATCCAGAATTTTATAAATGAGTTCTTGCTTTTCGAGCCGGTCTACTTTAGGAATGTTCAATTGATGGGCAATGTTCCTGATCTCCGATAGCTCCATGCCATCGAGCGAAATGATATCATACATAAATATAACTATTTAAATTCAAAGGTTGGAAAGAAAAATGTGATTGATTAATTATTAACTCAATAAAAGGTTTTGAAAATTAAAAGAAAACCAAGGAGGATTAATTCGAGGCAAAGATAGCTAAATAAACTTGAAAGTCAATAAAAAAATTATATTCCCTGATTCCATCTCAAAGAAAAGTTTCCTAATTTCGCCTGAAATTAACTTATAAATTATGTTGCAACGCATTCAATCTGTTTATTTGTTACTGGCTGCAATTGCCTGTATTCTGCTGTTCTTTTTCCCCCTGATCAATTATTACGATGAGAACTATGGGAATTATAAGTTATTCATTATGGGTATTCAATACTTGGACCCGGATCCAAAAGGACATTTCGGGAAATGGTTTACCCTTCCTTTAATAATTATTCCCATTATTTCTATTCTCATTGATGGTATAACGGTGTTTTTCTATAAAAAAAGATGGCTCCAGATGAGATTTATTTCATTTAGCTGCTTGCTTATGATCGTTTTGGTAATGATCATATTCTTTTTTTATGCCACAAAGATTGAGACAATTACTCATATCGCACCCGAGTATAACTTTTTAGGAATGATGTTACCCTTGATCTCGCTTATTTTTCTAATTCTTGCCAATTATGCTATACGAAAAGATGAGACCATGGTAAAATCGGCCGATCGGCTCAGGTAAGGAAGATATGGTGAATTAATTCAATCGTTCCTCATCCCATCTTCAAATCTGCATATTTTCAAATCTCCAAATCACCTCGGAATATCCAAAACTTCGAGATCTTTCATATTCACACCGTCAATGATCAACCTCACTGCCGTTATTGATTTATGAAATCCAAAATTTCCAGCCGCTCCTGGATTAATGTACAAGAAGTGGAATTTTTTATCAAATTTTACCTTAAGAATGTGCGAATGGCCACAGATAAACAGACCTGGTTTCTCTGCTTGAATTATTCTTCCTGCCTCCGGAAAGTATGTACCGGAATTTCCCCCAATATGTCTGATAAGAACTTTTACTCCTTCCGTCATAAAGATCAACTGCTCCGGATATTTTAACCGTAGTTCCCTCCCATCAATATTTCCGAACACCGCTCTCAGGGTTTTAAAGGTTTCCAGATTTTCTGCAATCTGAATATTTCCGATATCTCCGGCATGCCAAATTTCATCCACAGGATTAAAGAACTCCAAAATCCTTGGATGCAATGTCCCATGAGTATCAGAAAGAATTCCAATCCGCATCATGAAACAAAGGTAAATGATAACAATCGAAGTGCTCCGGGAAAAGATAAAAGTTTATTTGAATTTTCAACAAATAGCCAGAATTTCTAACTTTACAAATATTTTTACACTATGTCCGATATTCTTCTCATTATTACCGGTTCGATTTTTCTTCTTGGTTTTATATTGCTTTACGTTAAAATTAACAGGTCAGCTAAAGGTGAGAACTGTTCCGAAGTTGAATCCTTAAAAAAGGAAACAGGGGAAATAAACACAAAATACCAGAGAGCCGGGGAAAGAATAGATATTTTGCAGGAACAGTTGAATAACCTTACGACCCAATCGAAAGAAAAAGATGATATTATCATCGACCTCAACAAACAGATTTCTCAAAAAGAGGAAGAATACAAAGGACTGTCCAAGAAACTGGCAGAACAAAAAGACGAAACCGACCGGTTGAATGAAAAATTCAGATTAGAATTTAAAAATCTTGCAAACGATATACTCGATGAAAAGACACTAAAATTTACGGAGCTAAATAAAGTTAGGCTGGAAGAGTTGTTAAAACCTCTTGGCGAGAAAATCCGTGATTTTGAGAAAAAAGTGGAAGAGACCTATGATAAAGAGTCTAAGCAACGATTTTCACTGGAAAAAGAAATCAAAGGCCTGGCTGAACTCAATCAACAAATTAGCCAGGATGCTAAAAATTTGACAACAGCATTAAAACTGGACACGAAAAAACAAGGAAATTGGGGAGAACTCGTTCTGGAGAGGGTTTTGGAAAGTTCCGGGCTGGTAAAAGGTCAGGAATACATCCGGGAATTTTCCACAAAGAATGAATTGGGTAATACTTACCGTCCCGATGTAATCGTCAATCTGCCTGATAATAAACATATCATCGTCGATTCCAAGGTTTCTCTGATTGCTTATAACGAATTTGTCAATGCTGATAGCCCGGAAGAGAAGGAAAAGTATTTGAAACTTCATCTGCTTTCATTAAAAAACCATGTCAAACTCCTCAGCGAGAAAACTTATCAGAACCTGAAAGCTTTTGACACCCCTGATTATGTTTTACTTTTCATTCCGATAGAATCTTCATTCAGCCTGGCTTTACAAACAGATTTCGATCTCTTCAACTATGCTTGGGAGAAGAATGTGGTTATCGTTAGTCCAACAACTCTTCTGGCAACCCTCAAGACAGTCGCATCAATCTGGAAACACGAGAAACAAACTCAAAATGCCATAAAAATTGCCCGGGAAGGAGGCCTTCTCTATGACAAATTTGTAGCCTTCCTCCAGGATCTCGAAAAAATCGGGAACCAAATCGATACAACAAAACGGCTTTATGATGAGGCACATAAAAAATTATCAACCGGAAGCGGTAATATCATTGGTAAGGTTGAAAAGCTGAAAGAGATGGGAGCCAAAGCCAGTAAAGAGATCCCAAAATCTTTAATAGATAAGACTGAAGAAGAAGAATAATAATAATTAAGGTAACAACAATGAAGAAAGAAGAGTACATATATGGTATCCGGCCTGCGATAGAAGCGATTAAAACCGGAAAAGAGATTGAAAGAGTTTTTCTGCAAAAAGGACTAAAAGGGGATTTATTCAGGGAACTATTCATCCTGATAAAAGATCTGGATATACCGTTTCAATTCGTTCCAATAGAAAAGTTAAACCGCCTTAGCCGGCAAAACCACCAGGGCGTTATCACCTATCTTTCCGAAATCACTTATCAAAAACTTGAAAATCTTGTACCCTTTATATATGAACAGGGCCGGATTCCTTTATTTCTGATTCTTGACCGCATTACCGATGTACGCAACATAGGGGCTATTGCCAGAACTGCCGAATGTGCGGGGGCCGACGGTTTGTTGATCCCGGCAAAAGGCTCTGCCCGGATCAACTCCGATGCTATTAAAACCTCCTCCGGCGCGCTTTACAAGTTGCCTGTTATCCGGAGTGAAAATGTCAAGGAATCCATTCAGTTCCTAAAGGACAGTGGATTAAAAATTATCGCAGCCACGGAAAAAGCCTCTACATCATATGCCGAAGCTTTTTATAATGAACCGCTGGCATTGATCTTAGGATCTGAAGGGGAAGGAATTTCGACGGAATATCTGAAGTTTTGCGATGAAACGGTCCGGATACCTGTTTTCGGGGAAATAGAGTCTCTGAATGTTTCCGTGGCTGCCGGCGTTCTGCTTTATGAAGTTATCAGGCAACGACAAATTAACTCCTAAGAACACATGAAGTATATCCTGAAATTTACTCCGGAAATCATCCTTATCCTTTTTATTATTTTATTTATTGGATTTAAAGATCCTTACCGCCCCTGGGACCGAATTATCAACAGCGACGGAAAAGGTTACTATGCCTATCTTCCGGCAATTTTCATCTACCATGATCTACAGTATAAGTTCGTCGAACAATATGAGTCTCAATATTACCCCTCCAATAAATCGGTTTTTAAGGAATTCCGGAATCAGACAGACAATAGGAATGTTAATAAATATTTCCCCGGGATGGCAATTGTATGGTTTCCTTTTTTCATTGCCGGTCATTTTTTTGCCTATCTTGAAATTTTTCCCAGAGATGGCTATTCCCTTCCCTATCAATATGCCATCGCCATTTCTGCGCTTTTTTTCCTTTGGTTTGGGGCAAGATTATTACGAAAACTTCTGATGCTTCTCGGATCCAACGAACGAACGTCATCTTTCATTACCCTTGCAGTTACGCTAGGCACCAACTTGATCTTTTTCACCATCATTGAAGGTTCAATGACGCATGTTTATTCATTTGCCTTGATTACGGCTTTTGCTTACACTTTATTCAAACTATTCCACGACTATAAACCCAAATGGTTCATTCGTTCCATTCTTCTCTTAGCACTGATCTTCCTAATCCGTCCGACTAATGCGCTGGTGATCTTTCTTATTCCCGTCATGGCCGGGAACTGGGATAATATTAAGGGGGCTTTTAAAAAGCTGATCCACCATAAGAAAACACTCATGAGTGGATTGATACCCTCTTTATTGCTTCTCGTTATACCCTTTATTCTGTGGAAGATACAAACCGGTCACTGGGTCGTTTATTCCTATGGTACTGAAAAACTGAACTTCCTGAGACCAAATTTTCTTGCGATTCTCTTTAGTTTTAACCGGGGATGGTTTATCTATACACCCATTGCATTGGTTTCCATGTTTGGACTAATTGGTCTCTTTAAGCAAAATCGTTTCCGCTTTTACTGGCTGCTTGCATTTTTACTGATTTTTATTTACGTAGCTTCTTGCTGGTGGGTATGGTATTACGCGTCAAAATGTGGTCAACGTATCTTTATTGACATCTATGTAGTCGTCGCAATTTTGTTGTTATATCTTTATCAATCCATTAAATACAAAGCATTGAAACGGTCGCTGACCACCTTCCTTATCCTTCTGATCGGATTGAATGTTTTTCAATTTTATCAGCATGCAAAATGGATTTATCCACCCTCTATTATTACCGGCGAAATATTCTTTGATTCTTTCTTTAGCACGACAAAAAAAGCCCGGATTTATCTCCCTAAAGATGGAATTGTCAGTGAGAAAAACTTTTACAATGATCTGGAGAAGGATAATGACTGGATGAATTCCAATACAAGGGATAACCTGCTTTCACGCAGTGGTGACTGGTCATCCAAAATCGATCAGAAACACCCCTATGGAATAGGAATGGAAACCAGTGTCGAATCGAAGTTTATAACCAGAAACCGAATAATTTTAATTAAAGGATGGATATACACACCGAAAGAACAAACCGTATCGAGCCTTATCGTAGATTTTCAGGTCGGGAATATTAGTAAGAGTTATAACCCGCTTATTCTGGAGGATTTTGCTTTGATAAATAAATGGACCTATATCGAAGAAGCGATTTATGTACCCTGGAATTTACCCAATAATTCTACCGTTAAGATATACTTTTATAATCCTTCAGTTTTTGTTCCTCTATATATTGATGATCTGAAAATCGATTTCATCTCACTCAGTGAGGAACCCGATTACATGAAAATTGAGGGAGTGTTCTTACCGGTCAAGAATCAATAAGAGTTTACGATGACTTATTGACCTGCTTATATTTAAACCTAATGAATTATAACTGAGGAGGATGTATATCATCAAAATTCAGGGTACTTCAAAGATTCCGGATTATATTCAGATACGGGATGAAAATTTTATCCTAATCGCTTATTTTAAGGTAACCAATCCGAAAACTGCGCTTGCCCGTTCCAATTTACTAGATAATCTGGATAAGATTCTTCAGATTGTCAAGGAATTACCTTATGGACAAATCCGAAAACTTGAACTTTAAAAAAGAATTCCCGGAATCATTATTTTTGTCACTCTTGAATAATAATTATTTATGACTGGAAATCTTATCATTGAATTCGATAAATTATCTGTTTATCAAAACGAGAATCTGATCCTGGCTAATGTAAATCTTACGGTTAGTAAGGGGGAATTCTTATATCTGATAGGAAAAACGGGAAGTGGAAAAAGCAGCCTGCTAAAGATCATTTATGCTGAACTTCCGGTCAGGGTTGGAATTACTCGCGTTGCCGGATATAACCTCCGGTCGCTCAAACTACATGATATTCCTTTTCTTCGCCGGAAACTGGGAATTGTTTTCCAGGATTTCCAGTTACTGATGGACCGTTCTGTTAATGATAACCTGTTTTTTGTAATGCGTGCCACTGGCTGGAAGGACAAACAGCAAATGCAGAAAAGATTGCTGGAAGTATTAGCAAAAGTCAATCTGGGAAATAAAGGGTCTAAAATGCCCCATCAACTTTCAGGAGGAGAACAGCAACGGGTAGCTATTGCACGGGCTTTGGTGAACGATCCTGAATTGATCCTGGCGGATGAGCCGACCGGGAATCTTGATCCGGAAAGTTCCGAAGGGATCATCAGTCTCCTGATGGATATCTCAAAAACAGGACGAGCCGTGATAATGGCAACGCATAATTATACGTTTTTTGACAAATACCCGGCCCGTACGCTTATATGTGAAGATGGAAAGGTTGTCCCGGTAACTAATCTCCCAAGGTAGCAACCATTACAGCTTTTATGGTATGTAGGCGGTTTTCGGCTTCATCGAATACGACGGAGGCCTCTGATTCGAATACTTCATCGGTTGTTTCCAGCCCGTCAAGTTTATATTTCTTAAAGATTTCCATCCCTATTTCCGTATCTTTATTATGGAAAGAAGGCAAACAATGCATGTACTTGACTTTCGGATTGCAGGTTTTTTTCATTAATTCTTTGTTTACCTGGTAAGGGAGCATCTCACGGATACGTTCCTCCCATAACTCCTTGGCTTCACCCATAGAAACCCAAACGTCGGTATAAACAAAATCGACTCCCTTGACTCCCTCCTCGACATTTTCTGTCAGGGATATTTTTGCGCCGGTCTTTTCGGCAATCTTCCGACATGTTGCGACCAGTTCCTTGTCAGGCCAATATTTTTTTGGAGCGCAGGCACGAAAATCGATCCCCATCTTTGATGATCCGACCATCAGGGAATTTCCCATGTTGTATCGTGCATCGCCACAGTAGGCAAGCGAAATTTGATGTAACGGCTTATCGGAATGTTCCATCATCGTCATAAAATCGGCCAGAACCTGAGTCGGATGAAATTCATTGGTCAGACCATTCCAAACCGGAACCCCGGCATATTTTCCAAGTTCCTCGACAATTGTCTGTCCAAATCCCCGGTATTCAATACCATCGTACATTCGACCCAGAACACGGGCGGTATCTTTCATGGTTTCTTTTTTCCCGATATGTGAACCCTCCGGACCAAGATAAGTAACCCTTGCCCCCTGATCAAGTGCTGCTACCTCGAAGGCACATCGTGTGCGGGTGGAAGCTTTTTCAAAAATCAATGCAATATTTTTCCCTTTAAGACGCTGCTGCTCGGTACCCGAATATTTAGCTTTTTTCAAATCGATGGCAAGATCCAGCATGAACTTAATTTCACCTGGCGTAAAATCGAGAAGTTTTAAAAAATTCCTGTTTCTTAAATTTATTGGCATAAGAAAATATATTAAGGTTAACGTTTTTTTTATTTCAATTTTAGATTCGAAATTTCAGAGATAAAATCAGGTATTTGACACATTAAAATTTGAACCGGTTGCAAAATTATAAATTTCCCGCAATAAGTCATTCCGTTAAAACATTCGATCGATGGAAATCCCAACCTGAAGGACGCTGAAAAGCTTTCAGACCAAAATCCGGTAGAATGGCATAAATTTCCTCAAATAAAGCAGTTTGAAAATTCTCAAAATTTGTCCATTCCGGCGAAGTATAGAAAGCATATATCTCGATCGGGAGTCCAGACTCCTTCGGTTCAAGCATCCTTACCATCAAAGAGGAATTACTATTGATAACTGCCATTTGACGTAGCCGGTCGAGTATATAATAGCGGAATAAACCCAGATTGGTTTTAACTTCCTTTCCCGCCGGGATTTGATCCACTTTTATTCCTCTCTTATTCAATTTTTCGATGATTTCAGGGTTGATAAAACAAATTGTATTAATATCCACGAAAAAAACGCGTTTAAGTCTCCTTCCTCCCGCTTCATTCATATCACGCCAGTTTTGAAAGGAATCGGTAATCAACGAATAGGTCGGGATGGCGCTGATGGAATTATCGAAATTACGAACCTTGACCGTAACCAGTGAGATATCGATAACGGTTCCATCCGAACTATATTTTGGCATCGTGATCCAATCCCCGATGGCCAGCAGATGGTTGGAGGAAATCTGTACGCCCGCCACCAATCCCAGAATGCTGTCTTTGAAGATTAAAATTAGAACTGCCGAGATAGCGCCAAGACCCGCCAATAGGGTTAGTAGAGATTGGCCAAGGAGCATTGAAATAACAGATATGGCCGCCACCGCATAAACAATGATTTTTATGATCTGCAGATAACCTTTGATAGGTTTTGAACCTGAAATATCCATGTCACTGTAAATACGGTTCACGACATTCAGAAAAGAAACCACCACCAGTAAAAGAATACAGGTGATATAAATATTCAATCCCATACTGATATAATGCACAACTTCCGGGAACCTTGAAGTGGCAGTATGAATGGATACCTGAAGAACAAAAGGAGGAAGAAGAAGTGCTAAACGAGTAAAAACCCTGTATTCAAGAAGGTAATCGTCCCATTTACTTTTCGATCTTTCAATAAGTCGTTTTAAGATATGCTGGATGATAAACTTTGCAATGTAATAGACAACCACAGAAGCAAAAAGAACAATAAAAAGGTAAGCAAAATCGACAAAGTAATCAGCGACTGTATCTGAGAAGCCCAGATTCAATAAAGTAGCTTTTAAACCGCTTCCAATGTTTTTGGCGTCTACGATATTCATGTCTGTACCATTAGGGAACTAAAACATTTAACGAACCCGGGTTGACCTTGACAGTAAAATCTCTCGTAATCTTTTTTGGATCTCCGTCAAGATGAATGCGCTTTCCTTTTTTCCTTATCACCTGTACTTCCCGGGCACGGATAATTTCAATGAAGGGAGTTCTGTCAAACCGTTTTATAAAAAGAAGGGGCGCTACAAGAATTGTTTTCCAGAAAGGAATCCGTTGTAAAATACATACATCAATAAATCCGTCATCAATACTTGCCTTCGGGTCAATGGATGTATTGTTGCCAAACTGGTTTGAGTTGGCAAAACTTATAAGGAGCGCTTTCCGTTTCAACTCATTGCCGTCAATAATCAACCTGTACTTTCTGGCTTTATAGGAACGATAAGAACCAGCGGTAATCTTGAAATATGACAGAAATCCTCTTTCACCCGACTTTGCGAACTTTTTTGCGATAGAGGCATCAAAGCCGACTCCAGCAACGCTGACAAACAAATCCTCGTTCAGGTTTGCCGTATCAATCTTCAATACTTTACCTTTATTGATAATTTCAAGGGCACGTTGAATATTCATTGGAATATTCAGGTGCCTTGAGAGTCCGTTACCTGATCCGGTAGGAATAATTCCAAGAACAGTTTCGGTTCCCACCAATCCCTGGGCAACCTCATTGACCGTACCATCACCTCCAACAGCTACAACAATATCTATCCCTTGCAAGGAGGCTTCCTTGCTTAGAACTACCGCGTGGCCAGCCTGTTCAGTATAAGTTATTTTGCAGGAGTATTTCTTTTTATCTATCCGTGTTTCAATCAAACTTTCCACACCCTTCTGCTTCCCGATTCCGGAAATAGGATTGATAATGAAAAGAATCTGCTTTTTAATTGATGGATCACCCGACATAGGATAGAATTAACATTAAAAAATTACCGCATAATCAATTTTCTGTCACAAGTCTGTTTTCAATAATTCTGTTATTATATTGTTGAATAAAGGCTTTGATAAATAATTCAAGTCTCTTTTTTTCCTTCTTGTCCCGGGAAAGAATATTAACCTTCTGAAGCGGGTCGTTCTCCAGGTCATTCAGGTTAGTGCTGGAATTGCCGTCAAATTCCAGGTAATACCTATCTTTGATAAGGCCATATATTCCACTGAGGTAAAAGATTGAGAAATGGGGAGAAATCGTGTCCAGTAAATCAGTTCCAAAGGAAAGATAATTCCTGTCATAACCAAGAAAATTCAAAATAGTCGGCATAATATCGGTCTGTTGAGAAATCAGGGTTGAATGACCTTTCAAATCAGACCCAGGTAAAAAAAACAGTAAGGGAATGCTAACCTGACCAACATTGGTCTTGTAAAAAGGATAATATCCTTCAGAGGTATGATCTGCCGTGATCACAAATAAAGTATTTGGATACCAGGAGGTATTCCTGATGGAATGAAAAAATTCGCCCAGAGAATGATCGGCATACATAATACTTTGCTGAATAGGAAGGTGACCTTTACGAAAAATATTTGCATATTTTCCCGGAACAAAATAAGGATGATGCGATGACAATGAAAAGAGAGTTACCAAAAAAGGTTGTCTTAGTTGATTCATTTTCCTGGCAGTGAATTGAAAAAATTCCTCATCCCTTATTCCCCATTTTCCGTCGTAATCTTTCTCATTGTTGTACTCTTTTCTCCCATAATAATTATCAAAACCAACAAGCTTGGTATAGGCATCAAATCCCATTGTTCCATTCGTCCCTCCATGGAAAAAGGCGCTTGAATAACCTTTAGATTTAAGTAATCCTGCAATGCTCGTATATCGAGCACCCGCATAATTCGATTGAATAAACGACTCGTTCATTAAGGAGGGGATACCTGATAATATTGCAGGGATCCCCTGAATAGAGGTCTTGCCATTGGCATAGGCATCAAAATAAAGCCCTTGGCGGATCAATGAATCCATAAAAGGAGTAAATCCCTGATAACGTCCGTTCTCCAGCGTTTTGTTGAGAATCCCAATATGTTCCCTGGAGAAACTTTCCAAAATGATGATCATGACATTCAATTTTTTCATCTCTCCAGGTTTCCTGGTATGGATCGGGCTATATATATTTTCCAGGTCACTTTCTTTAGTAAAAAAACTTACCGTCTTTAAAGATTCGTGCCGGTATGTTTTAACAATTGCAAAAGGAGTGTTCAATAAAAGGGGGACATTTTTCGCCGAAGTATATTTCCCGGCTGTTACCAGACTGATCGGTCGTAATTGGAGTCCGCCTCTTATTCCGATAACCGTGAGTGTGCCCAATAATCCGAATAAGCTGATATTTATGAAATAGTAACGGAAATCTCCCCCTTTTTGCTTTGTCGCCGACCCTGAAAAAGTGAACCTTGAACTCAGGTAAATAAATAAGGTAATGAAAACGATAAAAACCAATAGGATATACCAAAAATCGGAAAGAAATTGAGGAATCAGCTTATTAAAATCACCTCCAACCCCAAGATAGCTTAAGATATCGGCAGTGGTCCGCTTCAATGTGAACCGGAAATAGATCGTATCGATAAAGTTAACCATAAGTCCAATCGAATTGATTGGATAAAACCATCCATTTGCAACTCCCTGATACCACTTGTTTTTCCGAAATTTAAATGGGATTATATTCATCAGAATGAAAGGTGCATTAATGATCAGGATGGCAGAGATATCAAACCGGATGCCTATCCCGAAAATTTTTAATGCCTCAAAAGATGTCAGATTCGAAAAATATCCAAGATTGAATAGATAAAAGATAATCCTGGAGAGAAACATTAATCCCAGTACAACCAGAAGCTTCCATAACATTACGATCATGATGTTTCCCTGGAACCATTTTGAACCTTTCTTTCCGCCTCTTCTTGATGAAGTAACTGTTCTTTTCTTCATACGCATCATTCTAATTTGGAAAGCAAAAATAAGGTCAATCGGTTAATTATTACGAAATAGTTGTAAAAAAGTTGAAGGTTGAAGCATTTGCATGAATTACTGGCATGGAATTACATGAGATCCATATTTCTGGTATAATCTTGCTGAAGCATATCATTCTAATACAAAATTGAGCGAAACCAATTACTTTTACAAAAAAATCAATCGCTATGAAAATATTTTTTCAATTTTCTTTCTTTATAACGTTGATGCTAATCTGTTTCAATATAAAGATAATTGGTCAGAACCAGCCTTTCATTCAATCTGGAAAAATGACATCTAAATCAGGCGAAACCGTCATGAAACCTGATAGCGGTACTTGTGGTTCTATTTCTCATGGGGGACAACTATATCATACGGTAGTAATTGGGTACCAATGCTGGATGAAGGAGAACCTAAATATTGGTAAATGGGTCGACCAGGGCCAGCTTCAGAGGCAAACGGATAATGGTCAAATCGAAAAATATTGTTTTGGGAATGATTTCGTACAATGCGATCTTTGGGGGGGCTTATATCAATGGGATGAAATGATGCAATACATTGAAAACCCAGGTGCACAAGGAATTTGTCCGGGAGGATGGCATATTCCCACGGCTCAGGATTGGAAAGAGCTTATCCGTTTCCTGGGAGGGAACTCGGAAGCCGGAGGAACATTAAAGTCCTCCGGAACACGGGATTGGCAAGTACCTAATGTTGGAGCAACCAATGCAAGTGGTTTTACTGCTTATCCAGGGGGAATATTCGACTATATGTCACAACAATGGCAGGACCAATATGTCGGTGGCTACTATTGGTCTTCGGAAATGATTACAAAAGAAACTAATGTAGCACTGTTTCTGACCTCCAGGAGCGGTTCAGTGGAACTCGATGAAGAATATCGGCCCAGTGCGCTCTCGGTTCGTTGTATTCGGAACGAATAACCGGATCAGGAAAAATTATTTCGGTCGCCAATTAATTCAAAAAAGGGGAGCTTTGAATAACAGAAATATTGTCCAATTTTTTCTACTTTTGCTATAAATCCAATCATATTAAAGTAATTGAATAATGGGAGAAATGGTTTTTACCGGCAATAAAGGGAAAGGGATCAGGTCCGACTGCTTCATTTCTCTTGAATTGACCAATCAGGGAGGAATCCGACTTGAAGTGGATTCGAAAGTGGCAGTGATGTATGGTGAGGATATCAAAAGACAAGTTTTTGAGATTTTTCATTTTTTCGAAATTAAAAATGCCAAAATCAGAATTGAAGACTCTGGAGCTCTTCCGCTCGTCATTGGCGCCCGGATAGAAGCGGCAATCAATAAACTTGTGAAAGTGGAAAGAGAGTTTCTTCTTCCGATGATTCCTACCCATCAGAATCCAACAACCAAAGACCGAAATCGTTTTTCAAGACTCTATCTGCCGGGCAATACGCCGAGCCTGATGATCAATGCCGGAATCCATAAACCCGATGGTATTATCCTCGATCTGGAAGATGCGGTGTCGCCGGATAAAAAAGACGAAGCACGGTTTTTGGTCCGGAATGCCCTTCGCAATATCGATTTTTACGGATCGGAGCGGATGGTGAGAATCAACCAACGTGAACGGGGTATTGAAGACCTGAATTATATCATTCCCCACGGCGTCAACCTGATCCTGCTTCCAAAGTGTGAGGAACCGGAACAGATCGAAAATGTCAATGATCAGATTAAAAAAATCCAGAAAAAGCACAAATTAAATAACCCTGTCTGGATCATGCCCATTATAGAAAGCGCCATGGGAGTAATCAATGCTTATGCCATTGCAACCGCTGCTGATAATGTTGTCTCCCTTGCTATTGGATTGGAAGACTACACGGCTGATATTGGGACAAGACGCACACAGGAAGCGACCGAATCATTCTTTGCCCGCAGTATGGTCGTTAATGCCGCCCGGGCTGCCGGGATTCAACCGATCGATTCGGTTTTTTCCGATGTAGCCGATATGGAGGGTCTGCGGGAAAATGTTCTTCGATCCAAAGCCCTTGGTTTCGACGGGATGGGTTGTATTCATCCCCGTCAGATCAAAGTTATCCATGAAACATTTGCACCTACATTCGATGAAATAGAAAAAGCGAAGAGGATCGTCTTTGCATTCCTCAAAGCCGAGGAAAAAGGACTTGGGGTTGTTGCCTTGGGAACAAAAATGATCGATCCGCCGGTCGTGAAAAGAGCACTTAATACGATCAACTTAGCGCTGAAAATGAATAAACTGGATGAAACTTGGAGGGATACTTATGAACAAGTATGATAAACTGATAACAAACGCAGCCGGTCGAGTTGTTCCGACTATAATCAATGGACGGCCGGCAATACCCTTTATGGGTATAGGGAAATATAGACCCCAGGGATATAAAGCCGCTCCCAAACTTTCTTCTTGCGCGGATTTCCCCGCTGATGGGAACAAAGTACTGCCCAATTTGAAGGAGGCCCTTATCAAGGCCGGTCTGAAGGACGGAATGACCCTTTCTACACATCACCATTTCCGTAATGGAGATCTTGTTGCGACCCAGGTATTTGATATTGCTCATGAGATGGGAATCAAAGATCTTATGTGGTACCCTTCCGCTTCTTTTCCCTGTCATGAATCGATGACAAAATATCTTGAAGATGGAACCATCAATCATATCGAAGGTAGTATGAATGGGTCGCTCGGAAGGTTTACTTCCGAAGGAAAAATGAAAGGACTCGGAATTCTGCGTTCCCATGGTGCCCGGTACCAAGCCGTTCAGGATGGCGAAGTGCATATCGATATTGCTATTATTGCCGGTCCAACTGCCGATCCCTTTGGCAACTGCAATGGAGTATATGGTCCTGCTGCCTGCGGCCCATTGGGATTTGCCTTAGCTGATGCGCAGTATGCCGATAAAGTCATTATTGTAACCGATAATCTGGTTCCTTTCCCATGTATTCCTTGGCAAATCAATGGGAATTACGTCGATTATGTTGTAGTACTCGATAAAATAGGGATTCCTGAAAAGATCGTTAGTGGAACCACAGAAATCACCAAAAGTCCAGATCGCCTTTTACTTGCGGAATGGTCGTCCAAGTTTTGTGATGAAGCCGGATTGATCTATGATGGATTTTCTTTCCAGGCCGGAGCAGGCGGAACGGCGTTATCCATTGGGATTTATTTCTCCAATATCCTCCGGGAAAGAAAATGGAAAGCCCGCTTCGCCCGTGGCGGAAGTAATAAATACCTGGTACAAATGCTTGAAGAAGGTTTGGTGGAATATATCCTTGATGGACAAACTTTCGACCTGGATGGAGTCCGTTCTATGCGTGATAATCCCCGTCATGTCTGGACAAGTCCTTTTACAAGCTATAATTATCATGGAAAAGGAAACTTTTCCTCCATTGTAGATATCGTAATCCTTGGCGCCACCGAGGTTGATGTGAATTTCAATGCCAATGTCGTAACCCATTCTGATGGTTATTTGCTTCATGGAATCGGGGGATGGCAAAATACCCTTTTCGGAAAATGTGTGATCCTTCCGATCCCTTTATTCCGTGACCGGAATCCGGTGATCCGCGATGAAGTTACCACACTGTGCGGACCCGGTGAACTAATCGACGTGATCGTTACCGAACGAGGGATCGCCATCAACCCACGAAGAACTGACTTGATTGAGAAGATGAAGAATTCATCACTCCCTATTAAAACAATTGAAGAACTTAAAGCAGAAGCAGAAAGGATATGTGGAACTCCTGCTAAACCGAAATTTACCGATGAAATCGTCGCCGTTGTTAAATGGGTCGATGGAACCGTTCTGGATTCAGTTCATCGAATTGCTCAATAAAGAATTTGCGATTTCACAGGTATGTTTTGAAGGCAATATTTTTGTTTGATCTTGAATCCATCATAAGTAGTAAGTTCGTCAATCAACTCACATTCGGAAATCGTCAATTGTAAATTATTTTGACTCTTCACCAGATCCTTCTAAAATACTGGGGCTTTTCTTCTTTTCGCCCGCTTCAGGAAGATATCATTCAATCTGTTCTGGAAGGCAAAGACACCCTTGCATTACTTCCTACCGGAGGGGGAAAATCATTGTGTTACCAAATACCAGCGCTTGCCCGGGAAGGACTTTGCCTGGTGATCTCACCTCTGATAGCCCTGATGAAAGATCAGGTCAACAACCTGAAGAAAAGGGGAATTAAAGCGATTGCCATCCATTCCGGAATGCACCCGGATGAAATTGATATCGCACTTGATAATTGTAAGTTTGGGGAAGTGAAATTGCTTTATATTTCGCCAGAACGTCTCTCGACTTCTAAAATGAGAGAATCGCTCCGGCAAATCAGAGTTAATCTTCTCGCTGTCGATGAAGCACATTGTATTTCACAATGGGGCTATGATTTTCGCCCACCCTATCTACGAATTGCAGAAATTCGTCAGTTTATTCCAAATGTCCCGGTTTTAGCTCTAACAGCAACGGCCACTCCCGAAGTCATAAAGGATGTTCAGAAAAAGCTGGAATTCAAAGGAGAAAATGTTTTTCAGAAAAGTTTTGAACGAAAAAACCTTACCTACCTGGTCATCAAAGAAGAAGATAAATTGAAACGACTCCTGAAAATCGTTGCAAAAGTAAAGGGAAGCGGAATTGTTTATATCAGAAACCGAAGACAGACAAAAGAAGTTGCTGAATTCCTTTGTAAAAATAAAATCAAAGCCACCCATTACCATGCCGGACTCGATCAGAAGACACGCGATCAACGGCAATCCGATTGGATAAACGAAGAAACAAGAGTCATTGTCGCGACCAATGCCTTCGGGATGGGAATCGACAAACCTAATGTCAGGTTCGTTATTCATCTCGATCTTCCCGACAGCATCGAAACTTATTTCCAGGAGGCTGGAAGAGCAGGCAGAGACGAAAAACAAGCATACGCGGTTCTGCTTTTTGAAAATGCCGACATCATTGACTCACGACATAACCTTTCAATTTCTTTTCCTGAACCGAATATAATAAAGAATGTATACCAGGCACTGGGAAACTATTACCAACTCCCGGTTGGCGGCGGGAAAGATCTTCAATTTGAATTTGATCTTTTTTCTTTTTCCGAAACAAATAATTTTAATTCCGTGATTGCCTTCAACGCACTGAAATTTCTGGAAAAAGAAGGATATCTGATTCTTACCGAGGCATTGTATAATCCATCCCGTATATTTATCAAGGCAGATAAAGAATCCTTATATCGATTTCAAGTCGCCAATGAATTTTACGACCATTTCATTAAGATCCTTCTCCGTTCCTATAGTGGCATTTTTACTGAGTTTGTAAGAATTAGTGAAACCGAACTTGCTCAACGGACGAAACTCAGCCAGGAAGAAGTAAGAGTACATCTTTCCCGTTTGGAAAAATTGCAAATCCTGGATTATATTCCTCAAACGGAAAAACCATTACTTATTTTTGTCCAGGAACGCCTTAATAATAAAGATATCAGGATATCTCAGGAACATTACAACGATCGTTTGAAAGAGGCTGAAAAACGTCTTGAAGCCATCGTAAATTATGCAGAGAATACCCATAAATGCAGGTTGAAATCGCTTCTTGAATATTTTGGGGAGTACGATACCAAACGTTGCGGAAAATGCGATGTTTGTCTTGAACGTAACAAGATAAGCTTGAATGAGATCGAGTTTGATACCATCGTTAGCCGGATTCGCCCCCTTTTGAAATCAAAAAATTGTACAATCGAAGAATTGATCCACTCAGGCGAACCCATCTCCGAAGATAAAGTCATCCGTGCCATTCAGTGGCTCGTAGATAATGAAAAAGTAAAAATTGAAGATGACCGGAGTTACCGTTGGATATAGATAACCCTAGTAATTGAATAGAAAAAATGGACCGATTAATTTATTATGACGAATTGCCTCTTTGGTCTGCCCCGTTTGGTCTTACCTTGCTCGATACGATCCAAATGAAACCTGGTATGAACGTTCTGGATATTGGGAGCGGCAGTGGATTTCCGATGTTCGAAATTGCCGAAAGATTGGGTAAATCCTGTACCGTGTACGGTCTTGATCCCTCCGCAGATTCTATGGAAATGATCCAAACAAAAAAAGAGGCAAATCAGATCGAAAATGCCAGAATCATCAAAGGATTTGCGGAAGAGATCCCTTTCCCTGATGAATTCTTTAATCTCATCGTTTCCAATAATGGAATTAATAATGTTGCCGACCAACATAAAGCGTTTTCCGAATGTTACCGGGTCAGCGACCACAATGCCCAGATGGTCTTTACCGTTAATCTTCCAAACACCATGGTCGAGTTCTATGAGATATATAAAGCGATACTCTCTGAAATGAGATTGACCGCAGAAATTGATAAAATGGTTCAGCATATCCATGATAAACGCAAGCCGGTCGACGAATTGAAAGAGATGGTACTGTTGAGTGGTTTTACGCTCCATTCTATCAGTATTGATGGTTTCAAAATACGGGTTTTGGATGGAACAACTTTTCTTAATCATCATTTTATCCGAAATGCATTTATGGATCCCTGGAAGTCAATCCTCTCTGAAAAAATGATTGAGAAAGTTTTTAACCGAATGGAAGAAAAATTAAACGCCATAGCCGGAGAAAATACAGGACTTACGTTTTCCGTCCCTTATGCATGCTTTGATTGCAGAAAAAAATAACAATTATTCCATGTCAGTAATTACTAGAAATTTTTATACCCGTTCGGATGTGGTTCAGATCGCCTGTGAATTGCTGGGAAAATATCTGATTACTCAGATAAACGGTCAAGTGACTTCCGGAATTATATGTGAAACCGAAGCTTATGCGGGAGTTTCCGACAAAGCCTCACATGCCTTTGGGGGGCGGAGAACACGACGGACTGAAATAATGTTCAGTACAGGCGGAACGGCTTATATCTATTTCTGCTACGGAATGTATTCTTTATTTAATATCGTGACAAATCAAAAAGAGATTCCCCACGCCATTCTGATCCGGGGAATCAAACCTTCGGAAGGATTGGAAATTATGCATCAACGTATTGGTACAAAGGGGCTACAAAAAAATATCGGAATCGGTCCCGGAAAAGTTTCGAAAATTCTTGGAATCCATTATACGCAGACAGGACATGACCTGACGAAAAAACCAATTTACAAGAACGACTTTGGCATATGGTTGGAAGACAGGGGAATCATAATAAATTCAAAAAACATCCTTTCCGGACCCAGGGTTGGAGTTCAATATGCCGGAAAGGATGCCTTTTTACCTTACCGTTTCCAGGTTTCTCTATAGGACAAAGCAATCCCCGGATCAAAACCTGAGAAAACAAAAAAACCCCAAGTTCTCACTTGGGGTTAATAGAACTCCGAACATTAATCCGAAGTTAAAAGTAAATGCTGAATGGTTTTATTTTACTTTTTTTCCGAGTTCAGCGCCTGCTTTA